>Ga0123335_1000031_pt1 | contig 180992 bp, 155 predicted proteins | sample BiotimSIPDNA_2_FD_89707 | JGI IMG/M metagenome (GOLD analysis project Ga0123335, IMG submission 89707) | Anaerobic biogas reactor microbial communites from Washington, USA - Biogas_R2 time_0 SIP DNA | ecosystem: Engineered > Bioreactor > Anaerobic > Unclassified | place: Washington, USA... | reverse complement strand
TCGATGCGGCTGTCGGGGCGCTCCGGATCGAGATCCTGTCGGGGTGCGAGGTACTGGTCGAAAATCACAGAGGGCTGCTTGATTTCGATGACAACATGATCTGTATAGGAGCTGCGCACCACCTGGTCAAAATAAACGGCAGCAAACTGAAGATCATCGCAATGGATCAGTCACAGCTGCGCGTTTCCGGAAAAATCTCCTCGGTCGAATTATCCTAGCGGAGGTACGGCGCATGTTGAAATGGCTCATACGCTATGTCAGAGGATATACGGCCGTTCAGGTCACCGGCGCTTATCCTGAGCGATTTGCAAACGTTTTGTCGAAAGAGGGCATCCCGTTTTGGAATCTGCACCGCAAAGGCAAAGCTTTGCGGCTTAATATATTCACACGCGATCAGAAACGCACGGCATCGCTGGCTGATCCTGATAATCAGATACTCTTTGATCCGCAGAAAGGCATGTCTGAATCCCTGCGTGTGTTCAGGGGGCGGGAGCTTCTGATCACGGGGCTTGCCCTCGCTGTTTTGTTTTTGATGTTCTCCAACTCCGTAATATTACGCATTGAGATCGAAGGAAATGTCAGCGTGACCGATGCGGAGATCCTCGCCGCCCTGCGGGACCTGGGCGTCGATATCGGGACCGTATGCAGGACCGTTCATTCCCAATGGCTCAAGCCGCGGATCCTGCTTCGTATTCCCGAGTTATCCTGGTTTTATATTAATATTACAGGTTCCGTCGCAACCGTCAGTGTCAGGGAGCGGACCGAAGCGCCAAAAATCCTTGACGAAGATCTTACCATGGACGTCCTGGCGGGGAAGTCCGGGATAGTTAAGAAGATCGAAGTATACAGAGGGACCGCCAAGATCGACGTCGGCGATACGGTACTGGAAGGGGACATATTGATAAGCGCGAGGGTCGAAAGCCCGTTTGCGGGCGAACGTTACGTCAACGCAGCCGGAAAAGTCTATTGTGACACCTGGTATACCGTCACAATTGATCTGCCGCTGGTCGTGTACGAAAAACAATATTCAGGGCATGATAAAACGATATTCGACCTTATATTTTCCGGGCGGAGGATAAACTTAACGATTCTTTCTGGAATTCCGTATGAATTTTATGATAAAATACAATTGAAGAGACAGATAGTTTTGCCCGGCGGTTATCCGCTCCCGTTTATCATTGAAAAGACTGTTGTTTCTGAGTATAATCTCAGCGAGGTCAGGCTCGCCGCCGCAACTGCGGAACTGTCAGCGAAAAAAGCGCTCACTGACCTTTTAAAAGAAACGGTGGGCTCCGGCGGTCGGGTCGAATCGGTCCGCGTCTTAAGTTCGCAGACCGAAAGCGTGTTGTCGTTGACACTATATGCGCACTGCTTCGAGGAGATTACGGCAAAATAGATTCATGCAAAGGAAAGAGGGGCGCCGTTGGAACAGGCGATCAGCGTTGACAGGATGGAGCAGATCATCAGCGTATTCGGATCATTCGACGAAAACATCCGCTATATTGAAAAGGAACTCGGTGTTAGCGCTGTTAATCGCGGCGATGAAATCCGTATAAGCGGTGAGCCTCAGGATGTGATGCTTGCCGCAAAGGCCGTTGAAGGCCTCATATCGGTCGCTTCAAGGGGTGAGGCTATAGATGCGCAGACGGTGCGTTATGTCGTTCGCCTTGTAAAGGACGGCGTTGAAGATAAACTGAGCGAGCTTTCAAAAGACGTTGTATGCATCACCGCAAAGGGAAAACCGGTCAAACCGAAGACTCTGGGACAGAAAGAATACGTCAACGCCATCCAGAACAACACGTTGACGATCGGTATAGGACCCGCCGGCACGGGCAAGACATATCTGGCTGTCGCCGCAGCCGTTACAGCTTTTCGTGCCAAAACCGTTAACAGGATCATTCTGACACGGCCCGCAGTCGAGGCCGGCGAGAAACTCGGTTTTCTTCCGGGTGATCTGCAGAATAAGGTGGACCCTTATCTTCGCCCTCTGTATGACGCCCTTTTCGATATGTTCGGACCGGAAACATACGCAAAATACCTGGAACGGGGCAATATCGAGGTAGCACCGCTCGCTTATATGAGGGGCCGCACGCTGGATGATTCTTTTATAATTCTCGACGAAGCGCAAAACACCTCGCGGGAACAGATGAAGATGTTTTTGACGAGGCTCGGGTTCAACTCAAAGGCCGTGATCACGGGGGATATCACTCAGATCGATCTCCCGGCTGACAAAAAAAGCGGTCTGGTAGACTGCATGAGGGTTCTGGACGGAATTGAGGACGTATCCATAAAATACCTCACAGAGCGCGACGTCGTTCGCCACGTCCTCGTACAGCGTATTGTGAAAGCCTATGAGAGCTATGAAAGATCCTCCGCGCCGTCACTCCAAAAGCAGCGCGGCAAGCACGGACAGGGCTCTTCCTCCAGATACCGTATTCAAAAGCCATGAAACATCGAGTTATATTGACGGTGCAGTATCGCGCTCCGGGATGCGCTCGACTCATTAAGAAGGCGATAATCCGCACGCTCAATGAGGAGAACATCCTCCCTTCATGCGCTGTAGGAGTTCTTATAACAGGACCGGAGGAGATCAGAGATCTCAACAGGGAAAAGCGCGCGCTGGACCGGTACACGGACGTGCTGTCGTTTCCCGCCGCTCAACTCGTGCCGGGGATGCAGCCCGAAGCAGGCGTCTTTGACTCGGGCAGATACGTCTACCTCGGCGATATCGCGATAAATATCGAGGCCGCGAAGCAACAGGCCTCGGAGTACGGACACGAACTGAAGCGAGAGATCGCTTATCTTGCCGTGCATTCAACTCTTCACCTGCTTGGGTACGATCATATGGACGAGGGTGAGCAGAAGCGGCTTATGCGGTCAAGAGAGGAAGCGATCATGAGTTCGCTTTCACTCAAAAGATAAGAAAGGGTAGAGCATGCCAATTACAAAAACAGCCGTGGTGACAATTGCGGGACGGCCGAATGTCGGAAAATCAACTCTGTGCAACGCGCTGGTAGGCGAGAAGATCGCCATAGTCTCCCCTAAACCACAGGCAACGAGAAACCGGGTCATCGGAGTAGTCAACCGAGGGGAAACGCAGCTCGTACTGGTTGACACGCCGGGGTTTCACCGTCCTCGCAACAAGCTAGGCGACTATATGCAAAAAGTCGTACGCGAGAGCATAGAAGAAACCGACTGCGTACTCATGATCGTCGAACCGGTAACGGATAGAACGCCCTCCGAAGAGGCGCTCATCTGCAGGATCGAAGAGAGCGGTGTGCCATGCGTTCTGGCCATTAACAAGATCGACACGGTGCCGAAAGAAGCGCTCCTCGCGGTGATAGCCTCGTACGCCGGCCGCTTTTCCTTTGACGCCATAATACCGATCTCCGCGAAACGAAACGACGGGCTCGACGTGCTGCTGAAGCAGCTTGAGACCTATGCGGTCGACGGTCCGCAGTTATTTCCCGATGACGTTTTCACGGACCAACCCGAGCAGCGGCTCGCTTGCGAGATACTTCGCGAGAAAATGATGCTCTGCCTCGATCAGGAAATACCTCACGGTCTTGCTGTGGAGATCGAGTCGTTTAAACAGGGGGAAAACGGCGTAACCGATATCGGGTTCATCATCTACTGTGAGAAGCAGTCACATAAAAGCATCATAATCGGAAAAGACGGTTCGATGCTGAAAACGATATCTTCAAAAGCCCGCCCCGAGATCGAGCGAATGCTCGGTACGAAAGTCTTCATGAAAACATGGGTTAAGGTCAAAGAGAACTGGCGCGACAGCGGTTCGCTTGTACGCCGCTTCGGATATGAGTAGCCGACACATGACCGTACGGGGTCTTGTGCTGCGCGCGCGGGACCTTAAAGAGTCTGACAGATTGCTCACTGTGCTCACCGACTCAATGGGAAAGCAGATATTTCTTGCAAAAGGGGCACGCCGGAAGGGGAGCAGGATCAGAAGTGCCTCCCAGCTGCTGACATATAACGAGTTTTCCGTTTTTGAATATAAAAACTGGATGCACGTTGACGAAGCTGAGACGTTGGAAGCTTTTTTCTGCCTCCGCGGCGATCTTGACAGGCTTTCGGTCGCGTCATATTTTTGTGAACTTCTCGAAGCCGTCACCGATTCCGACTCGGTCGATCCCGAAGTGCTGCAGCTGGCTCTTAACAGCGTTTATGCGCTCTCCGACGGTTCCCGCGACGCCAGGATCGTCAAATCAGGCTTTGAATTGCGGATAATGTGCCTTGCCGGATATGAACCGATGATCGGGTCCTGTTCCGTTTGTATATCCGGTACACCTGATTTTTTCAGCGTTCAAAAGGGCGTGGCCTGCTGCTCGACGTGTGCAAGGCAGCTCGGCGACAACACGTTGAAACCCATCGACCCCGCGGTGCATGCCGCGATGCACCATATAATCGAGAGCCCGGTAAAAAAAATCTTCTCTTTTCGAATGACAGAGCCCTCGCTCAAGCTGCTTTCGAACATTACGGAAGCTTACGTAATTTCACAGCTTGAGCGCAGTTTCGATACGCTCGATTTTATTAAAGGACTGCAGATATGAGTGAAATCGCAGAAAAATCTATACGCACGCTTGAGCTTGGCGCGATACTTGATATGCTCGCACATGAGTGTGTCAGCGAAGAAGCAAAAAAGAGAGCGCTTCAGATAAGGCCGCTGGGCGACGCGTCCGAGGTCGCGAGACTGCAATCGCAGACCAGCGCCGCTACTGGTTTTATTTCGCTTTTCGGCACTCCGCCGCTGTCAGGAATACGCGATATACGCTTATGCGTCATGCGTGCGGAAAAAGGCGGCGTGCTCAGCAACAGGGAGTTAATGGATATAGCTATGCTGCTGGGCACGGTGCGGAGCGTGCGCAAATATGAAGACGAGGCAAAAAAAGACGCGACCTGCATTGACCAGATCTTCCGCTCGCTCATCCCCAACAAATTCCTTGAAGACAAAATAAACCGCATAGTCATATCCGAAGACGAGATCTCGGATGACGCCAGCAGCACACTTTCCGATATCAGAAGGCATATGAGGATCGCGAGTACGAAGGCTCGCGAAAGCCTCCAGAAGATCATTACTTCTTCGCATTATTCAAAGTATCTTCAGGAACCGATAATAACCATGCGCTCAGCCCGATATGTCGTGCCTGTTCGCAGTGAATACAAAAACGAGATACCGGGTCTTATCCACGACGTCTCCTCAAGCGGGGCTACTTTCTTTGTGGAGCCGATGAGCACAGTCCAGGCTAACAACGAGCTGCGTGAACTTCTTTCAAAGGAGAAGAAAGAAATCGAGCGCATATTGGCAGAGTTGTCGAGCGACGCTGCAGGCTTTGCGGAGGACCTGCTGCTCAATTTCGAGCTGCTGGTACAGCTGGACTCAATATTCGCAAGAGGAAAACTTTCCTACCGCCTTAAATGCGTGGAACCGGTCATCTCAGAATATGCGGGGCTTGAGCTTATCCGGGCGCGCCATCCGCTCCTTGACCAAAGCAAGGCTGTACCCATCACTTTGTCGCTGGGAAAAACGTTTGACACTCTGGTAATTACGGGTCCAAACACCGGCGGAAAAACCGTGGCCCTCAAAACAATAGGGCTCCTGTCGCTGATGGCGTGCTGCGGCCTGCATATTCCCGCGGACGACGGTTCAAGCGTTTTTGTTTACGAAAAGATATTTGCGGATATAGGGGACGAGCAGAGTATTGAACAGTCTCTGTCGACATTCTCTTCTCATATGAAAAACATCGTCGCAATATGCGAAGCGGCGCAGGAGAGATCCCTGGTGCTGTTTGACGAGCTCGGAGCCGGAACGGACCCTGTAGAAGGCGCGGCGCTCGCGATCGCCGTTATCGAATATGTGCGCTCGCGAGGGGCTCATGTCGCGGCGACAACTCATTACGCCGAATTAAAAGTTTACGCAATGAGCGCCGACTTCGTTGAAAACGCGTCGTGCGAATTCGATGTGGACAGCCTGAAACCGACATACAGGCTTCTGATAGGCATACCCGGAAAGTCCAACGCCTTCGCCATATCAAGACGCCTGGGCCTGCCGGAAGAGATAATCGCTCGCGCAAGGGAGCGCATCGACAAAGAGAGCGCCGATTTTGAGGATGTTTTAAGCAGGCTTGAACAACAGCGGAGCCAGATGGAAAAAGCCAGGCTGGAGGCCGAACAACTGGCCCGTGAAACGGAAAAAAACAATGAAACGTCAAAGCGATACCGCGAGCAGATCGAGCTTGAGCGGGAGAAAGTAACCGCTCTGGCGAGGAAAGAAGCGCAGTCGATCATCGATGAGACGCGTCTTGCTGTCCAGGAGGTATTACGCGAAATCAATGACCTGCGGCGCAGTGCGGAAAAATCAGTCGACTGGCAGCGCGTAAACGAAGCCCGCGCGCAGCTCGGCCAAAGGCTGAACCGGATGGAGGAACAACTGGGGACACATCAGACCGAAGAGGTGCCTCCGCCCTCACCGCGTGCGGTCAAACCGGGAGACACTGTCAGAATCATAAAATTCGGGACGACCGGTACGGTCTTGTCAGTCGACAGGGACCGCAATCTTACAGTTCAGGCAGGGATACTGAAGGTTTCGGTGCGCGAGGATGAAGTTCGCCTGGAGGAGAACAGCGGAAAGTCCGAGCTCCGGAAATATATGGCGAAGTCTGAAAGCAGCCTTCAAAATCTTCCGGTATCTCGGGAGGTAGATCTCAGGGGAATGCTGCCGGAAGAGGCAACTTTCTCGCTGCAGAAATATCTGGATGCAGCTTACAGGGCCCATCTTGAAGAAGTGCGCATCATTCACGGCAAGGGGACCGGCGTTCTGCGCCAGGCAGTCGCAGCCTACCTGAAGAATGACCCGCATGTGCTCAGTTTCCGCCCGGGCCGATACGGGGAAGGGGAAACGGGAGTCACCGTCGCGCAGCTCAAGTAGCAGCCGCTCCCGCTCAGGGTTATACGCCGACTTAGCGTAAAATCGTTGTAGACCATAACCAAAACCTCATTGGCTCCGGCAAATACATTGGGGAAAAAAGACATTGACGAATACAACCACCTTTGGTATTATTGTTTTTGGTATTATTATTTAAATAATCAAACCGTATTACATAAAGGGGTGTGACAGATGGTCATCAAAGAGGTCACAATTCAGAATTCGGTAGGACTCCATGCCAGGCCCGCCACATTTTTTATCCAGAAAGCAAACGAGTTTAAGAGCGGTATCTGGGTCGAAAAGGATGAGCGCAGGGTCAACGCAAAGAGCCTGCTGGGTGTGCTGTCACTCGGCATCATTCGCGGTACAAAAATTACGATCGCTGCCGACGGCACCGATGAAGACGAAGCTGTCGCCGCTTTAGTTGAACTTATCGAGTCAAACTTCAACGAATAACTCTGAATAAGTGACGGCGCGTTACCTGCCGTCTGACTTAACCTTATATTTATCTGTAAGAGCAGAGTGCTCACCCCTCCTAAATATAATCAAAGCGCTACGAAAAGGATTTCAGCCTTTTCATAGCGCTTTTTACTTGACTCTATATCAAGTTGTGGCAGAGCAGCGAAAGAAGCGAAGAGGGAGCATGGTTGCTGCCAAACCCCCTCTTTTTTTCGGGTATGCTATATTTTAAGCTCAATTTCGCTTTTGATCTTTTTTATGAAGTCGTCTACCGAACTTTGGCCGAGATCACCCTCGCTGCGCGAGCGCACCGACACCGAGCCCTGCTGCGCTTCATTGTCGCCGATAACCAGCATATACGGTATTTTCTGCATCTGAGCTTCGCGGATCTTATATCCCATTTTTTCGCTGCGAAAATCACATTCGGCGCGAAGACCGGCATCGGTCAATTTCCGGTGCAGATCCCGGACAACCGGATGTACCCTGTCTGTGATCGGGATTATCTGAACCTGAACAGGAGAGAGCCAGACAGGGAATGCGCCGGCATAGTGCTCCGTAAGGATCCCGATAAAACGTTCGACGCTTCCAAACGCGACGGTATGGATCATGACCGGTCTGTGTTTTTCCCCGTCGCTGCCAATATACGAGATCTCAAAGCGCTCGGGCATCTGAAAGTCCAGCTGGACCGTGCCGCACTGCCAGGTGCGGCCGATCGCATCCTGCAGATGAAAATCGATCTTCGGGCCGTAGAAAGCTCCGTCTCCGGGGTTTTCTACATATTCCATATTTATATCTTCCAATACGTCTCTGAGGACCTTCTCGCTCAGAGCGCGCATTTCGTCGGTGCCTATAAAATCCTCGGGGCAGGTGGAGAGCTCTACGTGATACTTAAAGCCGAAGACCTTGTATATTTTGTCGATCTTCTCTATTACGCCCTTAATCTCAGAGTGCATCATTTCCTCGGTCATGAATATGTGCGCGTCGTCCTGCGTAAAGCAGCGAACACGCATAAGGCCGTGAAGAGTGCCAGACAGCTCGTGGCGGTGTACGAGGCCGAGTTCGCCGACTCTGAGCGGGAAATCCTTGTATGACCACATTTTTCGTTTGTAAGCCAGGATCCCTCCGGGGCAGTTCATCGGTTTTATTGCATAGGGCTCGTCGTCTATCCGGGTGAAGTACATGTTGTCTTTATAGTGATCCCAGTGCCCGCTGCGGTGCCAGAGCTCCTCATTCAGAATTATCGGCGTGCGTATTTCCTCGTAGCCGTATTTCCGGTGGAGTTCGCGCCAAAAACCTTCCAGTTCGTTTCTAAGCACCATGCCCTTCGAAAAGAAGAAAGGAAAGCCCGGCCCTTCGTCCATGATGGCGTAAAGATCCAGCTCACGGCCGAGTTTGCGGTGGTCGCGCTTCTTGGCTTCCTCGACCATCAGCAAATACGCGTCCAGTTCCTCTTTTTTCGAAAATGCCGTACCGTATATGCGCTGAAGCATTTTGTTCTTTGAGTCGCCGCGCCAGTAGGCGCCCGTGCAGGATGTCAGCTTAAAGACCTTTACGCGCCCCGTATCGGGCAGGTGCGGGCCCGCGCACAGGTCTATGAAATCACCTTGTTTGTAGAAAGATATCACCGCATCTTCCGGAAGCTCATTTATAAGCTCAACCTTGTACGGCTCATCTCTTTCCCGCATCAATTCCAGAGCTTCCTCGCGCGGAAGCGTTATGCGCACGAGCTGAAGCTTTTCTTTCACGATACTCCTCATCTCGTTTTCCAGTTTCTCGAGGATCTCGGGAGTAAAGACAGTTTCGCTGTCTATGTCGTAATAAAATCCGTTCTCTACCGCGGGGCCGATAGCGAGCTTTGAGTCCGGATAGAGCCTTTTGACCGCATGGGCAAGTATATGCGAAGCGGTATGTCGCATGACCTCTCTTGCTTCTTTATTTTCAAAAGTCAGTATTTCAACAGTGCAGTCTTTTTCAATCTTCTGAGTCAGTTCCGTCAGCACTCCGTCCACATTCGCCGCGAGCGCGGCGCGCGCAAGACCGGGGCTTATGCCGAACGCTGCGTCAAGGATCGTTGTACCCGACTCGACCTGAATTTGCGAACCGTCTTTTAGCGTCACGTTAATCATAATAGTCCATTCCCCTGAAGGCTTGAATTTTGCAAAATCTCCTGCAAATCTTATCATCCCGCAAAAGTAAAGTCAATCTTTGCGCGTGATCCGGCTTACTTTTTGCAATAAACGTCCATATCCCGACACATCCGCGACAGGATCTCGGCCGTGATGCTCTCGCCGGGGCCTGCCGCGCCGCAGTAAAGTTTAAGTTTCGGTTCGGTTCCGGAGGGGCGCACGATTATCGAGCACCTGTCCTCCAACTCGAAAATCAATACGTTTCCTTCCGGAAGACCGGAGGAAAAGGATTCACCCGTAACAAGATCGGTCCTCACACCGCTCTGCAGATCGGTCATTGAAAGCACTTTTTTACCCGCGACGGCTGCGGGAGGCGCGCTGCGAAGAGACGCCATGATCGCTTTCATCGTTTCAACACCCTGAACGCCCTCATAAATATAGTTCTTCGTGCGATCCATATAAAAGCCGTACTGCTCATAGAGCGACAAAAGCACATCCTTCAGCGTCCTGCCGTGCAGTTTGTGCCAGGAGGTCATTTCACATATGACAGCGGAAGCTGTGACCGCATCCTTATCACGAACGAACGTGCCGAACATATAGCCGATGCTCTCTTCAAATCCCATCACGAAACGGTCCTCTTCCCCACGCGCTTCGAATTTGCGGATAATTCCGGCAATATTCTTGAATCCGGTGAGCACCGATTCTGTCGTGCAGCCATAAGTCTGTGCGATCATGTCCGTCATCCGGGTGCTCACTATCGACCTCACGATCACGGGATCGGCGGGCAGTGTACCGTGTGCCGATCGTCTCGAGAGCACATAGTCGGTTAGCAGCACTCCCATCTCGTTGCCGGTAGGAAAGTAGTACTCTCCGGCATGCAGCACCGCGCAAGCGACGCGGTCGGCGTCGGGGTCTGTTACAAGTATTAAGTCCGGCTTGAGCGCGGCGGCGTGCGCCATCGACACGTCGAACGCTTCCCGCAGTTCCGGGTTAGGTTTAGGGCACGTAGAAAAATCTCCGTCGGGATGTTCCTGCTCTTTGACGACGGTCAGGTCCTGCAGACCCATCCTGCGCAGAACAGTTGTGACGGGCAAGAGTCCTGTGCCGTTGAGCGGTGTGTAAAGGACCTTCAGCCCCGCTTCACGGACGGCATCCGGTTCACTTATACTTGCCAGGACCTGTTCGTAGAAAGCCTCGTTGACATCATGCGGTATAAATTCTATCATTTTCTCTTTCAGAGCCGCTGTAAAGCCGGTTACATTTACACCAGTAAACAAGTCGGTTTCCTTAATGCAGCCCATAATCACTCCGGCTTCATCGTCGTCGATCTGGCATCCATCCGGCCCGTATACCTTGAAACCGTTATACTCCTTTGAGTTATGGCTCGCCGTTATCATCACGCCGCCCGAACAGTTGAGAAAGCGTATAGCAAACGACAAAAGCGGCGTCGGCGTCAGAACTGGATACAAAAAACACTTTATGCCGTTAGCCGCAAAGACCGATGCCGTCAGTTCGGCAAACATCCGGGAATTATTGCGGGAGTCATACGAGACGGCAGCGACCGGTGAGAACTGTTTTCTGTTGAGATAATCCGCATAACCCTGCGCGGCCTGCCCTAAGGTATATCTGTTCATCCGATTTGTTCCGGGTCCCATCTTGCCCCGAAGCCCGGCCGTTCCGAATGAAAGGGAAGTATAGAAACTGTCAATAATTTCATTCTCGGACAGACCCATCAGCTCGGAGCGCATCGGGTCTTCCGGCGGAAGCCTGTTCAGCCAGTTGTTATACGATTCGAAAACATCAACTGTCATAATCACAAATCCTTTCCGTAAAATTATAGACCGCAGACTGGATTGTTACAAGCATGATTTCCGGTAACTTAGGTCACCGGAAGCAAGATGTACATCGCGTGCCGAAACGCCGGCAAAACAGTCACATCGGCCGATCGCTGGTCCGTATCCGGTTCCTTGTGCCGTAAATAATGCCCGGCAGGCAAATAATCCTCTATGTCATATTGCCCTTACAGCGAACTACAGGTATTATTAGTGCTGCGAAATGCTTTTTGTCATCGTCAGCTTGACAAAACTTATCTTTCCAGTAGAATATTTAGAAATGTGAATTAAGAACAACTTGATATTGATAATCGCCCGACACAGCAGAAACTGCCGACTGAACGCAGCAGACGGTGCCGCCTGATGGTAATTGATTTGTGCCGGTTCGTTTAGCGTTTCAAATGCGCGAAAGGAGCAGCGTATCCATGAAAGAACTTCCCAAGAGCTACGATCCCCGCAGCGTTGAAGACCGCATCTACAGGATGTGGAATGACAGCGGCTGCTTTCGGGGTAAAATCGACCGGAGCAAAAAGCCCTTTACAATTGTAATTCCTCCGCCCAACGTCACAGCCGCGCTCCATATAGGTCACGCGTGCGATAACACGATCCAGGACATTCTTATCCGCTTCAGGAGGATGCAGGGGTATTGTGCGCTTTGGATCCCGGGAACCGACCACGCGGGCATCGCAACACAGATAAAAGTTGAGGAAAAACTGCGCAATGAAGGGCTCACCCGAACGGATCTCGGGCGCGAAAAGTTTCTTGAGGCTGTCTGGGCATGGAAAAACGAATACGGCGGCAGGATCATAAACCAGCTAAAAAAGCTGGGATCGTCGTGCGACTGGAGCCGTGAGCGCTTTACTATGGACGAGGGCTGCTCAAAAGCAGTGCGCACCGTATTTTACAATATGTACCGAAAGAGGCTCATTTATAAGGGAAACCGCATCGTAAACTGGTGCCCGGACTGCGTTACGGCTCTTTCGGACATAGAAGTGGAGCACGATGACCGCGACGGCAGCTTATGGTATATCAGATACCCGATTAAAGACAGTGACGATTATATTACCGTCGCCACTACCCGCCCTGAGACCATGTTGGGCGACACGGGAGTTGCGGTCAACCCCGAGGATGAACGCTATCGGCATCTGATCGGCAAAACAGCGATCTTGCCACTTGTCGGCCGCGAGATCCCAATTATTGCGGATGAATACGTCGACTCCTCGTTCGGCACAGGCTGCGTCAAAATGACCCCGGCGCACGACCCCAACGATTTTGAGGTGGGCATGCGCCACTCGCTCGAGCAGATCTGTGTTCTTGACGAACACGGCATCATTAACGGGAACGGCGGAGTGTACAGAGGTCTCGACAGATATGAAGCGCGTAAGCGGATCTGCGACGATCTTGAGCAGCTCGGCTATCTTGTAAAAACAGAGAAATACTCGCACAACGTCGGAGCATGCTACAGATGCGGCTCGGATGTTGAGCCGATGATCTCGGATCAGTGGTTCGTAAAAATGAAACCTCTCGCCGCTAAGGGAATAAATGCCGTCAACGAGGGTGAAATAAAGTTTGTACCCGACCGTTTCAAGAAGATATATATCAACTGGATGGAAAACGTTCATGACTGGTGTATTTCCCGCCAGCTCTGGTGGGGACATCAGATCCCTGCCTGGTATTGCCTGGACTGCGGACACGTTAACGTGGCAATAGAGGATCCGGCAAGCTGCGAAAACTGCGGCTCCGGTAACCTTAAACAGGATGAGGATGTGCTTGATACGTGGTTTTCTTCTGCACTCTGGCCGTTCTCAACGCTCGGCTGGCCGGAAAACACCGAGGATCTCAGCTTTTTCTACCCTACAGACGTGCTTGTAACTGCCTACGATATCATCTTCTTCTGGGTAGCAAGAATGATATTCTCCGGCCTTGAGCATACCGGAGAAGCGCCTTTCCACACCGTTTTTATCCACGGCCTGGTCCGCGACGAAAAAGGCAGAAAGATGTCAAAATCCCTCGGGAACGGCGTGGACCCGCTCGAAATGATCGAGCGCTACGGAGCGGACGCCCTGAGGCTGAACCTGATAACAGGCGTGAGCCCCGGAAACGACCTGCGGTTCATCGTGTCCCGATGCGAGGCGATGTCAAATTTCTGTAACAAGCTGTGGAATGCCTCCCGGTTCGTGCTTATGAAGCTCAATATCGACAAAATTGAATTGCCCGAGCAGCTGGAGACAGAGGATAAGTGGATACTGGACTCGCTGAACACGCTCATCGCCGAGGTCACAGATAATCTTAACAGCTATGAACTCGGCGTTGCAGCCCAGAAGCTATACGATTTTGTTTGGGACAACTTTTGCGACTGGTATATTGAACTGGTCAAAAACCGCCTTGACACGGGGAGCGACGAGAGCAGGCTGGCCGCTCAGAACGTCCTCGCTTATGTCCTTATCGAGACGCTCAAACTGCTGCACCCGTTCATTCCCTTCATAACGGAGGAGGTCTGGCAGGCGCTCCCCCACGAAGGAGACGCTCTGATGGTCTCAAGCTGGCCCCTATACTCGAAGGAACTCTGTTTCCCGGAAGAAGCCGCGGCAATGCGCAGTATCATGTCGCTTGTGCGGGCTGTCAGAAACCGGCGGTCGGAGATGAACGTGCCTCCTTCAAAAAAGACGCATGTCTATCTTGTGAGCGAAAACCCCGATAAATATGAAAAAGGCCGATCTTTCCTCGAGAGGATGACGTTCGCATCACAGCTAAGCATATTAAGCAAAGATCGAGATGATTTTTCAAATATGCTTTGCATCGTTACCGACGACGCGAGGGCTTATATACCGGCAGGCGAGCTTGTCGACGTCGAAAAAGAGCTTGAACGGCTCAGCAGGGAGATCGAGAAAACCGAAAAAGAGCTTGAGAGCACAAATAAGAAGCTTGAAAACTCAGCGTTTGTCCAGAAGGCGCGCGAGGACGTTGTGCTCAAAGAGAGGCAGAAAGCTGAAAAACTCCGGGCGCTCCTCGATAACTTGATTCAAACAAAAAATCAGCTTTCAAGTTGACCCGGCGACTTGCTTCGGCAAAATAATCCAACACTCTGTGGTATAACACGGATGCGGGAGACCGCATCCGTGTTTTTTTTTCGGGAGGAGCAATATGGAATCTACATATGAATTACATGAGGGTGCGCTGTGGATCCGGCTAAAAGGAGAACTTGATCACCACGGTGCGAAAACTCTTATCAGCAAGCTCTCATCGCAGATCGACAGCGCTCTTCCGCTGCGGTGTATCCTTGATTTTTCGGGTATCTCGTTTATGGACAGCTCCGGTCTCGCGGTCATTCTGTACACTCACCGCAGAATGCGTGAACTGGGTGGGAGTATCAGGATAATCCATCTGCCCGACCAGGCGGCACGCGTAGTGAACGCCTCGGGCATAGACCGATTGATCATGCAGGATGAAAGGAGCGGAAGCGATGAAGAGTGAGAATTACATAAGTCTTGTTTTCCCCAGCCGCTCGGTCAATGAAAGTTTTGCGCGAATGTGTGTCGCTTGTTTTGCCGCTCAGCTTGACCCGAATCTGGACGAGCTCGGTGACATAAAAACAGCGGTGAGCGAGGCCGTGACAAACGCCATTGTTCACGCCTATCCGGACAGTATAGGGAAAATTACGCTTAAAGCAAAGATCAATCAAAACGGTGAGCTCCATATTACCGTGCGCGATACCGGCAAAGGGATAAACGACGTCGTGAAAGCTATGCAGCCTATGTACACGACGGGAGGCAGCGATCGCTCCGGTATGGGGTTTACGATCATGGAGAGTTTTATGGACAAGATCAGAGTTCGATCAAAACCCGGGAAGGGGACCAGTGTCGATATGTGGAAACGTATCGTTCCGCGCTCGGGCGGTGCTGCAATGTGATAAGTTACTCGGAGGCCGAGCAGCTGATAATCGCCGCGCAGCAGGGGGATAACGAGGCATGCGAAAAACTACTGCGCGAGAACTCGGGCCTCATCTGGAGCATAACCCGCCGCTATATGGGCAGGGGAGTGGATACCGACGATCTATATCAGCTCGGATGCGTCGGTTTTTTAAAGGCTGTCAGGAGTTTTGACACGGAGTACGGAACAAGGTTCAGCACTTATGCCGTGCCGAAAATCGCCGGCGAAATACGCAGATTCCTTCGTGATGACGGTCCCGTAAAAGTCAGTCGAACCATTAAGGAGAGAGCGGCTTCGATCCGTGCGGCCGACGCGCACCTGTCAGGTACTCTCGGGCGTGAACCTACGCTGTCGGAGCTCAGCGAAAAGACAGGATATTCAGCCGAAGAGATCGCCGTAGCGGAAACTGCCACGGCTGCCACCGAGTCGCTGCAAAAAGAAACGGGAGAAGACGGCTTCACACTTGAGAGCGTACTCGGCGAGTGCGGCATGGAAGATGAGATCGTGGAGCGACTCACGATACGAAACGCCGTATTGTCCCTGGATGAAAAAGAACGGCTCGTGATCAACTTAAGATATTACCACGGCCTTACACAGGAAAAGGCTGCAAAAGTACTGGGTGTTTCACAGGTTCAGATCTCCAGACTTGAACGCCGCGCGGTAAAGATCCTGAGAGAACTGCTGGGGGATAGCTAGCACATTGCAGTTCTCTGATATGCTTTAGTCCGGGCTGTCTGTACTATCAGCAGGCAGCCCGGTTTTTCTATGGCACGATACGTTGTCAAAAGCTCCGGTATGCGTATCAGAATCGTTTTGATTTCTTCATTTCCGACGGTTTAGAGGACTGCCGCTTGGGGACATAATGAATGCAAGGGCCGTTCGCCGCGTCTTCACCGCGGGAGGTAGCCCAGTCCAGCCGGCAGCAGCCGTCTTTTTGATAGATGCATTCTCCCGTACATGCGATTATGCTCATTACGACACCTCCTGAGATATTTTTTCACGTTCCCATGAAATTATGACACGAGAAGGGATACCCATGATTATCCGAAAAACGATACTCGCGCTCATGTTATTTACGTTTCTGGGTCTGGGCACGTGGGCAGTGTTCTCCGATAAAGAAAAAGTCGTTTACGTCGACACGGCGCAGGTCAGCGTGCAAACATTATACACAACGCTCTCCGTTAACGGCACGATCATGGATACAGGCGCTGCAGCCGTCACTATGCCGAAAGCGGGAAGAATATCAAAGCTGTTTGTAGAAGAAGGCAGCAGCGTAGTAAAGGGCCAGGTACTGGCCGATGTGGTTGAGGTGACCGGGACGTTCAATATACAATGGCCCGTAATGCCCGATGAGCTTCGGAAAACGATATCGGTACTGGGTATGGATGAACAGGACTTCAATTCCGTCATGACACAATATGCCTATTCGGTTTTCGGCGGTATCGATGGCCAACACTTTTATCTTACAAGCCCCTGTGACGGTATCGTTACCGATCTGAGGATCTCCCCGGACGATTACGCTGCGGCAGGTTTTAAAGCGGCTGCCGTTTCGGATTTTTCTGCGCTGGAGGTCAGCGCATATGTGTCGGAGCGGAACATCTCAAATCTTGTAGAGGGCCTGAAAGTCGAATTGACAGGCGAGGCATTTGAAGGGACATACAGCGGAGTGCTTACAAAGATCATGCCGACTGCCATACAGACAGGCACGCTGACAAGCGCCGGGGAGACAGTTGTCGAAATACGTATCAACGTCAAAAACCCAAACGCCAGTCTCAAGCCCGGTTACAGCGCCAAGGCTCTGATCTATACGGTGAAAAAAACCAACGCCAGGCTCGTGCCGTATGAGGCTGTCGTTCAGAACGATTCGGGAGAGGAAACGGTGTACGTCCTTGAAGGAAACGCGGCGTCAGCGAGAGTGGTCGAAACCGGGCGGGAACTCTCTGACTATACCGAGATCCTGCGGGGAATATCGGTATCCGATACTGTGATACTTAATCCCGTGCCCTCACAGCTGAACGGATCGACTGTGGTTGCAAACAGATATGAAGATAAGTGATATCATTGTCTTCGCATGCAGGAATTCGCTGCGCGGGCTGCGCACAAAACTCATTTCGGTATCCGCTGTTGCAGTGAGCATCGCCGCCGTTACGCTTCTGTCGGCATTATCCGCCGCCGGGAAAGCATACGTGCGGGATCGTCTTGACAGCGTCGGTATCTCGGGTCTTGCAATAATCAGCAAGAAGAGCAGCTTCGAAGTCGAGGACATTGAATTGCTGGCAAACCGATTTGATGAAATAAAGAACGTAATGCCTCTGACAGTCGCCCTGGCCGGTATAAGGTTCAACAGCGTCTCAAGCGACGTCTTGATGTGGGGGATCGGGGAAGGAGCGGAAGACCTGATCTCAGCCGAGTTACTCTTTGGCCGCTTTCCCACAAAAGAGGAGATCGACAGCGCGGCAACGGTGATCGTTATAGAATCTTCTCACGCGATAGAGAGTTACAAAAGAGAAAATGTAATAGGGAAGAAGGTGACCGTTTCTCTCAACGGTGTTCGCACCGATATGACTGTTATCGGAGTGGCCCAACCGCAGAGCGGGGGCTTACTTCAAACGATCTCTGCCGATATACCCGGTTTCACATATACCCCTTACACTACGCTGGCATATTTGAGCGGAGAGCGGGAGATCGGGCAGCTAGCGGTCGAATATACCGGCGGTGCCGACAAAGAGGAACTCTCGAGGAAAATAACAGCACTGCTGTGCCGGATGTCGAACGAGTCCGAGAGCAATTACGAGATCGAGGACATCGGCAGTTATAAAGAAAGGGCTGAGGGAATTCTCGATACGGTATCGTTTCTCATAACAGCCGTAGCCGCAGTATCGCTGGCGGTCGCCGGCCTGTGTATAATGAGCACAATGCTTTCAGCCGGCCGCGAAAAAAAAAGAGAGATCGGAACTATGATGGCGATAGGCGCCGGCAGACGAGATATCATTCTTTCATTCTTAGCAGATTCTGCCATCACCACATTTACAGGAGGGGTCGCCGGGACTGCGGCCGGTTTTGTTGCGGCCGCAGCAATCACAAATTCTACGGGCATCACAGCCGAAACAGAATTAAGCCTTATAGTATATGCGGTCCTTGCAAGCATACTTTGCGGTCTGCTGTTTGGAATATTACCGGCGGTAGCGGCCTCGCGCATGGACCCGGTGAAAGCGCTCAGGGATGACTGAAACACTTTGACTAGGCGCGTTATCCGAATTTGAAAAAAAACAAAACAGATGGTATAATCGACAGTGTCTTTTCCGAATACACGCAAGCGGGGGAGCCGATGCAAATCGAATATAACGCGGCAAAATGTAGATTTTGCCGCGTTACAAGGGCATGATTTGTGGCTGAGACACGAATAAGCTCCCGGATCAACCGCCCCGCGCCTTTCCGCAAAGCCCGGGCCATCTGTTATAGTGAATACATATGAGGTGCGCTATGAGCTCGAATTATCGCCGTGAATCTCCTCAGGTCCTGATCGATTTTCTTATGTATCATCAGACGATCCGCGGCCATTCACCAAAGACCGTAAGTGAATACTTTCTTGACCTGAGAATGTTTTTCCGGTTCTTGGCCCTTGACCGCGGCCTCGTCGACAGCGATACGCCGTTTGACGAAATACCGATCAAAGACATTACTATCGACGTTCTCAGAACAGTCGATCGCTCGGATATTTTTAATTTCACTTCTTTTCTTGAACAGGAGCGCGTCATCAACCCCGATTCCAGAACAAACTGCCGGGTCGGCCTGTCAAAAGTTTCATACAGCAGAAAACTTTCTGCACTGCGTTCATTTTTTGATTACCTTTTCGTCAAAACAGAGCAAATTGACCACAATCCGATGAAAACGATCGGCTCTCCGAAAGCCGCAAGACGCGAACCGAAATACCTGACTATGGACGAGGCCCTGAGCCTGCTCCGCGCGATCGACGGGCCGCATAAAGAGCGGGACTACTGCATAATTACCCTCTTTCTTGTTTGCGGACTGCGCGTATCGGAGCTTGTCGGACTCAATCTCGGCAGCATCAGATCTGACAATAGCCTGAAGGTTCTCGGCAAGGGCAACAAGGAGCGGATCGTCTATCTGACACAGTCCTGTCTTGATGCGATCAACGACTATCTTGCGGTCCGCGGCGAGCCGTCTCCAAAGGACAAAAACGCTCTGTTTCTCAGCCAGAAACACAACCGCATGTCGGTCGATGCGGTACAGGCTGTCGTCAAAAAATACATCTTAGCCGCGGGACTCGATCCCGATGAATACTCCCCCCATAAGCTGCGGCATACCGCAGCGACCATGATGTTAAGAAACGGCGTGGACGTGCGCACACTTCAGGAGGTTCTGGGCCATGAGAACCTGTCGACAACACAGATCTACACGCATATCGATAACGACGGGCTTCGAACAGCCGCTGCCGCACACCCGCTCGGCACGATAAAAAAACCGGAGTGAAATTCGCCGCATTGCTGTCGGTATACCGGTTATCAGCCGAAAATACTTACTCATCACAATGAAACGAGCCTTCGCATAACTACGCAAGGCTCTTTTCCATATATACCGGATAATCTAATTCTATACCCACCGGGCGCCGTCATTTCTCACTCTCAGGCATATGCACGACCCCTCCCCCAGCGCCGCATCGACGTCGCGGATAAACCGGGCAAGCGTCGCAAGCGGGACAAACGCGAGCGCGGATCCGGCAAACCCGCCGCCGTGGACGCGTGACGCTCCCGCGCCGTACAGATAATGCTCGCATAGCGCCAGCGTAAGGCCCAGAGCCTGAAATCCCGGGTTCTTGTCCGATGTCACGTTTTGCAGATACATCCAGGAAGAGCGCCCGGACTCTCGAACCAGGCGTAAAAACTCATCGATCCTCCCGTCTCTGAGAGCCTGCGCCTGCTGCTCCACCCTTCTGTTTTCCTCATAGAAATGCATGGACCGCAAGACAGCTCTGTCCCCAGCCGCCGCGCGCACCTCAGGAAGCGCCTGAAAGAAATCTGTTTCAGGGACCTGTCTGAGGTATTCTTTGCCGAATACCGACGCAACGGCGCGCATCTCCTCGGGGATGGACGCGTAGTCGCCCGTAAGTCCCGCGTGGTCTTTGCCTGAGCGGACTATGCAGAGCGCATACCCGGATTTCTCAAAATCAAAATCGATCTTTCTGACCTTAGGGGCATCCGGAGAAAGAAAATCGATCTCATTTACAGATCCCAGCGCACACGCGAGCTGATCCATAAGGCCGCTCGGTTTTCCGAAATACTTGTTTTCCGAGTATTGACCAAAGCGCGCGAGCTCCGAAGCATTCACCCGGCCGCCGTTGTACAGGACGTTGAATATCAGCCCGATCAGGATCTCAAAGGCGGCTGAAGACGACAACCCCTCCCCTGCCGGCACCGCAGAGCGGATATACGCATCAAACCCGCCGACCCCGAACCCGTTGGCCAGGAACGCATCCGCCATACCGGCCGTGACTGACAACGGCGTCCCCGGACTGTTCTTTGCGCAGGCAATGTTCTCAAGATCCAGCCTGAACGGGTCGTAGCCCTCGGAGCATATGCGTATAACCGCGTCGTCCCGCCTTATAGCAGCCGCCTGTGTATCAAGGTCAATTGCGGCCGCCAGGACACGCCCGCGCTGGTGGTCGGTGTGGTTGCCGCCAAGTTCCACTCTGCCCGGCACTGAAAAGAATGTCAGCCCGCTTCGGACTCCGAAAGTTTCATTGAACTTTTCGGCAAGGTATTCCGTTTCGTATCCCGTCAGCAATTATACACCTGCTCCGAATGTTTATTTTGTAAGTTCCGCCAGCTTCTTGAAGCTGTCGTACAGAGTATGATAAAGCGACGAATATAACCCCATGTATTTCCTGTATTTTGCTCCGTTTTCGGGATCCGGATAATAGGATCCACCTTTTTTTATAAGGCTCTTACATGCTTCGGCTAAAGACGGGTAGAGGCCTGCTCCGACTCCCGCCAGTATGGCGGCCCCGAGTGCTCCCCCCTGCTCTGACTGCAGAGTACTGACCTTGCATCCGTAGATATCCGACAGCATCTGTCGCCAGAGCGGACTTCTTGCTCCGCCTCCGCAGACCATCATATCGCCGATTTTGACACCCATTTCGGAAAACACGTCGACGCATTCGCCTTGTGAGAAAGCGACTCCTTCCATCACCGCCCTTATCAGATGCGCCCTGGTGTGGATCGCTGAGAGTCCGAAAAAGACGCCCCGGCAGTCCGGATCGGGGTGCGGGGAGCGCTCACCCATCAAATACGGAAGGTAAATGAGACCGTCCGCACCGATCGGTATGGCCGCAGCTTCACGCCCCATCACGTCATATGGGTCGATACCTTCCCGGAGAGCTGCCGCCTGTTCCTCGGCGCAGAATTGATTTCGGAACCACTGGAGCGACAGGCCCGCCCCCTGTGTACAGCTCATGACAGTCCACTTGCCCGGGACTGAGGCGCACAGTGTGTGCACGCGGCCTTTTGCGTCGATCCGTACACTGTCGGAGACTGCGTAGACAACCCCGGAAGTGCCTATCGTCGTAAACGCGCTGCCTTCGCTGACGATCCCCGTACCGATCGCCGCCGCGGGGTTGTCCCCAGCGCCGCCGACAACAGGCGTACCCGGCAGCAGCCCTGTCAGCTCAGCGGCACTCTTTGTCACAACGCCGGTGATTTCCTGCGATTCGTACATTCTGCCGAGAAGCTCTTTTTTTATCTCAAGAGCGCTCAGTATCTCATCCGACCAGCAGCGCCCGGGGACGTCCATGAGCTGCATACCCGAAGCGTCCGACACTTCGGTGGCATACTCGCCCGTGAGCATATACCTGATATAGTCTTTTGGAAGCAGTATGTGCGCGCATTGAGAGTATATATCCGGTTCATGGTTTTTCACCCAGAGGATTTTCGCTGCAGTAAAGCTCGTCATAGGCGGGTTTGCGGTCACTTCTATCATCTTTTCACGGCCTATCTCGCGCTGCATGAAGAGCGCCTCTTCCCCGGTGCGCTGGTCGCACCAGATAATCGAGCGGCGCAGGATCTCGCCCCTTTCGTTGAGCATCACGAGACCGTGCATCTGCCCCGAGAGCCCGACGCCCCTGATATCTCCCGGGTTGACACCGGATGAGTTGATCACATGACGTATTCCTTTACGCACCGCGTCCCACCAGTCGCCCGGATCCTGCTCCGCCCAGCCGTTGCGCTCCTGATACAGGGGATAATCGAAAACTGCGGAACAGACGCTCTCCCCCTGAAAGTTGTACAATACTGTCTTCGTTCCGGATGTTCCGATGTCACTTCCGATTAAGTAAAACATTCAGCAGTCCTTTCTGTACGAATCGGCAATATTACTGTATTTATCGAGTTAATTTGTGTGTGTTGCACTACGCAATGGCCGCCCGCTTTCTCAGCCTTCGATACGAATAACAGCTTTTACGACCTCGTTTTTATTGTGGACGTTTTCCAGCAGCGCATGCTCGATATCATCAAATCCAAACTCGTGCGTCACGATGTCGGCGACGTTCAGCCGCCCGCTTGATATAGCCGCAATAGCCTGAGGATAGATATTCCTGTACCGGAATACAGACTTTATCTCCGCCTCTTTCGACATTATCTGCGCGAAGTTAAAGCTGACTTCCGGCTGAGCCGCCATGCCTACAAGCGTAATTGTTCCGCCTCTGCCGACAACGTACGGTGTCTGTGAAATACAGACAGGAGCGCCGGAACACTCAAACACCTTTTCCGCTCCCGTACCGCCTGAAATTGCGAGGATCTCCTTAACGGCATCTGTTTTCGCGCCGTTCACCGTTCTGGCGGCCCCCAGCTTTTCGGCGTGTTCGAGTCTTGTGTCAATTACGTCGACAACGGATATATCGGATATCCCGTGAGCCTGACATGCCATCATTGTCATAAGACCGATGCAGCCCGCGCCGAAGATGACGACGCGGTCGCCGAGAGACGCGCATGCCTGATTTACGGCGTGCAGACCTACGCTGAGCGGTTCTACAAGCGCGCCCTCCTTTGTCGTCATGTTATCAGGCAAAACAAAGCACATATTTTCAGGGAACGTTATATACTTCGCAAAGCATCCGGGAACGGGAGGCGTAGCGAGAAACTGCACGTCGGGGCAAAGATTGTATTTTCCGCTCTTACAGAAATCACACATGCCGCATGTAATTCCCGGCTCAAGAGCAACTTTATCCCCGATCTTAAGCCTTTTCACGTTTGTGCCGATATCCGCGACAACGCCCGCACATTCATGCCCCAGCAAAAACTCTCCGTCCACCACATAATCACCGCAGCGCCCGTCATGGAAATAATGGACGTCCGAGCCGCAGATACCGACGTATTCAAGTTTTACAAGAACTTCTTCCGGTTTTGGTGAGGGTACGGGAATATCGCGTATCTCGATCTTGTCAAGCTGCGTCATATATGCCGCTTTGTTTTTCATCACATCTGCATCTCCTTATATGTTTTCCGGGTATTATCCTGCCGCAGGTAAAATCATATCATACGGGAACAGCTGTCGCAATAAGATTGACCTTCCCGGTCATGCCGGACGGTCTGTATATTCTTCTGAGGCGGGAGCACAAGCGCCAGCGTCAGATCATTTACGTTTGTCCCTGTCGGGCCTGTAAAGATGAGTGCCCCGCAGGAGGAAAGAGCTCTGTAGGAATCGTTATCCTCAAGGCAAGCGGCGGGATCTATGCCGGCCTCACGCATTGCACCGCATGTATGGCCGTCGCAGTACCCGCCCGCCGCGTCCGTCGGCCCGTCGGTACCGTCAGAACCGACAGAGCAGACGCAGACATTCTCAACACCGTCAAGTACAATAGCTGCCGCTAGAACGAGCTCCTGGTTCCTTCCGCCTTTTCCGTTTCCTTTGACATGCACGACCGTTTCGCCGCCCTCGATCAGGGCGACAGGCTCTCCCGGCCGGGATGCGTACTTTACGGCGGCGGCAGCCAGTTCCCTTCCGGCGTCGCGCGCCTCACATGACAGCTCGCTGGTCAGAATCACAGGCTTATAACCCAGTCTGCCCGCTTCCGTTGCCGCAGCTTTACACAGCTCGACAACACTCCCTGTAATAAAGGTCCTGACGTTCCTTAGCGTTTTAGGTGTCTCCTTCTCCAGAAGGCGCATGATCTCACCGGGAAACTCCAGATTGAATTCTTTGACGACCGACAGCGCGTCGAAGCTTGTCGTCGGGTCCGGGCTGCACGGACCCGACGCTATCGTGTCGGGAGAATTGCCGAGAACGTCTGAAAGTATGATCGAATAAACGGTTGCAGGCTCGCAAAGAAGGGCGAATCTGCCCGCTTTGACGGCTGAAAGCCGTTTCCGTACCGTGTTGATTTTTCCGATATCGGCTCCGCTCAGGAGCAGCTTTCGGGTGACGTCCGCAAGCAATTCATGTGATATAAGCGGCTCTTCAAAAAGTGACGACCCTCCGCCCGAGAGCAGGAACAGGACCGTGTCACGGGTGCCAAGTCCGCTTACGAGGCGGATCGCCTCTCTGGTCGCAATATATGAGCTCTCGTCCGGGACCGGATGCGCGGCCTCAAAAACCCGAAGCCCGGGCAGGTCGCCTTGCGAATGACCGTGTTTGGTTATAACTACGCCCCCCGAAATACTGTTGCGGAGACTGTCGCATGCCGCCCTTGCCATTTGCCACGAGGCCTTTCCGACCGCGATTATCACGGTCTTTCCCCCCTGTGACGGATCGAATGTTCTTAGCGCCTCGCGGACAGCTTTGTCGGGCAAAACCGCCGCAATGGCATTTTTTACTATCTTTTCCGCGTCCTCCCTGAGCTTGCCCGCTGCCGGATCATCTCTTTTCATGTTCATTCACCCGGAGAAAAGACCTAATTTCACAATCATCCGGTATCGCGGGGATCGCGCCTGTCCTGGTCGCTGTCAGCGCGCCGGAAGCGTTCGCGTATGATGCAAGCTCTTCAAGTTCTCTCTGTGTGAGCGCCGCCGGGTCTGCCCCGGTTTTTATGATCCGATACAGCGCAGCACCCCAGAACGCGTCACCGGCGCCCGTGGAATCAACACAGTTAACTCTGTATCCGGGATGAACACAGCGGCGGTCTCTTGTGAAACATGCGCTGCCGTTTTCGCTGCGCGTGACAGCCAGAAACTGAAGATCATAAGTGCTGAAAAGATGCTCGGCTGCGGCCGGGATATCCGACATGCCGGTCATAAATAAAAGCTCCTCCTCGTTGACCTTGACATAGTCGGAAAGCGACAGGCCGGCATGCATCTGCTGCTTTGCCTCTTCAAGGCTGTTCCACAGAGCGGGGCGCAGATTCGGATCGAAAGATATTTTCGCTCCTGCTTTTGCGGCTTCCGCGGCGGCAAATAATGTCGCGGAGCGGGAAGGCTCTGATGTCATGGATACGGAACCGAAATGAAAAACCGAAGAATCACAAATAATAGCAAGCGGAACATCCTGTATACTAAGCGAAACGTCTGCGGTCCCGGTGCGGTAGAAGGCAAAACTCCGCTCGCCGGAACCGTCTACACTGACAATTGCAAGTGTTGTAGGTTCTGCGGACCGTATCATCCCTTTAACGTCGATGCCGCAGCGCTCGAGCGCGCCGACCAGAAAAGAACCGAAAGCGTCCTTACCGACTTTCCCGATAAAAGCCGTTTTGAGCCCCAGTTTTGATGCCGAGGCCAGAACATTGGCCGGTGCTCCTCCCGGGTTGCCCTGCAAAACGATCCTGCCCGGGGCATCGCCTGTGATATTGAGAAAATCAATTAAACACTCTCCGACCGCGGCAATATCGTAAGTCCTCACAACGGTGCCCACCTTCTTATACCTTCGGGTTTCGGCCAAACGGCAGGACCTGTCTAAAGAAGAGGAACACCTGCCTTGCCGCATATCTCATATGTCTCATCGTCCCATACGCCGGATTGCACTTCCCCGATGTGGGCCGTACCGATCAGCAGCATACATAGTCTTGATTGCCCGATGCCTCCTCCGATCGTAAGGGGCAGTTCCCCCGCAAGCAGCGCTTTATGGTACGGTAATTCGCTCATGCTTTCTTTACCTGCGAGCTTCAGCTGGTTCATCAGGCTCGTCTCGTCAACGCGTATACCCATCGACGATATCTCAAAGGGGATCTCAAGAAGGTCATTCCAGAACAGGATGTCGCCGTTCAGGTCCCAATCGTCGTAATCGGGAGCGCGGGAATCATGGGGTTTTCCCGAACGAAGGCGCTTGCCGATGTTCATAATAAAAACAGTCTTATGCTCTTTTGTTATTGCGTGCTCACGTTGTTTCGGGTCAAGCTCCGGGTACATGTCTTCAAGCTCCTGCGCACCTACGAAAAACACCTCGCGTTTCAGGTTGCAGCTCAGAACCGGAAACTCCCACATCAGTTCATCCCCCGTATTGCAAACGGCGTTCACAATACGCGATACGGTCTGTTTCAGGTAATCGACGTTTCTCTGTCCGCGCGTTATTATTCTTTCCCAGTCCCACTGGTCGACGTATACTGAGTGCAGATTGTCCAGTATCTCCTCATCTCGCCTGATCGCGTTCATATCGGTAACAAGTCCGTTGCCTGTGTGAAAATCGTACTTTTTCAGCGCCCAGCGCTTCCATTTAGCCAGCGAGTGCACGATCTGAAACTCGGCGCCCCCGATGGAAGGCACGTCAAAAGATACCGGACGCTCAACGCCGCTCAGATTGTCGTTCAGTCCGGTATCTGCGCGCACAAAAAGAGGCGCGGATACGCGCTTGAGGTTGAGCGCGGCACAAAGATTGCGCTGAAAGCTCTGTTTTATGAACTCTATTGCTTTTTGAGTGTCGTACAGAGACAGGCGCGGTTTATACCCTTCCGGAATATACGTCTTTGACATCTTTTTTCCCCTTTTACTAAACTGAAGCCCTTACAGGTTTATAATTATAATGCGTGGCAGATATTTGCGCAACTGTGAGATTGTTCGCCAAAAAAGCGCTCTTGATACAAGAACTCCCGCAATGTATAATGTTTCGAGGAAATTCGCGCTGAGCGTAACTCGCTATCAACGGCGCCGTATTGCGCCTGTAAAAACACGAAGGAGTAAGTGGTGTGAAAAGACAGTATACAAACGGTTCCATTGTTATCATGGACGGCGCCGTCGTCATCGGCGACGTCACATTAGGGGAAGATTGCGGCATCTGGTTCAATGCCGTCGTACGCGGTGATGAAGCGCCGATAATTATCGGCGCCAGAACAAACATTCAGGATTGCAGCGTACTGCACTGTTTTGAGGGTATCCCGCTGCGGATCGGAGAGGGTGTCACGGTCGGTCACAATTCCATTTTGCACGGCTGTACCATAGGTGACAATACTCTTATCGGCATGGGCTCCATCATTATGAATAACGCCGTCATAGGCAACAATTGCATAATCGGAGCCGGATCACTTGTTCCCGGGGGACACGTGATCCCGGACAATTCCGTTGCGATGGGCAACCCCGCAAAAGTCGTGCGTCAGATGCGTGATAAGGATATCCGGGACAATATCGAGTCCGCTTTGCTGTATATGCGGCAAAAAGAAGCATACAGATAGACCTCCGTCAGCCATGCCGCCTTTTCACATGTATAAGTGTAAGCCAAATCTGCATTATTTTCTGCAAAACCCACAATCTGCTCTGCAGAATTTCGGTTTCTATGCAGCCGTCGATTAATCAATCGAAAGAGCCGAGCATATAGTCTGGAGTAGACGATACAGATTCTCGTTTATTTCATCTGCGGGGGAAGTCGTATCATGAATAAAGAAAAAACCGCCAAAAGATACAGAAGAATATACCGGTTTTTCCGGCCCGCACTGAAGCTGTTTCTCCGCATAGTTCTGAATTACAGATGCCGGACCGAAAGGGTACCCGAAGGACCGCTTTTCATCGTTTCCAACCACACCTCGGTATACGACGCACTCTTCGTTGCGGCCGCATTCAAGGAGCCGGTCTACTTCGTCGGCGGGGAGCACCTATGGAGAATGGGCAAAATCCTCAGATGGTTCCTTGACAGATACGGCGCGGTCATTCAGCGCGTAAAAGCGGCAACAGACGCTTCGTCCGCATCGGGGATACTTCGGGCGCTTCGCGACGGCAAAAACGTTTGCCTCTACCCTGAAGGGAATACATCTTTCACCGGGGGCATGATGCCTTTTCACCCAACGACCGCCCGCTTGATCAAGGCTGCAAAAGGCGCCACACTCGTTACTTTTCGCGTTACAGGCGGCTATTTCTCCACGCCGCGCTGGTCTTCCGGCCGCCGGCGGGGGTATTTGAGCGGCGCTGTCACGGCTGTCTATCCGCCGGAGACGGTCGACTCCCTTTCAACTGACGAAATCGAGAGCATACTGATGCGCGACATAGCTGTTGACGCATACGCGCTGCAGAGGGAAAACCCGAGGCCGTACCGCGGCAAACGGCTTGCCGAATATTTGGAGACGGCGCTTTACCTTTGTCCCCGGTGCATGAAAATAGGTTTGCTCCACAGCCGCGGAGACGAGTTCTACTGTGAGTGCGGACTGCACGCGACGCTTGACGCTTACGGAGAGTTTCACGGTGATGACCTTCCTTTTCGCAATCCTCAGGAGTGGGACAACTGGCAGGAAGCGCAGATCAAGGACCTCGCCGGGAGGTATTCCGCGAAACCGTATTTCTCCGACCCGGATCAGACTTTATGGGAACAGCACCCGGACCATTCCGAGCGGATAATCAGTTCGGGCGAGATGAGTATGAGCTCCGAGCGATTCAGCCTCGGAAAGGCCATTTTCGGCATAAAAGAAATCACCGGAATGGATCTCTCTTTGAAAGACAGACTGCATTTTGTCGCAGGAGCCCGCCGTTACACAGTAGCGACAGAGCATCTCCGAAGCGGGCGCAAATACGTAACTATGTTCAAATATCTGAAAGAACGCGCCTGTGCCGGCGCTTCCGAAAACAACATGGCAGCGATCCCCTGAAATCATACCAGTATTCGTCCTGGTAATTTTCCCGATATAAAAACGAGCGGGGGCGTCGAACGGAACGCCCTCGCTCGCTGTTATTAAGTTCAGTCGGCACACAGATGACCGACGATCTTATGCTTTTCGGCAATCTTCTCAAGTAAACCGTCGTTTTTCAAGCTGACAAGTATACCGTTTACTTTTTCCGCCATGTCGCTGCCCCGGCGAAAACCGACCGCGAATTCCTTGTCCTGCATATTTATGCTGTGGACGATCAACAAGTCCTCATATTTTCCGCCCTCACCCGTCAGGGCCTCCGCTGTTGTCAGATCGATCACGGCGGCTTCGGCGGTTCCGGATTTGACCTCGAGCAGAGCATCATCCTGAGAACCGACAGCCAGGAATATAGCGCCGGGAAACGTTTTTAACAGGGCGGTCGCTCCATCCGAGCCTTCCGCGGCAGCAACTGGCAGTCCTTCTAGATCCTCGGGTTTTGTATACTGTTCCGCCGTGCCGACGCTTATCACGGTCACCTGCTTGTTACACAAATACGGTTTCGTAAAATCAGCGTTCTTTATGTATCCTTCATTACCCGCCAAGACGTTCCATATGCAATCTATCGTCTTATTATTAAGCTCATCCCCTGCTGTTTCCGGACCTGTTGTAACAAATTCCGCCTCAATCCCGAGCTTTTCGCAAACCAGCTCTGCCATTTCGACGTAAAAACCGGTGAGCGGCGACGCGGCATTATCGCCGTTTGACGTTGTGTACTCAATGATGCCGATCCTTAAAGTGCCGCTTTTTTCTATGTACGCCCGGTCAGAATCCGGAGCCTGCTCTATAACGGCGGTTTCGTTTGTTTTTGCGGGCTCTTGTTCCGTTGTGACTTCTTTTTTTGCGCAGCTCGCAGATACGGCGGCTGTAAACAACAAAACTATAAGAATGAGGCTTCTTTTCATAAAAGTTTCCTTTCGAAATGCGTTAATCCATCCCGGTTAATCTACCACCCTGTCACATCCGAGTCAAGCAACAGATGCAGCATACTAAACCAAATCGAACCTGACTCCGCAATTCGGACTTTTTGTAAAAATACAAAAACTGTATAAGCCGAATAAGCGCCCTGACAGGCATAAAGGCCGTTCAGAGCGCGTTTTTTGTGCGGCTTTCTCAGCAAGCGGATATTACAGCTTAAGGCTCCCGATATTCTCGGCAAAGTAACTCACCGCGGAAACAATCGTGACGGCTGCCGCGACCCACAACGCCAGGCGACACCACATGAGCACAGTATTAACTGACGTAAAAAGCCCGATGTCGGCTATCTCAAGAGCAAGCATTATCGCCATTATAAAAACCATCTGTATGAGCGTCTTCATTTTGCCCCATTTGTTGGCAGCCAGTACCGTTCCGCTCTGGGCAGCGATGGTCCTGAGGCCGGAGACTGCGAATTCGCGAAAAACAATGATGACCACGGCGACTGATGGGGCAACTCTCAAAGAGACAAAACAGATAAGTACGGAGCATACCAGAAGCTTGTCTGCGAGCGGATCAAGAAATTTGCCGAGTGTCGTTACGACCGAATGCTTGCGCGCGATCTTCCCGTCGACCATATCGGTGACAGACGCCCCGATAAATATGATCAACGCCCCCAAATAATTGTGGGGGATCTTATCAATGAGCAAAAAAGCAAGACAGAACGGCACCAGCGCTATTCTGAGCAGCGTGAGTTTGTTCGGAAGTGTCATAGCAATACTCCTCTATGCTGAAATGAATACCGCAGGCAGCCCGTATAACGTATATGCCAAGATCACGATTGCGTTTGCCGCTACCGAATCGACACGGTCAATAACGCCGCCGTGACCGGGAAAAAGGGTCCCGTAATCTTTTATCCCGCTTTCCCTTTTAATGTACGACGCTATGAGGTCCCCTGCTTGATCCACGATCGTAATAACAAAAGCAAACAGTACAAGCGCGGTATAATTTACTTTTATAGCGTAGAAATGTGATACGATCAGGGCGTATACGATAAGTCCGGCTATACCGCACACGACCCCGCCGACAGCGCCCTCAACCGTCTTATGCGGACTGACCTTCTCAAGCAGCTTTCGCTTCCCGAAAGCGATTCCGGTCAACTGCGCGCCGGCGTCCGTGACCCATGCCCCGAGGAGGATCATCATAAACATGAATCTCCCCTCATAGGCCTCGTTGTCCCTTACCATTACGATGGAGTTGAAGCCCAGCAATATGTAAGCAGTGAGGGCAACAAATGAAGCAGTCTTATGGAAGGTAAGTCTTCCGCCCGAGAATGTGGCGACCATAAATGCGTATAAGCAGATAAGCCCCGCAGAGGCCAACACATACTTTTGGTACACATCACCACCGAAGTATCTGGTAAGAAGCGGCAACGCCGCCGCCAGAATATAGAACGGCCACGACAGAACCCCGAGTGTTCTGATACCGAAACACCGTGCCGCCTCGCTCACCGCGACGCAGGACAGTGCCGCCAGGAGAGCAGGAAAAAAAACGCGATCAGAAAACCACAAAATAGGTATTAGTATGACAAGGCAGACTGTTGCAGTCAGTACTCGTTTCTTCACCGCTCGTTCAGTCCTCCCGGGTCGAATCGGACTTTGAGTCCTTCCGGCTGCCCAGGATCCTTGCACAGCGAAACGTGTACATGGACATAGCGTATATTATGGAAATAACGCTGAGCGTGACCATTACCTTTATAACGCTCCCCGGAAGTTCAAAAATCATTACCGCACCGGACGTGACATACAGGATCCACGTGCTCAGCTTTCCGTACCACATAGCGCCGTACATTCCGCCGCCGTTTCGAAATATCACCCAGTGCATTATAAAACCGAGTGTCTCCTTCAGTACCATAAAAACTACGATAATGAGAAACTCGATTTTCCAGACCGCAAGGCAAATCATTATAGCACCGAGCGTTAATTTATCGGCTATCGGGTCAAGCGCTTTTCCCAGATCCGTCACCATGTTGAACTTTCTTGCAACAAAGCCGTCAAACAAGTCGGTAATCGCTGAAACGATGATAAGAGACACGGCAGCGACACGATTGTTGCGCAGATATAGAACGATAATGACAGGGATGAGCAGGATCCGGAATGCACTCATCATGTTTGGTATCGATTTCAAGCCGTCCTTGAGCACATTACTCACCCGCTTGCCCAAATCATTTTGTTCCGAACGATTCATAATATCCATCAAACTTATCCTTTAAGAATTTTAACGCGACTATTCTATAATTATATGTTATATTTGTCAATAATACCAAACTGCCTGTGTCGCTTGCCTGTCTTCAGACACGCTCAGCATCTCTTTTAGGCTTTGCATCGCAGTTTTGTTTATGCATTCATCTCAGTCAAAAAACTCCTCCAGCTTGCGGCCGCAGGCTGTCTGCGTCAGTAAAGCAGCTCGCACTCGATTTTTTGCGGCTTCTCAGTTAAGACGGGATCATTGTTTTCACGGATTATGTCCGAATTATACCCTTTGTCCGATGCCTTTGTAAACTGAATTCCATGCATCGCGGGTTTTTCGGGCCGTCCGACCTGATCGTTTCGTACAGCCCGAGTCTGAAGAACAGAAGAAAGGCGGTCAGGCCCGAATCAGTCGATATCCTATTGCGGGTGTTCCTTGGCCGCAGGAAGTTATGACAAACGATAATTATTGGTGATATTATGCAAAACAACGATGGAATAGTATTCAACATTCAGCGCTACAGTATTGACGACGGCCCGGGGATCCGTACGACCGTATTTTTAAAAGGCTGCCCCCTCAACTGCCTGTGGTGCTCTAATCCCGAATCTCAGGAATCGGGTCCCGAGCTGATATATCGCTTTGCCGCCTGCAGGCGCTGCGGCTCCTGCATAGCCGTATGCCGGGAAAACGCTCTGAGCATGGGTCCCGAGAGCATTATTATTGACAGAACAAAATGCAGCCTGTGCGGGGACTGCGCCGCCGCCTGTCTTTATGAGGCGCTGCAGATCTCCGGCAAGATCATGACGCCTGAAGAGGTGTTTGGGACTGTGAAGCGTGACGCCGTATACTACAAGTCGTCCGGCGGCGGATGTACCTGCTCAGGCGGTGAGATACTGTGCCAGCCCGACTTCGTGAGCGGATTGTTCAAGCTATGCCGGGAAGCGTCTATCCACACTTGTGCCGATACCAGCGGCTGCGGCTCCTCACAAGCGCTTGAGAAAATAATGGCGTATACGGATCTGTTCTATTTTGATATAAAGCATATTGATCCCCTGCAGCACAAAAAAGGCACAGGCGTCTCAAACGAAATAATACTTAAAAATCTTCGTATCGTCTCCGAAAGCGGGATACCGACGACAATACGGATACCTTTGATCCCGGGGTTCAATGACTCTGACGACAGCCTGCATGCCATCGCCGGGACGATCCTGGAGATCATTCCTCACGCGGATGTAGATCTTCTTCCCTATCACCGTTACGGTTCAAACAAATACAAAATGCTGGGCAGGGCATACCCGTATGAGGGTGTGCAGGAACCTGCAAAGGATCAAAAGGACCGCGCACTGGCTCTTATCCGCTCATATGGCTTCACCTGCCGTTTGACGCACTGAGGACATCGCCTGTTACGTTGCTTGACATTCTTTTTTCGCCATGTTACATTTGTACGAGTTAGGAGACCGGACAGGACTCTGGGGTAAGCCCGGCGCCCTGTCCGTTTTTCAGGGATGAACAGCCGTGCTATTTGCTCCGGGTACGTTCGGCTCTTTATACGCCGAACTCAGACGCTGCCAGACTTTCGGCACGGCGCGCAGCCGATAACCGGAGTATTGTTGATCCCGAAGTCATCAAGGAAAGGCGGTAAAGGCTGTGAAATACTGCGCAAGATGCAACGAAACATACGAACCTCATATCACGCGCTGCGCTTTCTGCGGCCTCGCCTTGACAGAAGTTCACAGTAACGACAACGGACATGGTATCTCTCCGCTTAGCGGCACGGCAAACGATAATGCGGATGATACCGCCTGCCACGCACCGGGATCGCCCCTGTCAGGCTTCTCACAGACCCCGGACACCGGGAACCACTCACCTGATGCCCCCTCCCCTGCCCGGGAGGATCCCGCAAAACAAAGACCCCGCGGAGAGACGTTGTTTACGATTCTGTTGACTGTTGCAGGCTCGGCTTTCGGACTGCTGCTGTTGCTGCTCGCGGCCGGCGTGCTTGTTTTTTCCGTTTTCCGCGGCGATATCTTCGGTAAAAATCCGAAAGACAATATACCTGAGCAGTCCGCACAGGTTCCCATGGAAACGGGCGAAGTACCTACAACCGCTGAGAACACACTGCCTCCGATCACCATTGAGACGCTTCCGATCGATCAAAACGACGTGCAGTTATATGCCGAATTATGCCGGGACGCAGTGTGGGTCGACGAGTCGTCGAATACTGCCCTTACATTCAATGTTGACAACACTTATCTGTGTTCAGACCTTCAGGGGAACAGCATTTTCCGCGGCGAGGCGGCTGTAAGCGAGGGGCTTCTGTATATGAACCGCGAGGGCGGCGAGCTCGAACCGTATAAGTTCAGCGTAAACGGCAATATCCTCCGCATTACTGACAAGAACGGGATCTCAACAACCTACGTCAGCGGCAGCGCACCCGTTGAGGATGAGACGCCCGACCTTTTCGATTACCCCGTGTCCGCCGCGGATCTGACCTCGTATGCCGAGCTGGTTGAGAACAGCCCGTGGACGGACATTAATACGGGCAATACTCTCAACTTTTATTCAGACAACACGTATATTTCCGAGACACCCGACGGGCCTGACCGCTTCGGAAGCGCTGTAGTGAGCGGAGGGCGGCTCTGTATCGTGTCCGGCAGCCAGTTCGATACCGTTTATGAATGCGACTACACGCTCACCTCGGGTATTTTGACGATAACATTTGAAACAAACAGCTGGTCGCTGTTGAGTGACAGCGCCTATCAGGCTATGCTTCTGAGAGAGCAGCTCGATGAAGAGCTGTACCGGAGTCTTGTCAGCGGCTCACACTGGTGTTCACGAGGTGACCAGTACATCTATAACCTGTATTTTTACGATGATCACACATTCGCCCTTTACTCCGCCGCCCTGTACAGCGGTGAGGAGACTCTGATACGCGATGGTGAAGCCGAGATCAGAGAAGGAACGCTTATTCTGAAATTTGAAGGAACTTCCGTTACGTACGAAGTTACGATGGAGGGTAATATGCTTTATTTGTACAATGTACTTGCGGGGGGAGGTACAGAAGTCTATGAAACAAACACAACCTTCCATTATTGAGTCATGTCCTGCTGTAATTCTGGCGGGAGGTCGAAGCAGCAGAATGGGGCACGATAAGTCCGGCATGAAAATCGGCGGCAAGCCGATGCTTCAGCGCGCGGTGGACGCTCTTCGCGAGAATTTTTCACCGGTCTTCATATCAGTCCGCAGTCTCCCGGCAAACGTGCCGGAGGGAACTGTTGCCCTTGCGGATCTGGTGCCGGGCTGCGGGCCTATCTCGGGCCTCCACGCCGCACTCTCGGCGACAGACAGCGGCGCCGTGTTTCTTTGCGCTGTGGATCTGCCTTTCATCCGGCCCGACGCCGCAAGATATCTTTGCAGCAGGATAGGTGATTTTGACGCCTGTGTGATCAGGCGCGAGAACGGTTATACGGAGCCACTTTTTGCCGTCTATAAAAAATCGTGTCTCACTGCCGCGACGTCAATGATAGAAAATCACGAGTACAGGATGAGCGCTCTTCTGGATGCGTGCAACGTACTCTATATAAGTGAGCTCGAGATAAATGATCCGGACACACTCCTGATGAACGTAAACACACCGCAGGAATACCTTCATGCGTCTGAGCTTGCGGAACGCAAGTGATGTCCTGTGCTGCCGAAAGGGCTGCGGTTATTGCACAGTTGCAACATCCGCAGCCCCGAATTTTTGCCCCGTCCCGTTTAGCCGGATGATATCGGTATCTCGACAGCGTTTGCCGCCGCGAATTCCCTGGCGAGATCGACAAATATATATCTGTAAATAATTTGAGCGCCGTACTGTTCTTCAATGCTTTTTCCGACTCTCTTTTTAAAATCCGCAGCGCTCTCATATCCCCATTCCACGGCATATTCATCAAGCTTCCGCTTATAAAGTTCTTCCGATATCGTTAGGTTCTCCTCTCTGCAGATGGACAGCGCGACTATCAGTTCCTCCTCTTCTTCATAAGCGTCCTTCCACAGCATGGACTCAAAATCAGCTTTTGTCATATTCAACTTCTTGATCAATTCATCAAGATCCATTTCCATATACTGCGCATATACAAGGTAGGAGTAATAATTGCTGTAATAGTAGTTCTGCGCGTCGTCATGCGGCAGATTGAAAACAGTGAAATTTGACCTCACTATGCTCCAGCAGTCTTCAAGTTTCTTTGCTTCCACCTCAGCGGGCTTAGTCTGATTTATTTCCTCGGCAAGAGCGCGCTTATACTCCTCTGCGGAGCCGTACGGGAAATTCGATACGACAAAACTGTCGGTGAATTCGGGCACCGTCTTTTTATAGACCGAGCGAACGGTCACGTCAAACACAACATCTTTACCGGCAAGCGAGGTGTTGGCGTAATCTTCCGGGAAAGTGAGCTCCAGTTTTGTTACGTCGCCCTTCTTTACCCCGATCAGACCTTCTTCAAACCCTTTGATAAAACTCCCGGAACCGATAACTACCGTAACGTCCTTACCGCTTCCGCCGGAAAAGGTTTCGCCGTTTATCGTGCCGGTGTAATCAATAATAACCTTGTCCCCCTGCGAAGCCGCGTGGCTGTCGGAGAGGGCAAAAGTAGAATACACATCCAGTATCTCGCTGATCTTTTTCTGCAGATCCGCCTCTGTCGCTTCCCTGCTTTCGGTTTCTACCTCTATGCCCTTATATTGTCCGATCTTTACGTAATCATCAAGCGAATACGGAAATGCGTCTTCCCACGTAATTACTCTGCTTTCACAGGCAGAAATAAACGTCAATGCCATCGCTGCCGCGAGTAAATACAAACATAAACGGCAGACTCTCTTCATTCCGCTCTCCTCCAGAATAAGTAATATGCGGCAGGTCTTGTAAAGCGACTGCAAATTCCCGATGGTTCCGCTCCGCCGCCGATAGCGGAAAAATTATAGCATATGTTTTTTATTATTGATAGAAAATTCTTTCGTTGTCGATTATTGCACTGCAATTCGCCTGCTGTTATAATCGCTTATGATAAGAGTATCCAAAGATTGGAGGCCGTGTTTTGATCGATCTGGACAACTTTCCTCCTTCGAGGCAGCCTGTCGGTTCTTTTCCTTACAGGCTGCAGCAGCCGCCGCGACCGCTTGGCGAGCGCCCTATTACACCGCGTGAAAACCAGCGCCGCCTGTATATGGGTGAAAAGCCGATGTGGATGCCCGTATGGCTTGTTGACAGCCAATACTGCTGGCCCGACGTCGTGCTGGAACATCCCCTGTATGAAATGGATGGCTTCGACTGGTGGGGCACCGAATGGGTGAGCGACGATAATGCGGGCGGCATGATGGTCAAGCCCGGTACACGGGTGCTCAGCGACATTTCAAACTGGCGTAACGAGGTCAAAATACCCGACCTTGACTCGGTGGATTTCGAGAGTGACGCAAAACTGCAGATTCGCCGATATGACCCTGACCGCATGCATTTATTTCACTGTCCGGAGGGGCTCTTTGAAAGGCTTCACGAACTGATGCCCTTCGACGAGGCCATTCTGTCTTTTTACGACGATCCGGACGCGGTACAGGATTTTTTTAGTGCTGTCTGTGATTTCAAGATAGATCTGATAAGCAGGGTCGTCAGGTACTACGCCCCAATTGACTACATCGTGTATTCCGATGACTGGGGAACACAGCGTTCCGGTTTTTTCTCGAACGAAATGTTCAGAGAGATAATCATGCCGCAGACAAAGCGGCTTTGGGACTGGATACACAGTCAGGGACTCTTTCTTGAACTTCACTCGTGCGGCCTGACGCAGCAGTATATTGATGAGATCATCGAAATGGGCTGCGACGCATGGGCGCCTCAGGAAATCAACGATTTTGAGATGTTGACTGCGAAATACGCGGATCGTATAACTCTTGTCGTGCCTGTGGCAGGTATCGAAAATGCGCGTACCGAGGCGGAAGCCCGGTCTCTCGTACGCACTTTTATCGACAAATATGCACCGCGCGGGAGGATCATGGCCAGGACATTGGCAAATCCCGACCCTGCGATACTGGAGGCCGCATATGACGAGCTCTACACCTATTCAAGCAGGTACTATGCCGGAAAGTAAAGATTCTATACGCGACAAGGAGACAACCACATGAAAAAAGTAGTGCATACTTCATCAGCCCCCGCGGCGATCGGCCCGTATTCTCAGGGTATTGCGGCCGGCGGCTTCGTATTTACCTCGGGCCAGCTGCCGATTGACCCCGCAACGGGCTCCTTTGCGGGCAATACGGTCGCCGAACAAACCCGGCAATCTCTGCTCAACGTCAAGGCTATACTTGAAAGCGCGGGGACCGGTATTGAGAACGTTGTTAAGGTCACCGTATATTTACAGAATATGGACGACTTCTCAGAGATGAACAACACATATATGTCTTTTTTCCCTGAACAAGCACCCGCCAGAAGCGCCGTTGAAGTATCAAGACTGCCAAAAGACGCGCTTGTTGAAATCGAAGCTGTCGCAATATTATGAGCCCGCACCCGGCAGCAAATATGATACCGCAAGAAGCTATCGAAGTCTGAGCTTCAATAGCTTCTTGCGCTATATGGCGCGTTTTCAATATAACACCTCATTTGGCAGAACATTTACGTGCAATGGTTTGTTTACTAATGTATAATGTGCGCACGTCACATTTATAAACATATATCGATTACTTTCAGCCTGCGGAGCAGAATTAACGAATCGTTAACCCAATACCGTATGTAAATGATATATACTTATTAGTAAACAGCTGCCACAAAAGGAGGTGCTTGTTTGAAACAGGTCAAAAAAAAGAATATGCTCATATTCATCCTTGTAGCAATAACAATTATCGTAGTGCTCAACACAACTGTCTTCCCTTCACTGTTTTCGGACAAGAAGCAGAAGGTCGAGGTAACTTACAGCGAGTTTCTCGATCATATCGGCTCAGGCGATATAAACGAAGTGCAGGTAGAGGACGACTACATATATTATTTGCTCACCGGAGATGAGGATACCGTCTACAGCACTGTGCGCATGAGTGATGAGGCTCTCGTTGACAGGCTGATAGATTCGGGCGCAAGATTCCGTCAGGTCGCCCCTGCCAAGACGCCCTGGTATCTCAGCGTAATAATCTCATACGTCATCCCCATTGCATTTTTTGTTTTAGTATGGAAATTCTTCCTGAGTAAGATCATCAGCAAAGGGGTCGGCGGCAACTACATGGACCTTGGCAGATCGAATGCCCGTATCTTTGCCAAAAACGAACTGAGCTGCAAATTCTCTGACGTAGCCGGCGAGGAAGAAGCAAAGGAATCCCTGATGGAAGTCGTCGATTTTCTTCATAACCCTGCAAAATATGAGGAGATCGGCGCAAAACTTCCGAAAGGCGCACTTCTTGTCGGCCCTCCGGGTACCGGAAAAACCATGCTTGCCCAGGCCGTTGCCGGGGAAGCGGGAGTGCCTTTCTTCTCCATATCCGGTTCCGAATTCGTTGAGCTTTTCGTTGGAATGGGCGCGTTGAAAGTCCGCGATCTGTTTAAACAGGCCAACGAAAAAGCCCCCTGTATCGTTTTCATAGACGAAATAGATGCCATCGGGAAAAAGCGCGATACGCACGGCTTTGCCGGAAACGACGAGCGCGAGCAGACTCTTAACCAGCTCCTTTCGGAGATGGACGGTTTTGATTCCCGCAAAGGTGTTGTCCTTCTTGCCGCAACAAACCGTCCGGACTCGCTCGATCCCGCCCTGCTCAGGCCCGGCCGATTTGACAGGCGCATCAACGTGGAATTGCCGGATCTGTCCGGCCGGGAGGCCATCCTGCGGGTTCACGCGCGTAGAGTAAAAATGGATGATTCGGTCGACCTTTCTTTGACAGCCCGTTCAACCCCGGGCGCATCTGGTGCCGACCTTGCAAACATCATTAATGAGGCCGCCCTTCTGGCGGTTCGCAGAGGTTCTCAATTTGTTTCCCAGCAGGACCTGGACGAGAGCGTCGATCTCATACTGGCGGGACAAAAAAAGAAGAACGCGATCATCTCCCCCAGAGAAAAAGAGATAATAGCCTGCCACGAGCTGGGGCACGCCATAGCCGCTTCTTTGCAAAAGGAATCCTCCCCTGTTCAGAAGATAACGATCATTCCGCGGACTTCAGGTGCGCTCGGATTTACGATGCAAACTGACGAGGAAGAGAGATTTTTGTTGACCCGTGAGGCAGCATTCGCTAAAATCGTAACGTTGGTGGCGGGCCGCGCCGCGGAGGAACTGGTGTTCAACACAATTACGACCGGCGCCTCAAACGACATCGAGCGGGCTACGAAGATAGCGAGGGCAATGGTCACACGGTACGGAATGAGCAGCACGTTCGGACTTATCGCTCTTGAGACGGTCGACAATCCGTACCTGGGCGGCGATACTTCCCTGCGGTGCTCTGCACAGACAGCCGCAAAAATCGACGAGGAAGTAATAGCTCTCGTCGGTTCCGCGTATGAAAGAGCCAGGGAAATTCTGCGGGAAAATCTCTCAAAACTTAAGAAGATCACAGACTTGCTCATCGCAAAAGAGACCATATCCGGCCGGGAATTTGAAGAACTGATGAAAGATCCCGATTCATTTCCCGCCGAAACCGCAGCGCCCCGGAACCAGACGGCGCAATATATCCCGCAGCTTGCGTAGATATCCTGCCTGCCAGGCTGTTGCCGATACACATAAAACGGTCTCGACCAAAGAAGAAAAACTTCAACACCTGTTCCCGTAGTTATCCGCGGTAACGGTTCCACGGCGTATCGCGCTTATGCTATACGCCCCTTTTTTCACGGCGGCCCCCGTCACGGCCGGGCAACCGCCGTACAGTCCGGAATATCCGGTCTTTCGCTGGAGGGAATAATGAGCGCAAAATGCACGGCGTGCGGATCAAATCCCGTAAAGAACGCCAACTATTTTATTACAGCAAAAAATCTGTTCGGGCAAACGAATCTTATAGGCGCCGCCAATATCGGCATGTGCAGAAACTGCATATGCAAGTACACGACCTCGTTTCTTGTTGCCCCTGTTGCCGGAGCCGTCGCCTCGCTTATTTTCGCCATATTCTGCGGCTCCTTCATCGTGTTTATCTACGGCTGGGGTACAGTTATTCAGTATACAATCCTCGGTGTTTTGACTGCTATCTGTCTTGCGTTTGCCGTGAGTTCATTCATACGTATCGTTCGAATCGTCCGCAATGTGCGTAATCCCGACAACTACGTCAGGTCCATAACTCAACCGGAGCTCGCACGTATAGGCGCGAGGATCATACTGAAAAAGAACGGTCTTGATGAAGGTATTTTTTTCTATTGGCCCAGGCTCTATAATTCCAGAGAAGAGATCCTCACGCAAGGTATGACTCCCGAGCTCCGCACGGCCATTCGTGAGCCGTTCCGGCTTCCCATGCGCAGGCAGCTTTCACTTATCTCTTTTCGCCGCAAGGACTTGCACATACCATATACGAATATTCCCGACACTAAGGACAAATCGGTACGCGAACTTATAACAAAAGCTCTGGAGAACTAGAATAAACGCAAGAATATAACGCCGGATACGTTTAAACGATCGGCGTGTATCGCGCATAGGGGGTTAATTATTTATGCCGGTCAATCATACGCTTCTTTGCGATTTTTATGAGTTAACGATGGCAAACGGCTACTACCGCACCGGAAAAGCAAATACGATCAGTTATTTCGATCTGTTTTTTCGCAGTATTCCGGACAACGGCGGATTTGTAATTGCTGCCGGGCTCGAGCAGATAATCGATTACATTGAAAATCTCCGCTTTACGGATCAGGATATTGAGTTTTTGCGCTCCAGAGGTATTTTTACCGAGGATTATCTGGAATTTCTGCGTGAATTCCGCTTTACGGGCGACATGTACGCCATTCCGGAGGGAACACCCATATTCCCGAACGAGCCTGTAATAACAGTTCGCGCCCCCGCCATCGAGGCCCAGTTCATCGAGACTTTTTTACTCCTCACTTTCAACCACCAAAGTCTCATCGCCACAAAAACCAACCGCATAGTACGTGCATCACAGGGGCGGCCAGTTTCCGAGTTCGGCTCGCGCAGAGCGCACGGCCCGGATGCCGCCGTTAACGGGGCGAGGGCTGCCTATATAGGCGGATGTTCAAGCACGGCCTGCACGATTGCCGGAAGAGTATTCGGCATACCGGTAGGCGGCACGATGGCTCACTCCTGGGTACAAATGTTTGACAGCGAGTATGAGGCGTTCAGGCGCTATTGCGAGATATATCCCGATAACCCCACACTGCTTGTGGATACGTACAGCGTGCTGAAAAGCGGTGTGCCAAACGCTATCCGCGTATTCAAAGAGATGCTCTCGGGCAGCGCTCAAAAGAACTGCGCCATCAGGATCGATTCCGGCGATCTGACCTATCTCTCGCGGCGAGCCCGAAAAATGCTTGACGACGCCGGTCTGAAAGACTGCAGGATCATCGCTTCCAACTCGCTCGACGAATATATCATCAGGGATCTGCTGCAGCAGGGCGCATGTCTGGACGCTTTCGGCGTTGGCGAACGGCTCATAACATCGCGCAGCGCGCCGGTATTGGGCGGGGTATATAAACTCGCCGCGATCGAGAGAAACGGAGAAATCATTCCGAAAATAAAGATCAGCGAGAACGCGGCAAAGATCACAATTCCTCACTTTAAGAAGGTATACCGTATTTACGAAAATCATAACGGGAAAGCTCTTGCCGACTATATCTGTCTTCACAGCGAACAGCCGGACTTTACAAAACCGCTGGATCTGTTTGACCCCGACTACATTTGGAAACGAAAACTCGTAACCGATTATACCGCTCAGGAGCTCCAGGTCCCCGTGTTCATCGGAGGCAAGCGCGTCTATGAGAGTCCTGACGTTCATACTATTCGTGATTACTGCCGATCCCAGGTGGAACTGCAGTGGGATGAGGTGAAGCGTTTTGAGAATCCCCACAACTACTATGTAGATCTGTCACAGGAGCTTTGGGACATTAAGCAGAAGCTGCTTGCAGAAGGGGTAAGAGGCGCATGAAGGACCTCAGCAAAAAACAAATTGTGGCGATAATCCTTTTAACGCTGCTTTGCTTGATCATCCTTGCCGCCGGCATCTTTTATATCTACTATGATGAGCAGATAAGCGAATTGTGGGAGATCGCCGCAGACGCTGCCGAAAAGTGGAACAAACCGAAATGGTCCGATTTCTGCTACAGACGCGCTATTGAACGGAATCCTTCAAACGTTGATGCCTATTTGGCTATAGCGGAATCATCATTCGAGAATCTAAACTATACGAAAGCAGAAAAGTATCTTGACGAAGCCATTAAAAACAACCCGGACTACACTCCGTTCTACCTGCTTCTGTGCCGGGTATACTTCGCGCAGGATAAACTGTTTGACTCACTGACGCTGCTCGAGGGAATAGAAGACACGGTCGTCCGAAATGAGATAGCGGCCCTGCGTCCCGCCGCACCGACCGCCTCTTACGAATCGGGCACATACAACAGGCATATCATCGTTTCGGTGTCAGGCAGCGGAATCGGCGTATGTATCGGGTTGAACGGAGAATTCCCGTCGACGGCCACATTGACAGAAACCGCGACCTATACCCCAAACGTCGGTGACTCCGTCCTGCTGGCTGTTTCGGTCGACGAGAACGGTCTCGTGAGTGCCGCATCGCGATATGAGTATCATCTTGAAGGCGTGAGTGAAGTAGCCAGCTTTAAAGACAGGACTATCGAATCTCTCGCCAGGAAGCAGCTTGGATTTGATGACGGACGTGTGATAACAACAGACGACCTGAAAGCCGTTACCTCGCTATCGCTGCCGGATGAGAACGGAACTCTCCCGGAGGGCATAACGACGCTGGATGACCTGTCGATGTTTGAATCACTGATGTCGCTTAACGTCAACGGTGCTGCCGGATTTGACTGGACGTTTCTATCAAATCTTACTGCCCTGACAGAACTGAGCGCATCCGGCTGCGCTCTGACGACTGCGGATCTGACTAATCTGTCAAACCTCAGCAAACTTATTACACTTGATCTGTCAAACAATCAGATCGCGTCCGTTGAGGCATTGTCGGGATGTACTTCACTTAAGATATTGAACCTCAGCGGCAACAGCATCCAGACTGTTGAGCCGCTGGCGCAGATAACCGGTATGCGCGAACTGAACCTCAGCGCTAACGCCATAACCTCCATTGACGCGCTGTCCGGCATGAAAAAACTGCACACGCTCGATATCAGTTATCTTCTTTTGTCTGATATTTCTGCGCTGCGCGGCCTCACAGCCCTTGTAAACCTGAAATTTGACTACTGCGCCGTCGAGGATATCACCCCCATATCAGAATGTGAAAGCCTGGTCAATCTCAGCTGCGAGAGCAACCATATCATCTCTCTTGCCCCTCTGGCCGGCTGCGGAAAACTGCAGACAGCGATCCTGGCGCGAAACCGCATAAGCGACATCTCCCCTGTCGCGAAACTCGGTGCATTGAGAGCTCTCGATCTCACGTCGAACGATATCGTTGCCCTGCCGGAGGATATGTCCGGGATGGTCTCGCTGTCAGAGCTGCTTCTTGCAAACAATTCGATCTCGAATCTGAAAAGTGCCGGAGGTCTCCCGTCTCTGGAGATGCTCAATATAGAGTACAACGCCGTCACTTCACTCGAACCGCTCACCAAGTGCCCGAAACTAAGGACAGTAAGGGCATTCGGCAATTCGGACACACTGCTTATCTCCACTCTTGAAGAACAGGGTGTTACGGTATACAGGTAAAACTACGGTTTGTTCTTAACCCGAAACAACGGAGCGAACAATTCGCAATTCCGTACATTGGATATCCCATAACATTCGACCTCCGGCGGCAAACGGTGGTAAAAACGTCTCGGTTACAATTGCAAACAGTTCCGCTGTAAGTTGTATGAAAGGAATTTTCATAAGCGGCACTATAAACTGAGGGAGGTAAACACGTTGACGGAAAGAGAAAACATCTTAAGGGTTTTCAAAGGCGAGATGCCGGAATGGCTCCCGAGATACGGGGGCATCGGCGACGACGGCAGCAGAGGAGTCTCTCCGACGACAACAATACTGATCAGTTTCATGAGAGGCTTCACACGGGACGGAGATAAGGACCTTTGGGGCGTCCCTTATGTGGGTGCGGAGAGTGTGAACGGTGCGACGATCCCTAAACCGGGCCACTACATTCTCGACGACATCACAAAATGGCGCGACGTTATCAAGAACCCCGACATTGACAGCTACGATTTCGAAAAACTCGCTGCAAAGGATACGGCTCATGTAGACAGGCACAACAGCGCGCTCGGCCTGGGCCTGTACACCAACTGGTTCCAGGGAATAATAGCGTTTATGGGCTTTGAGGAGGCGCTTATCGCGTTTTACGAAGAACCCGAGGAGGTCAAAGCGCTGCTGAACTATATCGGCAGTTTTCTTGAAGAGACTCTCAAACGCGCGATCCCTACATACAAACCTGATTACGTCATGCTCACGGAAGACACGGCAACCGCTCAAAATCCGTACATCTCACCCGAGATGTATCGCGAGTTTTTAAAACCGTGCTATAAACGCTATTGTGACATCGCCCTTAACGCAGGCCTGCCCGTCGTGCATCACAATTGCGGGCGGTGTGAAGACTATATCCCCGACTGGATAGACATTGGTGTCAGTGCCTGGGAGCCCGCCCAGACAATGAACGACCTGGTCGGCATAAAGAAGAAGTACGGGCGTAAACTCGCCATCTGCGGCGGATGGGACAGTATGGGGCCCGCAATGGATGAAGACGCCACCGAAGAACTGGTACGGGCGGAAGTGCGGAAATATATCGACACATTCGCTCCCGGGGGCGGTTTCGCATATGCGGCACACGGATTGAAAATGAAACCTACCCAAAAGGACTTTATGCGGCAGGCGTGGATGCTCGACGAATACGAGAACTACGGCCGTCACTGGTACGATAACCACTGATCATCAGGTATTGTCAACACTGCTCAGAGCGCCCCGAAAACGGGGCGCCCTATTTCTATACAGTGAGCAGAACTAGTTTACTTCTATTATTTTCAGCACCGCCGCGCTGTACCCCGACTCGGATGTGGCGATGTCGGTGATCTTCGCCACGTCCTCGGTGCTCAGTCCTTCTTCGGGAGCGGCCACGATAACTGTCAGGGCGTCTTCACTCATTATCGTGACACAGTCCGCAAAACCTTTTGCCATTATCAAAGTATCGATCTGAGCTTCTTTCATCGCATAATCCGCAAGGCTCTGGATATGCGCCGAGACTGCTTCGTAATCCACTTCTTCATCTGTTTCGCTGAAAGCCGCAGCTTCCTGCAAGAGCTCCAGCGCGCTGTCACGGCCTTCCTGCCTCGTAATACGCGCCGAATCGAAATACTCTCTTGCAGCTTTGCTCAGAACATATCCGCTGCCCGCCGATTCGTCCGCAGACGCGCCATCGCCCTCCAGGTCCAGAAGTGTCGTGTCGCTGATCAGGCTTGCTTCCTCGGATTCCTGCTTTTGCGCCGCGTTCTTTTCGTACGCCCAGTTCAGATAAACGGCGACTCCCACGAATAGAAGTACTGCGGCAATAACTGCGTTCCTTTTCCACACTTTCATTGATCTGCCTCCTAGTCTTTTTTCATTGCACTAACGGTGATTCTGTCTGTGCCGAGACCTGTCAGCGCACGGACCGCCTCAATCACACGCAGCCGAACCGACGGATCGGATGCCCCTTCGCAGACCACGAGCGCTCCCTGATAAACGGGATAATACTGCTTAAGAACAACAACCGCCTCCTGTGACGTCCCCGCTTGAATGATGACTACTTCACGAGTACTGTCGACGTTACCGGTCTCACCCTCGGAGTAATCCTTATCTTCGGCAAGGACCCTCTGACCGCTCGCCTTGAGCGTCAGCATCACCTCGGTTTTGCCGCAGCCTTCAATTTTCGATATTATGTCTCTCATCTTTTGTTCCGTCTCCCGCAGCGAATACTCATTCGTTTCATATGCGGGTGTATCGCCTGTGGGATCAGGTTCATCAGATGCAGGCCAGACCAGCAGCACTACTGCCAGTATCAAAAGAAGCAACAGATACCAATACTTCTTCGCCGCGGCCTTCAACTTCTGCCCCGTGTCATTCCATTTGGTCATAATCTTTTCATTCTTTCCAGCTTTGCGCCTCCTTCGGTATTCCGAGATTGTTCTCAATAAGTTTTTCGAGCTCGATATTCCGCCCTGACGGCGAATTCAACACGACGGAAACAGGTATCGGCGTACCGTTGTCGTCCGGACTGCACTTTACTTCCGCAGTACAGCTAAATCCGAGCGCATCAGCCTGTTCTGATATATATTCCTCACAGCGCTCACATATGAGGCTCTCGCGGAGCGAAATCTCTTCTTTTTTAAACGCCTCGATGCTCTCCATAGCTGTACTTCGGTATGTGCCTATTCTGTTGACATCTATCTTAATATCGTTATTGATCAGAGGATAGAGTAATGCTGTCATCAGAACGAGCCCGCAGCTCAGTCGAACGGCAAGGGCCGTATTTCCCGATCTGACCAGTGCCTGGGCGCCAGCTGTGAGAAAACCCACCGCCATCAAACAGACGATCCAGTTTTTTAAGAACTCAATCATAATCCACCTTCTATCTCACCAGGATCGATCATGCGTGATACGACGTCTGCTCAAGCCACAGTGATCCTGACGGCCGACACAATGGATACCAGCAGTAAAAACGCGCAGGCTCCCAGCATGCCGAGTATCATCCCGAATGCGCTTGAAATTCTCCCGACAAGCCCCGAGAGCGTGCCGCCGGATACAGTATCGCTGAGCACCGAAACGATCTTATATAGAACGTACTGGGCCCCCACTCTCATAAACGGTACAACGCATACGGCAAGGATACCCAGCACACCGGTAATTCCCAACGCGCTTCGCACCATCGCGGCACCTGAAGCGACGGTTTCGGCTGCATCTGCGATAATACTCCCTATGACCGGGATCAAACCGGAGATAGTCAGCTTGGTCGCCTTCACCACCGCAGCGTCCGCCGCGCCCGAGAAGACCTTTGTAAGGTTTAAGTATAGGACGAACGACGCAAGGATCACTGTCAGGCAGAGCTTTATGAATGACTTTATCAGAGAAGCCAGCGTATCCATCCCTCTGCCGCCAACCGCCGCGGCCGCTATGCCGGCAGCAATATACGCGTACACGAGCGGCAGGAGAAATCTGCTTATCAAAGTCATAAGGATATCCGAAAACAGCATTGATACAGCGCATACTGCCGCTGAGGTCGCTACAGCGCCAGTGGACGCCGAGGCCGCAGCGACGGCGGGCAGCAGTGCTTTTGAAAATATATCCAGGTCACTGATTATTCCCGATCCCAGACCGATGAGGGCCTTTGCGTCCGATACGGAAACGGCGGCTATCGCAAGCGATCCGGCCAGCGCGGCAGTCTTTACTCCTCCGCTGAGCAGGCTTGTGCACATACCTTCGAGTATTACAATGCATATTATTATGGCCACGCTCTTTAGACCCCGCCTGAAGACGGGAACCAGCTTTTTAAGGGCTCCGGTCAATATCTTCAGGAACGATCCGTCCAGATCGTTTTTTTTCAAACCGGAGAGAGTCTCCTGCACTTCTTCCGGCAGCACCTCCGCTATTTCATTGATACCGAGCGCTTCTTCCTGCAGGCTCACTATGTCCCGCACGTCTGTCGCGGCCGCAAAGGAACCGGCGCACATTATTACGATCAGCACCGCAGCGCACATGCAGGTCTTTTTTATTCGGAACATATCAAATTAGCTCCTGTACCATGTCCACCGTCTTTTTGACCAGCGGAAGCGTCACGTATAAACAGCAAACGCACCCCGCAAAGTCAATAAAGGAAGCCACTCCGCTCTCTCCCGCGTCCCTGCAGACATCCCCTGCTATTCGCGCGGTCAGACCTATACCGACGCTCCTGAATACCGGCATCAGAACATCTTCAGAAAGAGAAGATAATGACGACAATACCGAGACATAGTCGATTATTGTCAGCAGCGCGTCCGATACCTGCCATATTATTACAACGCAGACTGCCATTACCAGCAGAAGCGCCAGCTCTGCCGTATTCCGCCGGAGAACAAGGACCATCGCCGTTCCGACCAGGCCGATCGCGGCAGCTCTTACAGCCGGGCCCATTAAAAATTAAACAGCGACTTGACCAGATCGAACAGGTCACTGATTTTTCGTATTAATATGACAAGCACGACGACCACCCCCGCCAGTGTCGTCAGCATTGCCTGTTCCTCCCGGCCGGAGCGTATCAGCACCATGTTTATCACAGCAACGATAATGCCTACGGCAGCTATTTTGAAAATCAGATCGACATCCATTCGTACACCTCACACAGCCTGTACAACATTCTATGAGGGCATACCGCAAGTTATGAGACCGTAATCGCTCCGCACCATATATCACAGGCAGCCGGACCAACATGGCCCGGCTGCCCGCTGTAAAAGCACGCTGAGATCCTGCACATTTGACTTCACTTAAACGCATATCTCTCCTCCAGTATTCGATTCGGATTGCATATTATGAATGCTTCGCATTCGGATTATCACTTTGTTGCAGGGCAGCATATAGCGTTTTGGCATTTATGTCGCATTATTTGTAAAATACGGCATGGCAATATGGGCTTTGCGCCGAATTATGCAATTATGGCGGCGGCAACTTGCATTTTGCTTGACATTCTTTGCGATATAGTATAAAGTCATTTGCAAATCGCCATATTATCTCCAATCTTTCGAGGTGAAAAATGAGTACCATTCATCCATTACAAACATACATTGAAAACCTGAGTGATGAGATCGTCACCCACTACGACATTGAAGAGCATTACTTTCAGAACCCCAATATAAAAAGGGGGCTCAGAAACTCAGACGGAACCGGTGTCGTGGCCGGCGTAACGCGAGTGGCGAGTGTTCAGGGATATTATATCGAAGACGGCGAACGCGTACCCATGGACGGCCACCTCTACTACAGAGGGATCGATGTGTCCGAGATCGTCGAAGCGCACAGGGCAGACGGCACGTTCGGTTACGAGGAAGTCGTATACCTTCTCTTGCTGGGCAGCCTGCCAAATGCAGAGCAGCTGGACTGTTTCAGGAACGTATTATCTAAAGCGCGTGTCCTCCCCGAAGGATTTGTAGAGGACGTCATAATCAAGATGCCGAGCCAGAGTATTATGAATGCGCTCTCGCGCAGCATACTTGCCCTCTACGCCTATGATCCGAATCCCGATGATCTTTCGCTGAAAAACCTGCTGCTGCAGAGCCTTCAGATAATTGCCCGCTTTCCGCTCATTGCGGCAAACGCGTACGCCGTCAAACGGCACTACCATGACGGGAAATCGCTGTATCTGCACTACCCGAAGGAGGGACTGTCCCTCAGCGAGAATTTTCTTCGTATGCTTCGAAGAGACAAGAGTTTTTCCATTCAGGAAGCCAGGCTTCTTGATCTGATGCTCATACTGCACGCTGAGCATGGCGGAGGCAATAACTCGGCATTTGTTTGCAGAACACTTTCTTCGACCGGAACAGACACATACAGCGCGATCGCCGGGGCTGTCAGCTCTCTGAAGGGCCCTCTTCACGGCGGCGCCAACAAAAAGGTTATGGAGATGTTCCGCGACATAAAAAGCAGCGTCGGTACGGCAAGTGAAGATAAGTTATCGCGGTACCTGGACAAGATCCTTGATAAGGAAGCCATTGATCGTACGGGCATAATCTACGGTCTAGGGCATGCGGTATATACAGCTTCCGATCCTCGCGCCGAAATAATCAAGAAATATGCTGTCGAAATGGCTGCGGGCACCGACAAAATGGAAGATTTCGAATTGATGCAGAGGATAGAAAAACTCGGCATCGAGAAGCTTACCGCGCGCAAAAACCTGCAAATACCGATATGCGCCAACGTGGACATGTATTCCGGCCTTGTGTATGAAATGCTCGGAATACCGGAAGATCTGTTTACCCCGTTGTTTGCGATAGCGCGGATAGCCGGATGGTGTGCGCACCGCATCGAGGAGGTTATAAGCGGCAAAAAACTTATTCGCCCCGCGTACAGGGCGGCTATACGCCACAGCGCTTACACTCCGATGTCGGAGCGCGAATAGCGCATCATGCTTGCCCCGGATGCAGATAATAGTTCCGGGGTGATAGTGTAATGAATGATCCGGATAACCGGGTGTTGCCGCTTGAGTTCTCAAAAGTGCTGGCGAATAACACCCGGGCACAGGAATGGTTTTTTCTCTGCCTGAAAAACAACAGGCCGCCATAGCGGAGGGCGCAAAAGGGTTTAAAACAAGCGATGAATTTATGGCATATCTTAGCGGTAAATTCTACCCTGAAGCCGAATGAGCGGCACGTCCGAGTCAGTATTCTTCAGTATTCGGTAAGCGGGCCTTTATACTCTGACCGCTCACCGGGCGCACCCGGCAAAAAAACATGGAGTCCGCCAAGACTCCATGTTTTTTATTTTCAACTCTATATCAGATTGGTTTGTACTGTCTCAGAACGAATATGTTCTATAAGCAGCCTTCAGATGAGATGGACTCCCGCAATAAGCGCGGCAAAAACGATCGAAACCATTGAAAGCAGCTTTATCAATATGTTTATCGAAGGCCCCGCCGTGTCCTTTAACGGGTCTCCTACCGTATCTCCGACAACGGCAGCCTTATGAGATTCGCTGTGCTTTCCGCCATGTGCGCCGGACTCGATGTACTTCTTGGCGTTATCCCATGCGCCGCCTGCGTTCGACATAAATATCGCCAGTATAAAACCGGTGACGGTTGCTCCGCACAACATTCCCGCAACGCCGCTTGCCCCCAGCAGTAACCCAACTATGATCGGACTTAAGATGGCTGTGGCTGCCGGCAGGATCATCTCTTTTAAACTTGCCTTGGTACACAGATCCACACACGTGGCATAATCCGGGTCCGCTTTCCCCTCAATAAGCCCCTTGATCTCTCTGAACTGCCGGCGAACTTCCTGTACTATGCTCTGAGCCGCCCGCCCGACAGCCTGAATAGTCAATGCCGAGAAAACAAAAGGCAGGCACGCTCCGACTAAAACACCCACAAGCAAAGCCGGATTCATAATACTCAGATCGATGGACCCACCGGCCACGTCTATCTTTTCAACAAAGTTCGCTATCAGCGCAAGCGCGGTAAGGGCAGCGGAACCTATCGCAAAACCTTTCCCTGTAGCCGCAGTCGTGTTGCCGAGAGAGTCGAGGGCGTCGGTGCGCGTCCGCACCTCGCTGTCCAGTGATGCCATCTGAGCAATACCGCCCGCATTATCTGCCACAGGTCCGTAGGCATCGGTCGAGAGCGTGATTCCGAGCGTTGAAAGCATACCCACGGCGGCAAGGGAAATCCCGTATAATCCGAGTGTCCCGTTGCCGGGATCCGATATCCCCGAGCAGAAGTAGGCGACAATAACCGCGGCTCCGACAATTATGATCGGCAGAATTGTGGACGCCATACCCAGACCGATCCCGCCGATCATTATCGTAGCGGTACCTGTCTCTGATGATTCGGCAAGCTTGCGTGTCGGTTTATATGTGTCGGATGTGAATAACTCGGTACTAAGGCCTATAAGCACGCCCCCGATCAGTCCGGCAAGTATGGCCAGCCAGATCCCGTAGTATTCGATCCCCAATATACCCCACACAGCAAAAAAAGATGCGACCGCACCGATTATAGCGCTCGAATTCGTACCTCGCCGCAAAGAATTAAGAAGCGTCCTCTGGTTTGCGTCTTCTTTCGTGTGCACGAACAGCGAACCGATCATTGATGCTATTACGCCGATGCCCGCCAGAACGATAGGCAGGGCCACGGCTCTGATGCTCAAACCGGAACCGAAAGCCACGACCCCGAGAGCGCATGTCGAAAGGATGGATCCCACGTATGATTCGTACAGGTCCGCTCCCATCCCGGCGACGTCACCCACATTATCACCGACGTTATCGGCTATCACAGCCGGGTTTCTGATATCGTCTTCAGGTATGCCGGCTTCGACCTTGCCGACAAGATCAGCCCCGATATCAGCCGCTTTGGTAAAGATCCCGCCGCCCACGCGAGCAAAAAGGGCCATGGAAGAGGCACCCATACCGAAAGTGATCATGACGGCCGCAACGTCGCCTATCTCCATTTTGAACACGAACTTCAGCAGGATGTACCATAGCGTGATATCCAGGAGACCAAGTCCCACAACGGTAAAACCCATCACGTTTCCCGCCGAGAAGGCAACCCGCAGGCCCTTGTCGAGCCCATGCCGCGCCGCATCAGCAGTTCTGGCGTTCGCTCTGGTAGCAATGCTCATACCGACAAAACCGGACAAGCCGGAAAAAAAGCCGCCGGTAATAAAGGCGAAAGGAACGAAGTACGTGAGCAAGCCGCAGATCGCCAGTATAAAAAGGATCACAAACATTGCTGTAAAGAAAACTATAACCACTCTATACTGGCGTTTCAGATATGCCAAGGCTCCTGTCCGCACGGCAAGAGAGATTTTCTGCATAAGCGGAGTACCCTCGGGGGCTTTAAGCACTTGCCGGCTCTTAAGATAAGCAAACAGCAGAGCCAGTACCGCACTTGCCGCGCTTATGGTGATCAGGAGGTATTCACTCACAAAGAAGCAACTCCTTTTGATAATACTATCCAAAAATAGTCTTTTGGCTTGTTCATGTTAACAATAATATTCAATAATTTCAAGTAAAATATTGCAGTGAGTATTCAAACTGCAATTTCTTGTGAAATCTGCTGAATGCGTACCGTTTGATAGGCATACCTCCGATACATAATATATAGAAAAATTACCGCTTTCCGCTCAGTCGATGTCTTTCACGACTTTATCGGGAGGGGATTCCAGCTGATGCGGGTTCTTAAGCAGCGAACTCAACATCTTGAATGCCGTGGCCATGTAGTGCCCGTCACAGATGCGCTCGTCGGTGCATATTTTCATATCTATAAACTTCTGCTGCAGCACGGTACCGTCTTTCTGAAGAACGTTCTCTTTACGTTTCGCGCCGTATGCGATGAAAACAGGCACGTTCCCGAAGTCGTACAGGTGGTGATAGATCGGCGGTATGCCCAGCGAGCCGAGCGCGGTAATAAACATCGATCCGTGAAAGCAGCTCGTATAGACCAGTTTTCTCGGCAGGAGACCGAAGTAGTCAAGTACCCCAAGGAACCAGATTATAAACTTAAGTATCAATCTCGGGATTTTTGACAGGAGCCTCGCCGTCGCGTCGAAGCTGCTCTGGTCCCCCTGATCCTTGTTCCTGATTATCTCGTTATTGAGGACATTGTAGACGTCATCAACAGTAGCATCGGGCTTGATCTGAACTTTTGCGGACGTCTCCTGAGCATCCAGTTTCATGTCCTTTTTTACCATCATTATCAGTTCGATAGAATTTCTTGCGTATACACGCTGTCCTCTGATAAAGCGGTTTATCCCCGGAAGCTGCGAGACGGTACGGACATAGGCGGCCAATATCACGTGCAGCATGCCGAAGCCCTTCAGCCCCTCCATGCGTTTTTTTCTTATCAGATCTTCACAGGCACTGATCTCGATGCTTGTTTCAAAGTAGTTTGTTGCACCGATGCGCGTCTTCATTATGAACGGAGATACAATGTTTACAGGCAGCAACGTCTTGATTCTGCGGCCTTCTTTTGGGATCGGGTTTCCATAGTCGTCTCTTGCCATAGAAAACTATCCTTTCTTAACAGTCTCGGTAATTTAAGTCAACTGAATATAGAAGAAAATCGTTATATCGAAAAAAGCTCGGATTATATTCGATACGTAACTCTTCCAATGTGCACTGCCGCGCGGATAAACCTGAACAGGTGCAGTTCAGTGCGTAGTCAACGTATGCCGGGCTGACGGTTACGGAGGCATCACATAATGTCACTTAAAACAGCAAACCCGTTTAATCGCAGTATGTCAATTATATCTTGGACATGCATGATAATCAATAAAACCGAAAAATATGTACAAAAATATCAACAATCGCAGAATCTTCCCGAAGCAGCCTGTTTTGCATGTACCCTGTCAGGATAAATGGTCTTACCGGAGCGCTGCAGTAAGCTTTCACAGAAACAGAATATATGCCCGGCAGTCTTCCCTCTCAGAGGCCCGGTCTGGGTTTTGACAGCCTGACGTCATAACCGACCTTCAGGAGTTTGTCCCGGGCGGCAGCAGCCTCCGCGCAGTTTATAAAAATACCGAATATGGCGGAACCCGTACCGGTCATTGAAGCGCCCAGAGCGCCGCTGTCAAACATCGAGTCCTTGATCTCAAAAATCTCACGCGAGTGCTCTGGGATCAGATTCTCAAAGACGTTGAACAAGCGCTTGCACATCTGATCCAGATTGCCTTCTTCAAGCGCGCTCAAAAAGCCTTCAGTGTCCGGATGTTTGTTCACCCGATGCAGATCAAATCGCTCATACAGCGCGGGGGTAGAGCAGCTGTACGGCGGTTTGCAGATCACAATACGGCAATCGGGCATATCTCGCAAAGGTCTCAGCTTATCTCCTATTCCCTCTGCCAGCGCGGTGCCGCCCATAATGCAAAACGGTACGTCCGCTCCCACATCCGCACCGATTTCAAGGAGCTTGTCCGCCGGGATAGCCATATCGTACAGCTCGTTCAGTGCATGCAGCACAGCTGCTGCGTCTGCACTGCCTCCTCCCAGGCCCGCGCCGACCGGGATCCTCTTGTCAATTGCTATCCTCAAACCCCGCGGTTCCATACGGCAGTATCTGAAAAACGCCTGTGCCGCTTTCCACGCGGAGTTGCGGTTGTCACATGGGATATACGGTGCGCCGCTTCGAAGAAGGATACCCTTCCCTTCGTGCGTTTCTACGGTGACTGTGTCGTATATGTCGACAAGCTGCATGACACTCAGTACTGTGTGGTAACCGTCATCCCTGCGTCCGGTAACGTCGAGCGTCAGGTTAATTTTCGCATATGCTTTCTTTACAACGGCCTCCACGTTATGACCTCCCGCCGCGTCGGATCCCGACGCTACTCTTCAAACAGGCGCCCCATGAGCAGCGTTCCGGGATCGACAAGATAGCTTCGCTCTCCCTCCGCTTCCGAGTAAGACCCGTTCCTTCGGGTATCCGTGTCGCTTGAATAGAGCAGGCACGGGACCGGGTCTCCGTCATGCGCGCGGTTTGACATAAGGGTTTTATGGTCGCTCAGAAGGAGCAGCCTGTACGGTATAACCATTTGACCAAGCTCTTCAAGAAGGGGCCGCACGATAAGATTGTCAATATTTTCTATTGCCTGTATCTTCCCTTTTAAGTCACCGTCATGGGTGCATTCGTCCGGCGCTTCGATGTGTATCGTAACAAAATCGTCTCCCCCGGTCAGGGCCCGGATGGCTGCGTCGACCTTTCCCCGATAGTTTGTGTCAAGCGTTCCGGTTGCACCCGCAACATCTACGGTCTTTAATCCCGTTAACCGGGCGATGCCCTTGAAGAGCGGTACCGCGCTGATCACGGTCCCGTTTTGAGAGTAAGGGAAGCGCGGTAAAGACACGGCAGTCCCCTCCGCCCAGAACCATATGGCATTTGCGACAGGAAGGCCTTCTCTTCTGCGTCTTTCATTGATCTCGCAAATGCTGAGCCGCTCATGTGCAAGGACCATCAGATCCCACAGTATTTCCGCGTTTTTATTGCCGTACGGTTTATGTTGTTCCACCCTGTCACCCAGATAATCGTGCGGAGGAGCAAGGTACAGGCCCTTCAGATCTGCGCTCTCCTGAACAGCGATATGCCTGAAAGAAGAGCCGGGATAAACAACCATACGCGCACGCTCAGCCGCAGCCCTGAATTCCGGATCGGAGAAGAGCCACGTGACAATAGCGTCCGACTCGGCACCGTCAATACTTCCGGCGCTGTGCGATATCAGTCGCTTATCTTCAAACCTGCCCGGTTCATCGCTGACACTCATGACGTTACAACGATAAGCCGCCGAACCCTCCGGGAGAATGATGCCGGCGCTCGCCGCCTCAAGCGGCGCTCTGCCTGTGTAGTATATCGACGGGTCACAGCCGAATATGGTTAAATTAGCGGTATCACTCCCCGGTACCTGACCGATCGGAACAGTTCTGACGCTGAAAACGTCCCCTTTTGCGGCGAGCGAGTCAATATATGGAATCCTGGCGGCCTCCAGCGGCGTCTTGCCGCCAAGCGATTCGATCGGGTTGTCCGCCATACCGTCTCCGATGATCAGAATGTGTTTCATTGCAAGTGTGTGTCCTTTCGTGCCGTAATATGATATAGAGGCGCTGTCTGCAGTTACAATATTGAAGATTATACACGCTGCATATAAAAATGAAAAGAATCTTTCCGCCTTTTTAGGTTCCTATCCGAAAAACAGTCTTTCTGTGCGGCATAAAGGAATAGTTTCGTTTTTTCGGCGCATAATATCTCCGCATACTTCTTCAGCTATATGTTACGACGGAAGGTGAGCTTGGAATGAATACCACGGCACTTATAATCGCGATCATTGGCGCGCTTAACTGGGGACTACTGGGGATCTTTCGCTTTGATCTTATATCGTGGATCTTTGGCGGCCAGGCAGCAACAGTGAGCAGGGTAATATACACGATAGTCGGGCTTGCAGGTATATGGTGTATTTCCCTGCTGTTCAGGCGCAGATTCGTTTCGGATAAGGAATAATTCCGAGCGGCCGCGCCTGCCCTCAGCCTCGCGTACAATATGACAGCAGATCAAAAACCGGGCCACGGCCCGGTTTTCGATAGAGCTGACTGCCTTCCCCTGTGAGGGGAAGATGGGCGGCGCAGCCGCTCGGATGAGGTGTTAATCCCTTAGCGCCGCCTCATCCGCCTCGCTGCGCTCGGCGCCTTCTTCTACAGTAGAAGGCTCGCAAATTTCAAAAAACGGTCACGCACACGCAACACGATTATTGAAATTTCGCCGCACCGCGAAAGGCCTGTGTTCGTAGTATTCCGCCTATTTTGACTGTCTGAATCAAAAACCGGGCCTCGGCCCGGTTTTTGATGAATCATGCGAGCTTTTTCATGAACGCCGAAGCGGTATTGTGCATCAGTCGTTTCGTACCGACATTATCAAATGCAACTTCCAACAAAAAATCGTTGCCCATTGCTGTCACCGACAGTACAAGACCTCGCCCGAAGGCCGTATGCTCAACAGAGTCTCCTTTTTTGAAATGCGCCTTTCCAGGGCCTGTTTTTATTGTTTGCTGCGAAATATACGTATTGTGCCGCACCTTCCTGTTCGCAGTACCGAATTCCGGTCTGTTTGCCGCCGGCATATCACTGTCAAAGTTGTAATTGGCCCGTACCGAAGATACTTCAGGCCGCCCCGAGAGACGCTCCGGCGGTATCTCGTTTAAAAATCTGGACGGCCTGTTGGCGGTTGTCCTTCCGAAGAGCAGTCTGCGCCTGGCACAGGTAAAGAACAAACGCTCTTTAGCTCTCGTTATCGCAACATAACAAAGGCGGCGCTCCTCCTGTATATCTTCTCCCTCTTCGGACAGGGACCGGTAATTCGGAAATATGCCCTCCTCTGCTCCCGCAACAAAGACCGTTCCGAACTCAAGACCCTTCGCGTTGTGGATCGTCATCATCACCGCACGGTCGTCACCCTCATCGTAATTATCAAGATCTGTGTACAGAGCGACCTCCTCAAGAAATCCCGCGAGCGAAGGTTCTTCCGACTGCGATTCATATGCAATGATATTTGACTTGAGCTCTCGCACGTTCTCCAAGCGGGAAACGTTTTCTTCGATATTCTTTTCGGAGAGTGCGGCAACATAACCGCTTTTTTCGAGAACAATGTCGTATAACTCGGAAACGGGGACCAGACAAGACAGTCTTGTGCACTCGTCTATCATGGACGCAAAAGCCATCATTTTCGCCGCGGCAGAATTCAGTTCCCGATATTTTCCGGCGTTGCGCAGAACATCGAACAAAGACAATCCGAAAGCCGCGGCGACACTCTGCGCTTTTTCAACGCTTCTTGCGCCGATACCTCTCTGCGGTACGTTGATGACTCTTAATAAACGCAGCGTGTCGCTGGGATTGTGGATAACACAGAGGTAAGAGAGCACGTCCTTTATCTCGGCGCGGTCAAAAAACCGCATTCCACCCACGACCCGATACGGAATACCGTTGCGCTTGAACGCATACTCGATACTGTTTGACTGCGCATTCATGCGGTACAGAACCGCAAAATCAGACCATTTCCCGGTACTGCCCCGCAGTTCGATGATCTTGGAGGCAATACGCTGCGCCTCCTCGTCCTGATTGTCCGCCACGATAAGGCTCAACTTCTCGCCCTCCGCGCCCGATGTCCACAGTTCTTTGTCTTTTCGGCTGCGATTGTTCTTTATCAGAGAGTTGGCCGCCGCGAGAATATTCCCGGTTGAACGGTAATTTTGTTCGAGTTTTATTACGCGGCATCCCTTATACCGGTCCTCAAAGCTGAGAATATTCTCGACGGTAGCCCCTCTGAATCTGTAGATGCTCTGATCATCGTCTCCGACGACGCAGATATTGTTATATCCGCCCGCCAGCATAGAGGCAAAAAGATACTGGGTCCTGTTAGTATCCTGGTATTCGTCTATCAGTACATATCGGAACTTTCTCTGATAATACGTACGCACCTCTTCAGATTCCCTGAGCAGTTTTACCGCAAAGAAGAGGATGTCGTCAAAATCAAGAGCGTTGTTGCTGCGGAGCCGGGACTGATACGCGCTGTAACATTTCGCGATCCGAGCTATGCGAAAATCTCCGGTTTTCGCGGAGTATTCCTCAAAAGCGTCGGGATCCTTACCTTCGTCCTTCGCGCGGCTGATCACAGAAAGTACGGCTCTGGGCTGGAAGGCCTTTTCGTCAAGATTGAGGTCTTTCATCACATCTTTCATCAGTTTCTCGCTGTCCGAAGAATCATATATGGTGAAATCCCGGCCAAATCCGATCAGATCGGCGTCCTTCCTGAGGATCCTGCAGCAGGCGGAGTGGAATGTAGATGCCCAGACTCCCCGCGCGTCATCCCCGAGGATAGATTCCAGCCTTTCTTTCATCTCGTTTGCGGCTTTATTTGTAAATGTGATGGCAATGACCTGCCAGGGCTCCGCCGGCATGACCGCGCAAAGGCGCTCTGCTTCGGGCTGCAGTTCGTCACAGCTGCCGGAGAGGTACCTCTCGAGAATATCGAGCTCTCGGGGCCCGACATCCGCGGGCAGATCCTCGCAGTCCCCTCCTTTTCCGAATCTGATGATCTTTGCGATCCTGTGCACAAGCGCCGTCGTTTTGCCGCTGCCCGCCCCCGCGAGTATGAGGAGAGGGCCCTCAGTCGAGATGACGGCTTCACGCTGCATATCGTTCAAGTTCCCGAAACAGCCTGCGATATATTCCCGCTGCGCTTTCAGGAACCTTTTTGCTTCTTCTTTTGTGAGCATTTGAAAACTCCCCGGTATTTATTACTGCACGGCAAGGTCGATGGCTTCCCTAACGGTCCTTACTCTTGCCAGGTGCAGGCCTTCCTGCACCGGCGCGCGCGCGGAACCGTGAAACGGCACTATCGCTTGCGTGAAGCCGAGCCGCCTGACTTCGCTCAGGCGCTGTTCAAGGTTGTCAACGGCGCGCAGTTCACCGGTGAGCCCGATCTCTCCGATAGCCACTGTCGAAGAGTCCACCGCCCTGCCGCGAAAGCTTGATGCGAGCGCTATCATTGCGGCCAGATCCGCTGTGGGCTCTTCAATGTTAAGCCCGCCGACAACGTTTATATATGCGTCGCATCTGCTTATCTCCAGCCCCGCCCGTTTTTCGAGGACAGCAAGAAGAAGCATCGCCCGATTGTAGTCAAAGCCGTCCGTCATTCTGCGGGGGACGCTCAGGCCGCTAGGAGAAACCAGAGCCTGGATCTCGGCCAGGATAGGCCTTGTACCTTCCATAACACATGAGACGCACGTTCCCGGCGTGTTGAGCGGTCTGCCCTCAAGGAGCAGTTCCGAAGGATTGGGCACCTCCTGAAGCCCCGTGTTCTCCATTGTGAAAACCCCGATCTCGTTCGTCGAACCGAAACGGTTTTTCACGGCGCGCAGCACGCGGTGCGAACTGCGGGTGCTCCCTTCAAACTGCAGCACGCAATCGACCATGTGCTCGAGGACTTTAGGCCCTGCGATCGCACCTTCTTTATTTACGTGTCCGATTATGAACACGGTTATCCCGCTGCCCTTGGCAAGTTTCATCAGGGAATTGGTGCACTGTTTTACCTGGCTTACACTGCCGGGAGCCGCCGTCAGATCCGGATCGTACAGCGTCTGGATCGAATCTATGATCAGGACGCCCGGTCTGACTGCTTCAGCCGTCCTGATAACACTGTCCATATCGGTCTGTGCGAGAACGAACATCTCGCCCCGGACTCCAAGCCGCTGCGCCCGCAGCTTGAGCTGTCTGTCCGATTCTTCGCCCGTTACGTAGAGGACATCGTATGTATCGCAGATATTCCCGCACAGCTGCAGAAGGAGCGTTGATTTTCCGATGCCCGGAGTCCCTCCGACCAGAACAAGAGATCCGGCGACGGCGCCCCCTCCGAGGACGCGGTCAAGTTCGCCGATACCCGTGCGGAACCTCAGTTCTTCTTCATCTTCAACTTCTGACAAACGCCGGGCCTGTCTTTGGTCCTGAGCGATAGGCGATACACGCGTCTGGGTGTGCCGGATCTTCTGCTCGACCATAGTGTTCCAGCTCCCGCAAGCCTGACATTTCCCCATCCACTTCGGCGATTCGTTTCCGCACTCCGTGCAGTAAAACAGGGTCTTATCTTTCATGTACGCAGACATTCCTTTCTCCTTGTGTGCCGCAAGGAAACCTTAACGAACAGCTGCCGCCTCGCCTGTTTTTTTCCGCGGCGCCTCTGTTGCTGTCACCTGTGATTCATGATGGGGGTTGCTCCTGTAACGCGGCGAGATAACCTGCGATTATCGCAAGTGCCGCCCGCGTCTGGTAGCCGTCCTCCCGGAGCAGGTCGGACTCCACCGCGTCAGAGAGAAAACCGCATTCGACTAAAATCGCGGGACAGGTCGTATGAGAAAACAGGTAAGCGCTTTTTGGTATCGGAGCAGGGACCCGGCTGTTGCTCTCGCATAGTGCAAGGCGCAGATTCTCCTGAACAGCCGCAGCTGTCTCGACGCTTATCTCGCTGCCCTTTCTGAAGAACACCTGCGCGCCACTGGCTTTGCCTTCGTATGAATTCTGGTGAATGCTTACTAAAAGAGCATTGTCGTAACTGTTAACGAGCGAGACCCTGCTTTTCATGTCCGAGACCTTCTGCTCACGTATCGTGTCCGCATCCTGAGCGTGCAGGGAGTTCTCGTCTTTCCGTGTCATAACGCTGTGAACACCGCACAGGTTTGCGATGATCTCGGTCTTTATTGCTATCGAGAGATTTATTTCACTCTCTTTTGCTCCGCTTTTTGAAACGGCCCCTCCGTCAGCTCCCCCGTGACCGGCGTCGATTATCATAACTGCCGGCGCCGTGCCGTTATTCTGCGCCGCCGCTTCCTTTACTCGGCCCGGCATGACAGCCCAGATAAGCAAGGCGCAAAAAGCCGCCGCGCAAAGAATAATGAAAAGGATTTTTTCGTTTTTCAATGCGACCCCTCCCCGAAAAGTCTATTGCGCGTTCCGGGGAGTTAGACCTGCTATGCATCCGGGGTGCTCAGCATCTCGAGAAAGGTTTTTTCGTCTATAACGGGTATGCCCAGCCGGTTTGCCTTTTCGAGTTTGCTCCCCGCCGCTTCCCCGGCCAGGAGAAAGCTTGTTCTGGCGCTGACGGAGCCCGCGACCTTGCCTCCGTTTTGCTCGATCATGCCCTCCGCTTCTTTCCTCCCGAGAGAAGGCAGCGTTCCGGTGATAACAAACGTTTTTCCGCTGAGGACTCCCCCGCCGGTCCCCGCGGATGAAGATTTCATTTTCAGACCCAGGTCTTTCAGGCTGCGTACCATTTCCGCATTTTCTTTGATATCGAAGAACCTGCGCACCGCCAGCGCCGTAACGGGACCTATATCCGAAACTGACATCAGGTCTTCGAGCGAGGCCCCTTCGATCTCTTCGATACCGCCGAAACGGGATATCAGAGCTCTCGCCGCGGCCTTGCCGACGTTCGGTATACCGAATCCGGTGAGCAGCTTCTCCGGGTCGTTGCTTCGTGAAGCCTCGATCGCTGCCAGAAGGTTTTCCGTGCTTTTCACTTTTCCCACGACCCCGCCCGATATAAGTCTATCTTTTGACTCATGAAGTCTGTAAATATCGGTTATGTCGCGCAGATATCCCTTTTCTATCAGAGCATGGACGCTGGCTTCCCCCAGACCTTTAATATCCATCGCGTCTCTTCCGGCGAAATATATGATATGGCGCTCGAGCTGAGACGGACAACTCACACCAATGCAGCGCATGTCGGCAGTGTCCGCTTCCCTGACAACGGGTGAGCCGCACACGGGGCATAAATCCGGCATCTTGAAAACCGTCGCGCCCGGGGTGCGTTTTTCCGGTATCTCCGCAATACATTTTGGAATTATCTCACCGGACTTTTCGATCAGCAATACCGAACCTATGCAGATATTGAATTTGTCAATGTAGTCCTGATTGTGCAGAGTGACTCTCGCGACTGTGGTCCCGCACAGGCGAACAGGCTCGATGATGGCGGTGGGCGTCAGTTTTCCGGTGCGCCCGACTGATACCTCTATATCGATGACGCGCGATTCTTTCCTCTCAGGCGGGTATTTGTATGCGATGGCCCAGCGCGGTGATTTTGCTGTCGATCCGAGCGCTTCCCTTATCGTAAAGTCATCAAGCTTTACAACGGCCCCGTCTATGTCGTAAGCGAGATTTCCGCGCATATCGCCGATCTTTTCGATGGCGCTCCATACCTCCTGAGCCGTGCTGCAGGAGAAATAGTGCTCGATCACCCGTATACCCAGACTTTTTAACAGTTCGTAACCTTCTAAATGGCTTGTTATCCGGCGCCCCCGGATCTCCTGAATGTTGAACACAAGTAAAGAAAGATCTCTCTCCCTGACGATGTTGCTGTCGAGCTGGCGCATCGTACCGGCTGCGCAGTTTCTGGGATTCGCGAACGTTTTTTTCCCCAGCAGTTCCTGCCGCGCGTTGACAGCCTCGAAGGCCGCGGCGCTCATGTAGACCTCCCCCCGCACTTCAAGATACGGCAGCGCTTCGCTCAGGCGCGTGCTTACGTCTTTAATAGCACGCGCATTCTCGGTCACGTCTTCGCCGTATTCGATACCGTCGCCGCGCGTCTCAGCCATCACGAGCTCGCCGTTTTCATAGCGCAAAGCAACGGAAAGCCCGTCGATTTTTGTCTCGACAACAAATATCGCTTCCGGGTATCTCTCTTTAATGCCCTCTACGAATCTGAAAACATCTTCTTTCTGAAAAACGTCCTGCAAACTCAGCATAGGATTTCTGTGACGGACAGGTTGTCCGGCAGAAGGCTTTGCGGTGCCGCCGACTCTGCGTGTGAGGCTCTCTGGCGAAGCATATTGAGGATACTCTTCCTCAATTCTTTTCAGTTCCTGCATGAGCATATCATATTCGTAATCGGTGATCTCAGGTTCGTCTTTGTTATAGTACAGATCCGCGTGATGCTCGAGCTGGCTGCGGATCTCTTTGATACGCTCTTCGGCTCTGTCCATGTACCGCATTCCTTTCACTTCGTGCTTTATCATAATACACTTCGGCCTCCCGAAACCGCCGTTTTCGCGCAAGTGTAATTTTAGGCCATATTAGATATTATATCACACTGCAGCCTGCCTATCAAACGCGATGAAACCTGCTTTGTATTCTTTCGCGCATGGAGACTCCCGGCCGGGCTGATCCGATGCAAAACGGATCTGGCTACTGATAGTTGTAATAGTAATCAATCGCTTCCTCCACATCGTCGACGCCTGAAAAGTAAGTGTAACTCTGAGGCACGCCCCCGACAATGACTGTCTCGGCGGCAACTATGCTAAACGCCGTTTCACACGACGTACTGATACCCGGGAACAATACGGAGCAGGTTATCTCGCCGCTGTACACGATCCGGTGAAGCGTCTGGTTTATCCCCGCTTCGGCAAAACCCGTACCGAATTTCGCGCGCAAACTGTCAGCCGGAACAATTTTCAGTTTTATTACGGGTCCGAAACCTGCCAGCAGGCTTGGCCCGCTTACTGTCGACAGCGGTATCCTGACGCTGATCGTGTCGACCTGATCGAGCTTTTCGAGCACTGTTTCGGTAATACGGCTTGAGAGCATATTCAGCAACGATGTATTCGTGCACAGCGCCGTGATCTTACCTTCATAGTCTTTCTCAAAATATACCATATCGCCATATCCGATATCTTCTTCCCTCAGGGTCTGCATGACGGCGTTATTTATAATCCGCGTGTATACGACTCTGACTCTGTTCGTCGCAATGTCCAGGATAAGCGGGCGCATCCTGAATACAAATACAGAGTACAGACCCAGAGCGATCCCCAATATCAGCATAAGAGCAAGTGAGAAGCGGAGTTTTCCGCTTCTCTTCCATCGCAGTCTGCTTCGCCTTCTTAAGACCTCCATCTGAGTCATAATACTCATCCCCCCGCCGTTCCGATGGTTTTTCCCTGTCTACAGTATATGCCCGATCGGGATAAAATGTACCGAAATACGGCAGGTGCATTCAGAAAAAGCGCCCTCCGTGAGTCTTGGGGGACGCTTCTCGGGTCACTTATCAACTATGCGATTTTTCCGGCTGTTCAGGCCTTCCCATCGCAGCCGAGAACGTTGACGATCTTGTGTTTTACCATGGCCTCTATGGCGTCCCTCCCGACGCCCAGATATTTTCTAGGGTCAAACTCGCCGGGATGCTCGGCCAGGTATTTTCGTATTGAAGCTGTCATCGCCAGCCTGAGATCGGAATCGATATTGATCTTACATACGGCCATCGATGCCGCTCTTCTAAGCATGGACTCCGGTATCCCGATCGCATCGGGCATTTTCCCGCCGTATGAGTTGATCACTTGAACGTGTTCCCGTACTACCGAAGACGCCCCATGCAGAACGACCGGAAAACCGGGCAGACGCTTTCCGACCTCTTCGAGTATATCGAACCTCAGCTCAGGTTTCTGCCCGGGCTTAAACTTGTAAGCGCCGTGGCTCGTCCCTATCGCTATCGCGAGAGAGTCGACGTTGGTGCTGCCTACAAACTCCTCGACCTGGTCCGGATCGGTATAAGAGGAATCCTTTGAGGAGACACTTATCTCGTCCTCTACGCCCGCAAGGCGGCCAAGTTCTCCCTCGACCGTTACACCATGATCGTGAGCGTATTCCACAACTTGCCTTGTCAGGGCAATATTCTCTTTGAACGAATGCTTCGACCCGTCTATCATCACAGATGTAAACCCGCCGTCGACGCAGGCTTTGCATATCTCAAACGTCTCGCCGTGATCCAGATGCAGGCAGACGGACAGACCGGTATCTATGACAGCCGCCTCGACAAGCTTCATTAGGTATACGTGCTTTGCGTAGTTCCGGGCTCCGGCGGAGACCTGCAGTATCAGGGGCGCGTTTGTTTCCGCGGCCGCCTTTGTGATACCCTGAATGATCTCCATATTGTTGACGTTGAAAGCTCCGACCGCGTAGCCTCCGTCATAAGCCTTTTTCAGCATTTCTTTTGATGTTACTATAGGCATAATAACAGTCCTTTCATTGCATATCCTGTATTATCTCTTCGGATGTATTCCGGCACAATTGCGGAGCGGGTATCGCAGGGCAATTGATTTTTCTCTTTTATATGCTATTATAGTGAAAAAATCAAGATTAATACGGAGGTATTATCATATGAACAGTGCAGCGGGACAAGAACTGACCGGCGCTTGCATTATTGCTCAGTCCGGCGGTCCGACAAGCGTGATCAATGCCAGTGTGTTCGGTGCGGTCAGAGCTGCTCTGGACTGTCCGCAGATCACACAGGTACTGGGTGCCGAATATGGGATAAAAGGCGTGCTCAACGACCGACTGATCGATTTCGGGCAGGAAGACCCCAAAGAGCTGGAATACCTGCTCAATACGCCTTCTTCAGAGCTCGGCTCTGTTCGTTACAAATTGAAGGATCCTGAAGACGATGCGACCGACTACCGCCGGATCCTTGAAATATTCAGGAAATACGACGTCCGTTACTTTTTCCTTATCGGCGGAAACGACTCGATGGATACCTGCAACAAAGTGAGCAGATTCATGGCCTCATCCGGCTACGAATGCAGAATAATCGGTATACCGAAGACTATTGACAACGACCTTTTCGGCACGGACCATTGCCCGGGATACGCGAGCGCCGCAAAGTTTATCGCGACCACGTGTATGGAGATCTATAAAGATGCGACCGTTTATGAAACAGGCATGGTCACGGTCATCGAAATCATGGGCCGCCACGCGGGCTGGCTGACGGCCGCCGCCTCCCTCGCCTCAATGAAAGGCTGCGGGCCCGACCTCATCTTCCTGCCTGAGCGCGTGTTTTCCATGGAATATTTCCTTCGCCGCGTCAAGGAGATATACGCAGTCAAAAGGAACGTGATCGCCGCGGTGTCCGAAGGGATACACGACAGTGAAGGCCGCTTCATTTCCGAGTACGCTTCTTCATCACAAGAGAAGGATTCTTTCGGACACACCCAGTTGGGCGGTGTCGCGGCAATACTTGCCGACGCGGCCAAGCGTGAGACAGGTGCCAAAGTAAGGGGAATCGAACTGAGCCTCCTGCAGCGCTGCGCGGCACACTGCGCTTCCGAAACGGACGTCATTGAAGCGGCCGAAGCGGGGCGCAGGGCAGTTCTCGGAGCTGTCGGGGGCGTCACCGGCAAAATGGTAGCCTTCCGTCGCGGCGAGGGGGACCGCTATGTGTGCCATATGGATCTTATCGATCTTGATAAGGTCGCAAACTATGAGAAAAAATTCCCCGACGAGTGGATTAACGGATCGGGCGACGGCATACTGCCGGCCTTTTACGACTACGCTCTGCCTCTCATTCAGGGGGACCGCAAGATCCCCACGGAGGATGCGCTTCCCCGGTTTGCGCGGCTCAAAAAGGTATTTGTCGAATAAATTGACTGACTCTGAACGTCCGGCTGCCCTGATAATACTCGGGGCAGCCTGCTTTTTGCCTGTGATGATGGTGTTTTATCACCGGCCCCGGCCGGCGGCGCAATTACTCAAAGCGGCACATGCTGCCGTCAAGTATTTCGACCCTTCTGTATCGGACAAAAGACGGTGAAAGCGCGGGAGCATATCTTTCGACGGCGGCTATAAGATATATCGGGCTGAGCATCGGGCGCATCGCGGTCAATACGGCTTCGCACCGTATTCCGTCCGGCAGCGGGGAAAAAGACTTCTCCTTTATGCAGGGTGCGATATTGAAATCTCCCTCGCTTTTTTTTGTCTTTCGATACACCGTTATATCGTCCGAACCGAATAGTTCAGTCAACGTGTCGGCCGCTCCCGCCGGTGTACCGCCGTCATATTTCAGCTCGACCCGGTGGCGCAGATATTCGATCTCCCTGAAAGGCCTGGAGGATTCCGTCACCCTGAGAGCCGTCAAGCCTTCGGGGAGGACACGATTGAGACGAACAACTATCTCATCCGAAGCCACGGCCTCCTTGAGCTTAAAGTCCATCAGCTCGCAGTCGCTCTCATGGCCCAGGGGCAGAGGGAGCGCAACCGAAATACTTGCGTGAGGATTGAAGCCCTCGGAGTGCCGAAGGAGGAACCCCGCGCGAAGGAATGAACGGCTCATGGTCCTCATCAGGTCCAGATGGGAAATACAGGCCGCTTTCCCGGATTTGGCAAACTCAAGCCGGCTCATCGCAATCTCTCCCTTCCAGTAAAGATGCCGCGCCGCAGCCCGTGCACGCCTTTCGGCAGTCCGGTGTGATCTCACCGCGGTACGCGGCCTCCCGCTCAGAAAGCAGATAGACCGTGTCGACTCCGCAGGATACGACGGACCAGGGGAGGATCTCATCCGTGTCGCGCTGTCGCGCCGCATAGAAATCGGGGTCTGCGCCGCACCGTTCAAATGACCTCATCCAGTTGTCATAATCAAAATATTCATTCCAGCCGTCCAGTTTGGCGCCGTGGCTCCATGCGTCATATATGACTTGGCCGAGTTTGCGGTCACCTCTTGCAAAGACGCCCTCCAGGCGGCTCGCCGCAGCGTCATGCCAGCTCAGCGTGACAGCCCTAGAGCGCAGCGCACCGCGCAGCAGCGCCTGTTTCCTTTCGAACTCCTCCATGCTGCACTGGGCCTCCCATTGAAACGGTGTGCAGGGCTTCGGTATAAAGCACGATACGCTGACTGTTATCCTCGCTCCGCGCCCCCTGTTTGTCGCGTGATCTTTCCATACTTTCAGCGCCTTATGGGCGAGATCGGCTATTCCGAGCACATCCTCATCCGTTTCGGTCGGAAGTCCTATCATAAAGTAGAGTTTCACGCTGCTCCAACCCCCGCGGAACGCAATTTGCAGCGTACTCAGGAGGTCCTCTTCCGTAACGTTTTTATTAATGACGTCGCGCAGGCGCTGCGTCCCCGCTTCGGGCGCAAACGTCAGGCCGCTCCTTCTGACTTTCTGGATCTTCTCCATGAGTTCTATCGAGAAATTGTCTGTTCGGAGGGAAGGCAGCGCAAGGCTTGTACTGCGCGGCACACAAAAATCGAGAAGCCGGTCGCATAGCCCGCTCAGTGCCGTGTAATCGCTTGTGCTGAGTGATGACAGCCCCAATTCCTGCCATCCGGACGATTTGAGGACAGCCTCCGCCTGCTGTGCAAGGACCTCCGGCGACTTTGAGCGAACGGGGCGATAGGTGTAACCCGCCTGACAGAATCTGCAGGCCCTTATGCAGCCGCGAAACAGTTCGATATTTGCGCGGTCGTGCACTATCTCTGTCGAAGGCACGATAGGGTTTTGAGGAAAGTATGATCTGTTCAGATCCTGAACAATACGCTTTTTGACGACAGCCGGAGCGGGACTGCGGGCCGTTATCGACGCAACACGGCCGTCATGAGAATATTCGACGTCATAAAGCGAGGGCACGTACATCCCGTCGATCCCGCTTGCTATCCTGAGAAATTCCTGTTTCGACAATCCCGCGGTTTTTGCGTCCCGATACGCACGGAGCAGTTCCGGGAGAGCCTCCTCCCCCTCCCCGATAGAGAAAATATCGATGAAGTCCGCCAGAGGCTCAGGGTTATATGCGCACGTTCCCCCCGCAATAACTATCCCGTGTAAGCTGTCCCGCTCGGAAGAACGCAAGCATATACCGCCGAGATCAAGCATATTCAGAACGTTGGTATAACTGAGCTCGTAAGAGAGGGAAAAACCGACAATATCGAAGTCTTTCAACGGCGTCTGTGTCTCCAGGCTCCAAAGCTCCAGCCCTGCTCTGCGGATCTCCGATTCCATATCGGGCCACGGGGCGAACACGCGTTCGCAGAAAAACCCGTCCATGCCGTTTATAACGCCGTAAAGGATCTGCATGCCCAGATTCGACATGCCTATCTCATAAGTGTCCGGGAAGCAGAAGGCGAAGCCTACATCACTCTTGCCGCGCGGTTTTACAATGCTGTTGTACTCTCCTCCGGTGTATCGTCCGGGCTTCTGCACGCGCGGCAGGATGCGCTCTATCGTCTCATTCAAGATGTCTGACACTTCTTTCGTCGAAAATAGACCGCTGCGATCGCATCATCGAAGCGGCAGATTATTTATTATATCTGGGTTTACTTATTTTTTCAATAAATCTGCAAAAAAACAGCCACGCTGCAATATAGGGTATCGTTGAACCTCTGTTTTCTCCTGTTATATAAAATATCGATCCGGTCAGGAGCATACAGATGACAGTGTGATCGACGGCCGCGCAGACAGCGCCCGCAGCGCGCCGTGACATCAGTGATTGCGATATAATCCCCAGCAGCCTGCCTCCGTCCATTTCGCGCACAGGCAGAAGATTGAAACATCCCAGAAGCAGATTAGTCCACGCCCATTTATTATACCGGGTTGCGGCGAGCAAACCGGCGGCGGCAAGATTGGCTATCGGGCCTGCAGCTACCGCGGCAGCTTCACAAACATGTGTGATACGGCCGCTCTCATATGTCAATGACAAGCCGGCCCACGTGGCATCCAGGCGCGTGATCGGGCAATCTGCCGCAATAAGCGCCGCCAGATGTCCCAGTTCATGGACGAATACGGCCGTAAGCGCCGGGATGATCCACCCCCCGGTATCGAAATAGTAGAAAACCGCCAGCATAAGCAAAAAGCTGCTGCCAACGGTGATCCTCGTAAGTTGATTCATACGTCCGAGCCGCCGATATAATACAGGGGATTGACCGAATAGCTGCCGCATCTTAGTCCGAAGTGCAAATGCGCGCCCGTGGTCAAACCGGTGCTGCCGGCTGTTCCTATCATTTGCCCCGCGTCAACGGATTCGCCTCTGTTTACACCGATCGTATCCAGATGGGCATAAAACGACCTCACGCCGCCGGGGTGGCTTATCAGTATATATTTGCCGTAGATCTCGTCATAACCCGCTTCCTCGACTGTCCCGGCAGCAAAAGCATTTACGCGCTGACCTGTTTCCGCGCCCAGATCCACTCCGTAATGAAATGATATATCCTTTGTGATCGGGTGGACCCTGTAGCCGAAAAGCGATGTAACAGGCCCGGCCAGAGGTTTCTCGTAACTGAAATCAAAGCCGGTATAACCGGCTGAGGCGTCAGGCGGTATTGACAGGGCAGAAAAATCCGATTGATCTTCTTCGAAGGCAAGCCTCACGGCGCGTATCGTTTCATTAACAACAGGAGCGGGAGCAGTCCCGGGTGCGGCCGCTGCATTTTTGCCAATGTCGTGGGCGTCCAGGTATTCGTATAAATTATAAGAGCGAAAAGAAAGAACCGGCAGCTCTTGCGCGGTTCTTTCTTCTTCACCTCCGGTTTCGGCGCTGTCTTGCGGTGGCTGCGCGGCGCCCGGTTTCTCCTCATCCGCATCGACTTCGGATGCGTCTGAATTTTCCGGGAAAAACACCGCCGAATAGATGTCATACGCGAGCTGTCTGATCTCGCTGCCGCTCGTCATTGATGTCTTGATACGCTCTATAGCGGACTCGTAATCCCAATCGGTGCTGACAGCCGTATGGAGCCTCCCGGTCACCGACGCTGTCGCGTTTGGAAAAAGAGTTTTGCACCCGACCGCGGCAACGGCGATGATTATGCTGACAACCAGCCTGAGGCTTCTGACATTCATCTTCGGCGAGTTTCTCATTTGACTGTGTGTCATATACACCTCCGATTCAATGCGATCGTCCTTTCAGATGATATGCACGGGATCAGAGAATTATGATGTAGTGACCGTATCGGGATCCGGATTCGGTATCGCGCGCCTCCACAGGCAGCGTGAGCGCACGTTCGCGGATAACATAAATGATGCTTTCGTGGTCAATAGTTAAAATAGCGTTTGCTGTTATAGTAAGATACGTCGCTCACTAATTTTCCAAGTGAGGCGATATCGCGGGGGTATTCCCCGTTTTCTACCCATCGCCCGATAAGATCGCACAAGATCCTGCGGAAGTACTCATGTCTTGTATACGACAAAAAACTCCTCGAATCTGTCAGCATACCCACGAAATTTCCGAGCAGGCCGCCCTCCGCCAGAGTTGTGAGCTGATCAACGATGCCTGACCTCGTGTCGTTAAACCACCATGCGCTGCCGTGCTGCAGTTTTCCCGCGACCCCTCGACCCTGAAAACAGCCTGTCAAAGAAACGAGTTTGCTGTTGTCGCAGCTGTTTACGGAATACAGTATAGTTCTGGGAAGAGAACCGTCCGCATCGAGCGCATCAAGAAATCGTGCGACCGCTTCAATATCCGCCGGATTCCCTATGCAGTCGAATCCCGTGTCCGGGCCGAGTTCAGTATACATTTTTGTGTTCGTATTCCTGAGAGCGCCGAAATGCAGCTGCATGACCCATCCTCTTTTTTTATACTCTCCCGCAAGAAGCCTCAGGATTTGGAATTTGAATCCGGTTATCTCATCCGGAGTCAGGTAAACACCTGCCCGCGCCCTGTTGAAAACGTCGTCAAGATCCGCCGATGCTGCTCCTGCGTAAGGCACGAAATCCAGGCCATGGTCGCTCGCCCTGCATCCGTGAGCCTCGAAATAATCAAGACGGCTCAAAAGGGCTTTCAAAAGGGAATCGAATGAGCATATATCTGTGCCGCTCGTTTCTGAAAGCAGCGCTATATAAGACGCGTATCCCTTTTTTTCGAGGTTGACAGCCTTGTCGGGGCGCCAGGAGGGGACGACTTTTACCCTGCATCCGGGGTCGTCCGATATCTTTTTGTGTGAAGAAAGGCTGTCCGTCGGGTCGTCGGTCGTGGCTATCAGTTCGACGTTTGACTTGTTTATGATCTCCCGTACGCTCAGGGTCTTAAGCTTTTCGTTGCAGAGTTCCCATACCTCGCGGGCAGTGTCACTGTTCAATACGCCGTTATAGCCGAAAAAGCGTTTAAGTTCAAGATGAGTCCAGTGAAATACCGGATTCCCCGGCGCTTTTGAAAGTGCCGCCGCAAACGCAAAGAACCTGTCGAAGTCCGGGGCGCCGCCTGTTATTTTATCCTCATCCACCCCGTCGGCGCGCATCAGGCGCCACTTGTAGTGATCGCCGAAATGCCCCTTCCCAAGCAATAAACGCGCAATATTTGCGTACCTGACATCATCCGCTATCCCGCGGGGATCTATATGGCAGTGAAAGTCGATTATCGGCAAATTCTCGGCATACCCGTGATAGAGTTCTCTCGCAGTTTCGTTTGATAACAAAAAATCCTCGGTCAGAAACTGTTCCATAGCATCCCTTATCCCAATCCTATGTACGGAATTTTTCCCGGTTTATCCAAAGGCCCAGCGCGGGGTTCGGAATAAAGAATATCTCCTCACCGCCCGCCATTGTGTTGAGCCCGTATGACAGCTTGCACGGGTCATATTTCTTTGCTGCCTCGTCAAAACCCACGGCATTGTAGTGTACCTTTGTTATTTCGTCCTCTGCTATCTCTTTTATCGCGTATGTGATAGAAAACCGACCGTCCGACGAGCCGTGGATAAGGTGGGCGGCTGCGCTCATATTTTCTCGCAGATCACGGTTCTCGGCTTTCATCAGCTGCTCAAGGATATTGATCCTTCCGGAATACCCGTATTTTCGTATCATCCTGTCTACTTGCCCGTCTTCACCGAATCGGCGGACGCCCGGCGCAAGGACGAGAAGGCTGCCCCCGTCCGCGACTGCCATCCTCGTACGATATACCGCCTTGTTTCCCAGCCAGGTGCTTTTATACTCGGCGGGGTCAAGAAAAACGACGCATTTCTTTATACCCGTCTCCACATAGTCTATGTTCTTTTCCCGGGAAAGCTCGACGGCTCTTTCAAATACGTCCCGGCCCCGTCCGATAAAAAGTCCGAGAGTTTTTGATCCGCCGCCTTGAGAAGCACAGACAGTCAGCGCATAAAGGATCGGCCGGCCGGCCAAAAAGCGCTCGGAACAGTAGTCAAAGATCTTTCTGACAGGCGTATGGTCCTTACCCATCACGCGCTCCAGTCCGTACAGCGCTCCGACCATATGGCTTTTGTTGATCATATCGCTGCCGCCGATGCCGACGAAAATATTCTTTGAATGATTTGCCATCCCTGCGACCTCGTGCGGAACCACCTGACCGGTTGAAATGACGAGGTCATAGCGCTTATCCATAATAAGCCGGTTGACCTGTACGTCGATAGATTCACTCCATAAACCTTCCGTAATCTCCCGGATGAATTCCGCGGGGACCGTGCCAATTTTCACAACGTCTGTCCGCCAGTTGTGCGCGATAAAGCGTCCGAAAGGGATGTCGCCGAACATCAGAGCAGCTTCATCCCGGTTTATCGGAGCGTGAGTGCCGACAGCCGGGAGAATATCCACCTCGCAGCCGCTGCCTGTAAGCAGCCCGTAGCAGATATTTGTGATCAGGCCGGCATTTGAGTGAAACCTTGTGAAATCCGGCGGGATTATCAGAACTCTTTTCAGGTTCAAACCCTCGAGGGAAGCTCTGACAGCCGCGCAAATTTCGCTTTCACTCAGGCCGTTATCGCTGCCTGCGTAATAATAATCACCCTTTTTCATGACTGCCTCGCCTCTAGACGCCAGAATAGGCTGAAAACCCGCCGTCCACCGGAACTATTATACCTGTGACGAAGGAGGATGCCCTGTCATCGGCCAGCCACAAAAGCGTACCCAAAAGCTCCTCGGGCCTGCCAAACCGCCCCATGGGCGTGGCGGCCAGGATCTTCCCCGTTCGAGGGGTCGGAGCTCCGTGCTCGTCAAAGAGAAGTGATCGGTTTTGCGATGAAACGAAAAAACCGGGAGCGATCGCATTGACTCGGATACCGCATTTAGCAAAGTGAACCGCGAGCCACATCGTGAAATTCGACACTGCCGATTTTGCGGCAGAGTACGCCGGAATTTTCGTCAGAGGTGAAAAAGCGTTCATTGAGCTGACGTTGATAATGACGCCGCCGGACTTTTTGACCATATCCCGGGCGAACTCCTGCGTTGGGATCACGGTTCCGATCAGATTGAGACCAAAGACGCTTGAAAAAGCCCGGATCTCAAGATCAAAAAAGCTTTTACCGTTCGGATCGTTAAGTGTATCCATCGAAAAGAACTCGTCGTCAGACGTGGCTTCCGGTCTGTTGCCGCCGGCCCCGTTGATCAAAATATCGCAAAGACCGAAAGTGTCCGCAACTATTTCCCGGGCTGCCCGAACGCTCTCTTTATCGCATACGTCCGCTTGTACGGCAACGGCCTGCCCGCCTTCGGAGCGTATTGCATCTACCACTGCCTGCGCTTTATTTTCCGTCCTGTTTAAAACCGCAACTTTTGCTCCGCACGCGGCGAGAGCTTTTGAAAACTCACCGCACAGAGTCCCGCCGCCGCCCGTTACGACAGCTGTTTTCCCGGTCAGATCTGTTCCGTTTGTCATAGTCTACCGGCCCTCCTCAGACGCTGTACACTTCGGAAGTAGTGCTTCCGCCGTGCCCCGACCAATCTGTGTGAAAATGCTCTCCCCGAGGCCTGTCGATGCGCTCGTATGTGTGCGCGCCGAAATAATCGCGCTGTGCCTGAAGCAGATTTGCCGGGAGCGATGCGCAGGTATACCCGTCAAAATACGAAAGCCCGCTGAGCATTGCCGGCACCGGCACACCTGCGCGTACGGCTTCTGACGCTACGTTTCGCCATTCCGGTACGAGTTCTCTGATCGTTTTCATAAAATACGGGTCAAGAAGGAGATTCGGAAGCTGCGGGTTCACATCATACGCTTCCTTGATCCTGTCCAAAAACGCGCTTCGGATGATACAGCCCCCCCGCCACATCAGGGCAATGCCGCCGTAATTGAGATTCCAGCCGTATGTTTCTGCGGCTGCGCGTAAAAGTGCGTACCCCTGGGTGTAAGAGATGATTTTCGACGCGTACAGCGCCTTTCTGATCTCTTCGACGAACGAATCCTTGTCGCCTTCATACTTCCCGATATCTCTTCTGAACTCCCCGCTTGCTCTGACCCGCTCGCTCTTCATGGCGGACAGGCATCTGGCATAAACGGCCTCACTTATCAAAGTGAGCGGGACTCCCTCGTCCAGCGCCGCAACCGCGGTCCACTTGCCTGTTCCCTTCTGCCCCGCCGCGTCTAGTATTTTTTCAACAAGCGGGCTGCCGTCCGTATCCTTTTGAGCAAGAATATCTCCCGTTATCTCTATCAGGTAGCTGTTCAGTTCGGTCTCATTCCAGGATCTGAAAATACTGCGCATCTCATCCGGTGACATGTCCAGAAGATCGCGCATGAGGTGATAGGCTTCGCATATCAACTGCATGTCCCCGTATTCGATGCCGTTATGGACCATTTTTACAAAGTGGCCGGCCCCGCTCTCCCCCACCCAGTCACAGCACGGTACACCGCCCGCTTTTGCGCAAACAGCCCTGAATATCGGGCCGATCTGCGGCCAGGCTTCCGGGCTTCCTCCCGGCATCATGCTGGGCCCGTTCAGCGCGCCCTCCTCTCCGCCCGATACGCCCGTACCGACGAACAGTAAACCCTTGCTCTCCAGCAAAGACGTTCTTGTGACGGTGTCCGAAAAATGTGAGTTGCCGCCGTCGATGAGTATGTCTCCCGGTTCAAGATACGGGATCAGCGCATCTATCAGTTCGTCGACGGGCGCGCCCGCTTTCACCATCATCATGATCTTTCGCGGCTTTGAGATAATTTCGGTAAGGTTCTCAATACTGCCGGCTCCCAGGATATTTTTGCCCTTACCCCTGCCCTGCAGAAAACTATCCACCTTGTCCGGCGTCCTGTTGTACACCGCGACGGTAAAGCCCTTTGATTCCATGTTAAGAGCAAGGTTCTCGCCCATGACGGCAAGCCCGATCAGACCGATATCCGCTTTTTTCACAAAAATCTCTCCTCCGGGGCCAATTATCTTTTCACCCGCGCGTTTCCTTCATAAATACTCCAGACCTGCTCCTCATCGGCAGGGAGCGCGTAGTCAAGCAGCATCGTCGTCACAAGCGCGCCGCATGCCCAGCCGAACTTGATCCACTTTTCGGGAGCCCAGTCTTTTGCGACAGCGTACAGCATTCCTCCGACGAATGCGTCTCCCCCGCCGATCCTGTCGAGGACCTGTATCCGCCGCGGCTCTTCGACATACCATGTGTCGCCGTTCAGCAATATCGCTCCCCACAGGTGTTCGTTTGCGCTTTCCACCTGCCTGAGCGTCGTCGCATAAGTCTGTGCTCCGGGATACTCTTTTTTTACCTGCACGATCATCTCTTTAAAGCTCCCGATCTTGGAGACAAGATCTTTACCTCCCGATTCGGGCCCGCTGATCCCGAGGCAAAGCTGAAAATCCTCTTCATTACCGATAAGGATATCTGCGTTCCGGGCGATCTCCCTGAATACCTTGCCCAGTTCTTTTTCTCTTCCTTTCCAGAATGACGCGCGGTAGTTCAGGTCAAACGAGACCCTGGTGCCGTGCTCTTTTGCTTTATGAGCAAGATCAAGGCAAAACTCTCCCGTTTTGTAGCTCAGGGCGGCAACAAGCCCCGACATATGGAGTATTCCGGCGCCTTCCTGCGCAAATATCCTCTCGAGGTCGAAGTCGTTCGTAGAAAGTGTCATCCCGACCTCCCCCGTTCTGTCGTTCCACACCCTCGGCCCCCTGGCTCCGAAGCCGGAATCCGCTATGTTGAACTGATGTCGGAAGCCCCATGCGCCTCCCTGAGGGACATCGGGCCCTTCAAACTCAATTCTACGGCTGCGCAGATCGCTCTTTATGAATGAAGCGATCGGGCTGCCCTCAACGAACTTCGTGAGAACTTTTACGGGGAGTCCGAGACTCGATGAAACGCTGAGTACGTTTGTCTCAGCGCTTGTCACCTGCATGAAGTACGTATTGCTGATATGAACCGCCTGCCTTTCTGACGGCGTAATACGGACTCCCATGCTTGACGGACAAATGAGAGCATATTTCGGCTGTTTCATAATGACCTCCCGTTATAATATCCTGAATCCGCTATATAGTTTTTCCAGATGCTGTCCGATATGCAGACTGAGGCGCCGCGCATATTCCTCCTCATGCATGTGCCAGGCGGCGTAAAGCCTGCTGCGAAAACGGTCGCTCCCGTCAGGGTTCTTTGCGCTCAAGATCGCCCCGTAGGTGATGTGTATCAGCTGCCGCGCGTCATCCTGTTCAAACAGCTGCCGGAGCTCACCGTCGCTCAGAGAATCAAGCTGCGGGATCCTGCTCAGGTCTGCCGATACGTTGTAGAAGTCTTTTGCAGATTTAAAACCTTCCTCAAGAGCAAAAGCATGTATCTCACGATAAAGCTCCGGTTCGTTGTCCGCAATTACCGCCATCGCCTCGAGCCAGCTGGTCCCCGCCGTTTTCAGATGGAATCTCCCTCCGGTATGCCTGCCCACGATCGGGAACACGGAGAACTTGTCGGAGCCCGAGTGTATGCTGATCTTGTAACCGAAATAATCGGCGATCTCGGCGTGCTGCTCAAATTCCATTTCGAATCGCTCAAGACTGCCTCTGTAATCGATCCCTTTTTGAAATTCTCCGATAAACCTGGGAGCGAGGGAAGCCACCTTAACTCCCCGCGAAATCAGTTCGTTCGCGATATAGAAGTGCTGCGCCGGAGTGGTCGGCGTTTTTGTTTCGTCGATCGAGATCTCAAAATCAATCGTCCCCTCGCGGCCGCGCAAAAACCGTTCATATACGGAGGCGGCAAACTCTATCGCTCCGTTATACATGAGGCAAATTCGTCTGAGATCCGTCTCGTTGTAAGAGACCTCTGCTTTTCCCGCACGGAATGTTCTGTTAAGATATTCTCCTTCAAGGTCCGGATCCCACGCGCAGGCTTTCGCCACTTCCCCGTCGGTCATATCCGCGGCAGCGTTATTTATGTGTTCGCTGCAATCGAGCGTTATCATGGAGCAGCCGCTGCTTATAGCGTATTCGACCTCGCTCGGGGTCTTGACGTGGTCACCGTCCGCGCCGAAGCCCTTTGTAAAACCATCCCTGAAAACAAAGAACGATACACAGTCTATTACGTCGTCATATGTTCTGCCGGTAAGTGTCAGCTCCCTGATCGACTGCTGAGCAAATACGGGATAGGCGTCATATTCCTCGAACGCTCTTATATGGCCCGGGGCCGCTATGCCAAGCCTGTCACCGACGCCGAGCGTTCTGGGGTGTTTCAGAACAGGCGCAGGCGCCGTGAACGGGAAAAGACCGCGCAGGACCGCGGCATTGGAATGCGACAATCCGGCCGCGACGTATGTTCGGTCACCCGCCGGGAATGACTGCCCTTCAAAACCGGACGATGCCGGCGCGACCAGCACGTCGCCCGTATCGATGCGGGCCATGAATATGACCCCGTCTTCCGACCTGTGGATAGATTTCGGATATATGCCGCATACCTGCGGCAGGACAGAGTTGTCCGGGGCCGAAATAAATGATATTATCCTCTCAAGCATTCAAACACCTTACGATGTAAACTCATTTGCAGCTAAAAAATATCACGGGCTGTCCGCTTTGTCAATTTTAACGATGATCGCAGCCTCTTCCGGCTTGTTCATCGTCAGTATGCCAGAGTCCTGTAGCGATTTCTTATGATCGACGCATATTGAGCGGGGCGCGGGTATTCAAATGGCGCAGACGTCCAGGGAAAGCTGTCCTCCGTCAGTCTTTTTTGAAAAGCGTTCGTCCGGTTTTCCTTATTCCCGTCAACTCTTTTGCGCACTATTTTTTGCATGTTTATACAGCTTGCGCAAATGACGAAAAAAAAAGACGAATTTGAGAAAAAGCTGTTTACTTTTTCTCCGCAACCAATTATAATTAAACATGTTCAAAAATCTGCGAATGGAGGTAATCACGTGTCAGAAAGCAACAAACCAAAGGCAGTACCCGGCACAGCTCCCCCAAATGCCGGTGCTGACAAGACCGTCGTAAAAGCAGTCAATCTGAGCGGCGGTATTTTCGGTGCCTGCCCTGCTCATGTCGACGTCAAAGACGGAAAAGTCGTCCGCATCAGGCCGCTCCATTATGATTCAAAGTATGATTACGAAAGTTTCAATCCTTGGGAGATGGAGCGCAACGGCATTAAATTCAGGCCTTTGAGCAAGTCTGTACCGCCACCCTGGGGTCTTGCATACAAGAAGAGGGCCTACTCTCCCAACCGCGTGCCTTTCCCGATGAAACGCGTTGACTGGGACCCGAACGGCGAGCGCAACACTCAGAACCGCGGATCGAGCAAGTTCGTGCGTATTTCTTGGGATGAGGCTACAGACATCATCGCATCCGAGATCAAGCGCATACATAAAGAGTACGGCCCGCTGGCGATCCTTGTCCAGTGCGACGGCCACTCCGAAAGTAAGCTCATTCACGCGCCGCACGGCTGCAGCACTCTGCTCCTGAATAAAATGGGCGGATTCACCCAGCAGGTAAGAAACCCCGACAGCTGGGAAGGCTGGTACTGGGGCGCCAAGCACGTCTGGGGCAAAGGCTTCATCGGCACCATGGCTCCCGCAGAGAACCTTGTCAACGACATGACTGAGAACACCGAGCTCCTCATAGTACAGGGCGGCGACCTTGAAACAACACCCTGGGGCTTCCGCGGACAGTTCGCGAGCCGCTTGATGTTCTTCTGGCAGCAGGCCGGTATGGAGCAGGTCTACATCTGCCCCGACCTCAACTACTCGGCGGCCATTCACGCCAACAAGTGGATCCCGGTCCTCCCGAACACCGACGCCGCTCTGCAGCTGGCGATCATTTACATGTGGGTAACCGAGGGCACATATGACAAAGAATACGTTGCCACACACGCGGTCGGAATGGACAAGATCGAAGACTACGTTCTGGGCAAGGTAGACGGCGTCAAGAAGACCCCGAAGTGGGCTTCCGAAAAAACCGGTATCCCCTCCTACACCATCAAAGCTCTCGCCAGACATTGGGCGAACAAGAGAACCTCAACCGGCCACTATTTCGGCGGCGGTTATATCCGCGGACCGTATTCCACAGAGCCTGCGCGCCTTGAGTGCATACTCCTCGGAATGCAGGGCCTCGGAAAACCCGGTGTACACCATGCTCAGATCGCTTATCTGGGCATGCCCAAGAACATCACCTGGGATCAGCTCAACTACGATATCGCAAACTCCGACACGTCCAAGGGCTTCCAGGAATATTCGGGAACCTTTGAAACGATCAAGCAGAAGGATCCCGATCTCCATGAGAGGATCTTCAACCCCCACCGCAGCACACCGCAGGCATGGGGCAAGCAGTTGATACCCAAGACCCTTATCGAGGAAGCCATCAAGAAAGGTACGGACAAGTATCTTGAGTTCTGGGGCACCGGCGGACACGAAGAAGAGCCCATCGACCAGATGATCAAGTACACATATCCGTGCAAGAAAGGTGACCTTCGCTTCAAGGGAGTCGAGAAGACGAATCTTGCCCACAACGACACCGACATTGACAAGATCTACGAGAAGATCGATTATGACGGAACCCCGATCCGCATGATCTGGACCGATACCCCCTGCCGTCAGACATGCTGGGGCGACGGCTTCGATATCGGTATGACCGTCCGCAGCCCGCAGATCGAGTTCGTTCTCGCTCAGCATCCGTGGCTGGAAAACGACTGCATCTATGCCGACATAGTCCTGCCCACGAACACATATCTTGAAGTTGACGACGTTATGCCCTGCGTACGTGACGGCGAGCATTTCCAGACCATGCTCAACATGAAGCAGGCCATCCCGCCCGTCGGCGAATCAAAGAGCGACTTCGAGGCCGTTGTCGAGATAGCGAAGAAACTCGGCAAGGAAAAAGAAGTCACCATCGGCAGAACCGTAAAAGAGTATGTCGAGGGCGTTTACAAGGGAATGAACATGGACAAGATCGTTCCTTGGGAAGAGTTCGACGAGAAGGATTACATGGTTATCCCCGTCTCCAAGAACTGGAAGAAGCTCCCGGCCGGTCTTTACGAGTTCTACAAAGATCCCGTCAACCATCCGCTGCCGACACCGACAGGAAAACTCGAATTCTGCTCAACAAACCTCATGAAGTATTTCCCGAACGACGAAGAGCGTCCGCCGTATCCGCAGTGGATCGAAAAGGGCATAACCCACGACGAGCGCCTTTCAAGTTCAAGAGCCAGAACGTACCCGCTCCTGATCATAACCAACCACCCGAGATGGAGAGTACACGCTCAGGCCGACGATATTCCTTGGACAAAGGAAGCATTTACGGGTAAGGTCAGAGGATTCGACGGATACCTCTACGAGCCCTGCTGGATCAATCCTAAGGATGCCGAACCCAGAGGCATCAAGACCGGCGACATAGTCAAGGTTTTCAACGAGCGCGGAATCGTGCTTTGCGGAGCTCTTGTCATGGAGCGCATCATGCCCGGCGCGGTCTCGGTAGACCACGGCGCCAGGACAGACATAATAATCCCCGGCAAGCTGGACCGCGGCGGCGCGATCAACCTCATCACTCCTAAGGGACTTACCTCCAGACATGCTGCCGGCCAGGCGACGACATCTTTCCTGGTCGACGTACAGAGAGTCACCATGGAAGAGTATGACACTTGGAGAAGAGAGTATGCGGATGCTTGGAATCGTCCGTATGACAGAGCCTCGGGTCTGAAAGCTACCGCCTGGGTTGAAAGGGGGAACGTATAATGGGAAAGAAAGTATTCCTCGTTGACACCAGAATCTGTAACGGCTGCTACAGCTGCCATATCGGCTGCAAAGACGAAAACGTTACAAACGACTGGACACCCATAGCAAAACCGCAGCCTGAAATCGGCCAGTTCTGGCTTAAGCTGCACGAGAAAATCCGCGGCACGGTTCCCAAGGTAAAAGTTGCCTACAGACCGGGACTCTGCATGCACTGCGACAACCCCACGTGTAAAGAAGCCTGCCCCATTGAAGGCGCCATCTATAAGCGCGACGACGGCCTGGTCATCATCGACCCGATCAAGTGCACCGGCTGCCGCAAGTGCCTGGAAGCCTGCCCGTATGAGGATGTCATCTACTTTAACGAGGATCTGAACATCGCTCAGAAATGCACAGGCTGCGCTCACCTCATCGACGCCGGCTGGAAAGAGACCAGATGCTCGGACAACTGCCCGACACTGGCTATCAGGATCGTGGACGAGGACTCAGACGAGGCGAAAGCATTCATCGCCGAAGCCGAGTTCTACAAGCCCGAGATCGCCGACAAGATGAAACCCCGCGTATACTACAAGGGCCTGCCGAAGAAATTCATCGCCGGCACGATCTATGATCCGGTCGAAGACGAAGTTATCATCGGCGGCGACTTAAAGCTCACCTGTGAAGACGGCAAGACCTACACCCTTAAGTCCGACCATTTCGGCGACTTCTGGTTCGAGAACCTGCCCGACGGACGCTACACGCTTGAGATCAATGCGAACGGAAAAACAAAAGTATTCGAAGATCTCAATACGGCATGTGCGGACATCAACCTGGGCGATATCGCAATGTAACCTGCTGACAGAAGCGGTTAACACAGGGGAAGCCGCCCTTTCGGGCGGCTTCCCGCCTATCTTAAAAAACAGTCTATACTGAAGGGGGAACCTGAAAGTGGCCAATATTATGGTTAATGAAGCCTGCAATCTCCGCTGTCCTTACTGTTTTGCCGAGGAATTTGTCAACAAGTCAAAAAATGAGATGACTGTTGCGGATTTCAGAACAGCACTGAACTTTGTTCTCGGTGACGGCAGCGATCGCCAGGTTGGCATTATCGGAGGCGAACCGCTTCTGTACTCACATATCGATGAGGTCATGCGCATGGCTTTGAGCGATCCCCGCTCCGAGTATGTTATGATCTATACCAACGCAGTCGAACTGGACCGGCTTGAGACCGATATACTCAGAGCCAAGAAATTTCGCATGCTCGTGAACTTCAACTCATATGAAGATATGGGGCAAAAAGCTTTCGAGAAAATGTGCGATAATCTTATCAGTTTCCAGAACGACCACTTCGGCGAAGGAAGATTCAGGCTCAGCATTAACATCTATAAGCCGGATTTCGATTACTCATACGTGATCCCGATCATTGAAGAGCTGGGGTTTGACGTTATCAGGCTGTCTGTATCGGTTCCCCAAAAAGGTGACCTTAATGGCAAGACTCCTCTGGAGTATTTTAATGATATGAAACTTGTCGCCATGCGTTTCGTATGCGACATGATACGGCACGGAGTAATAACGGGATTTGACTGCAACTTCCTTCCCGCCTGTGTACTTACGGATAACGAGCGCGAGAGCGTTATGGCCGCAAAAGAAGTTCTCTACAATGCATTATCCGACAAGTTTTCTGAAGATTTCTGGCAGCGCTCGATCGTCAACGAGATACACAACTGCTCCCCTGTCATCGATATACTGCCTGACCTGCGTGCGATACGCTGCTTTGGGATGTCTGAATATACAAAGGAGAATATCCGCGATTTCGCAACTATCACCGACCTCAGAAACCACTATATCAATACGGTTGACAGACCTGCTATTGACGTCTGGACTTCCGATCGATGCAAAGATTGCTTCGAGCGTGCGCTGGGCGAGTGCAGCGGCGGTTGTCTGCTCTTTAAGGCTGAAAAGCTTTTTGCAGGAAAGACTGCTGGCAGCAAATCGTAATGAGGATCGTAGCGGACTTAATCATCCGGTGCGGCTTTTTGTCATGTAGCTTTCCGTTTTATATTTCGTTTGAGGGTGAAGTTATAAATGAATGGTAAATATAACCGCAAGGCCTGGTTTGTCCTTTGCGTATCGTTTCTTATAAATCTTATCATAGGAATCCTGTATATCTGGAGTATCATAAGCAAGTCACTGGTAAACGATCTGGGTTGGACCAGCAAACAGGCTTCATTGCCATACACTTTGGTAACTGTCACTTTCGTAATATCTATGGCTTTATTCGGGAAGCTTCAGGACACCAAAGGCCCCAGGATCACCGCAACCATAGCTTCAATACTGATGGGGGGAGGAATCCTCCTTTCCGGTCTGTATGTAAACCCGATAATGCTGGCTATTACTTTCGGCATCATCGCGGGGTCAGGCATCGGGACAGCGAACGTCTCAACCGTTCCGCCGCCGGTCAAATGGTTTCCGCCCGAAAAGAAGGGTCTGGTTACGGGAGCGTCAGTCGCCGGTATAGGAATATCCGCCGTCGTATACTCACCTCTGTCCAATTCCCTGATCCAGTCCGTAGGTATATCCAAGACTTTTATCTATCTCGGGATCGGGTCGCTGGTTTTAATGCTCATCCTGTCACAGTTCCTTACGAATCCTCCCAAGGATTACGTACCTGTAAGTTCTGCGGCAGCGAAAAAGGAAGACAAGAAGGCGGCTGCCGCCCCGGTCAAAGATCTGGGCGTGCGTGATATCGTTAAAACGTCCAGCTTCTACAGGCTTTGGATAATGTTTGCCGTGTCATCTTCCGCAGGCCTTATGGTCATCGGCCACGCCGCCAATATTGCAAAGTTTCAAATCGGGTGGGAAGGCGGTTTCTATATGGTCATACTGCTTTCCGTTTTCAACGCTATGGGCAGGTTTTTCGGTGGATTCGTTTCAGATAAGATAGGCCGGATAAATCTTATGCGATTGATTTTCGCCCTTCAGGCGATAAACATGCTGCTGTTTAAGTTTTACTCTAACATTCCCTTACTGGCTGTCGGTATAGCGATAGCGGGCCTGTGCTACGGCGCAAGCTTCTCGGTCTTCCCCGCAACGGTAATCGACCTGTACGGCATCAAGTCCTTCGGCGCAAACTACGGGCTGATTATGACCGCCTGGGGAGTAGGCGGCGTGGTTGGCCCGATGATGGCCGCCACCATTTTTGACGCAAATAAAAATTACTACACGGCTTATATCATTGCCGGTTTGCTCCTTATCGTGACTTTCCTTGTTACCTTCACGTTCCGGCAGGGTAAAAAAACAAAAGACTGAGTATGATTTTTAACGCACGTTTTTAGGATACGATCTTTCGCCCGAGTTCATAGGCCTCCCGAAGCCCGGGATGATCCGCAATGTCGCTTGGATCCCGCACCCGGTCAATACAGATGATGCCGACCGATTCAATCCTGTCACAATAACCGCCTATACACCATATGTAGCCTTTATAGCCGGCGACAACAGCATCGAGAGTATGTTCCCTGTGTACACCTGCGGTTGTCAGCAGCGCCGATTTCTTTATTCGTTTCAATTTTTCATACGGATGAAGCGCGAACGTTCTGTCCCAGACAGCTTTCAGTTGAGAGCTGACGTTCCAGAAGTATACGGGAGTAGCAAGTACGAGCGCGTCAGCCATACACATTTCTTTATGCACAAGCTCCATGTCATCTTTGACGCTGCAAACGTTTCCGTGGGTCCGGCAGTAATCGCAGCCGCGGCACGGGCCAATGTTCATATCGCCGATGCGAAGAACGACTGCTTCACCGCCTGCGTCACGAACGCCCCTGGCAAGGCTTTGACACAGAGCTTCCGAATTACTAGGCTTTCTTATACTTGAAGACAACACAAGCACTCTGGACATAATTTATCTCCTTTATATGATGTTCCATCTCATCCATATCATCGTAAATGCATCATCGTAAACGCCTGGTTTACTGTTATATCGAAATCTCTCCGATAAAAATCATCGGGGAGATTTTGTCTGTCAAAAAGCAGTATATTGGCCTTGGTCATTTCGCATCGCGGCGAATCTTCAATAATCGTGTTGCGTGTATATGACCGGTTTTTGATATAAAAGAATACCAAGTCATTCGGCTACATGTGCGTCGAATGACTTCCCTTTCGAGCCGCCGCAGCGGCGAGGTCTTCCCCCATTCGTTTTAAAGAACAAGTGTTCTTTGAAACGCTCAATCTCCCCGATAAAGAATTATCGGGGAGATCTTTTCTTCTCAGCCCTGTCTCAGGTCTTTACATCTGCGTCATTCCGATGGAATCTATTTGAACTCCAAATTTCTCTTTGAGAGATATGAGCGTGTTGGGGTCTGCAAGTCGCTCCGGAAACAGTTTGCGGATGGATTGATAATCCTGAAGGAAAGAGAACCAGTGCGTCTGGGCATGGACCTCATACACCTCGGATTTCTCGAGTGCGACAAGACTGTGCGGTGCAAGCCTCGGTACGTTAACAATGCAGGCCTTCCCCGCGATATATTCCTTACCGCAGATCGTGAACTTCACCTTGCCGTTGCGCACGTAAAACAGTTCGCGATATTCGGGGTACTTCACCCAATTGACCGTGAAACCGGGCTCCATCTCGGCGCAGATACATTCGCAAACGCCCCCGTCTTCCCAGCGCGGAACGATCACTTTCACAGTCGCGCCTTCAAACTCGTAGGACGCTATCGGGCGCTTCGGGTTTTTTATGGCGTTAACTTTTTCTGTGGGAACGTCTATGTAATACGGCCTTTCGCGCTTTATGTGGTCCTTACCCATTGCACGGGCGCGAAAATCCGGATCGTTAGCCGCTTCGGGATACATTTTCACAAGTTCCAGATTTTTAATACCGTTTGCGAAAGCATCAAGATCGTGGAAGAATCCGCGGAACTTGACGTCTTCCAGTGAGGCCATCGCGTGCTGCTGACCGGGCTGCAGCTGCAGAATATCGCCGGTCTCAACCAGGACGCGTACTCCGTCGATATAAACGTACATGCGCCCGCTGTCGACAAAAAACGTTTCATAGCCGTATTGATGCGCGTGGGACATATCCGAGGCTTCATCAAAGGTCTTGTCAGACGGCACCTTGTTCATCACCGTATCAGTGACGTTGTAGAGCATATGCGCTCCCTCACCGTCCTGAACCGAACTCATCTCCTCTTCAATCTCTCCGTTTTTGCTGTATCTGTACTTTGTAACTATGCCGCTGCCCTCATGGTCATCAAGGTCGATTACGAATCTGTAGCTCACTGTTTTTCCTCCCGTTCCTTTACTGTGCTTCCGTGAATATTCCGCTTAACCGTACGAAATAACACGGCGTGATTCCTAACACATTATAACACGTGAAAAGGGCGCAATGGAAGTATTTTCTGACCGTCATACAAAAAGGAGAGGGCCTGACGGCTCTCTCCCCGAACGGCACTATATTTAGCGGTCACGGAGATATACCCCGTTTTGATTCGGACTTAATTATATCATGTGTACGTATCAGCCATGCTACGGCCTGTTCGGTCGTCGCAAAGTCCTTCGGCTTCAGCATACCTTCTCCCATACCGGTGAAAACACCGGACTTGATCAGAAATGCCATGGCATCGCGAGCTTCGGGACTTATCATATCTGCGTCTTTGAACCTGCGCAGGACTTCGTCGGTATCGACAGTCATTGTGAGCCGGCCGGAAAGATCGACCGTGTTCACGATAATAACGGCGGCTTCCTCTCTTGTAATTACTTTATCATCCGTTTTACCGTCTGTGAGGCCCGACAACAGCGGGATCTCCGAGAGCTCGGGACATACCGTTCCGAGAAGCTCGGCGTTCATATTGCAGAACGTCAGGCGCGTGATAGGATCCGAGTAACTCTTGATATACGACGTATTTATGACCTTGCTTTCAGCCGCCCTGTTGACCGGATCCGCAGCCCAATCGCTGACGACGGATATAGCTTCATGTTCAACCGATAGATCCCAGATACCGAACAGTTCTCCCCTGACCTTATCGGCGTTCGTTCCGGTCAGCGTGTAGACGTAATAATTAGATGAGGGCCAGGCTATCTGGCGTGCCACAGCGGCTTTTCCGTTATAGCGCCAGTTCTGCTCGATCAAAGTAATAACACCGTCTGTGTATTCCTTAACGATAGCAACATGCCCGTAATTGACCCGGCGCAAATAAGACGGCCAGTATACAACGTCACCGGGTCTCGGGGTCTCCGCAATCTCGAAAGCCCCCTCGCCCTGTATTACGTAGGCTGAAGTGTTGTTCACGCTGATGCTCGTACCGAAAATCTCTTTATAGTAGCGTTTTATGTATTCCAGGCACTGCCAGTATCTATCATACTGATTATAATATGCCGGAACCCCTGTCATCTCGTCGACAATGTGGTTGTTTCCTACTATCTGAACGTATTCCGTCGAGACAAAGTCGTCCTTTTCTGCAGCCAGTGCCGACACAGCAGCAGCAAAAATGACAAAAAACAAAAATAGTGAAACTAACTTTTTTAGGATTGGTTTCATAATTCATCCTCCAGCACCGGTTCATTGTAACCGGTTGTTACCGGATTGTCAAGCATTTTTGTTACTTTCTGTTACGATTAACAATTCCATCTATTTACAGCAAATAAATCGCACAAATAAATGTCGAAACATAAGAGGATCCGCCGCTTTTTTTTACGGCGGATCCTATGAGCGCGGGGCTGCAGCATTTTCATTTTGCTGCAGCCCCATATTTCGTCCCAAGCTTTATTTTTATAAGTAACGGCATTAGCGGCCGAATGGATATCCCGCGCTCCTACAGATCAAGCTTAAGATCCCCTTCCTTTATCCAGCCAACTTTCCGGAAAGGCCACGCGACAAGAGGAGTCAATATTGCGGGCAATACCACACAAACGAGTACGAGCCCGATCCAGTCCATAGCTCCTCCGAAATTCTCCGCTGCAATGACACCGATCGGGCCGACAAGACCGCACGTCCCCATTCCGGAGGCGACGGCCTCACCGTTCTCCATGCGAAATACGCAGGTCGCGATCGGTCCTGTTATAGCCGAGACGATCGTCGGCGGCAGCCATATCCGGATGTTTTTCATTATATTACCCATCTGTAGCATTGACGTGCCAAGCCCCTGGGCGACAATGCCGCCCCACCTGTTCTCTTTAAAGCTCATCACGGCAAAACCGACCATCTGCGCGCAGCAGCCCGCTGTGGCTGCGCCGCCTGCAAGGCCAACAAGGCCGAGAGCTGCGCATATAGCCGCGGATGAGATAGGAAGCGTCAGCAATATCCCGACGACCACGGACACTACGATCCCCATAAAAAACGGCCTCAATTCGGTAGCGGTCATGATCAGATCCCCGAATCGGTCCATCAGATATTGCACTCCCGGGCCTATCAGCAGAGATACCGCTGTTCCGACCGCTATCGTCACCGCGGGAGTCACGAGTATATCGACTTTTGTCTCCTTTGATACCGCTTTTCCGAATTCGGCCGCAAATATCACGGCAAACAATGTGCCCAGCGGCCCCCCGAGCTCATTTGCGCCGTAACCCACAGCGCAAAGGGAGAAAAGAACGAGTGAAGGTACGTTGAGCGCGAAGCCGATCGCGACCGCCATTGCCGGCCCTGTGGCCGCTTTCGCGTATGACGACAACGTATAAAAAAACTCTACTCCGGTCTTATCGGCCAGAGTTTTAAATATCGTTCCGACAAGCAGCGAAGCGAAAAGGCCGAACGCCATTGAGCTCATGGCTTTGATGCCATATGCGTTAAACGTAATATGTATTCCTTTTCTGTCAAGAAAACTCTTTATAGCGCTTCCTTTCCCCCGATTGTCCTTTTTCATAGACTCACTCTCTTTCACCCATGTTTCTGACGGTATGCATTATACAGTATATTTTCTTCAGTGTACATATATATTCATCGCTCTCGCACGCCCTTTTCACGTACAGCGGTAAGCGCCGCGCTTGAATTATAGTCACTATTTTGTATAATGGAGGTAAACACATATTTTTATATATGCCGCGTCTTGCGGCGGAACGGAAGGTATTATGTATTTTTTTCATCCCAGCGGCACAGTATTGACCGACGTGATGCTCGGCAGATGTTCACTCCCGGAAGGATCGAAATTCCTTGACCTGGGATGCGGGACCGGAGATACCGCCTTTTATGTCTCCGAGAAATACGGTCTTGACGTTACGGGCGCGGATCTGTCCGACGCAATGCTCGAGCGTGCCAGGAGATCCCATCCTGAGCTCAGTTTTGTAAAATGCGACGGGCAGGCTCTTGATTTCGCCTCCTGCACGTTCGACGGGGCTTTAATGGAGTGTGCATTCTCCCTTATGCCGAGGCAGGAAGAACTGCTGCATGAGCTGTATTGCGTGCTCAAGCCCGGAGCTCCGCTCGCCATATCCGACCTCTACATCCTTGAGCCCGATATGGAAAGAGCTCGAAAAAACTGCATAGAGGCCCAGAAACTCATCTACCATCAGCGCGTCGATGCCGAGTGCACACAGGATCAGGCATACCCCTCCCCTTTCTGTCTTGACGGGATGTTCGTAAAAGACCTCCTGCTCGCCCTGCTGGATGACACCGGATTTGACCTGGAGATATGGGAGGACCATACAAAGGAGCTGCGGGACTATGCCGCGCAGCTTTTGATGGATCACGGTTCTCTTGAAAACGCATGCAGGAGATTGCTGCCCGAGGGCGAACCCGGCCGCACTTTCTGTGACGCGAAGATCGGGAGGAACACCGGCTACTTTATACTTGTTGCGCGCAAACGCAAAACGGCAAAATAAAACGATGCCCCCTCCCGCAAAAAACGGAGCCCGTACTCCGGAACCGGGCATTTCCCGTTTTACGCACGGCACAATCCGGTCGGTCAACGGAACACGATCCTTGAAAGGGCGGTGATCTGATGCGAGCTGCTGCAATAATATTGTCTGCCGGTTACTCCTCCCGGATGGGCGCTTTTAAACCGCTGCTGCCGATAAACGGTATACCGGCTGTTGCGATGGCCGCTCAGGCCGCCGCCGCCGCGGGAGCGCAGGTTTTTGTTTTAACCGGTCACAACCGCAGCGCCCTGTCGCGGCTCATCGAAGAAAAGCGATACACGGAGGTCTTCAACGGCTTCTATGACAGAGGAATGTTCTCTTCGATACAGGCAGGAATTGCGGAGGCAGCGAGACACGGAGGATTTACAGGCGCGCTTTTGTGGCCCTGCGATTGTCCGATCATCCCGTCCCGGGTGGCAAAAAGCATCCTTGATGAAGCTGAGCGCCATCCGGGCATGCTCGTCGTACCGTGCTGCGCCGGAAAGAACGGCCATCCTCTGTACATCCCGTCAGAGATGTTTCGGGGGATACTTGACTATAACGAACCCGGCGGCATGAAATCATTTCTGAAATGTCATAAACACATGCTTCACGCACTTGAAACTGACTGTGACGCCGTGCTGCTTGATATGGATACCAAACAGGGTTATGAAAGAATACTCCGCTGCGCCGCGGAACCTTCCGACGATGTGGGTGAACTCATGAGAAGCAGGCGCATCTGGCTTTTAAGGCACGGAGAAACGCAGAGGCAGCCTGACAGGATATTTCTGGGCCAGACGGATATTGCTCTGTCCGCACGGGGGCGCAAACAGGCCGGGAACGCTGCCCTGGAACTCATACGGGCCGGGTGCCGGGTCAAGACGATCTATACAAGCCCCCTGAAGCGATCATATGAGACCGCTTGTATTGCCGCCGGATACATGGGCGCGGATGTAATCGCGGTCGACGGCTTCCGTGAGATGTCCCTCGGCTCGTGGGACGGCGAACCGGTTGAAAAGATCCGCCTTGAGCAGCGCGAGGCCTACGAGCGCAGAGGCAGAGAAATTCTGACATACCTGATAGACGAGAACAGCGAGAACTTCTACGACCTCAGACGGCGGGTCAAGTCGGCTGTGATCGAAGTCCTCAATTCGGATACAGGCAGCGAGTTGCTCTTTGTTACACATTCTGGTGTTATCCGTGCTCTGTGGAGCCTTGCACTGGGCGAGACAATGGCAGCCGCCCATTCCCGATGTAATCCGGAAACAGGCGGCTGGATGCTCCTCGGCAGCGAAAACCTATCGGTCTGACGCGCGGTGCTTGATCATCTCGGCTGCGATACTCACAGCGATCTCGGCCGGTGTCTGCGCGCCGATCTCAAGCCCTATCGGCGTATTCACTTTTAAGAACTCCTCTTCCGATATGCCTATAGCGGCAAGCTTCTCTTTTACCGCGGCGACTTTTTTGCGGCTTCCGATACAACCAATATAACGCGCGGGTGTCCGGATGGTCTGGGCAAGCAGCTCAAAATCCATCTGATGCCCGCGCGTCATTATAACTACATAGTCATACTGGGTAATGCTGATTTTCTTTTCAATCTCCGAAAAGCTCCCCAGAATTATCTCTTCAGCCGCGGGGAACAGAGTCTTCGTGGCAAACTGCTCTCTGTCCTCATAAAGTACCACACGAAACCCCAGATGCGCCAACAGGGGGACAACCTCCTGAGCCACGTGTCCCCCTCCGAAAACATAGACCCTGCCCTCAAGTGTGAGCGGTTCGATGTAATAACCTGGTTCGCCCTGCAGCAGTACGGTGTTCCAGCCGAGATACGGCTTCAATTCGTCTTCCGTTATACAGTCGGTAAAATGGAGCCCGCTCTTATCATAAACTCCCATGCCCGTGACCTGTTCGGCTTCGATCCTCCGCACTAGCCACGCGTTTTCATTCCGCCCGAGGGCATAATCGATATAATCGAGCAGTTCGAGCGCCTTTTCGTCGGCGGGATCGAGAAAATGAAAATATACGGTGACGTTACCGCCACAGACCATCCCGAGGTTTGCCGCATCGGACTTGTTAAGTACATATCCGACGCTCTCGGAGCGGGCCAGCTTAAGCAGTTCGGCCGCCCTTTTCTGCGCCGCAAATTCCACCGCGCCGCCGCCTATTGTCCCCAGACTGACGCCGTCACGCCTGACGATCATCATGGCGCCGGCGCCGCGCGGCGTGGAGCCGCTGCTCGCAATCACCGTTACCCATATCACAGGTTCTCTCTCGCGCAGACTCTGCAGCGCCGCAACAAAAAGCTTTTTTATGTCTTCCATTGTCTTCAGTCTTTTCCTCCAATAACCGCTATACCGACGTTTCGGTGAGCCGGAATACATAGCGGGTAATGATCATCATTCAGCGGCTTCAGGCGCTTTTCCACCTCTTCTTTTTCCGGAGCCCGTTCCGCTCGGGAATAGTGTGTAAGGAACCGCACTGCCTCATCAAACGAACGGACCGGTTGGCTGAAATCAAGATCCAGCTTCTCAAGCGAATACTTTATGCCGCGCCTGTCAAGCGAATCCAGCAGACTAATAAAGCAGCGCTTCCGGATCCCCTCCAGTGAGAAGTTGTGTTTATCGGTTACGGAGCCTATAGCTATCACCTTGCCGCATTTTCCGCCGAGCGCAGCGTCAATGATCTCATTTTCTCCGCCGTAGTAGCAGTATACGGCCGCATCATAACACCTGTCGTACCTGAGGCCGAAAGCATCGGCGCAGATCACAGTCACGTTTTTCAGCCCCAGATGCCGCAGCTCCGCAGCGGCCCGCTCGTCATTGTCGACGGCCGTTATATGACCGGCAAACTCAGCGAGCTCACGGGTAAAAAAACCCGGTCCGCAGCCCGGTTCCAGCAGCACGGGACTCACCGGCAGGACTTCTCTAACGCGGCGCGCCAGGATCTTATAGAATTTTGTGTACCTCGCAGCGGCGTCAAGCCACGCTATCGTCTCATCGTTCCACAAATACAATTTTATTCCTCATATTTCCCTATCGGAAGCTCCATAAGGCTGCAGCCGATCAGGGCCTCATAAACGGATTCCATAGTCACGCAGTTTTTAACAACGTTCTCGATCTCCCTGTGGACCTCGGGCAGATGCTCGGTCATGCGCAGTGCAGGCGCATAGCGCTCAGAAACCGTTGTCCTGTGGTGTTCCTGCGTTATCTTGTCTGCAAGGAATACGACTTCTCTTTCGGAAACGGCATTATAATCGATCCCCAGCCCCATATGGTGTTCAACGATGTCCGCTTCATCATTCATTCCCAGTTCACGCAGAAGATCCGCACCGGCATGCTCGTGGTTTTTTTTCAGGCGCTCAATATCGTGCAGCAGACCCCCGCGTACACAAAGCCTCACGTCAAGGCTGAAGCCGTTTTTGTTGAGCGCTTCCGCCATGGCGCCGGAAGTGTCGGCCACAGCCTGGCAATGAAGTATCACATTTTCCGGTAACCCGCGGCTGAGGAGCAGCTTCAAAGCGTCCGTTTCACCGGTAAAATAGTGTTTCATCGTGTCCCCCCAGAAAACGTTCCGAACATATACATCATATACATTATGTAAACGAATCAATAAAGTGCCGCGGTTATTAATATACACAACTCCCCGCGCAAATGCAACTGCCGCATTTGCAGCTGACCGTGCCGCCCCTCTCGGTCACCCTGAAGAGACCGGATACAGACGCGGCAGATCTTTCCCCCTTTGTTTTGGTTTGACAATCCTCCATCAATCATGTAATATAAATATTAACTTTAAGTTATTGCCCCAATACATATTTTTTCGGAAGGGTTGCCTCTATGAACAAGCGTTCGCTCCCTGCTCCCGTGATTCGCCGTCTGCCGAGATATTTTCGCTATCTTGAGCAGCTAAAAAGCGAAGGCGTCGAACGAATCTCATCAGGCAAACTTGCAGAGTTGATGTCTTCAACCGCCTCCCAGGTACGTCAGGACTTCAGCTGTTTCGGAAAGCTCGGTCAGCAAGGCTACGGCTACAACGTCGCGAAACTGGCGGCAGAGTTCGGTGATATTCTGGGTGTTAATGAAAAACGCTCGATAATCCTTATCGGCGCTGGTCATTTGGGCAGAGCTATCGCCACCAACTTCGACTTTTCTCACTACGGCTTCTATTTGAGCGCCGCATTTGACGTCAAACCCGAACTTTTTGAAACATATATTGTTGACGGTGTCGCTATTCACGATATAGAGCATCTTGAATCGTATATTGAACTGTATAAACCTCAAGCTGCTGTCCTGACTTTGACTCAAACCGCGGCACAGGAATGCGCCGAGCGCCTGGTTGCGTGCGGGGTCAAGTACTTGTGGAATTTTGCAAATATCGAACTTAAGCTGCAAGGACCGGATATTGTCGTCGAGGACGTGCGCTTCAGCGACAGTATCCTTGTTATGAGTTATTACATGGTTGAGCGCTGAGGGGATTTCACACCGCTAAAATACTGCAGGAGAGTTCATTCCCGTGAAAAAACGTATTTTTTCTGCCATATTGTTATGTCTGCTGACTTCCGGCCTCTGCGGCGGGCTCGCCGCCGGAGGTACGAGCGCCGATCCGGTGGTATCGCTCTCGTATATAAACAGTGATTACATACCGGCCTTTTACGAGCGTGCGGACAAGAGGATAGAGACCGCGCTTCGTTCGGTGTACAACGAAGCCTTTAAAGACCTCGCCGAGGAAGCCGGTGCCCGCAACGCAGCCGACGCTGTGGGAGAGACCTCGCTCGGTGTCCTCTCCGGCGAAGCGAAGTTTAAGTCAGGCGACAGGATCTCAGGCGCCCCGGGCCTCCTGATGACGCTTAATACGGGAACAGCATCACTTATTACCGAAGGCGGCTCTTTAACTGCCGCTTCCTCGGGAGCCGCCGTGACCGGCGGTGCGAAAGCGGTGCCGGGCCAAACGTATCTCGTAAACAGCTACGGTGCGGGTTTTCTGATAACGTCGGACACCGCGACGGTCACCTTGAACGGCGATGTCACTCTCTATTACAGCCCGTCCGTTGATTACAATTCAATGGCTGACGCACTTTACTCGATGGGCCTTTTTAAAGGCCGGACCGATGGGTACGCTCTCAACTCGGGAGCGACCAGGGCCGAAGGGATCGTCATGTTTCTCAGACTTATCGGCGAGGAGGACGATGCTCTCAGTTTTGCGGGCACGCACCCCTTTACCGACGCCGGTTGGGCCGACCGTTACGTCGCTTACGCGTATTCCAAGGGATACACAAAGGGTGTCTCATCGACAAAATTCGGCACAAATGATCCGCTGACCGCGGCGCATTACGTGACTTTCATACTGCGCGCTATCGGCTACTCCGAGGACACCGATTATGCGTGGAAAACCGTTTTATCGGACGTAGTTAAATTGAACGTCCTGTCAAATGCGGAGGTAACAGCTCTTCAGAGATCATTCACACGCGCTCATGTAGTCTATCTGTCCTATTGGTCATTATTTCAGACACTAAAAGACCGCGGCGACAGCGTACTCACTTCTTTGATCGCATCCGCAAGCGTGAATGAAGCGACCGCCATAAGAGCGGTATCGACAGCGCGCGCGATCAGGATCAGTTGACTTTAATAATCAGGAAGCAGCGTCCGGCAAAGTCCGGACGCTGCTTTTTTCTGCCGTATCGCACAATGTGCTGAAACCCGGGCTGCTATGAGCGGCCTGAAACGGCGGCCGCCCGACTTTCATTGCAGCGGCTGGGATCACTCGAGCGGGTTTAAAAGGCTCCCCGACCGCGGGATCCTGCCGGCCGGGGAGCTTCTGCTCGGTTCATTCCTGCGGTTCGGAAGTCTCAAACAGGTAGGTTTCCAGACCAAGTATCGGCTGAACGATGTACTGTTCTACCAGATAGCACCTGTTTGTATCGTTCGATGTGGCATAATAGTACACGTCCTCAAGTGAGCCGATCGTAAACGTTTTTGACATGTCGTATACTACGGTTTCCATGATCGCGCTGCCGTCTTCATTGAATTTTCCGCTCGATACGTTGGCCGTCTCGCGGTAAAAGAACTCAACAACGCAAGTCGGGGAGTCAAGGCCGTAGTCGGAGTACTCCTTCTCTCTGAGATCCACGTCGGTGCACTCGAACCAGACAATGTTGTTTATGAAATTCTCAAGGGCTTTTTGCATCACCGCGACTTTGTCTGCCGAGATATCCTCTTCGATGCTGCCGCCTCTGCCGTCAACCTTCCGTACCCACTTCATATCCGCTTTGCCGTCCGCCGAGATGGCGCTGTTGACGGCAACGCTTTCAACACAGATGGACTTGCTGCCGACGTCGATCCGGAAGCCGTATACTTCTTCCGGTTTCGTTATCTCTTCGATCTGTACCATCTGCAGCGGAGTCTTCGCGAACGCATTGCGCAGCGCTTCGCTCACCATATATACTTTTGGGTCGCCCTCGATGAGCACGTAGCATTTCTTATTGGTTTCGTTTATATTGCCGATCCTGAGGTTAAGCGTGCCGCTTTTGCTCTTCAGGCTCAATTCGCATGCGCCGTCTCCGAGCCCGTATTGCTCCAGATCCGTCACGTTTTCCAGAGTGCGTGAGGATTTTATCTTTTTCACCGCGTCAGCCATAGCGTCGATCGCGGTCTTGTCAAAGGGGTAGCTCAGGTTTTCCGCAAAAATCCACGTTCCGGCGTTTACGGTGAAACTGTGTGTTTCGCCCGCAAACGTCCAAATGACTTTGCTGAGCGTATCGGAATCATCGAAGAGCACGATCTCCGCATCTTCGTTTTTTCCCGCGGAAGCCAGTCTGTCGGCCCGCTCGACAAGTTTTGTTACAATAAAGTACGCAGCGACCACGACTACGAGAACGGCAAGAAATATCAGAAACTTGACCGACCGCTTCACTACCTTCTCCTCCTTCTGGTAGTAACGACGACAGCAATGACCAGAGGTATTAAGGGCAGGATTATGACCATAAACAGGAACAACCTGTTTGTCTGAGTGCCGGTGAACGTCAGCGGCTTGATGTTCATATTCTTCGGGCGGATGGATATGTTGGTCTCACGGCTGCATACCCAGTCGACAGAGTTCAGGAATAAATCAAAATTCGCGCCGGATACCATCTCGTTAGCGGCTTCTGACAGCATAAACGTAGTCGTGAAAACGCACATGCGGGAGGTGTTTCCGTCTACTGTCTCGGTGACCGAACAGCCCACAGTGAAGGGGCCCATCGTGTCTTTTCCCTCTTCAAAGACATATGTGGAGCTTTTATACCCGTCGGCTTTTGCGTAACTATCTTCCGACGTCGTAAGGAATTTCCCGTAGTAGACCCCCTCGCGCACGTCGTCGAGGAAGTTTATACCCTGGGCCGCAGGCAGCAGTACGGTATAATCGTTGTCCATCAGAGGTATCGTGATTACATGCGTATTCATGCGGGGAAGCAGATACAGCGGGCTCTGTGATTTGTAATAATAGTCGGCATTGTTCTCAACTATTATCCCGTCTACGATCTCAATTCCGTAGAAAGCCAGAAAACTGTCAAGATTCGGCGTCTCGGCGTCGATAATGTCAATATTGATTATCATTCTGCCGCCGCTTTGCAGATACTGTTTTATCTTTTCGACTTCGTTTGAGGAAAGATCGCTCTTCGGAGTCGTAAGGATCAAACAGGCCGCGTCAGCGGGCACCGCCTCGAATTTGTTAAGGTTTATCGTCTGCAGCGTATAGTTCTGGTTCTTGATGCTGCCGACAAGTTTTTTGCTGTATTCAGAAAGCCCCTTCTCGCCATGGCCGGACAACTCATATAAGTTCAGGGTCGCTCCGCTGGTTATCTTGATAATCGCGCTCGTGATGGCGTCCTCGCCGTAGAAATCCAGAACAGTAAAACCGGCTGTCGGACTTGTATCCTTCACGTAAATATCACTGTTGTCTATATAGCTGCTCTTGTCACCGCACACAACGATAATACTGTTGTTTGTGACCGTTTCATCCGTATAGGCCGACGAGAAATTCGGGAAAATGATGTAGTCGACCTTTTCCGCTTTGAGCTTGTCGCTCACGTCCTCGTAACGATTCAGCAGCTGCTCGATATACGTGTCCTCCGTGCCGGTTTCTACGAGCCAGTACAGGGTCACTTCCTCGTCAAGATTGCCGATAAGTTGTTTTGACTGTTCAGAGAGCGTAAAATACGACTCCCTTGTAAGATCCAGCGACGTAAATCTGCTCGGCAGCTGATTAATTACAACGTTTATGACTACGACAATGGCGATCACTATCAGTGACACGAGAAAGCTGTAGCTCCCTGCGCGAAAAGCCCTTGTTCTGAAGGAGGACCTTACTGTCCCCTTCTGCCTTTTGTTCTGCTGCGGCGCGCTGCCGGGGTTATCATTGCCCGGTTTGTCAGGGCGCTTTTTATTTTCATCCATCAGCTCCACCTCCTTTTCTCCAGCAGCTGGACTGTGAAGAATAAAAATAAAAAGGCAATAGAGATATAGTAAAATATGGCTGCCAGATCAAATTCACTCATGATAAAAGCGTCATACCTGGAAAACATGGACAGCTGTTTTATAATGTCGGTAAACAGACCGCCGTATTTGATGGGGCGAATAGAGTAGTAGATCCAGTTCGCACCTTCGACAACGACCGCGAACATCCCGGCTGCCAGCGTGTTTTTTGTCAGATACCATACGACAAACGCAGCGGCCAGTATCACGACAGCGATAGAAATGAAAGAGGAAAGAGCCGACGTGGGTAAATAACCTACAAGCGTTGTAACAAAGTAGTTGACCAACATGACAAAGAAGCAAAGACCGGCCGCCATCATCTGATTGTCTGTAAGAGCTGAGATGAATATGCCTATCGATGCCAGCGCTATACCCAGGATGAAAAACGCAACAATACTTCCGTACGCCGAGGCGAGGTTCGTTTCGCCGAATCTCGAAAGGATCAAGGGGAATATACAGGATATGGCCACGGGGATGACCATAACAGTCATCATGGCAAAAGTTTTTCCCATAACGACCTGGTTCATATTAAACGGCAGGGCGTACAGGAGCTGATCCGTCTTCTGGTGTTTTTCCTCCGAGAAGACTCTCATCGTCAGTATGGGTATCGCGGCGATGTAGATGAAAGACATGTTCCCTATCGCGTACTCAAAAGAGGGATATCTGCCCTGCACATTCTGCATATAACAAAGTATCCCCATGAAGAGCAGGATGAAGAAAATATACACATAGCCCGTAAAGCCCTTGAAGTAGGCGCCCAGTTCGCGTTTGAGTATGGCTTTCATTTGTTTGATACCTCCGTCCCGGCGTCATCATGCGGCTCTTCGGTGCTGATATCGGCCTGTGACGTAAGTTCAAGGAACACGTCTTCAAGCGACACCTGATTCTCCGAAAGATGAATGATCGGCTTGTTCAGTCTTGCGAAGGCATAGAAAATCTTCTCGGGAAGTTTTTCTCTGAACGCCTCGTCTATATCGATCACCACTTCCGTCACGCCGCCGCCCAATTGGGTGAAGGTGAGACCCAGAATGCCGTCCATAACGGCAAGCTCGCGCCTTATGTCTATCTCGCCGGCTTTCACCCGAAGAATAATTGATACCTCGCCGGCATACATCCTTTCGAGGTTTTCAAGCGTGTCGTTCGCGACCATTTTGCCTTTCGAAATGATCATTGCGGCTGAGCAGACCGCTCTGACCTCGGAGAGGATGTGGCTGCTTATAACGACGGTATGGCTCTTGCCAAGCTGCTTGATCAGTTCGCGTATATCGATTATCTGCCTCGGGTCGAGGCCTACCGTCGGCTCGTCAAGTATCACTATCTGAGGCTCACCCAAAAGAGCCTGCGCGATGCCGACACGCTGTCTGTACCCTTTGGACAGGTACTTCGTCTGGCGCTTGAACATATCCTGAAGTTTTGTGATCTCCGTAGCATACCGGATCTGCCGCTTCGCATCGTTTTTCTTGACGCCTTTGGCCTCAGCGACAAATTTCAGGTATTCCTCGGTGGTCATGTCAGGATACAGAGGCGGCTGTTCAGGCAAGTAACCGATCAGTCTTTTAGCCTTTTCGGGCTCATCAAAAATGTCATACCCATCGATCGACACCTCGCCAGACGTAGCCGCAAGACACCCGGTGATGATATTCATCGTGGTCGTCTTCCCCGCACCGTTTGGTCCGAGGAAACCGTATACGTTGCCGGTTCCGATTTTGAAGGACAGGTCCGATACGGCAGTGTGATTGCCATACCGTTTTGTGAGATTCTTGACCTCTATCAATGTGTTACCCCCTGCTCAAATGGATTTATATGCCCACTCTCTGTATTGATTATACCTCGAATGATAAAACACTTGTTAAGGTTCTATGAATATTTTTTAAGGTTATATACCCGGACTCTGACAGTGCCGGCACTCGCGGAGAGAACGAACGGGAAACAGAACGTTACATATTATAAGCCGATATGTCGAATCAGTCAAAATGTTTATTCGTCCGCCGCCGGTTTTGCATCATTTATTGTTCCGCATGCGCTGTATATGTTTGCATTTTCGAAAAGGATTTTTTATACTTGGTATGCAGGATAAGACTCCGAGGTTTTACTTACGCCATACCGTGTCAACCTATCTTTACCATTCGCCGTTTTTCTCTTGTCATCAAAAGCAAACATCGGAGGCGTCACGGCCCGCCCGCTTGTATGCTGTTTTCAGGAGGCGCTGCAATGAATAAAACCGTTTTGAACGAAAAAAAACCGCGAAAGAAGAATTCATTGACTTTCCGGGTCTATATGTTCAGGATGTGTTTTCGTATCTTGCTTTTTTTATTTGTCGTTTACATCTACTTTCAGCGAAAACCGCTCCTTTCATCTTTTACGGAGATAGGATTCGTCGGTTTTTTCAGCACTTTCGGTCTTATGCAGCTCATATGGATCGTGTTGATGGCCGGGATGGTTTTGCAGCTTCTGCCGGTATCATCGATCACAATGAGCGGAAAAAAGTGTTTCGCAGCGCACTATCTGGAGCCCGAGGAGAAATATGACAAGGCGGAGCTGTACAGATTCGTTCATATCATGAACATAAAAGCCTGGCAGGTGATGCTTATTTGGCTCCTCTTCAACTGCGTGTTCGGCTTTTTGTATCTTGTCGAAATAATAGGCAGTTCGGAGATGGTGCTGCTGACACTGTTTTATTACTGCGCCGACCTCATCTGCGTGATGATTTTTTGCCCGTTCCAAACGTTCGTTCTAAAAAACAGGTGCTGTGTCAACTGCAGGATATTCGACTGGGGTCATTTCATGATGTATACACCCATGCTGTTTATTAAGAGCTGGTTCAGCTGGAGCCTGTTTTTCACGTCATGCATTGTCCTGATCCGCTGGGAATTCCTGTTTGCAAGTCATCCGGAGCGGTTCTGGCACGGTTCTAATACCAACCTCAGGTGCGAAAACTGCAAAGACAGGCTCTGTAAGATAAAAACCCCTCTGAACGAGATATACCGCCATATTCAGGAGGATATAAGCGGCTATTTTCGTAAAAAGAAGAACTGACGACTCAGGGGCTGTACACCTCTGTGTGCGGATCTTTTGCGCGGGGCTTCACGCTCCTTTGCCGCTTTCGGTGCGGAGCTCGATTATCCTGTCGCGAAGCACCGCGGCATACTCGTATTCAAGCATTTTCGAAGCTTTTCGCATCTCTTTTTCCAGTTTGGCGATAGCCTCTTCACGCTCGCGCTTCGTCATCTTGACGCCATGCGCGTCCTCGGGCCTCAGGACGTCGCTCGAGATCTCGATCAGGCTGCGCACGCTCTTGATGATCGTTGTGGGCACTATGCCGTGTTCTTTATTGTAAGCGTCCTGCTTCTCCCTTCTGCGGTTTGTCTCCCGGATAGCCTCCTCCATAGAGGGGGTTATTTTTTCGGCGTACATGATCACGCGGCCCTCTGCGTTTCTGGCAGCGCGCCCGATCGTCTGTATGAGTGAAGTCACGCTGCGCAGAAAACCTTCCTTGTCCGCGTCGAGTATTGCCACCAGCGACACTTCCGGCAAGTCCAGCCCCTCTCTGAGCAGGTTTATGCCAACAAGCACGTCAAACTCCCCGAGACGCATATCGCGTATGATCTCCATGCGCTCCATAGCGTCGATACCGTGATGCATGTAGCGGACACGTATACCGTTGCTCTGCAGATAGAGCGTCAGATCCTCCGCCATTTTCTTCGTCAGGGTAGTCACGAGTACTCTGTACCCCTTCTGTGCCTGAGCGTTTATCTCACCGATCAGGTCGTCTATCTGCCCCTCGACGGGACGAACTTCGACCAGGGGGTCGATCAGCCCCGTCGGCCTTATAACCTGCTCTACGATCTGTCCTGAGCGGGAGCGCTCATACTCTCCGGGTGTGGCGCTGACATAAATGACCTGATTGATCCGTTTCTGAAATTCGTCGAAGCGCAGCGGCCTGTTGTCAAACGCCGAAGGGAGCCTGAAACCGTATTCGACAAGCGATTCCTTTCGCGACCTGTCGCCCGAATACATGGCGCGAACCTGCGGCAGCGTGACGTGCGACTCGTCGATAAACATCAGATAGTCTTTCGGGAAGTAATCGAGCAGGGTCATAGGAGGGCTTCCCGGCGCTCTGCCCGTTATCACGCGGGAGTAGTTCTCTATGCCGCTGCAGAAGCCTATCTCCCGCATCATCTCGATGTCGTATTCCGTCCTCTGGCGTATACGCTGTGCCTCGAGGAGCCTATCGTTCTCCTGAAAATATGCGACGCGTTCCTCGAGTTCACGCTCTATCTCGGCAACAGCCCGCATCATCTTGTCTTTTGTCGTTACGTAATGGGAGGCGGGATATATGGCAACGTGGTTCAATATGCGGGTAGGAGTGCCTGTAACAACGCTTATCTCACTGATCCTCTCGACCTCGTCGCCGAAGAATTCCACCCTGACGGCCTTGTCGGCTGAGTAAGCAGGGAATATTTCCACACAGTCGCCGCGCACCCTTATCGTGTTGCGGGCAAATGCCATATCGTTGCGCTCGTACCTTATCTCAATGAGCTTCTTTATCAGCTCATCACGATCGCGCCGCTGACCGGGGCGGATCGAAACGACCATGTTCGCGTAGTCTATCGGATCGCCCAGACCGTAGATGCAGGATACGGAGCTGACCACTATGACGTCCCTGCGCTCAAAGAGCGAGGTTGTCGCCGAGTGGCGCAGCCTTTCGATCTCGTCATTGATGCTCGAGTCCTTTTCGATGTAGACGTCCGTGGATGCAATATAGGCTTCAGGCTGGTAATAGTCGTAGTAAGAGATGAAATACTCCACGGCGTTATCCGGAAAAAACTCGCGGAACTCGGAACAGAGCTGCGCAGCCAGTATCTTATTGTGCGCCAGCACAAGTGTCGGGCGCTGAACCTGCTCGATGATTTTCGCCATGGTAAATGTCTTGCCTGAACCGGTCACACCGAGGAGGGTCTGCTCCTCCAGGCCCGCATTCAGCCCCTGAACAAGCGCCGAGATAGCTTCCGGCTGGTCACCGGTCGCTTCATAAGGCGCTTTTAAAACAAATCTGTCCATGGGATCCCTCCTGTCGGACGTGCCGGGAAAATAAGTGCGTAGGTATCGCTTTCTGACATGGGTATTTATGCCTTTCGTTTACGTATTATTTTGCGTTTTTGAGCAAACCGCTCTCCCGCATGGAGATAAAGTCATCCTCGTCAAAAATCAGATGGTCACGCAGCACGATCCCTATCGCGCTCAACGCGGCTTCTATTGCCCGCGTCGCGGTAATATCCTCGTCCGACGGCAGCGCGAATCCGCCCGAATGATTGTGCGCAAGGACTACCGAAACCGCGTTGTCAGCAAGGGACCGCTCCGCTATCTTCCTTGCTGTGACCTGCGTCAGATTTACACTCCCCCGGAACAGCTGATGGCACCCGATGATCCTCGCCCTGCCGTCCAGGGTCAAAAGGTAGACGACCTCGTCGCGCTCGCCAAAAAAGTATGTGCTGAGGTAACGCCCCAGTTTCGTTGCTGTTTCGTATGAAGAACCGCGGTCTGCCCGGCTCCTGGTATACCGGGCGGAGATCTGCGGTATCATTTTCAGAAGAGTGGCTCCGTTTTTCCCGAGCCCCTCGATCTTCATCAGTTCCTCGGTCGTCGCTTCAAAGACGCCGGCCAGACTACCGAAGCAATTGAGCAGCCTGTGAGCTATCACGTTCGTGTCGCGCCTTGGAACGGCATAGTACAGCAGCAGCTCCAGAACGCCGTGATCGGCAAAACTCTCAAACCCGTTTTTCAGAAAACGTTCTTTCTGCCGCTCCCTGTGGCCGGTGTGGACCGACTTTTTTTCGCCGTCCATTTGCTCCACCTCACATATACGCTTTCGCATATTCCTCTTCTCTTGATTGGCAGGTAAAAAGGATAACCTGCCGCTCCTCCGCAATTTTTTTCAAAGTTTCCAATGCGAGGCCCATACGCTGGTCGTCAAACGTGCACAGCGCGTCGTCAAGTATCAGCGGCGGCAGGTTTTTCTCGTCTCCCAGGATACTGCTCATGGCGAGCCGCACAGCAAGATACATCTGCGCTACCGTTCCGGCACTTAGGCTGCGTCTATCCCTGCTGACAGTTCCGCCTGCCTCGGTAGCTCCCGCCGCAAAGCTTTTTTCAACGTAAAGCGATTTGTACCGCCCCGCTGTCAGCTCCTGAAAATACTTGCCCGCCCTGTCGTTCAGGATCGGTGAAAACCTCCTGCGAAGCTGCCCCTCGGCTTCGGTCAGGCATTCGGCTGCTGTTTCCAGCGCCTCACATTCAACGGCAGCCGCTTCAAGGCGCGATCTGAGGCGCGACAACCGGGCGCGCAGAATGTCGATGTCCCCCGCTGCGGCCAGTTCGCCTTCAAGCTGGCTCACGGCGCGCATCGCCCGGTCTTTATTATCCTGCGCCAAAATTAACGCCTGCTCCGCTTCCTGTTTCGTGCTGTTTACGCTGGGGATACTCTTCAGCTCATATTTGCCCGAATCGTCCTTTTGCGTGCGGGAAAGGCTCTCGACCAGCGCTTTCGCAGCTTCGTATTTCTGAGCGAGCTCCTCATTTTTTGTCACGGACTCCAAAGCAGACTGCAGTGCGGGCGTCAGTTCATCAAGTGTACCCTCGCCGCCGAGCACCCGTGAAGCTTCCGCAAGAAGGGCTCTCTCCGCCTCCAGTGCGCGCGCTCTTGCGCTCTCGTATCGTTCCACCGCCTCCGCGCATCTGCGCGCGCTTTCGGTCGCGCTGCTCTGTTCTTCCGCGTACTCGTTTGCAATCTGCATAAAATCAGCCGCGCCATACGCGTCAACAAGTCCCCGTGCGCCGGCCGCCGCTGCCGACGCCCTTTTTCTGCCCAGGAAGAATACGGCCACTACTGCTGCAAGGATCAGCGCTGCCGGCGCAAACAGGATCTCGCTCCGTAAAACCGCCGCCACACAGAACGCAGCAAACAAGGCAAGAAGGAACGCGGCGATAACAACGTACGTCTTTTTTTCCGCGGCCGCCTTCAGTGCAGCGCAGTCAGCCGTGTCTTTTAACGCTCGTCTTTGTGCTTCAGACGGTGTGAGACCGCGAAATACCGCCGGAACGTGTACTTCGACATTCTCGCATTCTGCCAGAAGCTCCGCTTTTTCCCTGCCGAGACGCTCCGCCTCCGCATGAAGCCCCCGCACCTCGATCTCCGAACGCTCGAGCGCGCGAAGATCAGCCCGGTCATACGGGCGGAAGCCGCACTTCTTTATATTGTTTTCGATCCTGTGGAGCTCCAAACGCGCCCGCGCCAGTTCCCGCGAGCGTTCATATTCTTCGATCAGGCGATGGTTCTCCAGCTCAACGCGAGCAGCAGCCAGTTCCTGCTCGCATGTATGCAATACGGCTCTCGCGTCTGCAAGCCGCTCTCCTTTTTTCTCAAGCTCGCCGATAATCCGTTCCTTTTCCGCGATCTCAGATTCAAGCCCGGGTATCTCCCCGCCCCTGCTGCTTTTCAGTGAGCGTTTCCAATCCTGCAGACGTTTCTGTGCGTCGGAATACGACAGCGAGCCGTCCTGTGCCGAGACGAGCGTTTGAAGCCTCTGCTCAAGTTCCGGAGCAGGGTCTACCGGCAAGCCGTCCTGGCGGATGAACGCGCTTCTTTCATATACCGCCCGAGGAAGCCCCGTAAGGACCTCTCCGGCGTTTTCGGAACTCAGCTCCTTAACGTTGTCGCCGCTATCACAATAGACCGCTTTGAAACCCCGCATCGCATCGCCGGATCCGCCTCTTTCGATCCGGATAATCCGTCCGCCGTACTCAAGTTCTGCCGAGCCGCTCATCTTGCCGCCTGCCCATGGGTTGAACCTGTTTTTGTCCGCAAGCCTGTCCTGCCTGTCCTTTTGTGACGTATCGACACCGTAAAGCATAGCCAAAATAAACGAGGACCAGGTGCTTTTACCGGCTTCGTTCGGCATCGTTATTATGTTCAGCCCATCGCTCAACTCAAGCGTCTCGTTATTCAGGTTTCCGAAATTAGCGGTCAGTTTCTTAATTTTCATTGCTCAGGCCTCCAGTCGGCGGTTCTCTCCCGTCAAGCGCAGCAAGGCCGTAGCGCGCGGCAAGCACAAGTTTTTGCTCGTCCGCAGGCGTCGGTGCGCCTCGCAAACGCTCCCTGAGTTCCCTGAGAAACAGGCCTCTGAGCGTATCCTCGTCCGCGCCGGCCCATATATCCTTTCGCAATGCCGTTTTATCATATATCTCAACAGAGTAACACTCATCTTTGAGAGCAGCTTTCAGACCTTCGATGTCAATGCCTGTATCACCGCTCTCTCCGAGCAGGGTGATGCGGAAGATATCGTTTTTCGAACTGTCCGGCAATGCCGAGAGTATAGACTGCAAGGGATAGGCGCTGCCGCCCGCATCGATCTCTATATCAAAGTAGTGCCTTGAGGCTGTCGGTAAAAAACGGATGTTCGTATTTCCTTTTTCTATCTCTGCAATAATGACGCCTTTCTCCCCCGTCTCGTCAAATCCCCTTCCTTCGGGGCAGCCCGGCCATGCCCAGGCGGTACCGCCCCGGACGTGCGGCTCAGAGTACATATGTATATGCCCGAGCGCAATATAGTCGGCTCCGGACCGCTCGATATCAGCCGGCCGGACAGCGCCGTAACGCGACCGGCCCTGCGTCACCTCGCCGTGCAGCAGCACTATGTTCAGGCTCTTTTTGTCAACGACGCCGAATCCGTCAAGGGGATAGCCGTCATCAAACGGTCCGGTGAACGCCCGACCGTGAACGTAGCAGTCAAGGCTCTTCACGTACGTGCTGCTTATGACATTATCACGGAAGATAATGGCGTTTTTCGGCCAGTCTCCGGCGGCATACGGGGAGCGCTCATTATAAAAATCATGGTTCCCTGGTGAAATGAAAACCGGTATCCCGGCTTTTCCAATACAACGCTTTATGAACTCGACTGTCCCCAAATACGGGGACGTGCCGTCAAACAGATCCCCGGCGAGCAGGATCAAATCTACGTTTTCCTTGACTGCCATCTCAAATATCCGTTCAGCCGTCCGGCGCAGTTCCGCGCGCCTTACAGCCGGTTCCGGCCCCGCCGCTCCCAGAGGGCTGTCAAGATGGAAATCCGCGGCATGCAGCAGCTTAATCATCAATCCTCACCCTTTCGACCGACTCGCAAAGACTTGTCAGCGTATTGACGGTAAAAACTGCCCCCTCCACTTTACAGGGTCCCTCGGCGCTCTTATAGAACTCCGGAGGGTTTCCAAGGAAACGGGAGACAGACTGCGCGGGGTCCACACCCAGAACCGAATTCCGCGGGCCTGTCGTGCCTATATCGGTAATATAACCGGTCCCGCCGCTGAGAACGCACTCGTCAGACGTCTGAACGTGTGTGTGTGTACCCCACAGGGCGCTCACACGGCCGTCGAGATAATTAGCCATCGCCAGCTTTTCGCTTGTCGCCTCGGCATGAAAGTCAACCAGCCTGATGTCCGCGCCGGTCCGTTTCAGTATTCTGTCTATCTCGAAAAAAGGGTTGTCGGGCCCTACGTCCATAAAGACCCGGCCTATGAGCGACACCACAAGGACAGTCGGCCCGTCCAGGTTATAAACGCCGTATCCCCGCCCGGGGGCCTGGGGCGCATAGTTTGCCGGGCGGAGCAGTCTGTATTCTTCGTCAAGCATAGGTATGATATCGGCTTTCCTGAACGTGTGATTTCCGAGGGTCACAACGTCGGCGCCGGCTTCGAATATCTGTCTGATCTGTTGAGGCCTCGCGCCGATCACATCAGCGTTTTCGCCGTTTACAACGGTAAAATCGATATTCATATCCGCCTGCATGGATTTGAGGTGCTTTGCCAAAACACCGACTCCCGACTTTCCCGTCACGTCTCCTATTGCCAGAACCCGTATTCTCATTGGACACTCCCCTGCTGTCGTTCGGTAACAACACCCGTTACAACGCAATGCCGGACAGGGTCAGCCTGCCCGGCATACAAAAAAACAGTTATTTTGCGTACTCGATCACCTTTGTCTCGCGGAGCACATGCACCTTTACCTGACCCGGATACTCAAGTTCGTTCTCGATCTTCTTCGCTACGTTTCTCGCAAGCAGGACCATCTCGTCTTCGCTCACCTCTTCGGGCCGCACGATGATCCTGATCTCACGTCCCGCCTGTATGGCGTATGTCTTTTCAACACCGGGGAAAGCGCCGGTGAGCTCTTCCAGCTTCTCCAAACGCTTGATATAGCTCTCAAGGTTTTCCCTTCTGGCTCCGGGTCGCGCGGCAGAAATGGCGTCCGCCGCCTGCACGAGGCAGGCAATAACGGTTCTGGCCTCAACATCCCCGTGATGGGCTTCGATTGCGTGGATAACCTCGGGGTTTTCCTTGTATTTCTTTGCGATCTCAACTCCGATGCTGACGTGGGAACCCTCCATCTCGTGGTCGACCGCTTTTCCGAGGTCATGAAGCAGGCCCGCCCTCTTGGCGAGGGTCACGTCCGCTCCGAGTTCCGCCGCAAGCAGTCCGCAGATGTGCGCCACCTCTATTGAGTGATTCAACACGTTCTGGCCGTAGCTGGTGCGGTAGCGCTGACGTCCGAGGATCTTAACAATTTCGGGATTCAGCCCGTGCAGCCCGGTTTCGAATGTCGCTCTCTCACCTTCGGACTTTATTGTTGCTTCGACTTCTTTGCGGGCTTTTTCAACCATCTCCTCGATCCGTGACGGATGAATACGGCCGTCTATAATGAGTTTTTCCAGTGCTATGCGGGCGATCTCGCGCCGGACAGGGTCAAAGCTTGATAGTGTTATTGCCTCCGGGGTATCGTCGATTATCAGGTCCACACCGGTCAATGTTTCAAGGGTGCGAATATTCCGGCCTTCTCTTCCTATTATCCGACCCTTCATCTCGTCGTTCGGAAGGGGAACGGTCGACACCATCGCCTCGGAGGCGTGATCAGCGGCACAGCGCTGTATTGCTATTGACAGGATCTTTCTAGCTCTCATGTCGGCTTCTTCTTTTAGCCGATTCTCAATCTCCTTGATCTTCATTGCGGCCTCATGGGTCACTTCCGATTCAAGGTTCTTAATGAGGTACGCCTTTGCTTCTTCCTGCGTGAATGAAGATATCTTTTCGAGCATCTCCATTTGGCTGCGCTTTATGATCTTGATCTCCTGCTCCTGCAGTTCAACAAATGCGATCTTTTTTGACAGACTCTCTTCCTTGCGCTCCAGCGCGTCAGTCTTCTTATCAAGTATCTCTTCTTTTTGCTGCTGACGGCGTTCCAGTTTTTGCAGTTCGTTACGACGTTCCTTGATCTCTTTTTCATACTCGCTTCGGTTCTTATGCAGTTCCTCTTTCGCTTCGAGGATCATTTCCCTTTGTTTGCTCTCCGCGCTTTTTATTGCTTCATTTATAATACGTTTCGCTTCCTCTTCAGCGCTGTTGATGAGCTTTTCTGACACTCTTTTGCGGTAAAGAATTGCTGTCGGAAACGCGATACACGAGCCTATGATAAGGCCGAGAATCGGCCCCACAATGTCCCAAAACATATGATGCGGTTAAGACCTCCCCTGTTTCAGTAATCATATCATATCATTAATCCCTCACATAAGATGAGTTTCGAAAAACGTATCCTGCTTCAGTTTTAACGTACGATACACAGATATTCATAAGCAATTCGCCACTATTGCACAGATACCTTTAAAATATTCTAAATCGTTGATTAAGAACTGTCAAGTGCGGGAATCGGCATTTGCATCTTTATGCAAGGTATTCATGCGGAGGTGACGGTTTTCGACCTTTTAGGATGACCTGAGAATAATGATCGGAAGGTGCGGCCTGTTGAACAAGCGGGGCTCGAATTCATATCCTCCCAGACCTCTTGATACAAACATCCGGGGGCCTCCGATGTCGTAAAGACCTCCGGTGAATCTCGGAAACAGAGACCTGTCGGTTCCGATCAGACCTCCGACCAGTGGTATACGGATTATTCCCCCGTGGCCGTGGCCGCATATGACAAGAGATACATCAAGGTCTTCGTAATAGTGCGGATCATTCCTGTGGGCAAGCAGCACTATCGGAGCATCGGCGCGGCTTTCGCGGATTCGCTCGATAAAATGCTCCCTGCTCTCCATGTCCGCCCTTCCGTTCGGGTCGTCAATACCGGCGAGCACCAGGCCGCCGCCGTCGCTCCCTTTCAGGTCGCTGAAGCTGTTGTGCAGCACCGTAACACCGGCTTCGGCAAATATGTCGTCGATACGACCGGTAAGACCGTGCGCCCATTCGTGATTGCCCGTCACATAGTAGACCGGGGCGATCTCCGAAAGCGCTTTAGCTAACGAAGGCAATTGATCCAATTCGCCGATCTCGTCAACAAGATCTCCGGTTATTGCAATTATATCCGGTTTTGCATCATTTACTGCCTTTATCAGTTTTTCGTTGTCTTCGCCGAATTGCCTGCCGTGAAGATCAGACACCTGCAAAATACGCAAGCCGTCAAGATCTCCCGGCAAGCCCTTGATATATACCTCCGTGCTGTCCATATGTATGGTGTTGTTTCCGACGTAGAATAGTACGGCGACCACAGCGATCAGCGCCGCTGCCGTCGTTATGCGGCGGAGGGCGCGTTTCGGCTTATGGCTGCCCCGTGTGCCGTATGAGCGCGGGCGGCCATTTGTTTTTTTGTTTTTCACGCTTGCTTGTCCTTAACGTATATATGTTTGGCGTTTGACGATGATGACACACGGATATCAAGTTCAAATCGGTCAAGCGATGCAATAAGCGGAGTGAGCTTCCGAAAACCGAAATTCCTCGAGTCAAAATCAGGCTGCTTTTTCAAAAGAAGGCTTCCCAGCTCCCCCAAAAACGCGTAACCGTCTTCGTCGGCTATGTCGGCAATGGAATCCGCAATCAGCTCGACTATATGCTCCGGCACGGCATTTTCAGGCGGCTGTTTACCGCTGTTGCGCGCGGTTATGTGTTCTTTGCTCTTTTTAGGTGCGGTCTGATGTTCCGACGGCTTGTCATCTTCTTTATCGCTTGGTTTCAGGTCTGCGCCTTTTCCCTCATCCTTGCCCTGCCTCTGTTCCGCAGCTATGCGTTCCGCCTCGACTGCCGCTTTCTCGGCTTTCTCCTTAGATTTGGCGTTGATTATCTCTATGTAGATAAACTTGTCGCACGCAACAATAAAAGGAGCGGGAGTTTTCTTCTCCCCTATACCTATAACAGTCATACCTGCTTCACGAAGGCGTGTGGCAAGGCGCGTGAAATCACTGTCGGACGACACGATAACAAAACCGTCGACATTTCCCGAATACAGTACGTCCATTGCGTCAATGATCATCGCGGAATCCGTCGAATTCTTACCGACCGTATAGCCGTACTGCTGGACGGGGTTGATTGCGTGCTGCAACAAGGTTTTTTTCCAGCTCGCGAGGTTTGGAGACGTCCAATCGCCGTATATGCGTTTTATTGTGGGAGTTCCGTATATCGCGATCTCTTCCATAATCCCCTTGATGTTCTTCCTCGGGGCATTATCGGCGTCTATCAACACTGCAAGCCTCAGATTTTCTAAAGGCATATTCTCTCCTCGTTTTGTCTTTCATGGCTTATCCGGATCTTGCGGTCACTGTAATTAACCATATAAATATATCATGTTTTTATGCCAAAATAAAGCTGAAATATGACAAACCCGCCGGGTCGGCCCGGCGGGCAGAGATTAACCGGTCAAGTACAAAATACGTGTGTTCCGATCTTCATGATAACAGGCCTGGAGAATATCCACTTGCTGGTCGCTTTTGCAGGGTTATAGTAATATATTGCCCCTCCCGAGGGGTCGTTGCCGCTCATTGCTTCACGAGCCGCCTTGCGCGCGCTCTCTGTGGCCGCCAGATTGATCTGGCCGTCGGCCACGGCCGTGAATGCACCCTTTTGGTATATGACGCCGGCAATCGTATTCGGGAATGACGGATGATCGACTCGATTGAGAATTACCGCGCCGACCGCCACCTGGCCGTTGTAAGGCTCACCCCGCGCTTCGGCGGATATACACCTCGCAAGAAGCTCCAGATCGTTTGACGTCGTGCTCGGTTTGGCGCTGATCCCGAGAGCTGCAAGCGTCTGATTTCCGACTATGCCGTCTACGGTAAGCCCGTTTTTGCTCTGAAAATAGCGAACGGCTTTTTCCGTAAGCTTGCCGTAGACACCGTCAACGCCGCCGCTGTAGTATCCCCAGTTTTTCAGGCGCTTCTGGATATCGCTGACGACGGCTCCGGTTGAACCCGTTTTATATGCCGCGCTCGCCTGTTGGGTGCTCTGCACAACACATATCAGCATTATGTTTATGACAAAAAGCAACATCAGTGCCGCAGCAAGTTTTTTCTTATTATTCATAACAGTCCCTCCCACGACTATATTTTAGTTCCGGACGGCATCCTAATATGCATGAGAGAAAACTGTTAATATTTGCCTTTCCGCATTACCCGCAACGGCGGCAGTCGCGCTCCGGCGTACCTTTCTGCTGCGTGCGTTCTTACGGCCGCTGCCGCTTGACAAGCTATGCGATAGTGCGTATAATTCTGTCAAACCTATCGCTTCTGTTGACGACGTTCACAGGCGCTTGTGCGAACCGGAGGTTCATTTGGCGCCGGGGGACGTTTGTTTTTTCTTTTCCCGATCGTGCAATCGAGGCCCAATATCAGCGCGAAAGGACGGATAGTCTCTTATGGCCGACGAGTTAGTAATAATCCTTGATTTTGGCGGGCAGTATAAGGAGCTTATAGCCAGGCGCGTACGCGAGTGCGGCGTTTTCTCCAGGATCCTTCCCGGCAATACATCCACCGACGAAATAAAAGCATTGAGGCCTGTCGGACTCATACTGACCGGAGGTCCGGACAGCGTGTACTCAAGCGGCGCGAGCGCGTGCGATACCGGGATTTTCGAGCTGGGCATCCCCGTGCTCGGGATTTGCTACGGTATGCACCTGATGGCGCATCTGCTCGGAGGCATCGTATCTTCCTGCGATAAGAGCGAGTACGGCCTGGTCGATATCAGATTCGACACAAGCTCCCGGATCTTTAAAAACATCAACGAGACCGGCACTGTCCTGATGAACCATACGGACAGGGTCTGTACGATGAGCGAAGACTTCAAAATAACGGCTGCAACGCAGCTATGCCCGATCTCCGCATTTGAGGACGAAAAAAGAAACCTGTTCGGAGTTCAGTTCCATCCCGAGGTCGAGAACACCCCTGACGGAACAAAGATAATCTCAAATTTCCTGTATAACGTCTGCAATGCTAAAGGGGGTTATTCATTGGATAACTGGTTGAACACTCAGATCGAGGAGATCCGCAGCAAGGTGGGCAGCGGCCGGGTGCTCCTCGGGCTTTCCGGGGGCGTGGACTCCTCAGTCTGCGCAGCACTTCTGGCCAAGGCCATACCCGGTCAATTGACCTGCATATACGTCGATCACGGCCTGATGAGGAAAAACGAGACCGAAGAAATCCGCGCTGCCTTTCAGGGCAGAGAGCTCGATCTGGTGTGCGTCGACGCGCGCGAGCGTTTTCTGAGCAAGCTCGCAGGAGTGACCGATCCGGAAACAAAGCGGAAAATAATCGGAAGGGAGTTTGTGCTCACCTTCCAGGACGAGGCCGAAAAGCACGGCAACGCCGAATACCTTGCACAGGGCACGATCTATCCCGACGTCGTGGAGTCCGGGGTTAATTCGGCAGTCATAAAGAGCCATCACAACGTGGGCGGCCTGCCCGAAGATCTCCGCTTTAAGGGCATTATCGAACCGCTGCGCAGTCTGTTCAAAGACGAGGTCAGGAAGATCGGCGAGCTGCTCGGGCTCCCTGCCGCCATCGTTAACCGGCAGCCTTTCCCGGGTCCCGGCCTTGCGATACGCGTTATCGGGGAGGTGACGGCGCAGAAGCTCGACATTCTGCGCGAGGCGGACGCAATAGTGCGGCAGGAGATCATGTCTGCCGGTGAAAACGCGGATCAGTATTTCGCCATCCTGACGAACACGAAAAGCGTCGGTGTCATGGGCGACGGACGCACATATGAATATATGGTCGCCATTCGCGCCGTAGTAACAAAAGACTTCATGACCTGTGAGGTCGCCCGCCTCCCCTGGGACCTGCTCACAAAGATCTCCTCAAGGATCGTAAATGAAGTCCGGGGGATTAACAGGGTCGTCTACGACATCACCTCAAAGCCCCCGGCAACGATCGAGTGGGAGTGATTCATTCTTAAAGGCTAAACCTCCGAAACGCCCTGTTTACAAGAGTTTTCGGAGGTTTTTGTTTTCCCGGTCTTCCCGTTGTTTAAAAGCCTCCTGTGTTTATTCCGTCACAGAAGGCTTTTTACAGAAAGTTTTCACAGGCTCGTCTGAGTTATTGCTTTTTCATATGAGAATAACTCAACGGCAGTTCCATCCGGTTTTTTTCAAGTAAAATCTGATCCGTCAGAACATTTTCGGCACCGTCATCGGCAGCGATACTTCCGTTTGAAAGAAGGATCACTCTCCGGCATGTGTCAAGGATCATATCAAGATCATGAGAAGCTATTATTTTTGTCTTATTCAGTTTATTTATTGTGTTAATAACTATGCGGCGGTTGTACGGATCCAAAGCGGATGTAGGCTCATCCATCAACAGAGTGCCGGGATCCATGGCAAGGACTGTCGCAATAGCAGCCATCTTTTTCTCTCCGCCGGATATTTTGTGATTATGGCGGTGCTTAAGGTTGGAAAGCCCCAATTCATTGAGTGTATCTTCGGTTCTCTTTTCTGCTTCTTCTCTTGTCATTCCATAGTTCAAAGGTGCAAACATGATATCCTCAAACACTGTGGGCATGAACATCTGATTGTCGGAGTTCTGAAGGACAAATCCCATTTTTCGTCGTATTTCTTTGAGATTTGCTTTGTTGACCTCAAGATCATCAACAAGAATTCTACCGCTGTAAGGCAACAGACCGAGAAGTACCTTCATAAGTGTGGATTTACCTGCGCCGTTTGCTCCTATCAAGCCGACAGACTCTCCGTCTTGGATCTCAAAAGACAGATCATTCAGAACAGTCTGTCCTTTTTCATATTCACATGAAACGTGTTCAAACCGTATCATAGAGAGCCTCCCAACGCGATGCCGCCAAACAGTGTCGCTATATTGATCATTCTGAACAGGAAAAATATGCCCACAGCAAACACTGTATACAGATAGTCTTTCGGCTTTGCCGGCGATACATCGGCGTATTGAAATTCACCGCTAAAGCCGCGAAGCTGCATACTGGAATACATCTCTTCCGCTCTGTCCATACTCCTGAGCAGAAGCTGACCGAGGAAGGAACCCCAGGCAGAATAATGGACCCCTTTTTGCCCCGGTGCTCGCAATTTATAAGCGGTTGCCATGACCGAAACTTCATCGATCATGACGGAAATATAACGATAGGTCAGCAGCAGCAGAGTGACGATCATGCCCGGCATACGGATCTTACGGAGCGCCGCACAGATCGCATCCATTGTCGTGGTCGCCACAAGAATAAAGGAGGCCATCAGGCAGAACATGCCTTTCAGCATCAGCGTTATCATAGAAATGACTCCGCCGGAAACCGCGATGCTGCCGATGCTCATGAGCGGTGCTTTATCAAAAAAAGGGTTGAATAATCCGACGGCGCAGACCAGCGGCAAAACGATCCGCAGTTTATAGAAGCAGGTTTTGATCGGTATTCCGCTTATTGAAAAGATAATGACAGGATACAACAGCATGACGATCAGACCGCTCAAATCATACTTGCTGAAAGATACGGTCAGAATAATATATGAAATTGTTACGATCAACTTCGCTAAGGGATGAATGGAATGGATCGGGGACGATAATGCCGCAAGGTCATCCATTTCCCTCAACTCTGAAGCTGCATGGTCAATTCTGTCCATTATACCCCTGATACTACGGAACGGGCACCCGTTTCGGATGCCCCTTCGACTCGATTTATTTACTGCTTTTCCGATTCTATGCTTGTTTCTTTTTTCGGAAGAATCTGCCGAGTACGCTGATCCCTGCCGCTGCCACTGCAACGATTGCGGAACCGACAATACCCGATACCGCCGTGCCTGCTGCGCTTTCACTGTCTGCAAATGAATAATCGGGAAGGAATGCGGTTTTTTCCTGAACGGAAGCAGCTTTTTCGGAAAGTCCGCTTTCGATACCGTAATCTTCTTCGTCAAGCGCCATATTTTCATTGTATCCGGCTTCCGTGTTGCCGAACAGTGCCCATTCAAGACCGTCAGGATTGGAACTGGCAAAGAGAGACAATGCACCGCCAACCATTACAACAAGTACCGCAAGGGCGACAAGGGTTTTTTTCAATGTAAGCTTTCCCTTATGTCCCCCGGTCTTTGCATTAACCTCCTGAAGCAGTTCGGGACGGGCTTCAAAGACAAATATCAGTATTGCGGTAGTAATAAGTCCTTCGACAAGGCCTATGGCAAGATGTATAGGCTGCATGAGAGCGCAGAATGCGCCGAAAGGCAGCTCGGTGATCCCGGACAGTGAGGTTTCAACTACAACGGAAAACGCACCCGTCTGAAGCGTAACGATACAGCCGATTACGGACGCCATAATGATCTTCGTTCTTGCAGCCGCTTTTGCCTCCATCTTCGGGAACAAACGACCGCGCATTATCGGCTGCCAGATCAGGTAATACCCCACAAAACAACCGTAGAACGCCATATTCCAGCAGTTCGCGCCTAAGGCCATAAGGCCTCCGTCCGCAAAAAAAAGAGACTGTATTGCAAGGATTACCACCATGGATAAGAATCCCGCCTGAGGACCGAGAAGAGCCGAAAGCAGCATGCCTCCGCTCAGATGTCCCGAAGAACCTGTTCCGGGAATAGTGTAGTTTATCATCTGTCCTGCGAAAACAAGCGCCGCAGCTACAGCCATAGTCGGAAGCTTCTGAGTATTCTCGTCTTTTTTCAGCTTATGGACCGATATTCCCGTTGCGGCTGCGGACGCCGCATACATTACCGTTGCCACTGGCGGTGACAACAGAGCGTCTGCCATGTGCATAAAACATTACTCCTTTGCTATTTCTTTGACGGCAGACAGCGTTATTTAAATGTGATCGCCTTCTATGAAGTGATTTGTCGGGTTTGACTCGATCTGATCCCAGCCTGCCGGGGCAATATTCTGCTTTTTGAATTATATCAACACTTTCAGGGTGCTACAAGCCTCCCCGGGGGATATAAAGAACCGCTTTTCCGGATGAAATCACAGATAACGTTGAATCGCATCCTTGAATTCATCGACTGCGGAGGAATCCCCGTCCTCGATCGCGTGGGTAATGCAATGGGTAATATGTTCGTTGATAATTGCTTTCCCGAGACCGTTCAAAGCTGAACGGACCGCCGAGATCTGCACCAGTACATCGGAACAATCCTCGTCATTTTCGATCATTTTTCTGATATGCTCCAGATGACCGACAATACGCGAGATCCGGTTGATCTGTCGTTTCTTCTCCTGCGGATCATGATGATGCGAATGATGGAATCCTTTTTCTTTTTTTTCATTTGCCATTTTCTATTTCCTTTTCAACCTCGTCATGGTCACGTTCATGTTCATTCTCATTATTCTGATGATGTGCGTGGTCATGGTCACGATAGTGATCAAGGCTTTCTTCACCGTATACGGTTACGCAAAGGCTTGCCTTGAATACCGCATATAAAATAACTTCTCTTACAAAAAACCATACCCCGAATGGCAGTGTCAAGGATTTTTAAAGGGGCTGCCACGCTTCGGACCGACAGTCCCGGCGCACAGCCCCTACATGCTATCTTTTTGACATTTCCTTCAGAGCTCCGATGATCACGTCGCCCATGCCGGCCACATCCTCGGCCGAGAACGCCAGAGGGGTGTTGTCCGAGAACAGCCATTGGGACTGTGGCGGGAACTCTTCGTCACCGGACCAGAGGATCAGCCGGACGGTGACGCCGGGGATGAACCGGAGGTCAAAGGCTGCGTCTCCCTTCTTGACGGGGACGCCGCCCAATGACCGGCAGGCTCTATCAAAAACGTCGAGTTTGCCGCTGTAGCTGTATGCCAGGCGAGCCCGGCAGCGGCCCTGAAAGTTCTTGTCGTAGACCTCACCCCAGGGGATCTCCCTGTAAGGGATAAACGCGCCGGCGGGCTCTGCTTTGGTGCCCTTAATGAGGTATCGGATCAGAAGGATCTGCGCCGCGTTGCCGCAGAGCACCGACGGACAGCGGACATCCAGCGGTTTCAGCGAAAACTCAGGCCATGAGACCAGAAGGTCAAAGCCCAGAACGGTCATTGAAAATACGCTCAGGCCGCTGTCATAGGGAACACCGGACCGGCGGGAAACCTCCTCCGGGTCAAGCGCCCTGTACCGTTCCTGATAAATGGCCATCGGGACACCGTACTGCTGATTGAAGTTTCTCGTATCGGACATCATGTCACCTCATCGCTGACGGACGGGAATAGTGTCCCGTCTGTGTGTGGCAAAAAGCAAGCGGCTACAAAAGCGTCCATATATCCCGGCTGGGTGGAGAGCTCCAGATATGTCATGCTTCTTGCGATGTCTTCCAGTTTCCCTGCGGCGTCCTCGGAGGTCAGCATGGCATAAGCGCCGGCCAGTGAGGAGTTGCCGATGTATGAAAACTTCTCAAGGGGCAGGTCGGGGAACATACCGATGTAAACGGCGTTGCGCATGTTGATGCCGCTGCCGATGCCCCCGGCGACCAGCACGTGCTCCAGCATGTCGGGTGTAAAGCCCAGGGACGTGATAAGCGTCATGATGGCTGAGAAAATCGCGCCCTTGGCCCTGATGAAGTTGTCGATGTCCACCTCGCTTATTGAGACCGGGCGGCCGCTGCCAGACTCCTCGGGGAAAGCAAGCACATAGGAGCCGATATCAAATTCGTCTCGTTTGATGCGGCGGCCTTCGCGGATAAACTTGCCCTTGCCGTTGATAATCCCGGCGCGGAAAAGCTCCGCTATGACGTCGATGATGCCCGAGCCGCAAAGGCCGACGGGGCGGATATCGCCGATGACCGTCATGCGCGGCTCCATCGTATCCCTGTCTATGACACAAGCCTCGATGGCGCCGTGGGTGGCGCGCATGCCGCAGGAGATATCGCCGCCCTCAAAGGCGGGACCCGCCGAACAGGCGCATGATATCAGAAATTCCGAATTGCCGAAAACGATCTCGCCGTTTGTGCCCAGGTCGATGAGCATGGAGAGATCTCCGGTGTTCCAGATCATACAGGCCAGCGCACCGGCGGTGATGTCGCCGCCCACATAGCTGCCTATGTTGGGAGCCACGGAGAGTTTTGCCGCCGGGGCGAGTTCGATGCCCAAAGCCCGTGTCAATACGGGCCGGAGCCGGAAAAAGGCCGGGATGTACGGCTCTGTGCGCAGATGATTCGCGTTGATGCCCAGAAGCAGGTGGTTCATCGTTGTATTGGATGCCACCGCCATGCGGAATATTCGCTTTTGAGGGACACCGGCGTCCAGGCATAAAACTTCAATAAGCGGAAGAAGCGTCTCTTTTATGATTGCATTCTGAAGCTTTTCTATGCCGTCTGTCTTCTGCTGCTCAATGATGCGGTTGATCACATCCGCGCCGTAGCGGATCTGCCCGTTGCCGGCGCTGCCTTTTGCCAATATATCTCCTGTCTGCAGGTCCACCAGAACGCCGGACACCGTCGTCGTGCCGATATCGACGGCGAGGCCGCAGACGGGCACCGTGCCGGCATCGCTGCTGATGTCCATGATCTCAATCGTACCGTCGAACAGCTCGCCTACGCACCGGAGCGCGAAATCATTGTCACGCAGCAGATCCGGGAGCTTCCTGAGGATGAAGAACGGGACGATGACATGCCCGGCACCCGTGGCCTCGCGGACGGCGCGGGAAAAGCGTTCATTGTCCGGCATGGTGTCGTCCAGTGTCGGCGCGTCCATTCGGACGGAAAAGGTCTTGATCTGGCCCGACTGATTGAAACCGGCAGTCCTCAGATTCTCCTGCAGCTCCGTAAATATCCTGACCTCTTCCGGCGAGGAGAGGTCGGCCGTCTTCATCCGGCTTTTGTAGGCCGACGCGATGTCCGGCACCATGACCTTGACGTCGCCGTTGACGGTGGAACCGCAGGCGAGCCGCCAGCCTTCGTTGAATTCGCTGTCCAGATGGAGCGACTTATTGCTTTTCAGAGTACCCGACATCAGCTTGATCCTGCATTTGCCGCAGGAGCCGTTGCCGGAACAGGGCGCGTCGATAACAACATTGGCCTTGCGGGCCAGCTCCAGCAGGTTTTCACCGGGAGCGGCGAAGATTGTTACATCTCCGCCGCTCTCGAATTGGAATATAACTTTATGCATATAAACTCCAAAAAGGTTATTCTAGATATTATATTAAATGGTCGGATCCATCGCCGGCTGCTTCACGTCGTCTGCTTTGTCCGGCATCCCGGCGAGGCCGTGGATATCGCCCTTGACCGGTGGTACGCCCGGGCAGCGGATGTCGGGATCGGGCAAAAAACCGATACCGCCCTCGTTTTCACGGGGCGATGCCTTCCGGGATCTCAGCGCAGGCATCCGCGGCAGGTCACGCGTTCACCATCAGCCCGGCAGCGGCGTTTGACCCTGCGCAGATCAGATCTGTTAGTGCAATTTTCCTTCCTGTACGTCCGAAAGGAAATGATTTATAACCCCAGCTTTTGGAGAATATCCCGCAGGGCGGCTTTTACGGGGCTGTCCTCCGGAACGTCAGAGCTGGGTTTTCCGTCGGCGTCGTAGCGGTAGATATTGTCGTCCTGAGGCAGGACGCCGATGAGCTCGAGATTCTGCCTGGCGATCTCTTCGAGAATACCCTCGTCAAGCTTGCCGCCGGGCGCTCTGTTGACAATCAGCTTCGTAACACCGGGTCTCAGCTTCATGTCCTCCACCATTGCTGCGATACGGCCCACGGCCTGAACGCCGCGGCGGGAAGCGTCGCTGACCAGCAGCAGCTTGTCTATATGCGGGAGGATCCCCCGGCTGATGTGCTCCAGGCCCGCCTCGTTGTCCACGACCATGTAGCGGTAGCCGTTTTTGTACTTGTCAATCTGCGCTTTAAGTACGCCGTTGATATAGCAGTAGCAGCCGGCGCCCTGGGTCCGCCCCATGACCAGCAGGTCGTAGTTGTCCTCCTCCACAAGAGCATCGCTGAACATGAGCTCCGTGTACTCCTGCTTTGTCATCCCTGTGGGGATCTCATCTTCAACGGAGTCCTTGTACTGCATCTTTTCGCGGATCTCCCCCAGCGTCGTCGGGAGTTCAACGCCGAGGACCTCGTTTAAGTTGGAATTCGGATCGGCGTCGACGGCCAGCACCGGCCCTTTTCCGGTTTTCCCGAAATAATCGATGATGAGACCGCAGACTGTTGTTTTTCCTGTGCCGCCTTTTCCTGCGACGGCTATTGTAATAGGCGCCATGAATTGCTCTCCGGTTTCTTTAAATTCATATCTTCCCTGTTTGCATCAGGTGTTGTCTGTTTCAATAATTACTTTTCCGTTGACGAGGTCGGCCGAAAGGAGCCGGCCGGTAATACGGGTGTCGTTTTCCAGCAGATCGGTAAAGACAATACTGTCTCCGTCAAACCCGATTCTTTGGATATTATTTAAAAGCAGCTTCTCGGATGCCCCCGCTTTTTCATAGACCTTTGACAGACACATTCTGCATCAACCTCCTTGTTTCAGGCTCTGCAGCAATGCGTCAAGCCGGGCGTTGACGCGTGAGAGCTCGGCAATACAGGAAGCCGCCTCGTCGGCTGCGCCGTCCAGTCCCAAATGCTGCAGGCTATGGACAAAATTTAAAAGTTCCTCCTCGTGGTGCGCGTTATGGCTGAGCGTATATTGCAGGAACGCCGCAGCCTCCTCCCTGCTCTTCAAAAGCCCTTCGTGGCTGTGGGTGTGAGCATTCCCGTGATTATGATCGTGCGTATGCCCGTGATCATGGTTATCAACATGGCTGTGATCGTGGTCGTGGTGGTCATGAGTGTGCATGGATGATTCCTCCTCTTCGTTGTTATCGGCATCGGGGTGTTGTCTCTTTTTTGAAACCCCGTAAGGATTTGCAAATATACATAATATTATTCATGATCTCGTTGGAACTACGGCGATCTGTGACCATTTCGTACTTTGATCAATGTCTGCCGAACAATCAAGAATCCCTTGCAGCGCAAAACACAAGGGCCTGTCTGCGGTAATATCAGGTGCACAATAAACGATGAAAAACGGGTCAAACCTTGCACCAGGATCTGCCAATATGCCGGCAATGTCCGTACCGGTATCGAATCTCCGCAAGATCCGGCGTACCCTTTTGCACCTTCTTATGTATTTGTTTGCGATCTCCCGTCCCAAAGACAAGTTCGCTTTATGTAGTCATTAGTTAATTATAAAACATATAATTACAGTGTCAATATTTATTATAAATAATGAAACATCTCCGCCAAAATGCAGAAAAAATTCCATAAAGCTGCAAAGTGTTTGTAAGTGTGTCGTCAACCCCCAACATGCCGCCACTATGACACCTCTGTCTCTTGACTAATCAAAGTGGTTTCCTTTATTATTGTGGAATGAATCACTGAATAAAACCTTGGGCGGAGGCTTATGAAAATGCGGTATGAAGTCATATGGGAGATTTTCAATAAATGCAGCGGCAACCAGATGCGCGACGTCTTTTTTGAGGAAGTTGAGACGGACGACCCCGCGGCTTATGTTGCGCAGAGGTTCAAAGGGTATCAGATAACGCCCGAGCCTTCGCCGCAGGGCGAGCATGCATTTGAAATCGATGCGGACGGGCTGCGGCAGCGGATGACGCTGACGGAGGTTTAGGTTTAACGGGAAGTGCTTGCGGATCAGGATTCTGGCATTTAGTTTCCGGAGGTAATAGGGACCCGGACGAACTTCGGGTTCTTCAATGAGCTGCCCGGATGAAGGCGGAGGGTGTTCCTCGGTCTTCGCGGGAGCGTACGCATCATCGTCGGCGGCGCCGCCGTTTATCGGAGGTCGTCAAAGGAGTTCTGCGCCGACACATCTGCCCGTTGTCAGCCGCCCGGTCCGCGCCCTCGACGTTAAGTCCGACGGTCATCCGGAAGACGACCAGACTGCAGATACCCGGGGTATTGCCACAGTATCTCACCGAAGCCATCGGGAGCTGTCGGCAAATAACGGTTATCATACCAAATAGTTATAAACTGATAATTGCGATCGAAACAGACAAACGTGACTTATGAGATTTTTAGCAGGGATTCTTGCAAATATCGTTACAGATGACAGGTTGCTCAGCCATGTTGCGAAGGGTTGTGCAGCCTGTTGCCGCTTAACTCGCAAAACCGGCCGTCACAGCTGTTTTCCTCCCCGGAGAACCCCGCGGAGGGATTTTTTTGCGAATCAATTTTATTACGAAAACGCTAATTAAATATTTGACAATCCGCCGCTGAGTTGCTAGAATGCACATTGAATAAACACGTAAAATGTAAATATAAGAGTTGAAAGGCTTTACGAGTATAACAAAGGGGAATTTTTGCGATATGGATTTGAAAAACTTCACAACAGTCGAGCAAATGGAAGAGCAATCAGCCAGGCTCAAGGAATGCGCGGTCTGTGCCGGTGCCGAGACATGGGAAGACCGCAAAAAGAGTCAGACGCCTTCCTGTAAGTTTGGCGAAGACGGTATCTGCTGCCGCATTTGCTCCATGGGCCCCTGCCGCATCACACCGAAGGCCCCGCGCGGGATCTGCGGCGCTGACGCGCACGCCATCGCCGGCCGCAACTACCTGCGCATGATCGCAGGCGGTACCGCGGCGCACTCCGACCACGGCCGCGAGATCTGCCACACTCTGTATTCGGCAAAACATAACGGCCACTATCAGGTCAAGGACGTTGCCAAACTCCTGAATCTTGCCAAGGAGTGGGATATTCCTTATGAGGGCAGAGACATCTATGAGGTCGCCCACGAGGTTGCTTTAGCCGGTCTGATGGAGTACGGCAAGCCCTTCGGTACGCAGCGGTTCTTAAAGCGCGCTACCGAAGAGCGTCAAAAGCTCTGGGAAGAAACAGGCATCGCCCCCCGCGCCATTGATCGCGAGATCACGACGGCGATGCACATGACCCACATGGGCAACACGGCCGACGCCGAAGCCCTTGTCATGCAGGGTCTCCGGACCGGTATGGCCGACGGCTGGGGCGGCTCCATGATGGGCACCGAGATGACCGACATCCTGTTCGGCACCCCGATGCCGAAGGACACCGAGGGTGACCTGGGCGTTCTTGAAAAGGACATGGTCAACATCATTGTCCACGGCCATGACCCGGCCTGCTCGGAAATGATCGTTCTGGCTGCCGAGGATAAGGATATGATCGAGCTTGCCAGAAGCGTCGGCGCCAAGGGCATCAACGTCGCCGGCCTCTGCTGCACAGCCAACGAGGTCACCATGCGCCACGGAGTCCGGATGGCGGGTAACTTCCTCCAGCAGGAAAACGCGCTCCTGACCGGCATGGTCGAAATGATCGCCGTCGACGTTCAGTGCATCTTCCCGGCTATCGGCCCGCTCAGCAAATGCTTCCACACCAAGTTCATCACGACCTCACCCATAGCCCGGATCCCTGATTCCGAATATGTTGAATTCCATCCCGAGACCGCCCGTGAAAAGGGTCGTGAGCTCGTTAAGATGGCAATTGAAGGCTTTACAAAGCGTGATCCGTCCAAAATATGTGTTCCGGCGAACAAGCAGGCTGCCCGCGTCGGCTACTCCTGCGAAGCCATCATCAAGGAACTCAACGGCGTCACAAACAGCCATGTAGACATCCGCGATACATACAAACCCCTCATCGACTGCATCAAGGCAGGTGTCATCCGCGGCGCCGTCGCGATCGTCGGCTGCAACAACCCCAAGGTGCGTCCCGACTTCTCCCACATTGAGATCATGAAGAAGCTGATCGCCAACGACGTTATCGTTGTTACCACCGGCTGTTCCGCTCAGGCGGCCGCCAAGGCCGGTCTGCTCAGCATGGAAGCCAAGCATCTCTGCGGCGCCGGTTTGAAGCGCGTATGTGATCTTGTGGGCATTCCTCCGATCCTCCATATGGGCTCCTGTGTCGACATCAGCCGCATGATGCTGCTGGCCACCGGTATCGCCAAGGATTGGGGTATCGATGTGCCGCAGGTTCCCGTCGTGGGCTGCGCACCGGAGTGGATGAGCGAGAAGGCCGTCGCCATCGCCAACTACGTTGTTTCCACCGGTATCGACACCTACCTCGGTATTGAGCCCCAGGTCAAGGGTTCAAGCAAGATGATGGAGCTTATAACCGAGGGCACAAGAAAAATCACCGGCGCAGGCTTTATCATTAACACAGATCCCGGTGTGCTGGCTCAGGCCATGATCGACGGCATCGAAGCAAAGCGCGCCGCTCTGGGCATCTGACAGGCGTCATAAGGACCCATGCATAATTAAGCATTTTTTTCGAACGCTTTATATATAAAGCTGAATGGAAGGCAAGTTATGAAAATTGCGATCACCGGTAAGGGCGGCGTCGGTAAAACGACGGTAGCGGCGATTCTGGCACGGCTCTATGCCGACGAAGGGCGCCGCGTCCTGGCCGCCGATGTGGACCCGGACGCCAACCTCGGTATGGCGCTGGGCTTCACACCCGAGGAAATTGACGAAATAACGCCAATTTCAAAGATGCGCGAACTGATCGCCGAACGGACGGGCGCGGGCGCCGAGACCTTCGGAAAGTTCTTCAAGATCAATCCAAAGGTCGACGATATCCCCGATATGCTGGCCAAGGAGAAAAACGGCGTCAAGCTTTTAGTCCTTGGCACCATAGAGCAGGGCGGCAGCGGCTGCGTCTGCCCGGAGCATGTGATGCTCAAGCAGGTCATTTCTCACCTCATCATACGGCGCGAGGACGTTGTTATACTGGACATGGAAGCCGGGCTCGAGCACCTCGGCCGCGGCACCACCGCCGTTATGGATCAGTTCATCGTCGTGGTGGAGCCCGGCGAGCGCAGTATACAGACATACCACAAGGTCCGGCAGCTCGCTGCCGACCTGGGCATAAAAAAAGTCAGGGTCGTTGCCAATAAGATCAGGAGCAAGGCCGATGAGGAGTTTATTATCGCAAAGGTGCCCGAAGCCGATCTCCTGGGGTTCGTACATTATGACGACGACGTTACCGCTGCCGACCGTGCAGGGCGCTCGCCTTACGACATCAGCGAAAAAACGGTCGCCGAGATACGGGCGATCAAAGAGCGTATTGAAAAAGATAGTGCGTAAAAACAAAAGGTCAGAGACCTCTATGAATATCTTGGAGGTTAATCACATTGGAGGTAAATCACATTGAGACTGTTTGACAGAGTATTTACAGGGTCTGACGAGATGCTTGCTCGCGCCGAGACCGCTGTAAGCAAAACATACGAAAAGCTTGGCGATGCAGCCCCCGTCGCTTTCGGAAGCACCGCCTACTATCTGCCCTGTATCTACGCCTATCTTGGCCTGAAGGTCACCAATATGGGCGAGCTGAAAGCGGCAATGGAGCCGATCAAGGCATTGATGACTCGGAACTACCGCCTTCACGACGTATTTACGTCGGGAATCGCCACGGTCCTTGCGGCCGAAGTGATCGAGGCCTGTAAATATGCCGAAAACCCGACTCCTTATGAAGATAGATACCACGGCCGGATGACGGACGCCGAGGTCCGCGAGCTTGGCGTGCCGCTTGTCACCCGTGACATCCCCGGCTTCGTCGTCATCATCGACGAGGCGCCCACGGACGAACAGGCACTTGCCCTCATCAAGGGTTATCAGTCCAGGGGCATCTTCGTTTTCCTATTAAAGGGCGCCATCGATCAGGCGGAACGCTGCGGCATCAAGATGGGTTTCCCCGTCCGTATCGTCCCCGTCGGCCCCGGCATCGAATCCGTTGCCCATATTATCTCCCTCGTTGTCCGCGCAGCGTTTATATTCGGCGCCGTACAGCCCGGCGATTATGACGGCTTCAATAAATATTCCTTTGAGCGCATCTTTGCTTTTGTCAACGCCTTCGGACCTCTTGAACATATCACGGTCGGCTGCGGTGCCGGCGCCATAGCCATGGGCTTCCCGGTCATCACGAACGACACCTACGATGTTGACGTTGTCCCGAAGAGCCTTATAATCCAGGAGAACGTCGACGATCTGATCGACACCTCTCTTGAGGCCCGCGACATCAAGATCAAGGTCTCGAATATCGATATCCCCATCGCCTGCTCCTCCGCCTTTGAAGGCGAGATCATCCGAAAGGCCGACATGTATATCGAGGCCGACGGCTCCAGGATGGACTGCTTCGAGCTCGTTCGCACAAAGGAGCTCCACGAGATCGAGGACCACAAGATCGAAGTCATCGGTCCTGAGCTGGATTCCTTTGAAGCCGGCAGCAAGATCAACCTCGCCATCCTGGTCGACGTGGCCGGCAAGAATATGCAGTCCGACTTCGAACCTGTCTTTGAGCGCAAGATACATAACTATGTAAACTGCCTCGAGGGCGTTATGCATACGGGCCAGCGAGACCTTATCCGTATCCGCGTCAGCAAGACTGCCTTCGAAGCCGGTTTCAGAGTTAAGCATTTTGGCGAGCTCCTGTATGCCAAAATGAAAAATGACTTTTCCCAGGTCGTCGACAAGTGCCAGGTGACGCTGGTAACCGACCCCGCCCTTTTGCCGGATCTTCGCAAGGAAGCCAATGTTGCCTACGACAAGCGTGACGACCGTCTCCGCTCACTTACGGATGAGAGCGTCGACTGCTTCTACACCTGTACGCTCTGCCAGTCCTTCTCCCCTTCCCACGTCTGCATCGTCACCCCCGAGCGTCTCGGTCTCTGCGGCGCGGTTTCCTGGCTGGATGCAAAGGCCACCAACGAGCTGCAGCCCAACGGCCCCTGCCAGGTCGTCACAAAGACCAGAGTCATCGACGAACACAAGGGCGCTTACGAGGATGTCAACGAAGCCGTCCGGCAGTATTCACAGGGCGCTCTTGAGCAGGTAACGCTCTACTCCATTATGGAAGACCCGATGACCAGCTGCGGCTGCTTCGAGTGCATCTGCGGCATCGAGCCCTTCAGTAACGGCGTAATAATCGTCAACCGCGAGTATACCGGTACCACACCCGTCGGCATGACCTTCGCGGAGCTTGCGTCCATGACGGGCGGCGGCGTTCAGACTCCGGGCTTTATGGGCCACGGACGCCACTTCATCGCATCCAAGAAGTTCATGAAGGCCGAAGGCGGCATCGCCCGCATCGTCTGGATGCCGAAAGCGCTGAAGGATATGGTCAGTGAAAGGCTCAATGCCACGGCGAAAGAGCTGTACGGCATCGACAATTTCTGCGATATGATCGCAGACGAAACTATTACGGAAGACCCCGAAAGCCTGGTTGCATTTTTGAGCGAAAAAGGTCATCCTGCGCTTGAGATGGATCCGATGATGTAATAAAACACGCATGTGCCGTCTTCGACGGCACATGCGAAAAAATGTCCGGCTCGGCGCGCTTCGCGCTGACAGCCGAACGGAGCAGCTAAAACAGCTCTAAAGCGGCAGCTGAGTATTAAATTATTAAATCAAAGGAGACAGCGAATCATGCCATTCACAGCGAAGCCGCGCAAATTCAGCGCGGGAATCATCGAAATCCCTTTGGGTGTCGGCCAGAACGCCGTTACCATCGGCGGCGGAAACGTTCTTCCACTTTATTATTTTGACAATCCCGCTAAAAATCCGCCGGCTGTCGGCGTGGAAATCACTGACACGGGGGTTGAAGCGGCGGGACTGCCCGAGCTGGCCGCGTATTACGAAGGCGCAAACACACCGGCCGAAAGAGCAAAAAAAGCAGCGGCCATGGAGGGCGCCGACTTTGTCTGCCTGCGCTTTGAAGGCGCAGATCCCGGCGGACTGAACCGTTCGGTGGCGGACTGTGTCGCGATCGCCAAGGAAGTTGTCGAAGCGATCAACAAACCCCTTGTCATCGCCGGCTCCAAAAATCTCGAGAAGGACGTGGAACTGTTTTCCGCCTGCGCAGAGGTCTGCTCGGATAAAAATGTTCTGTTCCTCTCAGCCCGTGAAGAGAATTACAAAACCATCGGCGCGTCCTGCGCATTGGCGTACGGACAGAAGGTAGGAGCCGAGAGCTCCGTTGACATCAACCTGGCCAAGCAGTTGAACGTGCTGATGACCCAGCTGGGCGTTCAGCCCCAGAGCATTGTCATGAACCTGGGCTCTGCCGCTGCCGGCTACGGCTTTGAGTATGTCGCCTCCACAATGGAACGCGTCAAATTGGCAGCCCTGGAGCAGAACGACACCATGCTCCAGATGCCGGTTATTACACCGGTCGCTTCCGAAACGTGGTCCGTCAAGGAATCCATCATGCCGGAGAACGATATGCCCGAATGGGGCAGCCTTGAGGAGCGCGGCATCGAGATGGAGACCGTCACGGCGTCCGCTTGTCTGGCGTCCGGCTGCGACGCCGTCATCCTGCGTCACCCCACATCAGTAAAAGCGATTGCGGCGCTCATCGCCGCTCTCCTGTGAACAGGGAGGTAAGATAAAAATGGCACTTAAAGGACTGGATATTTTCAAGCTGACGCCCAAAACGAACTGTAAGGATTGCGGCAACCCCACCTGTATGGCCTTTGCCATGAAGGTCGCCCAGGGTGCCGTGAGCATTGAGAAATGCCCCCACATGTCCCCCGACGCCCTCAGGCAGCTCAGCGAGGCCACCGAGCCCCCCATGAAGACAATTGCCGTCGGCGAGCATAAACTCGGCGGCGAAACGGTTATGTTCCGCCACGAGAAAACCTTTGTCAACAAGAACCTGTTTGCGCTCTACCTCTGCGCCGATATGTCCGATGCCGACATCGACGCGAAGCTCGCCGAGGCGATGAAGGTCGATTACGAGCGCATCAGCGAGCGCATGTATGTTGAATGCATCTTTGTCAACGTATCCGATACGCAGACAGCCGAGCGCGGCATTGCCGTGGTGAAAAAGGCTGCCGAGACAGGACGCGACATTATTGTCCGCTGCAAGAAGCCGGAACTGGCAAAGGAGATCGTCAGCGCCGTCCCCGTCAAGGTCCTTGTGGGCGCCGACGCTTCCAACTGGGAAGCGATGAACGCCGTCGCTAAGGAAAAAGGCCTTGTCCTGGGTGTTTCCGGTAAGGATCTCAGCGAGCTGTACGACACCATTGAAAAGCTCGAAGCAGCCGGCAACAAGAACCTCATTATCAACATCGGCGGCTCCTCTATCAAGGACGCTTTCGCCGCCGCCGTGCAGATCCGCCGCGCGGCTCTGAAGGACAATGTCCGCGCATTCGGCTATCCGTCCATTGTCAATGTGGAGCGCATGGCCCCCGGCGACCATGTGCTGCAGGCGGCGCTGGCCTCACTATTCGAGCTCCGGTACGGCTCCATCATCGTCATGGGCCGCATGACGTACGCCGACGCGCTGCCGCTGTACGGCCTCCGTCAGAATATCTTCACCGACCCGCAGAAGCCCATGAAGGTCGAGCCGGGCATCTATGCCCTCAACGGTGCCGATGAAAATTCTGTGTGCGCCATCACCGTCGACTTTGCCCTCACATACTTCGTCGTGTCCGGCGAGATCGAGCGTTCCGGCGTTCCGGTCAATCTCCTGATCGCCGACGCGGGCGGCTACTCCGTCCTGACGTCATGGGCGGCCGGAAAATTCTCGGCCGGCACCATTGCCAAGTTCATCGAGGAGCATCAGATCGAATCGAAAATCAAGAACCGTACGCTGATCCTTCCCGGCAAAGTCGCCGTTCTGAAGGGCGAGGTCGAGAACAAACTCCCAGACTGGAAGGTCGTCGTCGGTCCGAACGAGGCCATCCAACTCGTGCGGTTCCTGAAGGATTATAAATAATTAGGAGGTCGTCTCATGGCCAGATTCACGATCATCGGCGAACGCATTCACTGCATCTCGCCGTCCATCCGGGAAGCGATGGACACAAAAAATCCCGAACCCATCTTAAAGCGCGCGAAGGAGCAGATCGACGCCGGCGCCGCTTATCTCGATGTTAACATCGGCCCCGCAGAATCCAACGGCGAAGAGCTCATGAAGTGGGTTGTTCAGCTCATTCAGGAGAACTTTGACAACCACCCCCTCTGCCTCGACACTGCCAACAGAAAGGCAATCGAGGCCGGTATATCGGTTTATAACCGTTCGAAGGGCAAACCCATTATCAACTCGGCAGACGCCGGCGACCGCATCGTAAACATCGATCTCGCCGCCGCCAACGACGCCATCTGCCTGGCACTCTGCTCGAAGTCCGGCATCTCCAAGGACAACGACGAGCGCATGATGTACTGCCAGGAGATGCTCGAGCGCGGCATGAGCCTGGGCATGGATCCCGCCGACCTTTGGTTTGACCCCCTGTTCCTCGTCATCAAGGGCATGCAGGACAAACTGATGGAGGTCCTGGAGTTTATCAGGATGTGCACAGACATGGGCCTCAACACCACGGGCGGCCTGTCAAACATCAGTAACGGCATGCCGAAGCACATACGTCCCATCATGGATTCCGCCATGCTCGCAATGGCCATGATGAGCGGCCTGACGAGCGCCATCGTCAACCCCTGCGACCAACGCCTCATGGAGACGATCAAATCCTGCGACATTATCCGCGGCGACACCCTGTACGCGGACAGTTATCTGGAAGTATAGTAAAGAAATCAAATAAGGAAGCCTTTGTTCCGGTGCGGAACAATCATGCCCCCCCGATTTTCCGAATTGAGGAAAGTCCGGGGGGCTTTTTCCGGCTCTTCACTCAACCAAAGCACCGTGAAGAGCCGTTTGTTCGGGTTCTTATTTTGGCTGTTGCTCTCATTTTTCTCCCGGGGAGTTAATGAGGCATTTTCATCGTTGCCGTACCCTCTGTCAAACCGCTTTTCCTGATCCAGGTGTGAGATCCGACCTGCTTTCGCGCAAAAAAGGCGGATTTTATAATAAATAAATTATTGACAAACGATAATTATTCCGGCATAATACAGTTGAATTATCGAATAACAATAATTTTCTCGAGGTTGAACCATGAAACGGAAATCACTGTTTGTCCTTCTCGGGTGCGAGTCGGTTTTGTTGGTCGCCCTTGCGATCCTCACAAGCTTCAACAAAGCCGCATTCTCGTCCATACCGGCTTTTCCGTTTGAGCAGATCGCCGACGGACTCAAGGCGCTGTCTCAAGCCGGAAAAACAGGAAGCGGCCTGGCCCTGGCTTTGTGGATCGGGATCTCACTTATACCATCTTTGTTTGCGCTAAAAGCCGGCCGCGGTAAGGAGACGACCGCAGAGAGAGTTTCATTGTTCATCCTCTCGGGCGTGCTGCTCGTCTCGTTATACGGAATGATCAATCCCGGCGTATTCAGTCCGCTGAGTACAGGCTTCCAAACGGGATTCATACCTGTGATAAAGGCGGTGCTCGGCGTTTGTATATGGTCTGTGATCGTTCTTTATATTATCCTCCGCATGCTCAGATCGTTTAGATCCGGAGACATTGGCAGACTTCTGAAATATCTGAGGATCGTGCTGTTTGTGCTGTGCGCGTTCTTTACGGCCGCGATATTTGTTACCTGCGCTGGTGAGTTGATCGCGGCCCTGAAGGAAACGCAAAAGGGGCTTGACGCCGTATTTGCCGTGTTAAGGTTCTTTGCAGCCTCCGTGCCGTATGTTTCGGATGTCATTATCACCGTATCCGCCATCGGCCTTCTCGATACGGCTCTCGGCGAAGACCGGGCCGGTATCGTGGGATCGGCCGAAAAGCTCGGAAGAGCGTGCTGCATAGCACTCGGTATCACGGCGGCCTCTACAGCGTGCTTTAACGTTCTGCAGATGATCCTGATGCGCCGACTGTCCGATATCGACGCCGGTGTCGACATTCCCGTCGTCAGTATCGCGTTCACATTAATAGTGCTGCTCGTTGCGAGGCTGCTCGCGGAGAACAAACGGCTTCGCGACGACAACGATATGTTTATCTGATCGAGGGAACGTTATGGCGATCGAAGTTCACCTGGAGGAAATACTGAAAGAACGCGGCATGACCTCCAAAGAATTGTGCGCGCTGATCGGTATTACGGAGGCGAACCTGTCTATTCTCCGGAGCGGAAAAGCAAAGGGCATCCGATTCGGAACGATAAACAAGATCTGCTATTACCTTCAGTGCGATGTAGGGGATATATTGAGATTTAACGGAATACTGGAGGAAGAAAATGAAGACTAAAAATGCAGTCATTATCCTGTTGTGCATCATACTTGCAGCCTTCGCTCTGGGAGCGGCCGATGCCGTGAGCCTGGTAAATCCCTCTGTCATCGACGATGCCGCTGCGGGTTCCGACAGACTGGTCGGCGTATTGATCACCGGAGAGTATCTGGATCTGTTTGACACGGACGCCTATTTGGACGAGAATATCGACAAGCTTCTCTCGGGAGAAGAGATCGGCGAGGCAGAGGCGGCAAAGTATCAGGGAAGATTATACGCAACGCTCGTCGCCAGAGATGATATCGCTGACGAGTCAGGCGCAACGATCGAGCACAAGGAATATGTTTTTGAGGGGATCGAAGGCATCGGCTACTACACTTATAACGTTATAAACGGCAGCTCTCAATACTGGACCGCCCGCGGCGACGAGGCGATCTCTGACGGGAGCACACATATTACCTCGACCGATAACGGCGAAAGCATATCATTGGAAGGCACTGTCTACTGCTCAACGCGCGGTGAGCGGAATATGTTTTATGTAAACCCTGTGTATCAGGCAGCGAACGGAGAAGTGTATGCGCTCGGCGGCGGCGGGATCAGCAGCGATGCGACGCCGGGAGTGTCCTTCAGCAAGGAACTGAAAGAGAGTTCATCGTCCGACTTCGGCGACGGAACGGAGTCGTATGAAGCGGTTGTCAGGATAAACTTCAGCTTTATGGATGAACCGACCGGTATTTCCGTCATTCAGTTCGATAAAAACAGCGAGTTGATCTCCAGAACGGAGTACGAACCGGGGAGGCTGCCCGGGATGCTGGATGCGCTGCCGGAAACGGAGTACGTTATCGTCGAGACAACACTGCTCTCCCCTGACGGCGCCGAGTATTCGACAAGGGAGCTCTATCAGGCCGATGATGAACGCTTCCACGCATTCTATGCCCGGGGCGACGGTATATGCGTCAAGCAGGGGTGCGGAATAAACTGGGGTACATAACGATGTTTCACAGATTTGCAGACGAAAACGAACGAAGACTTTACGGGGGTTCCGACTTCATAGAACTTCAGTACTGCAGGCTGAAAGAAGGCACACCGGTGCAGACGATCGTGTCTGTCAGTACCGTTGTCCACTGGCAGGATGATTCGATCTACGTTCACGGAGAGGATCTTCCGGTATTTCTCTCAAATTACGGCGAAATATTCGCAAACGGCCTCTACAACAATATGACCCGGGGGAAGATAGATCCCTGCGGCATAAATTATTACCCGCCGTCAGAGATCTCCCGGATCATCGGAGCTGTTGAGAAAATAAGACCCGCAGGATATGCCACGATATCGGACTGGCTGAAAAAAGCGCTTTTATATAACGGAGTCTATATTTTGGGAATGTGAAAACCGTTGCCCAAAGCACGCGGGTCGTTGCAAATTTGGATTGAAAGGACAAAAAATGAAGGCAAAAAAAGCGTTGTCTGTTACAGTGATCACATTGAACGTAATCGGCGTCATATGTCTTATATATTTCGCCGTTCCATATCTTACGCATGATACAACAGTTCCGAACCCGGACGCGATGCTGCCGGCGGAGAGATGGGATTCTGCGGGGATGGCGCTCACGATCGGCCTCATCCCGATGCTGATCGTCAATACGCTGGGGTTCCTTTTCGCGGGTAAAAAAGGAAAGCGTTCCGCTGTAAACGCGCTGTTTTTTCTTCCCGGAATAGTCGAAATAATCCTTGTCTGCAGTTACTTGCTCAGGTCGCTGGGCTGAGCAATAGTCCTGACACCCCGGGAGGACACGATTCTCCCGGGGAATAATAATATTATGGTGGAAATGGATACCGCGTACGGTATATAATAATCTAAAAGCAAGCGCAGTCGCCATACAGAGTTATTGAGTCAAGACATAGAGGAGGAAGAATATGATTCATCAATTTTCGCATTCAGCGTCAATAACATTCGGCTGGGGCTCCCTGTCCGTACTGGGGGAGAAGGTTCAAAGTCTTGGCTGCAGGAAAGCTATGTTTGTCACCGATAAAAACATTGAACAGACAGGTATTCCCGCCAAAGCGGCGAAGATCCTGAATGATGCCGGCATTGAAGTTGTGGTGTTCAACGAGGTCATCTCAGACCCTCCTGTCGATATTGTGGATAAGGGAGGAGAACTCGCCAAGCGTGAAGGTATCGACTGCCTTATCGGTATCGGCGGAGGCAGCAGCATGGATACCGCTAAAGCCATTTCCATCCTTCTGACTATGCCGGGAACCGCAAGCGATTACATCCTGGCAAAACCGATCTATATTAATACGACCACGCCCGTTATTCTTATTCCGACGACCGCCGGGACAGGCAGCGAGGTCACGAAGGTTGCCATAATCTCAAGACCCGAAATAAACGCAAAATGGAGCGCGTTTGTAAACACGACATACGCAATAGTCGACCCCGAGCTGACTCTGTCGCTTCCAAAAGACATAACGGCCAACACCGGGCTGGACGCTCTGTCCCACGCGATCGAGGGTATGACCACTACGATGTGGGGTCCTCACAGCGACCTCTTCGGTGAGTCCGCTATCAGGAAAATCTCAAAATATCTTGTTACCGCCTACAATGAACCGGACAACAAAGAAGCGCGCACCGAAATGATGCTTGCGGCCAACTTTGCGGGGCTTGCTTTCAATGACCCGATAACGCACGTAGGTCACGCGGCTGCCGACGCTCTCTCAGGTCATTTCCATACGCCCCACGGCTACAACTGCGGGATATGCCTGCCCGCAGCGGTAAAGGTCATAGCTCCCGCCGTACCGGACAAGATCCGCGTTATCGCCGGCGCCCTGGGGCTATCCCCGTGCTGTTCGGCGTCAGGTGAAGAGCTTGGAAGCCTCGTAGCGGGAAAGATCTACGAGATAATGCGCGCCGTCAATATAAAGTCACTCAAAGAGCTGGGCTATAAAAGAGAGGTCGTGCTGAGCTTTGTACCGGACATCGTATCAAGCCATCTGTCGACCTATTGCCCCGTGAAGATAACAGAGGAAGTTGCGTACGGCATTCTTGCGGATATATACGACAATTACCGGTAACATCTGCCTTGTCAGTTCGATTCGGCGGCGCCGGAAAGACCCGGCGCCGCTCTTTCACTCGGGAGATAAACAATGAAAATGTCACCGTTAAAAAGATCGATCATGGCGGCAGTCTGTATCGCGCTCGGACTTGTTCTCCCCACGGCGTTCCATGCGATACCAAACGCCGGGGCGATATATCTGCCGATGCAGCTTCCGATTCTGGTTTGCGGGCTTGCGGTCGGTTGGTCTTACGGGCTCGTTGCGGGCCTGGTCACTCCGTTCCTGTCAAGTCAGTTTACAGGCATGCCCCCGGGCGCCGCTTTGCCGGGCATGATGGTCGAACTTGCTGTCTACGGCCTTGTGAGCGGCTTGATGATGAGATTCATCCGCACGGGAAAAACTTACCCCGATATCTATGTCAGCCTCATATTCGCCAAACTGGCAGGTGTCATAGCAGCCGGAACAGCAAAGGCGCTTATATTCAGTCCGGGCAGCTACACGGCGGCCGCGTGGGCTGCGGGTTATTTTATTACCGCCCTGCCCGGCATAATAATACAGCTCGTCTTTGTCCCCGCCGTCGTCTATACTCTGATGAAGGCCCGGCTGATACCGGTCCGGTATCAGCGAAAGCCCGTATGAGCGGCAATTCTCCGCATTTGTCTCTGTTTCTGCTGCAGCTTAAATCGCGATGACTTGCTGAAAACACGGCCGAAAGCCTCCTGGCGGGCTTTCGGCCTTATTATTCAATACTACTTTTCTTCGGTTATTTTGCAGGAACACTCAAAGGACGCCGTACAGGCCGTCTTCCCTCTCTATTAGCTCGAGGTCAAAGAAATGGTCCGGTCGTGAAAACCTTCCCCCAATATTCATCGGGACCTCGGTCGCCGTGTCCGGGGAATTATCGGCCGCTTCCTCTTCCCGATCATTTTCAAAAATACCTTCTCCGGCACCATCAGCATCAACCGTGCGGAGCTGCTCCTCCCTGTCTTTCAAAGGAACCGGATTTTTCCCGGCCGGCCCGGACAGAAAAGAATCATCGCCCGCACGATCCCTGTCATTAACATCGCAGGAAGCGCCGCCGTATACCGGCCGTTCGATATTCCCTGAGCCGCCCTGCCCGCTCACCTCATTTTCCGGATCTGCCTCCCCCCTGATATACGCCCTCTTTATCAACTTCAATCCCGTACTCTTGAGAGCCGCGGCAGAGAATTTTCGTTTCATCGTACTGTATCCGTTTTCGGGGATCAACACACCCAGAGCCAGCGTATTCTCCCCGTCCGACACTACGATACGCCTGATATCGTCAACATAAAGACATTTTGCTTCAAAAACGGTATAGAGCCCTTCATTGTACACATGCAGCACACCGCAGCTGCCCACCGGACAAGTGATCTCGTAATCTCCTGTCATATCAATTCTCAATTGAGTTTCCACCTCCCAATCAGCGGTATGCGGCAATCATATTTCAAAACCAATTGAACCGCCGATGCCGAAAAAGCAAAGGCGCGGGCGGCCGCCTCCCGAATAAAAGTCAACCCCTCCATACGATATTGTATGAAGGGGGTTTTATTTAGATGACATTATCTTTTATATGCTGCGAGCATGTCACTTTGACGGGAGAAAACAGCCGCTCACGGCGAGTAATAACCGCCCTGCTGCGCTATCTCGTACGAGAACGAACTGACTTTCGAAGCGAAATCCGCCTGCAGTTTCGCGGACTCCGCCGCAATCTTCTGGTCAACGTATGTTTCAAGCTGCGGGGTGAGCACGTCGGTCACATAGCTCAAAGTTACCAGCGGATCTGACGAGGAGCCGGGCGAGCCCTGAGCGGCCACAACGTAAACAACGACGCAAATAACAACCGCAATAACAGCTGCAAGAACTCTCAGAAGCATTTTTTTCGTTTTCATCCTGACCTCCGGGACGTTTCGCCTGCCGGCATGCGTGCTGGCGGCTGTATTATGGTAAACTATATCATAACGGTGCGGTTTTGTACAGACAATAAAAACAAAAAGTGCGGGCAGCTGTTGCCGGCCGCCCGCTATGACTCTTATTAAATCCCTACATCTCCGCTCCGAGCCCGAAGCTGACGGCGATGGCGTCGTCGACTCTGTCCATAAGGTCGGGATCCAGTTTCCCCATCCGCTCCTTGAGCCGCCTCTTATCGATCGTTCGGATCTGCTCAAGGAGAATGACCGAGTCTTTTGAAAGTCCGCATGACCTGCCGGACAGTTCTATATGGGTCGGCAGCTTCGCTTTGTTTATCTGCGATGTGATCGCAGCCGCTATTACTGTCGGGCTATGGCGGTTACCCGTGTCGTTCTGGACGATTAATACCGGACGAGTTCCTCCCTGCTCACTGCCTACTACCGGGCTCAGATCCGCGTAATAAACGTCTCCTCTTTTGACAATATTGTCCACAAATCTTCACTCTCCGCAGGATAAGATAGTCGCCCCGTTACAGATTATGTAACGTAAGCTGTATTCATTATCCCATACGGAGGCATCATTTATACCTAATGCCAAATTGTATTGCGAGATCCACATGGCATGACATTCTATGCGCGAGGGCCGATTTGTGTCACCTGAAATACCGCGGCACCCTTGACGAAACCGCACACAGGATCTCATACGGGATCGTGCCCGCTCTCGCAGCGAGAGTCGACGCGTTCTCAAATGCGTTTTCTCCGAATACGATCGCTTCATCGCCGGGTCCGGCCTCAATGTCCGTTACGTCCGCCATACACATATCCATGCATATGCGTCCGATCTGAGGCGCCCTTTTAGACCCGATCGTGAAAGCGAACCGCCCGCTGAGGCAGCGGTGAAGTCCGTCGGCGTAGCCGACGGGGAGTACGGCAAGTCTCATCTTCCTGTCGGCGATATATGTCCTTCCGTAACTGACGCCCGCTCCCGGGGCGATATCTTTGATCTGGGCGATGCGGGTTTTGAGCGTCATGACAGGCCTGAGGCCCGCAAAGCCCGCGGGAGGATACCCGTAAAGTGCGATCCCCGGGCGGCACATATCGCCCATAGTCTCAGGATAGTTTATATACGCGCCCGAGTTTGCGCAGTGTTTTATCTGAAATAAAAAACCGCTCGTTTTGTAAACGCGATCCACAAGGCTATTGAACAGCCTTACCTGTTCATTCGTGTTGTTGTCATACGGCAGGTCCGACGTTGCAAGATGGGTGTATATGCCCTCGCACTCGAGATTCGGAAGCAGCAATATCTCCTGGATCTCTCTTGCCGCCTCTTCAAGACGGCCGGAACAGACGATACCCAGGCGAGACATCCCGGTGTCGACTTTTATATGGACTCTCAGGCTCCTGTCACCGAGAGCCCCGCAGTATGCTTTTGCTGCCTGCGCGCTGACTACGGTCTGCGTGATATCCTCGTCGGCAAGAGAACAGATCATATCCGGCTGAGTTGCTCCCAGCACCAGTACCGGAAGCCCGATCCCCGCTCCGCGCAGTTCAAGCGCTTCCGATGGCGTCGCAACGGCAAGGTAATTCGCGCCCAGCGACTGCAGTTTTTCCGCCACCCTTACTGCCCCGTGGCCATACGCGTCGGCTTTGACAAGACCCATGAACCTGCATTTTCCGGGCAGCCGCGACACGATCGTCTTATAGTTTTGTTCAAGCGCATCCAGCGATATCTCAGCCCACGTCCTGCTTCTGTCTTCCATTTGCATCTCCCCGTACTATTCACGGCCGGCACACGGCAACGGCGTATCTTATATATCCATGCGTAATATTGCTCTGTTATTCACGTGTCATAGATAAATCGCGCGGAATGGATCGTTTTTCCGCCTTCGGCGATCTCAGCCCTGAGAGGAAGAAGAGTACCTTGCTCGATCCACACGTCCTGCACCGTGTCCTCGCCCTGTTCCCCGCCGAGCGTTATGCGCACCGCGCTCTTCCCGTAGACCTCGTCAAGGCATGAGGATGTGACGGGCGCGCTCTGCCAGGCGCAAAGCATTTTATACAGAGCGGTCAGGGGGGCGAGCGTCCTGTTTTCGATATCGCCTGCACCGAGCAGTACGGTGTCCGCACCCAGCTTCCATTTTCCCTCCGTGAGGACTGCGCGGATCCCGGCCACCGATTCCGGCTCAATCACCGTTATTTCCGCACTGTTTGATTCGCTGTTCCACTTTAGTGCCAGCGTACAATCGAACACGTAACTCCCGTAGTCCGTATTCACACCGGCTGTAATCGATAAGGACTCCATTCCGTTTAACGTTTCCCTGAACTGTGTAAAGACTGCATATGCCGCGTTTCCGGAAGAGCAGCCTGACAGGAGCAGGATCATCGCAAGTGCACAGGTCATAAACCTGCGCAAAGCCACCACCTCACAATGTTCTTAGTATTTCAGAGAGCGCGGATATCGTGTCGTCCGGGCTCATCGAATACATGCCGAATTTTGCGGCAGCCGCGTCCCCCGCAGCACCGTGGATCCAGACTCCCGCCGCCGCCGCGTCAAAGGGTTCTGCCCCTTGACCGACAAGAGCGGCTATCACCCCCGCAAGAACGTCCCCGCTGCCCCCTTTTGCCATACCGGCATTGCCTGTAGTATTCACGAACGCCCTGCCTCCCGGCGATACTGTGATCGACCTGTGCCCTTTCAGAACAAGAGTACATTTGTTCTCCGCCGCAAAGCTCTGAGCCGCATAGAGTCTTCCGTGTTTTTCTATATCGCCTCCGAGTCTCGCGAACTCACCCTCGTGCGGCGTCAGAATGACAGGGCAGCGGGCGCTTTTCAGTAAATCTATATGTCCTTCAAGTGCATTTATGCCATCGGCGTCTATGACCAGAGGCACGCTGCAGCCTGAAATAATCTCCCTTATAAGTCTCTGCGTTTCCTCGCTTCGCCCGAGCCCGGGGCCAATGAGGCAAACGGTAGCGCTTTCGAGTTTTGCACGAAGCGGTTCGAGAGCTTCCATTGTGAGAGCCCCTCCCCGCCAAGAACTCCCCGCGCTGTCGTCCGGCAGGGGGAATGGCATGACTTCACTGCTCTTTTGAGCCACGATCGGATATATACAAGCCGGGACCCCAACCCATACGATACCGGCGCCCGCGCGGGAGGCCGCGGATGCCGCAAGGCTGGGCGCGCCCGAGTATCCCCGCGAACCCGCAATGACCAGTATTTTCCCATAGTCACCCTTATGCGATACGGGACGCCTTACAGGCAGACGTTCTCCGGCTTCCCGGCGCGTGAAGACGTCCACGTCGAGCAGCGACGATTCGACCAGGTCGTCCGGCAGCCCTATGTCGGCAATTATCAGTTTCCCTGTGCAGCAGCACCCCGGTTCGATCAAATGTCCGGGTTTTGCGCATGAAAAAGTAACTGTGACGTCTGCGTTCACCGCGCAGCCGAGCACTCTTCCCGTGTCTGCCTCCACACCGCTCGCTATGTCCGCGGCCACGACAGCTGCGCTGCATGAGTTTATTATGTTAACCGCATCCCTGGCTGCGCCGCGCATATGTGAATTCAGTCCGATCCCGAACATAGCGTCTATTATAACGTCCGCGCCCTTACAGTCGCTCTTTGCCTCGGCCGGGGAAAAATCCCTCACCGGTATAGAACACTCCAGCGCCCGGGCGAGCATAACCGCAGTATCTCTGGTGACTCTGTCGCGGCTTCCTGTCATCCAGACGCCGACGTCGGCGCCCTCCAGCTTGAGGATCCTCGCTGCCGCCAGTCCGTCCCCGCCGTTATTGCCGCTGCCTGAAAAAACGACGATCCGCCTCTTGTTCAGGCTCCCCAAAATATCGATCACGGCTTTTGCTATGCTGCCGGCCGCGGTTTCCATGAGCGTCAACGACGGAATGCCTCTTTCGAAAATCGCTCTCTCGTCCGCGCCTTTCATTTCTTTTGCTCCCGATATCCTCACGAGCGCCCTCTCCTTAATAAAAACGGTGACTGATACGGATAATATTATAGTAGCGACTGAGTTCGCAGTCAAATTTTACTTGCTTTCCCCGACAGACTATGATATATAAATAATAATATTTTAACGCGATGAAGGAGTCCGCGGGCAGGATACGCCGTATTCAGAGAGTGCGGCCCCGGCTGAAAGCCGCACTGCGACGCTGTACCGCACTTCCCTCCCGAGCATCGCCGCTGAAACTGAAGTAGGCGGCGGCGGAGCGGTCCCGATAACGACCATGGCCGGTGACAGCCGGCGGAGCGCGCAGGTATCTGCGAATGCGGGTGGTACCGCGGAAGCACGTCTTTCGCCCCGGTTTCGGGCGAAGGGCTTTTTTATTTATAGTTACTCTTTTGAGCAGTTATTCAGCCCGAAGACGACGTTTCATTAAAGGCTCGCCGCGAAATTCCGCGGGCTATAGAATGGAGAGAAATACATGAAAGAAAAACTTGAACACATACGGCAACATGCTGCACAGGATATTCTCCGCGCTCCCGATACGGGGGCGCTCGAGCAGGTGCGTGTTGCTTACCTCGGAAAAAAGGGAGAACTGACCCTTCTTCTTAAGCAAATGGGGGGTATCGCCGCTGAAGAACGGCCTGTTGTCGGTCAGCTTGCAAACGCGATCAGGGTCGATCTTGAGAACATGATAAGCGAAAGGTCAAGGGTCCTAGGTGAGGAAGCCTTGAACAAACGAATGATAGAAGAGGCGCTTGACGTAACTATCCCGGGAAAACGCACGCCTCTGGGAAAGAAACACCCGATAACAATTGTTCTGGATGAGGCTAAAGACATTTTCATCGGGATGGGATTTGAGATCGCCGAAGGCCCCGAAGTGGAGGACGAGTACCACAACTTCACTGCGCTGAACACCAGGCCCGGCCACCCCGCACGCGACTGGCAGGACACATTCTATCTGAGCGAGGACAGCCGCGTTCTTTTAAGGACACAGACTTCGCCGGTTCAGATCCGTGTGATGGAAAGAAAAAAACCGCCTATCCGCGTCATCTCGCCCGGACGGGTCTACAGGAAAGACGAGGTCGACGCTACCCACTCCCCGATGTTCCATCAGCTCGAGGGGTTGGTAGTCGATAAAGGCATAACAATGACCGATCTCAAAGGCACCCTCGTGCAGTTCGTTAAAATGCTGTACGGAGAAGATGCCCGCTTGCGGTTCAGACCCCACCACTTCCCTTTCACTGAGCCTTCCTGCGAGGTCGACATCATGTGCTTTGAGTGCCAGGGCGAGGGCTGCCGTGTCTGCAAGGGCGAGGGCTGGATAGAGCTGCTCGGGGCGGGCATGGTCCACCCGCGCGTGCTTGAGGGCTGCGGTATTGATTCCGAGGTCTACAGCGGCTTCGCTTTCGGCATAGGCGTTGACCGTCTGACGATGCGAAGGTTTAACATCAATGATCTGCGGCTGCTTTTTGAGAACGATATCCGCTTTCTGTCCCAGTTTTAACCCGGGATCTGTTTATTATGTAAACCTCAGCTCAGTCGGAGCATAGTATTCACCAAAAAAAAATCGATCGCAATTGATGTGAGAGGGATTGAATCATATATGAAACTATCACGAAAATGGCTTGATGAATTTGTAGAAATTCACGCTGCAGATAAAGAATACGCAGATAAAATGACAATGAGCGGGTCCAAAGTCGAGGCAGTCCATCTGCCGGGCAGCGAGATCCGGAACGTCGTAGTCGGCCGCGTATTAAAGACCGCCCCCCATCCCAACGCGGATAAACTGATCGTCTGCTCGGTCGATACGGGCGCAGACGCCCCCATACAGATCGTCACGGCAGCGACTAATGTTAACGCCGGGGACCTGGTGCCCGTCGCGCTGGACGGAGCCAGACTCGCGGGCGGCCAGGAGATCCGTTCGGGAGTTCTCCGGGGTGAAGCGTCCGAGGGGATGTTCTGTTCCATAGCAGAACTCGGTTTGACGCTCCATGAAGTGCCGTACGCCGTTGAAGACGGCATCCTCGTTTTGCAGGAGGAATGCGCGCCGGGAGACGACATACGAAACGTCTTGGGCCTTGACGACCACGTGATCGAATTCGAGATCACCAATAACAGGCCGGACTGCCTGAGCGTAATAGGCCTGGCGCGCGAATCCGCGGCAACGTTTGGTCTTGCGATGCGCACGCACGAACCGGTCGTAAAGGGCAATGGACCGGATATCAGGGGACTGCTGAAGGTCGAAGTGCATGATACCGATCTGTGTCCGCGCTACACGGCGCGCATGGTTACAGACGTCCGAATTGCCCCCTCTCCGCGCTGGATGCGCGAAAGACTGTCGTCGAGCGGCGTAAGACCGATAAACAACATTGTCGACATCACAAACTACGTGATGCTCGAGTACGGCCAGCCTATGCACGCTTTTGACTTCTCATGTGTTGAAGGCGACACGATAATCGTCCGCCGCGCGGGCAAGGACTCCTCCTTTGTCACCCTCGACGGAAACGAGCGCAAACTGACCGGGAACATGCTCATGATAGCGGATAAGAACCGCCCTGTCGGTATCGCCGGGATCATGGGCGGCATGAACAGCGAAATAACCGACAACACGCGAAACATCGTCTTTGAATCGGCGAATTTCAACGGCACTTCGGTGCGCACCACCGCCACGGCTCTAGGCATACGCACAGATGCATCCTCGAGATTTGAAAAGGGTCTCGACGCCTCGATGACCGTCACGGCAGTCAACAGGGCCTGCGAACTTGTTGAGATGCTCGGAGCCGGCACTGTCTGCACGGGAATAATCGATATCGATAACTCTGATCATACACCGGTCGTCCTTCCGCTCCGGCGGGAGCGTATCAACAGCCTGCTCGGCATTTCAGTCAGCTATGACGAAATGTGCGGGATACTCTCGAAACTGGGATTCACGGTATCCGGAGACCTCGTCACGGTCCCTTCATGGCGCGGAGATGTGGAACACATGGCCGATCTTGCCGAGGAAGTGGCGCGGATGTACGGTTATGACAAACTCCCTATCACTTCTTTTAAAGGCGAGACTCCTCAGGGCGGGTTTACCAGGGAACAAAAACTGCTCAGAAATGTTGGTATGTACGCCCGCGCACTGGGATACAATGAGATCCTGACTTACTCGTTCATCAGTCCGGCATCCTATGACAAGCTTCGATTCCCCGAGGATGACGAGCGCAGGAGATCCCTCGAAATTCTGAATCCGCTTGGAAAAGACACCAGCATAATGCGCACGTCCGCGCTGCCTTCCATGATGGAAACGCTGCAGAGGAATTACAGCTTCAGGAATAAATCCGTCAAGTTCTATGAGCAGGCTACGGTCTACAGCCCCGCTGCAGACGGCCTTTCAAACGAAACGGTCCATCTTGTTCTCGGGTGTTATGGGAAAGACATTGATTTTTACACAATAAAAGGAGACGTCGAGTCCCTGCTTTCTCAGATGAATCTCCCCGAGGTGTCTTTCTCGGCAGACAGCAGAAACGCTTCATTCCATCCCGGGCGCTGCGCGGTGATCTCCTGCCTCGGGGAGATCATAGGCACCTGCGGGCAGATACATCCCCTGGCTGCGTCCTCCTATGATATCGACGTGGAGGTCTATGCCGCCGAACTCGATCTTGCGCTGCTGTTTCGGTGCATTCTGCCCGAAAAACACTATATACCTCTGCCGAAATACCCGGCCGTCACTCGGGATATCGCCCTTGTTTGTGATAAATCGATCACAGTGTCGACGCTTGAGGATTGTATCCGCAAGGCGGGAGCTCCGCTGCTTAAGGAGATCGAGTTCTTCGACATTTACACTGGTCCAGGCATTCCCGAAGGAAAAAAGAGCGTCGCTTTCTCCCTTGTATTCCGCTCGGATGAAAGGAACCTGCGGGACGAAGACGTGCTTGCCCCGTATCAGGCGATCCTTCAGGCAGCCGGTGACACACTGAATGCTAAGCTGAGGTAATATTTTACTTTACACAAACCTGCAATTAGTATATTATATAGTGTGATTTCGATCTTCGAAATCAAGAGAGTTAACTTACCCCATTCTGTGAAATAATACTATGCGGGGAATGCGGCACGGGAGGAGCAGCTTATGGATGATAATACCAGAAAATTCAACGTTCCGGATGAGAAAGACACCGAAACCAAGCGCATCCTGTCACAGGTATATGACGCGCTGAGCAAAAAAGGGTATAATCCTATCAACCAGATAGTTGGCTACCTTCTTTCTGAAGACCCGACCTACATCACGAACTACAACAATGCTCGAGGTCTTATACGCAGAATTGACAGGGACGAACTGATGCAGGAACTCGTCCGATCGTACCTGTTCAACTGAATCCGTCTCTATTACAGCTCCCGTGCGTCTCTGAGCCGGAACCGCCCGGCAATTGACGCGCGGGAGTTTGAACATCGGTTTTGAACATCGGTTTTGTATGATATTTGTCGTTTTCGGTTGACATAAATAGAGAATTGTGTTACTATTCGTAACAACCGGAAACAAATAGTTTTTTTAAACTGTTTTGTCGGAGGTTAAAATGAAAATACTGAAGCAGCCCCGGGATTCCGGTTATACCGCGTTGCCTCGCAGAGAGGAGATAACTAAATGGCAGTGAAAAAAAAGGATAGCATCCTCACCTACAAAGGCCGCCCCCTTATGCGCAAAGGCAACCTTATCTATTACGGCAGCATGTCGGACAAATATATCATAATGCTGCAGATCCTCGACTCAAAGACCGACGGCGAATTCGAGGAAGCTACAAGGGTCTCCGTCCAGCTGCAGCTTACGGACCCCGATATCCGTTCCAGAGACCGCGTTATTAAAAAGTCGGAAAAGAACGGTATTTACACGGCCCTTGACGTGGGTGTCGTCTGGCTGGAGAGGGCATTGAGCCAGGAGTAGTTTAAATCAAATGGTCTTCGCTGACCGAAGACCATTACATAAAAAACGTGGGGTTGTACATATGCGAAGAATTGGTAAGAGAGTTGGGAGATTTGCGCTCTGCGCCGCGCTTATAATCGTGACGTGCTGCAGTTCCGCAGCGCTGGCGCTCACAACGGGCGTTGTCAACTCACAGTCCGGTTTAAGGCTCAGGAGCGGTCCGGACACATCGTCCGACACGATCACCGTTATCGGGCACGGTACGACCGTCGAGGTTATATGTGCGTATAACGGCTGGTGTAACGTCAGCGTAAACGGCCAGACAGGCTACATGGCCCAGGAGTATCTGAACTTATCGTCTCCCGAATGCGCGATGACCGGCACGGTAAATGTAACAGCCGTCAATCTTCGGGCAGCACCCGGCACTTCCTCAAATATTCTCAAACTGCTCTACCAGGGGGAGCAGGTAACCATCCTAGGAATCGAAGGCAAATGGAGCCGTGTAGCTTATAACTCTCTAACCGGATTCATCTATACCGAATATCTGTCTATTTTATCGCAGGGCGGCGGCACCTATCAGAGCGCCGCAGCGCAGACTTCCGCTGCTCCTCTCGCCGCTGCTCCTCAGGACGTTTCCCAACCCGCCGGCACGATGTACATAACCGGTTACGGAGTTAATTTCAGGGCGGAGCCCAATACGTCCTGCGCAGTATATGAGGTTCTGCCTTTCGGCACAGCCGTAACTCCTGTCGAAGTTCTGGACAGCTGGACAAAAGTGAGCTATAACGGCCGCACAGGCTATATATATAACCAGTACCTCGGCGCTGCCCCCGACACGCTCGCATCAAAGATCATTGCCAAAGCGGCGGAATATCTCGGCACGCCGTACGTATACGGCGGATCAACACCTTCGGGATTTGACTGCTCCGGATTCACCAAATATGTCTTCTCCTTTTTTGACTACAACCTGAATCGAACTGCGCACGGACAGATATCCGACGGAAGAAGCATCACGCAGAGCGAACTGAGGCCCGGAGATCTTGTTTTCTTCAGCGAAGGCCGGACAGGTTACGCGACACATGTCGGCATCTATACCGGCAACGGCGAATTTATACACTCCTCAAACCGCGGAGTAGTATATAACAATCTGACAGACTGCTACTATGCCGATTACTATATGTGCGCAGTCAGGGTGCTGCCGTAAACTCCAACTCATAGAAATATCACCGCCGTGCAGAGATCTGCACGGCGATTTTGCGTTTTTGGAACACTTGTTCACACTGGCCGGGGAGAGAATTTGCCGCTGCGGCGGCTTATATTTTACCGGTATATCGCTGCTATTCCAGATACATCCGGCGGAGCTTATCAAGACGAGGCTGCGACAATCCGATCTCGGTACTCAGAAACTCCTCCATGGAGCCGAACTTCTCATCAATTAACCTCAGGGCCTCATCTATGTATTCCGGCATTGCGCAGAAGAATGCCCGGCAGGTAGCGGGATCCATCTCCCCTTCCATACGGCTCAGGACCTCGGCGACGATCCTGTCCACACGGTCCGCACAATATTGATTCGTCATCAGGTAATCCGAAATGATGCTCTCCCTCGGTACGCCCAGCGCGCTGAGCAGAAATACGGTCGCAAGGCCCGTTCTGTCTTTCCCCATAGTACAGTGCCACAGGACAGAACCCTCGTTATTTTCGAGCAGGATGTCAAAGAACTTCCGGTACTGACTGCGGCTGAATTCATCTTCCACCATTCTTTTATACGCCTTCTTCATCTGATCGGGGTGCAGCGAGGCCATCCCGTCTTTACCCTCAAGCAGGACGCTGGGACGCCTTTCATGTGTGACGCCGGATACGGATTCTTCGAATACCGGCAGTTCGATATATTCAACTCCCGGGATAATCACATCAGGAGAATGCTGCTTTTCTATCGATGCACGAAAATCGATCACTTTTCGAACGTTATATTCCTCGACCAGAACTCGCTTGTCATTTTTTGTGACGTCGGACAGTTTGCTGCTGCGGATAAGACGCCTGCGGCGCACTGTCGCTCCGTCGGCCGTAACAAATCCGCCGAGATCCCTCGCGTTATCGATCCCTTCAAAGGGTATCAGGTTATGTTTTGACATGTTTTTCTTTGCAGCCTCCCGGGAGTGCGTTATTAAGAAATATTTTCGCTATAAGAATAACATATAAGTGCCGCTGTCCGCAAGCACGGCCGGGATATAAAGACAAAACCGCGCATGCCGTTCTCCCTTGACAACGCGGCTCCGTGTACCTATACTTTGACGTGCTGTTTTTCCTCTTCCGACCCCGCTCAGAGCGATCGCTTACAATTCAGAGCTCCTGATTGCGTCTGTCGGTCTATACCGTTCCGGTGCGACCCCACACGGCGCCCGGCCGGAACTGATTGATTTGGTGACTGAATGAAAAAAGGATTATTTGGAACGGTACTCATACTGGCCGGCGGCTTCCTGTGGGGCACGATGGGCATGTTTGTCAAACTGCTCTCGAACGGAGGATTTTCCACATCGCAGATCACCGCGTTTCGCATGGCAGCCGGCACCGCGGCTGTTTGGATCTTTATTTTTTTCTATAACAAGAAGCTATTCAGAATCAGGTTAAAAGACCTTCCCTTATTTGTAATTACCGGCGTGTTCTGTATCTCGGGAACCTCGGTCACTTACTTTACAACTATCACCCATTCGGGCATGGGAGTAGCGGCCGTACTAATGTACTTCTCCCCTGTTTTCGTTATAATCCTGTCGCGTCTTTTCTTCAGGGAGGCCGTAACAAAACCGAAGGTCGCCGCGTGCATCCTGGCTGTTGCCGGCTGCGCGCTTGTCTCCGGCGTATTGAGCATTGAACGGATCCAGCCGACGTATCTTTTGACGGGCCTCGCTTCCGCTCTGTTCTACGGGATGTACAGTATATTGAGCAAGCATCTCCTTGACAGAGGCTACCATACGCTGACTATAACCGCGTACGCCTTTCTTTTCGCGGCCGCCTCTATTCTCTTTTTTGCCGACATCCCCGGGCTATATCAAAGGATCCGCGGCGACAACATGCTGATCCTGTACGGTTTGACCCTGGCTGTTGCCGCATGCGCTCTTCCCTACATACTCTACACGCTGGGACTCTCTTATACGCAGACCGGAAAAGCAGCGATAATGTCATCTGTCGAACCGGTCACCGCCGCGGTTCTCGGCTGCGTCTTTTATCGGGAGAAACTTGATATATTTCAAGTGCTCGGCATTGCGCTTGTTCTGTCCTCGGTTTTTGTCCTGAACGTGAAATTGCGCTGCCGCGGTCCGTCGCAGAAAAAACAGAGTACTGACTGAAGGCGCTAAAAAACAGCTGCCGCGGCTATCGATCTGCCGCGGCAGTTTGCGCGTTTTAAAGAACGATTGTTCTTTGAAACGGACGAGGTTTGCGCTACTCGTTTTTCAGGCGTGATCTGTTTATCGCGGCTTCAAGAGCGTCACAAGCCTGCCAGATCGCGTCCGGGTCTCCGCTTTTCACGGCGTTTGCCAGTTCTTCGGAAGCCCTGTCCACGCTGCCTCTGTCCTCTTTTCGAATACGCTTGCGGATCTGGTTTGCGCGGTACATGAGCTGTTCGGAGCGCTCCCTGGCCCCCGCGTGTTCTTTTCGGAGCATATCCTGCTCCCTCTGTTCGCGCGCATCCCGGACGGCCCTCTCTATTTCATCGCGGGACATGTTTGACGTCGAAGTTATCGTGATGTCCTGAGCCATGCCCGTATCGAGATCGCGCGCCGAGACGTTAACAATGCCGTTTGAATCGATATCAAATGTCACTTCTATCTGAGGAATACCACGCGGAGCGCGTCGAATACCGTTCAGTTGAAATCTCCCGAGAGTGCGGTTCTGTGACGCCATAGGCCTCTCGCCCTGAAGCACGTGCACCTCGACCGCGGGCTGATAATCCGCTGCCGTTGTGAATACACGGCTCTTTCTGATCGGCAGCGTCGTGTTGCGCTCAATAACAACGGTATAAACTCCGCCCACCGTCTCGATGCCGAGCGAGAGCGGCGTGACGTCAAGAAGAAGCAGCCCCTGAACGGTGCCCGTGAGAACTCCCCCCTGCAGACACGCCCCCATCGCCACGCACTCGTCGGGATTGATCCCCTTGAAAGGTTCTTTTCCCATATAATTCTTCACTGCTTCATATACGGCAGGTATGCGGCTGCACCCTCCCACCATGAGCACCTTGGACACCTGAGCCGGTTCCAGTCCCGAATCGTGCATGGCCTGTCTGACCGGACCCATTGTCTGCTCAACAAGCTCCCGCGTGAGTTCGTTGAACTTTGAACGTGTGAGCGTTATTTCCATATGGAGCGGAACGCCCCGATGTGAGCAGATGTACGGCAGGTTTATAACAGTCGACGTGGTTGCCGAGAGCTCCTTCTTTGCCTGCTCGGCAGCCTCGGTTACGCGCTGCATAGCGGCAGAGTCTTTCGAGAGGTCGACCTGATGCTCCGCCTTGAACTCGGCCAGAAGCCAGTCTGCGACCCTGGCGTCAAAATCATCCCCTCCCAGCCTGTTGTTTCCGGCTGTCGCAAGAACTTCGATGACACCTGAGCTGATCTCGAGGATGGACACGTCAAACGTACCGCCGCCCAGGTCGTAGACCATTATTTTCTGTGAATACTCTTTATCGACCCCGTAGGCGAGAGCCGCCGCCGTAGGTTCGTTAATAATACGGTGTACGTTGAGCCCCGCTATCTCTCCCGCGTCCTTTGTGGCCTGACGCTGAGCGTCCGTAAAGTAAGCCGGGACCGTAATGACAGCGTCCGTGACCTGATCCCCCAGGTATGCCTCGGCGTCAGCTTTCAGCTTGCTTAATATCATCGCCGATATTTCCTGGGGGGAGTATTCTTTTTTGTCGATCTTTATGCGCCTGTTCGTGCCCATATCGCGCTTAACGGAACTGATCGTCCGGGCCGGGTTTATGATAGCCTGACGCTTAGCCGCCTCTCCGACCAGGCGTTCCCCCGCCTTCGTGAAAGCCACTATGGAAGGAGTGGTGCGTTTTCCTTCCCCGTTCGGGATTATTACCGCGCTGCCGCCTTCCATGACAGCCATACATGAGTTTGTCGTGCCCAGATCGATTCCGATCATCTTGCCCAATTCCAACCCTCCATGCCGCCGCCGGCGGTCATTCTGTTCTCAGCGCTTCCACAGGATCCTTCCTGGCTGCGCTGCGGGACGGTATCAATCCCGCGAACAGCGTCAACACGACGCTTATCGCGACGAGTATTGCGGCAGGCAATATCTCAAGTTTCGCAACGTTCGGAATATTGGCCAGTGACTTTATTATCGCGTTGATCGGAATACACAGCAGGATCGTCAGACCGACGCCGATCAGTCCCGCGGCAAGTCCGACGATAAATGTCTCGGCGTTGAATACGTGAGAAATGTCGCGCTTCGAGGCGCCGATGCTTCGCAGGATACCGATCTCCTTCGTGCGCTCGAGCACGGAGATGTTGGTAATCACACCTATCATGATAGATGAAACAACGAGGGAGATCGCTACAAAAGCGATCAGGACGTATGAGATAGTATTTACTATCTTCGTCACGTTCTTCATCAGCATACCGACATAATCCGTATAACTGATGACCTTGTCATCCTCACCCGACTGAATCATCTTGTCATTGTACGCTTTGATCGCGGCCACGATCTCGTCTTTCGCTTCGAAGTCCGTAGGGTATAGATTGATCACCGAAGGGCTCTCGGTGTCGGCGATACCGAGCAGCGTGACGTTATCCGCGTACGTTGCATCGGTATGCCGCGGTGTCATCTGCTCCTTGAAACGGGCAAGTATCGTCTCTTCCGGCACCTGACCGAGGTAGGGCCTGATCTGCGCCTGCTCCTCCTCGGGGAGCGATTCGATGTACTCAAACACGTCTTCTATAGTTATTTCAGGAGACTGTTCTCCGGTCGAAAACGGGAGCCCCGTAAAAACGTCAGTTTCCGGATCCTCCAGCTGTTTTTTTACTATTTCGGTTTCATTTATCCTGTCTATATAGTATTTTGTGAGCGAGGGCATATACCCTATCCCTCCGTCGCTGCCTGAGGTCACAGTGCCCTCTGCGGGGCGTATGATACCGACGACACGGAGCTTCATCGCGTCAGATATAAGGTCAGCCTTATATTCCTCGTCCTGGCGCATATCTTTCCAGGTACCGCTGTCTTCATCGTACTCGAAATAGTCCGCGGGGAGAACGAGGGAGAATTCAAGGCCGATGAAGTCACTGAATTCAAAGCTGAGCTGCTTGCTTTCCATCGTTTCGCCGTTCTTCATGCGTTTTATCAGGCCCGCTATTTCATTTTGATCCAGGATGTTAAGCGTATAAAGAGTCAGGTCGGTGATCTCATTTTCCCGGTCAACGATCAATACTACGTCGTCGAATTCTTTTGGCCAGGAACCCTCGACCAATTCATACTGCGCATCAAGGAGCGCTCTGCTGTTCTGAAGCTGTTTGAACGCGTCGAAATAACTCTGCTCCGAAAAACGGCTCGAACCGAACGAGATCATATCGCTTTGCATCTGCGAAGCTCCCGGCGTACCGGTGATCTTGTCCAGTATCCTGCTCGGATTGACTTGAACGACGCCCCGCGACAGATCCGTGCTGAATATCTGCAGCTCCACGTCATATATATATTCCACATCGCTTAAGCTGGTTTCAAGTCCGGTCTCACCGCTTTCAAGATACCTCTTGAAAGCTGCCAGGTCGTTTTTTTGCACATCATTTGTCATTGTGTTGAAAGTATCGCCCAGCATGTCGCTGGAGTAGATCCGATCCAGGCCGTGTTCTGGTTCATCGCCTTTATCAATTCCCATCATAGTTCCCAATATGCTCGAGAAATCGACGGTCTCAGCCTCGATCGTAATAGGGTAATTCGACAGGGTCTCCGATTCGACGCTGTTGATGTATGCCTGGAACCCCGTGGACAGTGACAGGATAAGCGCGATCCCAATAATGCCGATGCTGCCCGCGAACGCCGTGAGCAAAGTGCGGCGCTTTTTCGTCATAAGGTTGTTTAGCGACAGCTGAAAGGCCGTTCTGAAAGACATAGAACGGTTCTTTTCGCGGCGAGCGCTCTTTTCGATATTCTGCGGCGGCACTTCAGTGACAGTGTAGGGATTTGTGTCGCCGATCACCTGTCCGTCAAGCAGGCGCACGATGCGCGTCGAGTATCTGTCTGCAAGATCGGGATTGTGCGTAACCATAATAACCAGTCGGTCTTTTGCAACCTCTTTCAGTATATCAAGAACCTGTACGCTCGTATCCGTGTCGAGAGCGCCTGTCGGTTCGTCCGCAAGCAGGATAGCGGGGTCGTTGACAAGTGCGCGCGCAATAGCGACCCGCTGCATCTGACCGCCCGACAGCTGATTAGGCTTCTTTCTGATCTGGTCGCCGAGGCCCACCTGCTCGAGCGCCCTGATGGCCCGCTCTCTTCGCTCGGCAGCCGAAACGCCGCTCAGAGTCAGAGCCAGCTCGACGTTGGACAGGACCGTCTGATGCGAGATCAGGTTATATGTCTGAAAAACAAAGCCGACGGAATGATTGCGGTAGGCGTCCCAATCGCCGTCTTTGTACTCCTTGGTAGAGCGCCCGTCTATAATGATGTCTCCCGACGTGTACTGGTCGAGCCCGCCGATTATGTTAAGAAGAGTGGTTTTCCCGCAGCCTGAAGGGCCCAGAACGGAAACAAACTCGCTCTTTCGGAATGAGATATCAACGCCCCTCAGAGCCTTGACCGTATCTCCTATCCCCGGATATTCCTTATATACGCTCTTTAGTTCCAACAACTCGGATCTTTGCTCCTTTCAAGTTCCTGCAAGTAATTATAAGACATACTGTCAACATAAATCGGTATATCCGGAAAAATTTTTAAATAATTAACATTCAAGATCATGAAGAAAGGGAACCGGAACAGGCCCCGGCTCCCCGAAAGTTTGCCCTGTTCTCCCCTCAGAGCGGGGCTTTGGCTATCTCAACAATGACAGAAACTGTCTTCTCCATGGATTGGACGCATACCCCCTCGTTGACGCCGTGGTAGTTAAAGCCCCCCACCCCGATATTAGGGCAGGGCAGTCCGCGGAACGAGAGCGCCGAGCCGTCCGTCCCGCCGCGCGTCGGAATAACATTCGGCTCAATGCCGCACCTTCGCATCGCGTCTACCGCTCTTTCGATCACGTGGGTCTTGTCTTTCAGCACTTCCAGCATGTTGTAATACTGGTCACGAGTTTTGACCTCAACCGTGCCGGCACCGTATTTGTCGTTCAGGAAGCCGGCCGCGCTCATAAGAATGTCCTTTCGTTTTGTGAACTTTTCGCGGTCGTGGTCCCTGACTATATATGAAAGCTCCGCGAGGGACTCGTTGCCCGACATTTCGCTCAGATGAAAAAAGCCCTCGCGCCCGCTCGTGTATTGCGGCCGCTCCGCCGCGGGCAGCATAGAGTCAAACTCCATGGCGATCATGCAGGCATTTTTCATAACGCCTTTTGCGGAACCCGGATGAACGTTAAGACCGTGTATAAAGACGTTGGCCTCCGCGGCATTGAATGTCTCGAAGGAGAGCTGCCCCAATTCGCCTCCGTCGAGCGTATATGCGAAATCACAGGCAAACACATCCGTATCGAGCAGCGAGGCGCCGTGTCCGATCTCCTCGTCAGGCGTGAAACATACCGCTATACCTCCGTGCGGTATATCCCGCAGCAGCTCAACAGCGCGCACGATCTCGGCTATCCCGGCTTTGTCGTCTGCTCCGAGCAGTGTCATTCCGTCGGTAACTATCAGGTCGCTGCCTTCGTATTTCGTTAAAAAGGGAAAATCCCGCACCCTCGTGACTACGTTTTTTTCCTCGTTCAGAACAATATCGGATCCGTCGTAACCGTGTATGATGCGCGGCCTGACATTCTCTCCCGTGACGTCGGGGCTCGTATCCAGGTGGGCGATGAATCCTATAGAAGGCAGCCGCTCGCAGCCTTCGGAGGGCGGCAGATAACCGTATACGTACGCGTGTTCATCGACTGTCACACCCTCCGCGCCTATTTGTGTGAGATCATTTGCGACCATCTGCGCAAGCGTGTGCTGGCCGGCAGTCGAGGGTGTTTTTTCAGTTTTCGGATCTGCCCGTGTATCTACGGAAACATAGCGCAGAAAGCTTTCGATCAGTTCCATTTATCTTCAGTCCCTTCTGTTTACGGCGCCGCATAGGATTCCACTGTGACGCCCGAATAGTAATGCTCGAGTATCTCAATATATGTGCTTCCCGTTTTTGCCATATAATTCGCCCCGTATTGGCTCATACCAACACCGTGCCCGTACCCTACGGTTGTAAATATAAATTTACTCTCGCCTGCAGTCACCGTGAAATTTGCGGAATTCAGCCCGAGCAGAGCGCGGATCTCTCTCCCGCTAACGGTCTCGCCGCCCACAGCAATCGACTTAACGCTGCCCGCTTCGCTTCTCACAACGTCTGAAAACCATTGCGATACCGGAACGGAGAGGTCTGCCAAAGGGATTACGCCCAAAAGCAGCTCCCGGAGTTCACCGGTCGGGATCTCAACGGATCCGCTAAACCTGGGGGCCGACTCCTCTCCCCGGCTCGGAACGCTCTGAAGGTACGGCCTTTCTGTTCCCCAGACGTCCACAGCCGCCTCGGTCCGGCCGGAGCTTGTGGAGTGAAAGACGGCGTCGATCAACTCTGAGCCGTATTTTATCACCATTCCGTCGGTCTCGTCCACCGCGGTTTGTATTCTGGCCGCTTTTTCTTCATATTCACCGGCCCACTTCTCCCTGAGCAATTCGTCGCTCACGTATGCGCTGCAGTGCGAGTAGTCGGTGCAGACGTCGGCTCCCTCGTGGACTCCGCCCCTGTCTACTCTGTAGAGGGCGTACGTACGCGCAGTCGCGGCCTGCGCTTTCAGTGCCTCCGGCTCAAACGTGACAGGCATCTCCGCGGCCAGAACGCCCCTCAGATAATCTCTGAGCGATATCGAAATGATACCCTCATCCGTCTGAAGCCTTATGACCGTGTTACTGTCAAATACGCTATGCGCCACTTCCTCCCGTAACGGCTGTTTGCCGTCTTCGCCGGTCTCGCCCTGTCGGCTTCCGTCTTCAGGCAAGGACTCGTCAACGGCGGCCGGGACCTCGGCGAACATTATGTCACCCTGCGGCTTTTCCACCATAATTGCGGGTATCAGAAACGCGGCAGCCGTAAGGGCAAGTCCGAAAACAAGCGACAGCTTCATACACATGTACTCCTTTTTGCGCAGCCTGTGCCGCGCTGCATTTTCCTTATCATGTTTATTCCGGCGCCCTGCCGCTCATGCCATCGGGACTCCCCGTTCACCCATGCGGATATATCGAAGTGCGTCTATGCGCCGACAATATAATCGGAGTTTTCTGCTCTTTATTTTTTTGGATCGGTGCAGTATAATATATCGATACGTAGAACATCAAAGGAGGGCCTCCGGATGGTGAGTACCGTACGTTCTCTCGGTCTGTTCGGTCTTTCGGGGAACGAGATCTGTGCGGAATGTTATATCGCAACCGGACTGATGGCCTTCGAAGTTGTCGGACTTCCGGACGTAGCTGTCCGGGAGGCGCGCGACAGGGTAAGGGCGAGCATAAAAAGCTGCGGTTTCAATTTCCCTCTCGGGCGCGTCATCGTGAATCTTGCGCCCGCCGATTTGAAGAAATCCGGTACCCTTTACGACCTTCCGATATTTCTGGGCATACTCTCCGCACAAGGCGCAATTCCGCCGTTGTCCGGTGAAGATGCTTTCATAGGCGAATTATCTCTCGCCGGCGACCTGCGCGAGGTCCCCGGTATCCTTCCGATGGCCCTCGCAGCGCCAAAGTTCGGAATAAAGAGGCTTTTTGTACCCGCCGCAAACGCACCTGAAGCGACTCTGGCCGGTACGTGTGAAGTGTTCGGCGTTAAGAACGTTGTGGAACTTGTCGCCGCGCTGAACGGCGGTGAGCCCCTGTTCCCCCAGACGCCCTGGGTACCCGAACGCAGCAAAAAAGAGCTGCCGGATTTTTCCGACGTGCGGGGACAGGATAATGCAAAACGCGCGCTTGAGATAGCTGCCGCCGGAGCGCACAACGTTCTCCTGATCGGTCCTCCCGGTTCAGGAAAGAGTATGCTGGCACGCAGGCTTCCGTCGATCCTGCCCGAACTGAACCGTACAGAGCAGCTCGAGGTGACGCAGATCCATTCCGTTATGGGCCTCACAGGCCATAACGAGCCGCTCATGACGTCGCGCCCGTTCAGAAGCCCCCACCACACTCTTTCGGCGCCGGCCCTTACGGGCGGAGGTACGATCCCCAGACCGGGTGAAATATCCCTCGCACATCACGGCGTCCTTTTCCTGGACGAGTTTCCGGAGTTCAGCCGCTCCGCCCTCGAGACTCTGCGGCAGCCGCTTGAAGACGGCTTCGTCACAATATCCCGCGTGGCGGGTACGCTCAGCTTCCCCAGCAGATTCATGCTTGTATGCGCAATGAACCCCTGTCCGTGCGGCTGGTACTCGGATCCGTCGGGCAGATGCAAATGTACGGCATCGAATCTGGCGTCCTATCGCGCCCGCATATCCGGACCGCTGCTCGACAGGATCGATCTGCGGGTAGAGGTACCCTCATTGACATATGAAGAGATATCATCCCGCTCTCGGGGTGAGCCGTCCTCGGCGATATACGGCCGTGTCGCGAGAGCGAGGGAAATACAGAACAGGCGATTTGAAGGTACGGGATACACGACAAACGCCAGCGTACCGATGCCGCTGCTTCGCGACCTGATAGATCTGGACGATAAGGCTAACGCCCTTTTGAATTCAGCATACAGGCGAATGGGCATGACGGCGCGCTCCTACGACAGGGTATTGCGTGTGTCACGGACAATAGCTGATTTGAGCGGCAGCGATCCGGTCTGCAGCGAGCATGTAGCGGAAGCGATTCAATACAGGGCATTGGAGGTCACGGCATAATGCAAAACAGGAAGAATATCGGTTTCAGAGAATTCAGAAATGTATGTTTCATCAAGCAGGTCTACGGGGCGAATATCCGCAATATGGCCATTGTGGCGGTTATTGCGTTCCTGCTCTGGGTCGAACTGCTCGTGTCGTTTATTCGCAAACCGAGCGACGTAGTCTTTTTTATAGTCTTTACCGTGCTGGTACTCGGTTTCTGCGGAGCTCTGCTGTATTTTGTCGCAAAACCATACTCTCATCCCGTATACCGGCAAATAGCGAAGTATTTCGGAAAGACCCCGGAGGATATTGAAAGAGGCGTCAATGAGATAAGTATGTCTTTTGTGGATCAGAACCTGACTTTCAGCCTCAACAAAAACTATTTCAGCGACACCTGGTTTGTCAGACGGAATTTCCTATTTTCCGATATCTGCCCTCTGGCGACGCCCGAGGAGCTGGAAGAGATCAAAGCAGAAAAAGAGCTGAAAAAGCAGCTTCGCAGGCAGCGGAAGCAATGCGGAAAATCAGATTTTGCAGATAAGGAGAACAAGACCGACTGATGGAAGAGGTCATTCTGCTGAAGATGGGCGAAACTGTCCTGAAGGGGCTGAACAGACGTTCATTCGAAGCTCGCTTTTTGCGCAACTTAAAAAACAGTCTTAATCCGATCGGGCCTTTCGATATTTCCATTTCGCAATCCACAGTTTACGCTTCCCCGGCTGAGGACGGGGTCGACATGGACGCCGCTTTCAGAGCCGCGAAGCGCGTTTTCGGCGCCGTCGCGGTTTCGAGAGCAGCCGTGTGCGCCAAGGACGTCGACGCGATCTTTAATACGGCAAAGGAGTACCTCCGGCCGGAGCTTATGTCGGTCAATTCCTTTAAAGTGGAGTCTAAACGAGCGGATAAGACTTTTCCTCTCACCTCGATAGCCCTCTCGCAGGAGATCGGCGGCCGCCTCCAGGACGTATACCCCCACCTGAAGCCGGATATGCACCATCCTGAATTTCAGACGGATATCGAGATCCGGGATACCGCGGCCTATATCCATGCAAGGTCTCACCCCGGTGCGGGCGGGATGCCCGTGGGCTCAAACGGCCGTGCTGCCGTGCTGCTGTCCGGAGGGATAGACAGCCCGGTCGCCGCCTGGATGATGGCAAAAAGGGGCTTGGAATTGATTTGCGTGCATTTTGCAAGCCCGCCTTACACTTCGGAGCGCGCCCTTGATAAAGTCCTGAAACTGGCGGGGATACTCACCGAATGGACAGGACCGATAGGGGTGTTTATCGTGCCCTTCACTCAGATCCAGACAGCCATCCGCGACAGCGCGCCTGGCCCTTATAACACCGTCATTATGCGAAGATCCATGATGAGGATCGCCTCCGCTCTCGCGAAGCAAAACCACTGCGGAGCGCTCATTACCGGTGAAAGCCTCGGCCAGGTGGCGAGCCAGACGATGCAGGCGATAACGATCACCGAAGACGCCGCCGCGCTGCCCGTGTTTCGCCCCCTGATAGGCATGGATAAAGAGGAGATCGTTACGCTCGCGCGGAAGATAGAGACGTTCGAAACGTCCATACTGCCGTACGAGGACTGCTGTACGGTATTCACTCCGCAGCATCCCAAAACAAAACCCAGGCTGGACGAGACGCTGACCGCGGAAGCACTCATAAATTTCGCCGAACTGGAGTCTCAGGCTATTCTGGATACTGAAAAGCAGGTTATTGGTATATGAGATCATATGTAGCGGAGATAATTTCTGTCGGCACCGAACTGCTCCTTGGCAATATCGTCAATACCAACGCACAATATCTGGCCGAAATGCTGTCCCTGTACGGCATAAACGTATACTACCAGACTGTCGTAGGAGACAACCCCGCGCGGCTGAAAGCCGCTGTTGAAATAGCGGCGGGCCGCTCGGACATACTTATCATGACCGGCGGGCTGGGCCCCACGAGCGACGATCTGACAAAAGAGACGGTCGCCGCATGTTTTGGCAGGAAGCTTGTCTACCACACCGAGGTCGAAAAAAAGCTCCGCGAAATGTTCGTTCACCACGGCAGGATCACTCCGAACAACTTCAGGCAGGCTATGCTGCCGGAGGGCTGCACGGTCCTCGAGAACATCTGCGGAACGGCTCCCGGCTGCGCTTTTGAGTCGGACGGCAAACTTGTCGTGATGCTTCCGGGTCCCCCCCGCGAGTGCATCGCTATGTTTGAAAATGCCGTTCGGCCCATTCTTGAAAAGCTCTCGGGCGGGTGTATCGTGAGCCGGAGCATCCGCATATTCGGCATGGGTGAATCGGCGGTCGAGGACGCTCTGCACGATCTGATACTGGGCAGCACCAATCCCTCCGTCGCGCCGTACGCAAAGACAGGCGAGGTCATGCTGCGCGTCACCGCCCTCGCAGACACAAAAGACGAGGCATTCGATATGACCCTGCCTGTCATCGACGAGATAACAAATACTCTGCCCGACTGCATATACGGTGTGGACTGCGATTCTCTTGAAGAAAGAGCTTATTCGCTTTTATCGGAAAGGAATATGACTCTCGCATCAGCCGAATCCTGTACCGGGGGACTTCTGGCAAAGCGAATAACGGATATCCCCGGGTCATCGGGCGTATTTCTCGGCGGTGTAGTACCATACTCCAATGAGATGAAAGAAGCGGTTCTCGGCATACCCCGGGAAATAATCGTTGAGCACGGCGCAGTCTCTGAGCAGACAGCCCGCATGATGGCAGACGGTGTGCGCGGACTATCCGGTGCGGATTTCGGAATAGGGATAACCGGCATCGCGGGCCCGGGCGGCGGGAGCGATGAAAAGCCTGTCGGGCTTGTTTACGTTGCGCTAGCGGCGCGCGACGGGACGTATTGCCGCAAGATGATGATGGGCACTTACGGCGGCCGCGACATGATTCGGGCGCGCTCTGTAAATACGGCGCTCGATATGCTGATAAGGCACTTGACGGGGAGACCTGTCATTGCGAATATGTATTAATTTAAGGACGGTACTGAAGATGAACCCAATCGCAACAATCGAAATGGAAAACGGAGACCTGATCAAAGCCGAACTGTATCCCGAGATCGCTCCGAACACTGTCAACAATTTCCTGAACCTGATCAACAAGGGATTTTATGACGGTCTGATCTTCCACCGCGTGATACCCGGATTTATGATCCAGGGCGGCTGCCCCTCAGGCACCGGTATGGGAGGCCCGGGCTACTCAATTGCAGGCGAATTCTCGTCAAACGGCGTAACCAACAATCTCAAACACAACCGCGGAGTGCTTTCAATGGCCCGTGCCATGAACCCCAATTCCGCAGGCAGCCAGTTCTTTATCATGGTAGACGACGCTCCGCATCTCGACGGTGACTACGCCGCCTTCGGAAAAGTCACCGAAGGAATGGAATCCGTCGATAAGATCGTAAACGTCCGCCGCGGCCCTGACGACAAGCCCCGTGAACCTCAGCGCATCAAAAAGATCACTGCGGAAACATTTGGTGTTGACTATCCCGCGCCCAAAAAGGTATAATAAATACAGCATCTGAAAGCGGTCGGGTAGCTTTACCCGACCGCAATTGGACTCTGTCGATATGGGGGCGTACCGGTTTCGACGGGGACGTAGATGCGGTTATAGCGGGCAAAGGCGCCTGACCTTTTCAAAACGGGCACTTATAAATCAAAGAACAACAACAGAACTGTTCTTGCCGCGGCCTAATTAGGCCTGGCCGTTCTGCCGGAGAGGACCACGGCTCCGGACAGAGCGTCGTTTAGTGGTGAACGTGAGTGCGTCAAGCTTTGCGCGCACCACGCATTGATGAAGCTACCGAAGCACGGTGAATGACGGCTGACGCCGTGCCGAGGGAAACGGGGCGACCCGAAACAACCGTCTGCGCCCGGAGAAGTAGCCGAGGAAGCGTTTTCGGACAGGGGTTCAACTCCCCTCGCCTCCACCAAATATTTCCTGCATGAAAAGCCGCTTAACAGGCGGTTTTTCTTTATTTGCAAGGGATTCGGCCTCATATGAAGTATTGAGAAACAGAAAATACTCTAGCAAAAATTAGCATTATTCTTGCGATATAGAATCATTTTGCAAACGCTGCTTGCTAACGCCACTATTCATATAACACCTCTTACAATCATATTTGCTGAATGTGCTCTCTGCGTAACACAGGGCGAGCCACATCGAGTATTTTTCAGCGTCCCGGGCTGTGCGGTCGAAAAAGTAATCGGATTGCCGCAATAATCACCGTTTGAGAAGAATACGTTGCTTTTAACTCCTTGACCCGATATACTTATTGAATAAAAACATTATCGCGGAGAGTATCGTGTTCGTCTAAAATACCTGAAGAAAGGCGGAGTCCGGGAATGAAAATACTGGGGATATCCTTCGGGAGCAAAAACGGGGCCAACGACTCCATGTGCAAGGAAGCGCTCATGGGAGCGCAGGAGCTTGGAGCCGAGGTCAAATTCGTTCACATCCTCGACTGGGATATCAAAAATTGCACCGGCTGTGTTGCCTGCTCGAGAAGCCTTGTCACCGGCAAGGGCAACCTGTGTTCGCTCAAAGATGACCTTGAGGAACTGCTTGAACTCATACTGGATGCCGACGGCATTATTATGAGCACACCGGTCTTCGAGAAGGGTGCGACCGGCCTGTTCCATACGCTCAATGACCGGCTGGGCCCTCGCGCCGACAAGGGAATGAATATCATCGGCATGAAGATCGCAGAGGAACACGGCGGCAAGCCGATCGATCCGCGCTGGATCAAAGATAAGGTCATTTCCTTTATGTCCATCGGCGGCTCCGACTGGGGCACCGGCGCCCAGGTGGATTGCGCCATGCTGGCTCTGCCCTGGGCCTGGAAAGTGGTTGAAAACAAGGTGTTTCAATGGTCTAAAAAGATCCTTATGGATGATTCGAAAATCGCCGAAGCGCATGAGCTCGGGAAAAATCTGGCCGCGGCGGCGGCTGATATAGAAAAGGCGCGCTGGATCGGCCCGGAGGGTATGTGCCCGCATTGCCACTGCAATAATTTCAATATAGAACCCGGATCGAAAAAAGTCGTATGCTGCCTCTGCGGGATCGAGGGCACGCTGGTCGATGATGGCGACAGGTTTTCTTTTGTGTACCCCGAGGCCCGGCTTCAGCTTGCTCACGATACTCTGCCCGGAAAGTTCAAGCACGCCGAAGATATCAAAGAACTCGAGGGCAGTTTTATGGAATTTGTGAAGACAGACAAATATAAGACCCTTATGAACAAATACAAGACGTATATCGAACCGCTCACTCCTCAAAACCGTCATTAAGCAGAACAATCGATACATCTGCCCGGCGAGACGCCGCGGTTGCGGCTGAGCCTGTCCGCCGCGGCATAATTTACATGACAGGAGATCCCGATATGAAAAAAATCGAAACGGATGTTGTCGTTGTTGCCGCCGGATTGTCCGGTCTGGCAGCGGCCGCTGCGGCGGCGGAGAACGGCGCGCGCGTCGTGGCCTTTGAAAAGGCAAACACTGTCGGCGGCGCGGCCAACATGGGCATGGGGCCGCTGGGGATCGGAACAAAACAACAGAAGGCCATGATGGTCGACATCGATGTCGAACGGGCCTTCAAAATGTTTATGGACTACACCCACTGGCGCGTGGACGCAAATCTCGTCAAGCGTTATTTTGAGAACTCCGCAGACACCATCGAGTGGCTGGAGGACATGGGCGTCGAGTTTGCGGGGGCATATAAATATTTTCCCAAGTCCGAGCAGACCTGGCACATCGTGGCCGTCAACGGAGGCATCGGGAGAAACGGCGGCGCGATCATGACGAAGGCGCTGATGGATTATGCAAAATCCAACGGCGCTGAATTTTATCTCGAAGCACCCGTGAAAAAGATCCTCAAGGGCTCCGACGGCAGGATCTGCGGAGTTATCGCTGCGGGACCGGACGGTGAAGAGATCGAGGCCGTCTGCAAAGCCGTCATCATCTGCACCGGAGGGGCGGGAGACAATCCCGAGATGATCAAAGAACGCATCGGTTATACCTATCGGGAGGATATGTTCAACTTTGCAATCCCGGGGCTTAAGGGGGACGGCATCCTGATGGCCGAGGAGGTCGGAGCCGTCCGGTCCGAAATGAATATCGAGATGATCTATATCCTGCCCAACAGCGATTTTGGGCCCGATTGCGTCCCGGCCGTCTTCATGCAGCCGAACCTTCTGGTCAACCAGTTCGGCGAGCGTTTCATCGACGAAGAGCAGATGCAGAATACCACCTTTACCGGCAACGCGATCGCCATTCAGAAGGGGCGGGTGGGCTATTCCATCCTGGATTCCTCAATCCTTCGCGGATATATTAAGAACGGCCCCGACGTCACAAATTTTGTGCACCATCCGGAGTCTGTCGCGGATTTTGACGACGTCGTCACGGAATATATAAAAAACGGCAACCCAGACGTATATAAGGCGGACTCTGTCCGGGAACTTGCCGGGATGCTTGGTATCGACCCGGATGCCCTTGAAGCTGCCGTCGACGCGTACAACGAGATGTGCGGATCGGCGGACACAAAATTCTATAAGAGCCGAAAATTCATGAAACCGATCGTCAAGGCGCCTTTCTATGCCGGCAAATTCAGGCCGGGCGCCTACGGGACACTGGGCGGCATCAAGATCAATACCAGGGCCGAAGTCCTTGATAAAGACTGGAACGCGATACCCGGCCTTTACGCGGCCGGGACGGACACCTGCGCAATATACGGTGACAGCTACATGTTCCTGCTGCCGGGAAACACCATGGGCTACTGCCTGAATACCGGGCGGTTTGCCGGTGAAAGCGCGGCGGACTACGCCGCTAGGGATTAAATAAAGCATAAGGATAACGGTCAATGAGCAAAGTCACGCTGAAGATCGACGGAGTAACGATAAAAGCCGATCCGGGACAAACGATTCTCGAAGCAGCACTTGAAAACGGCATTTACATCCCGCATTTGTGCAGTCATGAGAACCTGCTGCCTGCGGGGGCCTGCAGGATGTGCTCCGTCAGGGTGGAGGGCACCGACGGGATCGTCACGGCCTGCTCTGTAAGAGTGCGGGAGGGAATGGTCGTCGATACCCGTGACGAACTTGCCGAAAAGATCCGAAAGCTCAGCTGCGACCTGATCGTCAGGACGCATCCCTCAGATTGCACCGGCTGCCCGAAATATGGCAAATGCCAGCTGCAGACGATAATCCAGGTCGTCGGAGACACGGGGCGAAGGCTGCGGAACAACAAGATCCTGACTCCGGCCAACGGGACAAATCCCGTTATCCTGCATGAGATGTATCGGTGCATACTCTGCGGACGGTGCGTCCGGGCCTGTCACGATATGCGCGGAGTCGGGGCCATTAAGCTTGAGACTGTAAACGGGCGCATGCAGGTAGTCATTGACGGCGATAGCCTCAACGACGCCGCCTGCCGTTTCTGCTCGGCATGTGTTGATGTCTGCCCGACGGGTGCCATCCGCGAGCATGAAGAGATCGCCGCCAGGCAGGCAGGCAAAACAAGAGAGGCCGGCCTTGTCCCCTGCCGTGAGGGCTGCCCTGCAGGGATCGACATCCCGCGCTATATACGTTTTATCAGGGAAGGCAATTATTCCGCCGCAACAGCCGTTATCCGAGAAAAAGCGCCTTTTCCGCACGTGCTCGGTTATGTCTGCACCCATCCGTGCGAGACCGAATGCAAACGAAAATACCTCAACGAACCTATCGCAATTCGTAACCTCAAAAGATACGCCGCCGCAAAAGACGACGGTTCATGGAGGCAAAGACGAGTCCTTCGCTCTGCATCGGGCAAGTGCGTTGCTGTCATCGGTTCAGGTCCGGCCGGCCTGACAGCAGCCTGCTACCTCGGCGGTATCGGGCACCGGGTCACGATTTTCGAAGCCTGCGATAAAGCGGGCGGGCAGCTGCGCTTTGGAATACCGAAACATCGGCTCCCGCGGGAGGTCGTTGACAGCGAGATCGAGAATATTCTGACAGACAATATTACGATACAGACAAACAGCCGTATTGAAAACGCGCCGGTACTTCTGGAACAGGGCTTCGACGCCGTATTGGCCGCAATGGGGACACACCGCGGCGTGAAGCTGCCTGTCCCCGGCTCCGACTTAACGGGTGTCCACGTGAGTACGGAGTTTCTGAAAGCCTCGGGACAAGGAGGGCGCCCTTACGTCGGCAAGCGCGTCATGATCCTGGGCGGCGGCAACGTGGCGCTCGACTGCGCCTCTGTTGCTAAACGCCTCGGGGCCAAGGAGGTCCACGTCTCCTGTCCCGAAAGCTACGGCGCCATGACTGCCTCGGAGGAGGAGCGTACCCTCGCCGAAGAGGAGGGCGTCATCATACATAACAGTGTGACATTTCCGGAGATCATAGGTAACTGCGGCCGTGTGTGCGGAGTCAGAATACAAAAAATCAGCAGCTTCTCCTTTGACGGGAACGGAAGCATGATCCCGAAAATCGTTCCGGACAGTGACGAGATCATAATGGTTGACTCAGTTGTTTTTGCTGTCGGGCAGCGGCCCGATATACCAGACGGATTCGGGTTGGAACTGAGCGGCGGCGGACGCATCGCCGTTAAAAACGACTGTGAAACATCGGTCAAAGGCGTTTTCGCCGCAGGTGACGTCGTCACCGGCACAGCCTCGGTGATCAAGGCGATAGCCGGCGCGCGGGAGGCTGCCGCCCGGATCGACAGATATCTGGGTGGTGTTGGCAATATCGAGGAAAAGCTTTCGCCAGAGCAATACCGTGATCCGAGTATCGGCAGGCAGGAAAATTTCGGCTGCCTGCTCAGGCGGAGCGGCAGTGTGCTAAGTCCCGAAGTACGGTGCGGCAGCTTTGAGGTCATGGATCTTGGAATGAACGATGAGGATGCGGCCCGGGAATCAAACAGATGCCTGCAATGCGACCTGCGGCTCGATATCGCGCCCCAGCGTTTTTGGGCGAACTTCCGGGGAGCCGGTTCCGGCAAGGAGGTCGATGAGCAATGAGCAGCCCAACGGAGCGGCTAAATGCGCTGACCGATAAAAACGGTCGAAGGCTGCAGCCGTTGCTTGAAGATATGCGGCTTCGAGAAAATGCCGTTATTATCTGCTCCTTCGGCGGGGATGACCCGTTTGCCCCGATCTCGCGTCATCTGGCCGAAGATCACGAGACTCAGATCGCCGCAGGTCTTGATCTCCTGGCGGAAGTCTGCGGCTGTACGGACATTATCATATACGCCGCGCAGCTCGATCTTAATGTGCTTGCCGATAGACTCTCCGGCAGATATAATACAACGGTCAAGACAGGTGTATCTTCTCCGGTCCTGCGGGAGCCGACAGCACTTTACTCTGTTATCGATACGGGCGTAATTCGCGCAGGTAATGCCGAAGAGGAATACAAAAAGACATTTCCGTCATACGGTTACCGGGGCAGACCCACGCTCTCAGTTGACGCCGAAACCGTATACCAGGCATACCGGCTCGCGCGATCACTCGGCATGACAAAACACGCGGCTGTTATCGGCAAAGAAACTGTTATCAGTGAGGCCGGGATCGGCGCTCCGCTCGAAACGCTCCTTGAAAAGACAGCCGATATAACATGCGCCCTTCTCGGCGGCGTTTGGGGAAGATTTCTTAATGCCGCAGAACTCAGCCTGACGGCGCTCGGCTGCGAGTATCTGTTTGACTGCATAAAACCGCTGGGAGAAGCAGACTGCATCGTGAACGAGGCAGCTGCGCTGTACAGAAGTGCTGCGGAGCTCTCATGCAAGAAGTGTGTCCTGTGCCGGGAGGGGAGCTGGCAGATAAAAGCCATTTTCACTGACATCACGGAGGGCAAAGCTGCCAGGGAAGACATCGCGCTTATCGAGGATGTTTGTCCGCTGATCGCGGCCGGCTCGCTGTGTGCTTTCGGAAAAAACATGGTATTGCCCGCCTTGTCGGCGGCATCGGATTTCCGTGATGATATAAACGGGCATATTGTCGGAAAAAGATGCCGCGCCGGAAAATGCCGTGGTCTTGTAAGCTTTCAGATCGATCCGGCTCTGTGCACAGGCTGCGGGGAGTGCATAGATTCGTGTGCGGAGGAAGCCATCGAGGGAGCGGACGGGTATATCCACATGATCGATGACAAGCTGTGCGTCAAATGCGGTAAATGCGTTCCCGCCTGTCCAGAAGAAGCGATAAAATTCGGCGGGAATAAAATAAAGGTCCCGAAAAAGCTAACAAAAGTCGGCAGATTTCATTGAATCGAAAAGAGCGGATAATTCGGGATCATTTGGACGATATTCATATGCAGCGGCTTCGCCATGGCGGCAAATTCGGCCAAAGTTTGAATTATTGCTGTAGGCCGAGTTAAAATAAACCGTGAAATCTGTTGAAAGTACTGAAAGGGGTTGAGTTGGGACGGGAATATATACTGACAGCGGCCTTGTCCTTGGAGAGGGACCTTAAAAACTACTACTTAAAATAACGGGAGTATCTTTATGCAGCAAAAGAAAACCATAAGCTTCGGGTTCAGAGGCTGGATGCTGATCATTTATCAGGCTATCGCATTCCTGTCCTTCATGGTGTTTACGAACTATCCGATGAACATCCTCGCAGACATGTACGGCGGCGCGCAGAAAATTTCGACGGTTTATACAGTCAGCATTTTGATAGGAATCATTGCGCAGATCTTTATTGCTCGTTTCATAGGAAAGATCAAGAATGTAAAAAGATTCAGCATTACTCTCGGTATCATATCCTTTGTGCTGGCACTCGGCGTTATATTTATCCCACCCGCCTCACAGGGTTTGTGGCTTGTCTGCTACGGACTCGAAACTTTCTTCGTTGTTCTTTACTGCACATTTGCGATCGGCGTCCTGGTCGGTCAATGGTTCCCGCGCAGGAAGGGCACCGTAATGGGCATCGCCACCTTTGCATTTCCGATTGCAAATGGCCTTATCGGCCTCTTCGCCAAATCTGTATTCAACGGTCCGGTACCCAATGTTTTCGGCGCGTTTCTGCCTTATCTGATCCTCAGCATAGTCGGTCTGCTGATAGGTGCTATCTTCGTCACCGACTATCCGGAGCAGTGCGGCGCATTTCGCGACAATGACAGGAACATAACGCCGGAAGTCGCTAAAGCGATGATGGAGGCGGAGATCAAAGCAAAGGCAAATTCGGTCTGGACTGTCGGACGCACTCTGAAGACCCGCGATTTCTGGTTCATCACCATCCCGATGGGCCTATTGCTGTTTTGCGCTGTCGGACTTATGACGCAGACAATGATGATACTCGGCAACTTTGCGGCGGAGCTCGAACCGATCGGCGGTTTCGGCATTGTCATGCTCGGCGTGGCTGTTGTCGCCTGCCTGGGGAGCTGGCTGCTCGGTGTTCTTGACACGAAATTCGGCACAAAAGCCGCGATCACGATCTCTGTGGCCGTTATGGTCGTCGGCGGCTTCATCGGCTCTATCCGCAGTTTACCCGCCCTGCTGATCGGAATGGCCTGCGTCGCGGTCTTCATGGGTGCATCGAGCAATTTCACGGTCTCCGCTGCCGCTCAGTATTGGAGACGCGAGGACTTCCCGAACGTGTTCGCCTGCGTCAACCCTATCGCTAACGCTATTCAGGCTGTCGGCCCGATGATCATTGCAATCCTTGCGACCACGCGCGGCTATCAGGCGGCTTTTATCGCCGTCGGTATTTTCGGGATTATCAGCTTAATCCTTATCCTTCTTTTCAACTCCAAGCATGTCAAGCTTGTGGACGACAAGTACAGAACGGCGGCCGGTCTGCCTTTGGACGACGCGCTTGTCGGCCGTAAATGATCTTTACCGTTGACTCATACTCAAAGGCATATCCCCTGATCCTCAGCCGATAGATCGCAGCGTTAAATTTTACAAGTCCCGTGATAAAGTGTACCCTGTGTCAGGCACATAAAGGGTACACTTTATTTTATCCCCCTTGATGATTCGGCTCACTCAATCTCCGTAGCGGAAAAAGCCTATTAAGTCAAGAGATTCGGGCTATGCTGGAAACCCCTGAGTTCAAAGCGTAATCGGCGCCCGGGCATAAAACGGCCGACCCGATGTCATTTCCTGGATAGATTTCTGATTTTTCAGCCGCAGCAGAAAGCATCTGAAGTAAAGGTTCGCTTTGTGGGTATTCGTTTGATTTGTCCTTGAGAGAATAAACGCAATATCTCCTCTTGAACAAATTCGATATTTTTAATAAATATAATTAAGATAATAATGATAGCGTTTCCGAATCCTAAGTAACCTGGAGGTTCACAAGCTGTGATGCGCTGGTCTTTTATGATACAATAGCAGATAATTGCATATTACAGAGCACTATGATACACTCAATTCAAAAATCAAATACCTTTTAACAAATTACGACGATACGAGGGGTAACTGATATGCTTCATTCTTTTACTCGCAACTACAACGATCTTTCCACCGATGCGGGTTTTCAGTTTGAGTTTTTCTGCGATTGCTGCGAAAACGGATTTAAGAGCACTTTCAAGCAGTCCTCTACATATGGCAAGCGCCAGAAAACCGAGCGTTTCGGCCGGGTGGCCTCTTCTTTAGGCAGTCTTCTGGGCGGCAAGGCGCATGATTTAGGCTGGGCACTTGAGCGCGGCAGCAATGCCATAAGAGACCGTTTCGCCGGTCAGTCACCGGAGTGGCGAAAGGAACACGAAGCTGCGTTTGACGCGGCACAGGAGGAAGTTAAGCCTCACTTCATCAAATGCACTTCCTGCAATAAATGGGTGTGTCCCGATTGCTGGAACGAGGATGAAGGGCTTTGCATTGTTTGTGCGCCCAGAGAAGCCAGCTATGTTGCACAGGCCCGCAACCGCGCTATGCGCCGCAATATCGATGAAGTGTCAGAAACCGCCACGGTATGGCAGGGAAAGCTCGAGACCCGGACCACTCAGTGCCCCAAATGTGGAAAACCTGCCGGGAGCGGCAAGTTCTGCAATAATTGCGGTGCTCCGTTAGGCACTAACCGCTGCCCGAACTGCGGCGCGCAGGTGGCTCTCGGCTTGAAGTTCTGCGGCGAATGCGGTTCTCCAATGGCAAAAAGCGGGAAATGCCCCGGCTGCGGATTTGAAAATGAGCCCGGAACCAAGTTTTGCGGCGAATGTGGTGCAAAGCTCTGATGAAATATAACGGGCGGGTTTTCGAACAGGATTCAGTGCTGTTTATCGAGAACGAGGGCTTGCGGCTAGGAGATCGATTCCTTGACTATGCGGATGTGAAAGCTTTGCGGCCGATCAACCACCGGATATTTATAGATACTCTGTCCGGTGAAGAGATCGAGATATCCATGTTGGGTTTTTTCTATGACGGTTTCTGGGGTGAACTGACGGATCGTTTCGGAAGACGCAGCATGGAAGCTCTTTTTGCGGAAGAGCCGCCTGTCATGCGATGCGAGGACGGGGAATATCAGATCCCCGGCGAGCGCGGCAGAGGAACTGTCGTTCTGCTGCCGGATGCGATATGCATTCTTCCACCGACATGGCATGCGATCCGTATCCCCCTTTGCTTCACACAGCAGATTCGTCTCGACGGATATTTGCTGAATATTGTCATGCTCTCAGGCGCGTGTTACGTTGTCGGGCGCATGGGTTACGACACCGTTCCATTTGCCGAAAGAGCGCAGCAAGCTGCGATAGACACAAAAAACAAGCGGGCACAGGCGCTGGCAAAGCTTGAGCTCAAGCCGCCTTTTACCCACAGCGGCCTTTTCAGAACGGAGCGACCGGACCAATACTGGATGGCGGCCTTTGGAGAAGGGCGCTGTGCAGTAGAGCTGTTTACGGAAGAAAACACCGCCACATATCTTTACCGTTTTACGGAGTCAAAGGAACAGTTTCTTCATAATTTAGAAGAAGCGATGGAGGCCGTGGGCATACACCGGGAAATAATCTATTTATCGCAGGATCAGCTGAACGAAAAACCTCTTTACCGAATGGCGGTTGACCGCAGTGCCGCCGTGAGATTTCTGCGAAGCAAAGCCGCCGGAAGGCTGATACACAATGCACTTCACGAACGGCGTTTGTCAGAATTTCTCGGATAACATCCCTTCAAAAAGTATTTGCATTTAACGGACCGCAATGATTCCATAAGAGCTTTATTTTTACCTATGCCTGTTAAACTGCACCTGTGGGACATTATTTTATTTTATTGCTTATCCAAATAAATACGCGGATATTGATACGGCAAGTGTCAACATCAGCGTTTTAATTTTTACCAGGAAGCATGTGAACAGGGCATTTTCCGCCGGATACCGCAGACAGGTCAGGAATCGACCGGATCCTTGTTTTTGTTTTCGTATGTTCCGCAATTTGCGCAATACATAAATCGATCCTCCTGCTAAATGCCGTTTCTCAGCAATATTTCTGCGGCTCTTACTTTTGCGCGCTCCTGAAGTAAAAAGCGAAGAGATACCTGTTTATGTCTCTCCCGTTAGGATATCAATGCAAACGTATACCTGTTTCAAAGCGGGAGCTCTCGGAGATATGCGCTATCGACGGCGGTTCGATCACCGGCGCAGAAAGCCGCGACGGCAGGATCGATTTAATTCTATTATTATCGGCTTATCGGAAATTTGAGTAAAGCATGCTCGGATTATATTTTATATTATAGTTTGCGCCGCATTTCAATTAATTAAAGTATTCAGCGGCGCCTGTTTATACGCTCTGTCCGTGTTTTTCACTTATGGAGCAGATGGCGGAAAGGATCATGATATTATTCAGCTGATCGCAAAAACTGTAATAATTAAAGCTTCACCCCGATCTCGGCCGATCGCTCGGTTGAGATCGGGGTGTATTAGTCGTTATATCGGGGCGCCGCTTATGCCGCAAGACGGGCCACAACGGCGGCACCCATAGCGCGGCTCGAAGGGCCGAGAGGATCAAACGTATCCTCGGCCACGCCTGTCATAAGGCGGGCCTCCGTGCAGTAGGTGACTCCGGGCAGGGCCCAGCCGGCTATGTCTTCCGCGTCGGAATATTCAAGGCTTTGCCCGGCCGGTTCGGGCGCGCTCGAATAAACGGCGTACCTGTAAAGGATCACGGCCATCTCCTGACGTGTGAGCACGGCCGCGGGAGCAAAGGTTTTCGGTCCCCTGCCCTCGACGATATCGTTCTGACTCGCCCAGAGCACGGCTTTCGCATACCACGCGTCTTCCGGACAATCGGAGAAAGTATCGGAAACTCTGCCTGCGGCGTCCGGCGAACCCGCCATCCGGTACAGCATCGTCACCAGCATGGCGCGGGTCATCGGTCCTCCCGGACTGAAGGAGGAGGCGCTGACTCCCGTCATTATCTTCCTGTCATAACAGGACTGGACGTACTCTTCATACCATGATCCCGGCATGATATCGGCAAAGACATCTGACACCTTATACCTGATAGTGATCCGCCCCTGCGCGGCGGCATAATCGGAGGGGACGACCCCGCCCAGGTTCACCGTTATGTAATCGATAAGCATCTGATTGTCAAGCATGACGCTGTCTTTGAGTATCTTTTTATCCATGAACATGCTCAATCCGTCGCCGCCGGATTTGAGCATAAAGTCGTGCGAGGCCAGAGTGTACGTCTTCGTCAGGTCTATGGGCTCGTAAACTCCGGAGGCGCTCAGCACCAGGACATCGCCTACCCGGCGGCTGCCGTCGACGCGCACAAACGCCTTATTCTCATCGGTGACTACAGAGGAGGGAACGGTGGTATCGATCGAATATGTAAGGCCCGACACGTGTAAAAACCCGCCGCTCTCTTCCGGACAGTAGCGCGCTGCCATCTCAAGCGCATCGATGATCTCACGGCCTGTGGCCTCTATCACGCACATGGAGTTGTTGAACGGGAAGACGTCGATGATGTCTCCGTATGTGATCGCGCCGGCAGGAATATCTGCCCGGATCCCGCCGCCGTTGACGAATCCGATATCGGCGCCTCCGACCAAGCGGTACGCGTCGGCAGCCAGGTCGCCGAGATTTGTTTCCTTATTTCTGACAGCGCGGGTCCCGTCCGTGTTATTTGTCGTGAGCGTCACGTTCGACCATGCTACCACGGTGTCCAGCATCTCCCGGTTTGCAGCCATGATACCGTCGATAAAGTCCGCAGCTGTTTTGTCCTTCTTCGTATAGTCCGAAACCAGCTCGCTGTCGACAGCGCCGTCGTCCCTGATGACAAGCTTGCCGATCGCGGCCAGCTTTGTTCCGGTTGATGTCAGCAGGACCGTTTTTCCGTCCTTGTCCCTGACGTCCCGGCGGGGGATGACGCTGTGGGAGTGGCCGTCGATAAAAGCTGTCAGACCTGAAACGTTTTCGATGATGTCGGTGGAACGCCATGGGGCGCTCTGCTCCGCGACACCGCAGTGCCCTACAGCGACGACATATTCTGCGCCTTCTGCCCTGGCCGCGTCCACAGCCTTCTGGACGGCGGCATAGAGCTCCCGCCCGCCGTTACCAGCGCAAAAACCGTAGATATATTTCCCTTCTTCATCCCGGAAAAATACAGGCGTCGATTTTGAGATGGACTCAGGTGTGCTGATACCCACGTATGCGACCTTAGTAGACCCGTATGTAACGATCCTGTAACTGTCGAACACGGGCTCTCCCGTTCGAAGATCCATAAAGTTGCAGCTTATATATCCGCACCGCAGCTCATTGGCGCGGTCTAAAAAAGCCTCCATACCGTAGTCAAACTCATGGTTGCCGGGAACGGCGATATCGTATCCGACAGCATTCATAATATCGGTGATATACGCGCCCTTGGAAAGCGTGCCCAGTACGCCGCCCTGTATGGCATCACCGGCGTCGACCATCGTTACATAGCTGCCCGCACTCAGCATGTCCGCTTTGTAGGCCGCAAGACCGGCGTAGCCGATACTGTCGTCCGCGGCGCAATGGACGTCGTTTGTGTACAGCACAACTATATCTCCGCTCTCATCTGCTATAGCAGCGGTGCCGAAAGCAAGGATCATTGCGGCAGCCAGAATAAGAGCAATAAGTTTCCTTCCGATTTTCATAGAGATCCGATCCTCCTCAGCAGCATTATCCTCCTCGGTATCATGCCGATTTCAACACATTATACCACAAACTCGCATATCCGAATGCGGCGGCAAGTTTTTTAAGGTATACGACTCGCCGTATCTTAGCCGATATTATGCCGGATTCGAAAAGCCTCTGACGGCATTGACAACGCCGGAAGACAACAAACTGCCGCCGCGAACTGAAAAACAGTCCCCATAAACCTCAGCATTTAAATGACCGCCAGGATATTACGGCGATCATGACGAACGAGCCTGCTTTCATATTGAAATTTTCCGATGCACGTGTTATGTTTCCCTTATCTTTCCTGAGTTAAGAAAGTAAAGCGCTTAGTGTGGAAAGCAAGTATGCAAGCCGCCTGCTCAAAGCGCTTTTCGATCGCGATATGGTAGGAGCACTCCGGGTTTCTTTTACCGCTCACCGTTTCCTTAGCCGCATCAGAGCGCTGCGAAAACCAAAAACGGCAGCCCATATTGCCGTTCACCGTTTCTGCTGCGTCCAAGACAATCAGAAAGAGGGTCAACATGGATAATGGAGTAACATATATTCTTAACCGAGTCCTTGACGGCGCGCCCCCTTCGCATCCCGATACCCGGCATATCACCCCATGGTAAATAAGGAGGCGATATTATGGTCCCGGATATTAAGATCATCGACCTGACGCCGGATAATATAGCGGACTACGGAGTATGCGGATATATGGATGTCGGAAAGCATCCCGAGTTGAGAAGAAAGATCGAATGGTTTTCCAAATACTATCCGAAAGGGCTGCGAATAAAGGCGCTTCTATCCGCATCGGGCGGATACCAGGGTATGCTTGAATACATACCGGGCGAATACGCGCACCGCCCGGTGATCGCCAACGGATATATGTTCATACACTGCATTTTCGTCGGATTCAAAAAAGAGTTCAAAGGAAAAGGCTATGCTTCATTGCTTATCGAAGCGTGCATTAACGACGCAAAAACGGCGGATATGAAGGGCGTTGCTGTCGTTACCCGGAACGGCTCATTCATGGCTAAGAAAGATATATTTCTGAAAAATGGCTTCTGTCAGGTAGACAGGGCTAAACCTGATTTTGAATTGCTGGTGTTGAAGTTCGATCCGGAATCTGAAGACCCGCGATTCGGGGAAATGTCATTGAATGATTATTCCGAGGGTCTTACGGTGCTGCGTTCTCCTCAATGTCCGTATTCGGTAAAAAATGTTGACGCGATCATTCAAACGGCGAAAAAATGAATCTGGACACACGTTTGATCGAACTTGACGATGCCGAATCTGCTCAGCGGTCGCCGTGCGCATTCGGAACTTTCTGCATCATAAACAACGGAATCGTATTGAGCCATCACCCAATCAGCAATACGCGGTTTGAGAATATTATGAGATCTAAGAAATAATTTTCAACGGAATACCTGCGACCCGGATCTGTCGACCGGACTAAGAGAGTTTTAAATGATAATAAGATCCGCGAGGTTTCGATACTGACGACCGCGGCAGATTTGCCGCCCAGCAGCGCCAAAGCCGAACGACAACCGGAG
>Ga0123335_1000026_pt1 | contig 194350 bp, 175 predicted proteins | sample BiotimSIPDNA_2_FD_89707 | JGI IMG/M metagenome (GOLD analysis project Ga0123335, IMG submission 89707) | Anaerobic biogas reactor microbial communites from Washington, USA - Biogas_R2 time_0 SIP DNA | ecosystem: Engineered > Bioreactor > Anaerobic > Unclassified | place: Washington, USA... | reverse complement strand
GGGATCAATGCCGATAAAAGCTGTGCGCTGCGGAAAGACGACGCAGCGCAGGCATTGAAAATCCGGTTGGGGACGTTTAGATTGCGGCACAGTGACCCCGGGCAGCGGGATGCGGTTCTCCCGATTCTTATCCCAGGATCTCGAAGATCGAAGATATACAGAAGTTCTTTTGCGACGGAAAGGTTGCGTTGTTTTCGGATATCAAGATCCAGAAGAATGCCGGAAACGGCGCAACCTTTTGTTTTTAGACAACGAGGAAGACAGGTATGTGCGGAATAGTGGGATACACGGGCAGTAAACAGTCTCAGGAGATACTTCTTACCGGCTTGTGCCGGTTGGAATACCGCGGTTATGATTCTTGCGGTATCTGCGTGCAGGCGGGAGCCGGGAATAAATTGTCTGTCCGCAAGATGCCGGGCAAGGTCAGGGAATTGATCCGATCGCTGGAGGCGCAGCCGTTGTCCGGGACCTGCGGCATCGCGCATAACCGCTGGGCTACGCACGGAGAGCCCAACCGGGTCAATGCCCATCCCCATACGGACTGCAAAAAGAAGATCGCTCTTGTCCACAACGGCATAATAGAGAATTTCTTTTCTCTGAAACAAGAACTGAGGGCGGCGGGGCACAAGTTCGTCAGTCAGACCGATACCGAAGTGATCGTGCATTTGATAGAAGATGCTTACCGCGATTTGCCCCTGGAGGAAGCTGTTCGGTCGGCGCTGCTGCGTCTTAAAGGATCGTTCGCGGTGGCGGTTATTTCGGAGCAGGAACCGGGCAAAATGGTGGGTGCCAGGTCCGGCAGCCCGCTGGTAGCCGCGTCGTGCGCTAACGGCAGCCTGCTGGCTTCCGATCTTTCCGCTCTTTTGGAGCATACCCAGGACGTTATGTTTCTCGACGACAATGAAATGGCGGTTTGCCTGCCGGACGGTATAAAGGTGGTCAGCCTCGCTTCCGGCAAGGAAGTGAAAAAGCCGGCCGCACATATCTCCTGGGATATCTCCTCCGCCCGGAAACAGGGGTGGCCGCATTTTATGCTTAAGGAAATAAACGAACAGCCTAAGGTGCTGGCGGCTATGCTGGGACATCGCGTCTCCGGCAAAGGGGAAATACATTTTGAGGAATTGAAGATCTCCGAGGAGAAACTCTCCGCCGTTGAGAACGTGGAGATCATCGCCTGCGGCACGGCGTATCACGCCGGGTTATCCGGCAAGTACGCTCTGGAAAAACTCTGCCGTCTGGGAGTGAATGCCGACGTCTCCAGTGAATTCCGTTACCGGGACCCCGTTATCCGGCCGAATACCCTGGCCATCGCGATAAGCCAGTCCGGAGAGACCGCCGATACTATTGCCGCGGTCAGGGAAGCCAGGGCCAAAGGCGCCCTGGTATTGTCCATCTGTAATGTGCTGGGGTCGACCCTGGTCAGGGAATCCGACGGGGTTATCTATACCCACGCCGGCCCCGAGATCGGCGTGGCTTCTACGAAGGCATATACCGCGCAGGTAAGCATCATGTACCTTTTAGCGATGCATCTGGCTTCTTTGAAAAGCACCCTGCCGCGGCCGGAGGTAGAAGCTCTGCTTAGGGAATTCGGCAGATGCCCCGGTTTGCAGGAACGCTACTTGTCGGAGCAGAAAGGTATCAAGAAGCTGGCGGGAAGGCATTCTCACTTCGGTTCTTTTCTTTTTCTGGGCAGAAACATCAATTTTCCGCTCGCCATGGAGGGCGCGCTGAAATTGAAAGAGATATCTTATATCCCGGCGGAAGGATACGCGGCCGGAGAAATGAAGCACGGGCCGATCGCCTTGATCGACGAATACCGGGCGGTAGTCTGTATAACCCCCGAATCGGCCGTATATGAGAAGATGATATCGAACATCCAGGAGATCCGCAGCCGCCGGGGAAAGATAATCGTCATTGCCAGCGAAGGTGACGATAAAATAAAGGAGCTTACGCGGGAAGTGGTTTATATTCCGAGAACGGAAGAATTTTTCTCTCCGATTATCGCGGCTCTCCCCCTGCAGCTTCTTGCTTATCATATCGCCGTCAAAAGAGGCTGTGATGTCGATCAGCCGCGGAACTTGGCAAAGTCGGTCACCGTAGAGTGACCTTATCCCGTAACCGGGCGCGAGGATCTGCGATCAATGCTTTATATCGTAGGGACGCCGATAGGCAATCTAAAAGATATTTCTTTCCGGGCGGTGGAAATCCTTAAACAGGCCGACCTGATCGCCTGCGAGGACACCAGGCATGCGCGCATACTGCTTACGGAATACGGTATTCACGCGCCGCTGACCAGTTTCTTTCAGCACAACCGGCTGACCAAAGCCGAATTCCTTCTGGAAAAACTGCGCTCCGGGCTTTCCGTGGCCTTGATTTCGGACGCCGGGATGCCGGGGATCCTTGATCCCGGGTATAATATCATCAATCTTGCCATAGAGAACAACATCCCCTTGTCCGTTATTCCCGGGCCGACCGCTTTGGCCACCGCATTGGTGGCTTCCGGAAAACCGGCGCACAGATTTTTGTTCGAAGGTTTTCTTCCCAATCGCAGACAGGCGAGAAAGAAGCGGCTGGCGGAATTAAGGGAATTCGATTTCACCGTGGTCTGTTATGAATCCTGCCACAGGATTAGGGAATCGCTGGAGGATATCTCCGAGATATTCGGCGACCGCCGCATATCATGTGCCAGGGAACTCACTAAGAAATTCGAAGAGGTAAAACACGGAAGCGCCGCGGAGATCGCGGCGGCATTTTCGGCAGGCAGACCGAAGGGGGAATTCGTTTTGATCTTGTGAGCGGGATCGCGCAACGCCCGGTTAGAAGGCAGGGATTGCGCAAGTGTTTCATCCGTATCTACCCCTTGCACTTATCGGAATTGTGCAAGTGTTTCATCCGTATCTACACCTTGCACTTATTGGAATTGTGCAAGTGTTTCATCCGTATCTACACCTTGCACTTATCGGAGTTGTGCAAGTGTTTCATCCGTATGAAAGGAGCTTGTGAATGTTCGAATTGATAGTCAAAGGCGGGCCGGTTATGATCCCCATTCTGGCCGGATCCGTTATCGGCTTGGCCATTATCCTTGAGAGGCTCTGGGCTTTTCGCAGAGCGGGAAATTTGGACAGCTACTCTTTTGTTCAACAGGTATATAAGCTATTGAAAAACGGGGAGATGCAGGCGGCGGTCAATCTTTGCGCCGCACATGAGAAAGCCCCTCTTGCCGCGGTCTTCAAGGTCGGAATAGAAAGGCGGATGCTCCCCCATGACAGGCTGGAAAAGATACTTGAACAGGCGGGGAATAACCAGGTCGCCAAACTGGAGCGTTTTCTCGGTCTGCTGGCCTCGGTCGTTTCCATAGAACCGCTCCTGGGTTTCTTGGGAACCATAACCGGTTTGATCAAGGCTTTCATGTCCTGGGAGAAAGCGGGGGCTAATGTGACGGTCAACGCACTGGCAGGAGGCATGTACCAGGCGATGATCACCACCGCCGCCGGCCTTATGGTGGCGATACCGGCGGCGCTGTTTTACAATTATTTTGTCGGCAGGGTAAAGCAGGTCTCCAACGATCTGACTAATCACGCAATACAACTGGTCGATCTGCTTTCCGAAGCGCCTGCCTCGGTCAAAACGGAGCAGTCGAAATGAAGATCTCCGGCAAAAGGACGCATTTCGTCGGTCTCGAGTCCGTGGCGATGACGGATATCGTAATGAATATGTTTATTTTTTTCTTCATTTCTTTCAGCCTGCTGTATACCTTCAGGCCGCTGAACACGAAGAGGCTGGACGTGCAGCTTCCCCAGGCGCAGAATTCTTCCGGGCCAGAGGATTTTAAACAGATTGAGATAACTATTACGGCAGAAGGTCCGGTTTACCTGGATGGGGAGCTGGTCGGTTCTTCGGAATTGAAACAGAAGATAGCGGCCAGAACCGGGAAGGAAAGCCGCCCTTCCGTGATACTGCGCGCGGATAAACTCGTGCCTTTTCGCGGAGTGGTTTCGGTGCTCGATGTCTTGAGCGGGGCGGGAATAAACAGGATCAGCATCGCCGCCGCAGGCCGAGATTGATGGTTACGGCGCCCAAAGGGGCGCAAAGGCATTTTTGCCTTGACAGGATGCGTTCCACGAGGTAAACTTGAATAAACCTTTAAGCCGGTTCTTGAGAAACCGGGAAGGACGCTTTAAAATGAAAAACATACAAGAGATCGGCCGAACCGCCCTTTCTGTTCAAGGAAGGGGCGGTTTTTTTATTGAACTCCCGGGAGAGAAATGAAGGAAAAAGCCAGAATACTTGATCAGGAGGCGGTGAAACGCTGCGTAACCCGGATATCTCACGAGATCCTGGAAAAAAACAAGGGGGTGAAGGGCATATGCATCGTAGGTATCCGTACCCGGGGGGCGCATCTTGCCGGCAGAATAGCGGATTGCATCTCCGGGATAGAAAAGGAGCAGGTGGATCTGGGAGTGCTGGACATAACTCTCTACAGGGATGACCTTACCTCTATTTCCCAGCAGCCAGTAGTGCATAAGACGGAGATAGGGTTTGATATAACCGGCAGGAACGTGGTGCTCGTAGATGATGTGCTGTACACCGGGAGAACGGTGCGCTGCGCCTTGGATGCGCTGGCCGACCTCGGCAGGCCGTGTACCATACAATTGGCGGTTCTTGTCGATAGAGGGCACAGGGAACTGCCCATACGCGCGGACTTCGTGGGCAAGAACGTTCCTACGTCTCGTGAAGAAACGGTGGAGGTCCGTTTGACGGAGAGCGATGGAAGGGATGAAGTCGTGTTGAAAGAGCGGGGCAACGAATGATTTGGACGCGCAAGGATCTGCTGGGGCTGGAAGAACTGAACAGGGAAGAAATAGAACTTATCCTGGGGACCGCGGATTCTTTCAAAGAAGTATCGTCCCGTGAAATAAAGAAAGTCCCGGCTCTGCGGGGCAAAACCGTGGTCAATCTGTTTTACGAGCCGTCTACCCGCACCAGGGTTTCTTTCGAGATCGCCGCCAAGAGGCTTTCCGCCGACGTGATCAATATAGCCGCGGAGACATCCAGCGTGCGTAAAGGAGAAACGCTTCTCGATACCGGCAGGAACATTCAGGCGCTGAAAGCGGATGTCGTCGTTCTCAGACACGGTTTTTCCGGCGCGGCTGTGATGCTGGCGCGCAAGCTTGATATAAGCGTGGTGAACGCCGGGGACGGCTGGCATGAGCACCCCACGCAGGCGTTGCTGGACATTTTTACTCTCAAAGAGAAACTTGGTCGCATAGAAGGTTTGCGGGTTTGCATTGTGGGGGATATCGCTCATTCGCGCGTGGCGCGTTCCAATATCTGGGGTTTGACCAGGCTGGGGGCGAAAGTAACGGTATGCGCGCCGAAAATTCTTATACCGCCCGGTATAGAGCAGATGGGCGTGGATGTCGGTTGTGATATTGAGGAAGCGCTGTCGAAAGCCGACGCCGTGAACGTCCTGAGAATGCAGTTTGAAAGGGACGCCAGGGACGCCTTCCCTAGGGGGATCGATTATTTTCGTAAATTCGGCATTACCCGTGAAAGATTAAAGAAGACCGGCAGGGACATAATCGTGATGCATCCCGGGCCGTTGAATCGCGGCATAGAGATCGCCAGCGACGTGGCAGACGGGGGCAGTTCAGTCATACTCGAACAGGTAACCAACGGTATCGCCGTACGCATGGCGGTGCTCTTTTTAGTCTCTCAGGCGCATGATAAAAGAATCTCTGCTGATTAAGAACGGAAGAGTTGTAGATCCGGTTTCCCGCACGGACGCGGTGAAGGATGTTTTCGTCTCCGGCGGTAAGATCGCCGCGATTTCGGCCGGCGTCGGAGAGCAAGCGTCGCAGGTCATCGATGCCGCCGGCTGTATCGTTATGCCGGGCCTGGTGGATATACACGTGCATCTGCGCGAGCCCGGCAGGGAGGATAAGGAAAACGTAGCCAGCGGCACGGCGGCGGCGGCGAAAGGCGGCGTGACCAGCGTACTGGCTATGCCGAATACCGATCCCCCTATAGACAGCGTGGAAAACGTTGCGCTGTTCAAACGAATAATACGCTGCGGCGCCAAGGTTAATGTCTTTATTTCTTCCGCTATAACCAAAGGCCGGCAGGGGGAAGAGCCTGTCGCTTTCGACCTTTTGAAAAAGAACGGCGTGGTCGCTTTTTCCGATGACGGCGCCTCCGTGGATTCTCCGGAGATACTTCTAAAGGCCCTGGTGAAGTCCCGGGAGAAGGGATTTCTGATTATTTGTCACAGCGAGGATCGTAATTTATCGGCAGGGGGAGCGGTCAACCTGGGCCCGGTATCCACCAGGTTGGGGTTGAAAGGGATATCGGCGGAATCGGAATACCGCAGGGTTGAGAGGGATATCGCGCTGGCCGCCCGGGCAAAAGCGCGCGTGCACATCGCGCACGTCAGCTGCGCGGAGAGCGTGAAAGTAATAGCGGAGGCGAAGAAAAAAGGGATAAAGGTTACGGCGGAGACCGCGCCGCACTATTTTTCATTGACGGAAGAAGCGGTTCTGGGATATGATGCTAATATGAAGATGAACCCTCCCTTGCGCCGCCGGGAGGACCTTGAGGCGGTGAAAAAAGGATTGAGGGACGGGATAATCGACGCCATCGCTTCCGACCACGCCCCCCACACGGAGAACGAAAAAGAAGTAGAATTCAATCTCGCCGAGTTCGGAGTCACCGGTTTGGAAACGGAATTGTCGGTCGCCGTGACGGAATTGGTCTATGGAGGAGTCCTGGACTGGATGGGGCTGGCGGAAAAGATGTCTTTTGTGCCGGCGTCCATACTGGGTATCAAGAAAGGGGATCTCCGGGAAGGGAGAGATGCCGATATAGTGGTGTTCTCTCCGCACGAGGAGTGGACGGTCAAAAGGGAGGATTTCGTTTCCCGGTCCGCGAATTCTTGTTTCCTCGGGAGGAGGCTCAAAGGGCGGGTGCGTTACACGATTTGTTCCGGAAAGACAGTTTATGCAGCAGAATAAGGAATTTATAGCCGATTTTCACATCCATTCCAAATACAGCCGCGCGACGTCCAAAGATATGGATATCCGGCATATCGCGGAATGGGCGGGGTTAAAAGGGATCGACCTGATGGGCACCGGAGACTTTACCCATCATTTGTGGATGGAGGAACTGCGGGGGAATCTGGAAGAGGTCGGCAGCGGTTTGCTTGTTTACAAGGGAGGAGTTCCCGGCGGGAAGAAAATACATTTCATGCTCACAGCCGAGGTCAGCAGTATCTATTCGAAGAACGGCAGGGGCTATCGCATCCACAACCTCCTTTTTAGCCCATCTTTTGCCGCGGCCGAGAAGATAAATACCGCGCTGGCGCGGATAGGCAACCTGGCTTCCGACGGAAGGCCCATCCTCGGCCTCGACGCAGCGGAGCTGGCCAGGATAATCTTTGACATAGACGAAAGATGCATGCTGGTGCCGGGGCATATCTGGACTCCGTGGTTCAGTCTTTTCGGCTCCATGTCGGGATTCGACCGCATAGAAGACTGCTTCGAGAAATACACGGATAGAATATTCGCGCTGGAAACCGGATTGTCCAGCGATCCGGCCATGAACTGGAGACTGTCGGCCCTGGACCGGTTCAGCCTAATAAGCAACTCCGATTCCCACAGCCCGGCGAAGATCGGCAGAGAGACCAACGTTTTCAAATGCGAACTGTCTTATGACGGGATCCGGGGCGCATTAAAAGAAAAAGACCCTGACAGGTTCCTTTTTACCACGGAGTTCTTTCCTGAAGAAGGCAAATACCATTTTGACGGGCATCGTCTGTGCGGGGTGCGTTTTTCCCCGGCAGAGACCAGGGCGCACGGCGGCAAGTGCCCAAAGTGCTCAAAACCGGTAACGGTCGGAGTGATGAACCGCGTCGAGGCGCTGGCTGACCGGGCCCCGGGGTTTAGACCGAAAAATGCCATTCCTTTTCGTAATCTCATTCCTTTGAATGAGATTATCGCCGACGCCAAAGGGCTTTCTCCTTCTGCCGGGGCGGTCCATAAGGAGTATTGCAGTATCGTATCGAGATTCGGCACGGAATTCGAAGTGCTCCTGAGAGCGTCTAAGGAAGACCTCCTGCGAGGCATCCCCGGGAAGATAGCGGACGGCATAATCAGAATGAGAGAAGGGAAAGTCAGGATAGAAGCGGGGTTTGACGGAGAATACGGAAAGATCTCCCTGTTCGGCGAAGGGGAAAAAAAGAAAGAAGACGACCGTCAGCTGAACTTGTTCTGACCGGTATAGATTTTGCGCCTGTGGCCCAAAGGATAGGGCACCAGCCTCCGGAGCTGGGTGTGCAGGTTCGATTCCCGCCAGGCGCACAAAGTATGAAATAAGGGCAGGAGATCGGCGGGAGAGACAGCTTCGCGTAGGCAACGAGAATCTCCGTCCTCCGTGTTTCGGAGAGGAGAACGATTCCCGCCAGGCGCACAAAGTATAAAAGAAGGGCAGTAGATCGGCGGGAGAGATAGCTTCGCGTAGGCAACGAGAATCTCCGTCCTCCGCGTTTCGGAGAGGAGAACGATTCCCGCCAGGCGCATGCCCTGAGCAGTTCTAAAGGCTCATTGTCAAGACATTGTCGAAAGATCAGCCAGGGAGCTTCAGTAAAGACAAGGGGAAGTGAATGAGAAAGAGAATAGTGGGCGTCATCGGCGGGCATTTTTGTTCCGGGGAGACTAACGAATTGGCTGAGCAACTTGGTGCGGCCCTGTCGGAGACCGCGGATACCATGGTCTGCGGAGGGTTGGGAGGCGTGATGGAATCTGCCTGCCGCGGTTTCCGCAAGGAAGGGAAGCTGACCATCGGAATCATCCCCGGATATAACAAAGAGGACGCCAATCATTTTGTGGACGTCGTTATTCCCACCGGGATGGGATTGGCCAGAAATCTATTGGTGGTAAAAAGCGCCGATGTAGTCGTGGCGCTGCCCGGCAGATCGGGCACTCTTTCGGAAATAGCGTATTGTCTGCAGTTCGACATTCCGGTAATCAGCCTGAATTCCTGGGATATCCCGGGCGTGATAAAGGCGGAAACTATTCCCGAGGCCGTAGAGAAGGTCCGGGAGATACTGGAGAAGCAGAATTCTTGTGAGCAGCGTCGGTAACTCCGTCCGGCAGCCGTTCCCGGGCCGATCCCGCCGCAGGAAGCGAATAACGTGTAAGGTAAGCGGGATTTTTTATCACGCAGGAGGATATAAGTGCGAATCTCCAAAAAAGACGGAATAAACGGGACCGCCGCCGGTCCGCGCCAACAATCTTCCGGTAAAAGCGGCAAGGTCGTGATACTCGGCGGGGGCCCTAATCGCATAGGCCAGGGCATAGAGTTTGATTATTGCTGTTGTCATGCGGCGTATGCCTTGAAAGAAGAAGGGATAGAGAGCGTGATGGTCAACTGCAACCCGGAGACGGTCTCGACGGATTATGACACATCCGACAGACTGTATTTCGAGCCGATAACCGTGGAGGATGTGCTGAACATCGTGGAGGCGGAAAAACCGATGGGGGTAATAGTGCAGTTCGGCGGACAGACGCCGCTGAACCTGGCTATTCCTTTGCGCAGGGCAGGGGTAAACATCCTGGGCACCAGCGCCGAGCACATCGACGTCGCAGAGGATAGAAAACTTTTCAAGCAGATGCTGGATAAGCTCGGGCTCCTGCAGCCGGAAAACGGCACCGCTTTCGCTTTTCAAGAGGCAAGAGAGGTAGCCTCCCGGATAGGCTATCCGGTGCTCGTCAGGCCGTCCTACGTTCTCGGCGGCAGGGCGATGGAGATCGTTTACGACGAGAATAATCTGGAGAAATTCATCGCGGCCGCCGCCCAGGTCTCGGGTGAGCATCCCGTGCTGATAGATAAATTCCTCGAGGACGCTATTGAAGTGGATGTGGATATGATAGGAGACGGACAGGATTTCGTTATCGGCGGGATCATGGAGCATATTGAAGAAGCCGGCATACATTCCGGGGATTCGGCCATGGCCCTGCCTCCTTATACGTTGTCGGAAGATATCCTTGCCCGGATCCGGGAGGCCACCTGTAAAATGGGCAGGGAGTTGAACGTCAGAGGACTGATGAACGTGCAGTTTGCCGTAAAAGACGACAAACTTTACGTGCTGGAAGTAAATCCCCGCGCCTCGCGCACGGTGCCTTTCGTCTCCAAGGTGATCGGCGCGCCTCTCGCGAAGCTGGCCACCAAAATAATGCTTGGCAGGAAGCTTAAAGATCTGGGGTTCACCCGGGAGGTTGTTCCTTCGTACGTCGCGGTGAAGGAATCGGTTTTCCCTTTCAGCCGTTTTCCGGGAGTGGATATAATACTGGGCCCCGAGATGAAATCCACGGGAGAAGTAATGGGCATAGACTGCGATTTCGGCAGCGCCTATATTAAAAGCCAGATTGCCGCCGGACAGAAGATCCCCCTGAAGGGCAACGTTTTTATCTCGGTCAGGGACAAGGATAAACGTTCCATGGTGATGATCGCCAAGCAGCTGCATGGGTTAGGTTTCAATATTTTCGCTACAGAGGGGACCGCCGGGGCCCTGCAGCGGAACGGTATCCCGGCCACCACGCTGGCGAAGATCGCCGAAGGCCGGCCGAACGTGCTGGATCTGATGAAGGACGGCAAGATACAGATGGTCATAAATACCCCCTCGGGACGGACTCCGAGGCAGGACGAGGTCAAAATACGGTCGCACGTGGTGCTGTATAACATCCCTTATACCACGACTATCTCCGGGGCGCAGGCGACGGTTAACGGTATCTCCGCCCTTTCGAAAAAGGGATTATCGGTCAGGTCTTTGCAGGAATACCAGAAGAACGCCGGCGGGAGACGGAAGCATGCCTGAACTTCCTGAAGTGGAGACCGTGCGCAGGGAACTGGAAGAGCGCGTCAGCGGCAGGAAGATCGAGAAAATAATCGTGAACGCGTCCCGCCTGTTGCGCGGCATATCCGAGAAGGCATTTATATCCCAGGTGACGGGGACCTCCATTACCGGCGTAAAAAGAGCGGGCAAACTGCTTATTATAGAACTTTCCTGCGGAAAAGCGATCACCGTGCATTTGAAAATGACCGGCCAGCTTGTCTATCCCGGCGACGGCAAAGCCAGCCGGGTCCGTTTCCTGTTGTCGGGAGGCGGATATCTCGACTTCAACGACCGGAGGCTTTTCGCCGAGATCGGGTTGACCGATGACTGGCGTAGGATCGACTTCGTGGAATCTCTCGGCCCGGAGCCTTTCGACGTCTCTCCGGCCGTTTTTCACGCCATGCTTGCCGGGCGGAAGACGAAGATAAAACCGTTGCTTCTGGACCAGACGTTTATGGCGGGAATAGGAAATTTGTACGCGGCGGAGTCCTTATTTCGCGCCGGCATACATCCGGCCAGAGAGGCCCGTTCTTTGTCCGCGCAGGAATCCGGCTTGCTGCTTGCGGCTATCTCAAAAACACTGAAAGAGGCGATAAGACATAATGGCTCTTCTCTCGATCAGTATGTAAGGCCGTCGGGAGAAAAAGGGGATTTTGTCCGCTTTCATAAAGTTTACGCTAAAGAAGGGCGGACGTGCGGGAGGTGCGGCGGCACGATAAAGAGGATTTCTTTGGGGGGAAGAGGCACGTATTTTTGCCCGGGGTGCCAGAAATAAAAACCGCCGTGAAAAAGCTGAATACGAGGCGCGAAGAAAGCAGGATATGAAGTCCTTCGAGAAGAAAGTAAGAATAATAAGCAACCGGGATTTAAAACACGGGAGATTTATTCTTTCTTTCAGTGACAAGCAGATCGCAGGGGCGGCGTCTCCGGGGCAGTTCCTTATGGTCAAGGTATCCCGCGGTTTATTCCCGCTGCTGCGCAGGCCGTTCAGTATTCACAACTGCTCCGGCAAAGACGGGCGCATTGATGTGTTGTACGAAGTCAAAGGGCCGGGGAGCAGACTCCTTTCCCAATATCCGCCGGGCCGCGTTTTAGAGGTGGTCGGCCCGTTAGGCAACGGGTTCTCTTTACCGGAGAAAGGGCGCGGCGTAATTCTTGTCGCAGGCGGCATGGGAGCGGCCCCGTTGTTCTTTCTTGCCTCCAGGCTGGCCGCGGAGAAAAGCAAACGCCGCATATACGCTTTGCTTGGAGCCTGCGGTAAAAACCGGCTTTGTCGTCCGGCGGAATTTGCCGCGGCAGGGTGTTCGGTCAAGCTTTCAACGGATGACGGCAGCTGCGGCAGCGCAGGATACGTCTCGGGGCTGCTGGATTCTTTTCTGAACTCCCCCGGCATCATTCCCTCGGCATATATTATCTACGCCTGCGGCCCCAGGCCGATGCTGCAGGCTACCGCGTTTGTCGCCGGGAAGTTCGGAGTCCCGGGATACTGTTCCCTGGAAGCGCACATGGCCTGCGGCATAGGCGCCTGTATGGGATGCGTGATCCCGGTACGGTCCGAGGGGGGCAGGGAGGCATATAAAAGGGTCTGCCACGACGGACCGGTTTTTTCGCTGCAGGAACCGGATTGGGGGAAGATGTAGCCATGTCCCGGATCAGGACCGAAGTCAGGATAGGAAGGATGGTGCTTCGTACACCCGTTACCGTGGCATCCGGGACTTTCGGTTATGCCTCGGAATTTTCCGGTTTTTTCGATCTGCGGATCCTGGGCGCGGTGACCACTAAGACCGTTACTTTAAGGCCGCGCAGGGGTAACGCTCCCCCGCGCACCTGCGAGACGCCGGCGGGAATGCTTAATTCCGTGGGGCTGGAGAATCCAGGTATAGACGTCTTTTTGAAAGAGAAGATGCCTTGTCTCGCCGGCTATAAGGTGCCGGTAATAGTCAGCATAGCTTCGGAATCGGACAATCGTGAATTCATAGAATTGGCGCGCCGCCTGGATCACTGCCAAGAGGCGGCGGCGATAGAGTTGAACATCTCCTGTCCCAACATAAGGCATACAACCGCGCGGCCGGGGACTTCTCTTATCGCTCAGGATGCCGGGGCAACTTACCGGCTGGTGAAAGCGGTGCGCGCGGTCACGAAAAAAACCATAATTACCAAACTTTCTCCCAATGTTACGGACATTGTTTCTATCGCGGCCGCGGCGGAAGAAGCCGGGAGCGATGCCGTGGCTTTGATCAATACCATAACCGGGATGAGTATAGACGCCTCATCCCGCAAACCGAGGATCGGCGCCGTAATCGGAGGATTAAGCGGCCCGGCGATCAGGCCGGTGGCGGTGCGCATGGTTTGGGAGGTCTCCCGGAGAGTGAGTATCCCGGTGATCGGGATGGGCGGCATCTGCGATACGGACAGCGCTCTGGAATTCCTGTTGGCCGGGGCTTCGGCGGTTGCCGTGGGGACCGGTAATTTTCTCAGCCCCTCTCTGGCTGATGAGATAGTGAAAGGGATAAGGGAATATATGAGGGAGAACCGTTTCGGCAGCGTAAGCATGTTGAGAAAAGGAATGAAATATGTCCGCTGAGATCATCCTTGCTTTGGACGTGCCTTCCGAGGAACTCGCCCGGCATTTTTTCGATAAACTTTTTCCGGAGGTCGGCATTTTTAAGATAGGACTGCAGTTGTTCTCCATATCGGGCCCGGGGATCGTCAAATGGATAAGAGAAAAAGGAGGGGAGGTGTTTCTCGACCTGAAATTTTACGATATCCCCAATACCGTGGCCTTGGCGGTGCGCCAGGCCGTACTTATGCGGGTCAAGATGCTCACACTGCACATAAGCGGCGGGGCCGCGATGATGGAAGCCGCCGTCAAGGCCGCCGACAAATGTGTTTCGGAAAAAGGATTGTCGCGCCCCCTTCTCCTGGGGGTGACCGTTTTGACGAGCAGGGATGCTTCTCCCGGAGAAATAGTGAGAATGGCCGGGGAAGGATTGAGATGCGGATTGGACGGTATCGTCTGCTCGGCCAGGGAAGCCGCGGAATTAAGAGCGGCTTACGGGGGAGGTTTTAAAATAGTCACTCCGGGAATACGCCCGGAAGGAGCGCCGCCCCAGGATCAGAAAAGGACGGCCACCGCCGCGGAAGCGGTCGCGGCCGGAAGCGATTATCTGGTCGTCGGACGTCCGGTTTTGGAAGCGGGCGATCCGCTGGCCGCGTTAAAGGAGCTGAAAAAGTGAACGATAAAGAAAGAACGGCGGGGGTGGGAAAAGCGCTGCAGACTATCCGGGAAGCAGAAAAAATATCCGCGGATATGGTAGAAGAGGCACGCAGACAAGCGGCGGACATCTTGAAAAAGGCGGAAGAAGAGCGCGCCGAGAAACTGGCTGCAGCCGTTGAGCGGGCGAAAAAGGAGAGTTCTTTGATCAAAGAGAGAATGTCGGCGGAAGCGGAAAAAGAAAAAGAAGAGATATTACGTTCCACCGAGGAGGAAATAAAGCGGTTAAAAGAAAAGGCCGGCGGGCGTTTCCAGGAAGCATTCAGGCTCCTTAGGGAAAAAACCGGCAGTTGAAACGCGGGGAAGAACGGCATGGCGGTATCCAGTATCAAAAAAATAGATTTGATAGGGCTTGAACGCGACAGGATGGATATTCTTTCTTTTCTGCAGAACCGCGGGCAGCTGGAAATTATCTCTTCTCCGGCCGCGGGGTCTGCGCAGCCCGGCGCCGGAAAAGCGGCGGGCGTAGAGCCTATGGAACTGGAAGACGCTATTTCTTTTCTCGGCGCCTATTCAAGGCCGGGGGGCTCTTTTTCCAAGATGCTCAAGCAGAGGGTGATGGTTTCCGCCGCGCAGTTGAGGCAGGAAGCGGCGGCCTTCGACGTCAGGGCTTTCCTGGACGAGTTGAATAAATTCCGCTTACAGTATCAGGAAATGCAGCGCAGAAAAGAACGCTTTAATCAGGAGCGGATCGCCCTTATGCCGTGGCGTTTTCTGGAGACTAGGCTGGATGACCTGCGGAACCCTTCTTCTTTGTGCGGGGTTTTCCTCGGGACGGTCGATCTGCGTGAGAAGGAGAACCTTCTGCGCGATATCTCCGGGACCGGAGCGCCGGCACACCTGGAAACCGTCAATACCGTAGACGGCACCTTATACGCGGCCGTGGTGTATCTGGCGAAAGATTTCGAGAGAGTAGAGGCGCTGCTGAAGGGCCGGAAGTTTAATTTCGTCGTTCTCGGCGCCGGCGAAGAGACCGTCAGGGAAAGGCTGCTGGAAGTCAATATCGAGAGCCTGATCCTGGATGACAAAATGCAGGATATCCGGGGGCAGTTCTGCCGTTTGTCCGAACAAGCCCTGCGGTTGATGCTCGTGCATGACTATCTTTTATGTTTAAGGGAAAGGATATCGGTTTCCGGGACATTGGAAAAACAGGCATACACTTTTTCCCTCTGCGCCTGGGGGAGACGGAAAGACATCCCGGGATTAAAGGAAGAGCTTTACAGGAAATTTCCGGAATCCGCCGTTTTCCTTTCCGATCCGTTTCCCGGGGAAAACATTCCTTCCGCTCTGGAGAACGGGCCGCTGCTGCAGCCCTTCGAGGTTGTGACGGACCTTTACGGTAAGCCTGTTTACGGGGGGATAGATCCTTCCGGCCTGCTGGCACCGTTCTTTCTGGTCTCTTTCGGCTTTTGTATCGCCGATGCCGGTTACGGATTGCTCATCCTCGCCGTTGCCGCCTTTCTTTTTAGCCGCCATCCGCCGCCGTCGGAAAAAATATTCCTGCGGCTGATGGTCTGGATGGGAATATTTACGGTAATAGCCGGAATTATAACCGGGGGGTTCTTCGGGGATTTGATCGGCAGATTGCCGGAGGCGTTCGCTTGGGCCAAGAGACTGCAGCGCAAGCTGGCGATTATCGATCCGGTTAAGGATTCGATGCTTTTCCTGGGGGCCACCTTGATATTCGGCTTCTTGCAGGTTGCCTGCGGGGTGGCGGTTAAATTCTGCCGCGACCTGAAAAGGGACAGCTTCGCCGCCTTCGCGCTGGACCTCCCTTCTTTATTCGTTCAATTCAGCATGCTGGGGCTATGCCTTGTTTTAACCGGCACGGGTCCGGCGTGGCTGGCCGGGTACGCTTTATATTCGTTCATTGCCGCCGGGGCACTGATCGTATTTTATAATTGGCATTCGAATAAAGATATCAGCCTCAAGATATTCTGGTCGGGATTCGGGCTGTATTCGATCGTCACCGGCAATTTTCTTTCCGACACACTTTCTTTCAGTCGTATATTCGCGCTGGGGCTGACGGGAAGCCTGCTGGGCGCGGCGATCAACACCATGCTTTTCCCTTCCGGCCCGGTGAACGGTATCGGCGGCATTATCGGCGCGTCGGCGGCCGTCGGCGTTCTTTTTGCCGCGCATATCCTGAACATGGCGATCAGCCTTCTCGGGGCTTACGTGCACACCAGCAGGCTGCAGTATCTGGAGTTCTTCGGCAAGTTTTTCGAGGCAGGCGGCAGGCCGTTCAGGGCGTTCCGCCAGGAAGGTAAGTACACGTATATAACCACGGCGGCGGATCAAACCGTTCGGCCGGTAACAACAAAATGACGGAGGTGCACACATGGAGATGGGGCTTTTTTACGCTTTCTCAGGCGCGGCTTTGGCGGTGTTCTTATGCGGGATCGGTTCGAGTATCGGCGTCGGCACTGCGGGGGATGCCGCCAATGGGGTTTTGTCCGAGGATCCGGAGAAGTTCGGGAACATGCTGCTCCTGGTCGCTTTGCCGGGAACGCAGGGTATTTACGGTTTCGTGGCCGGTTTTTGGGCGAGCATAATTAAGCTGAATCTTTTGACCGGCAACGTGCCGCAGTTGACCGCCGGGCAGGGATTGCAGATCATGGCTGCCTGTCTTCCCATCGCCGTATCCGGCCTGTTCTCCGGTATTTACCAGGGCAGGGTCTGCGCGGCAGGCATCGGAGTGGCCGCCAAACAGCCGCAGGCGAGCATGAAGGCGCTTATTTACGGGGCGCTGGTCGAGACATACGCCATTCTCGGACTGGTAATTACCCTCTTTCTTTTAAACGGCATAAAACTGCAGTGATATGGCTATAGAACCCATCGTTGAACATATTATAAGACAGGCGGGGATGCAGCGCGATAAGATCATCGCGGAGGCCTCGGAAAAAAGAGCGGCATTATCCCGGGCCGCGGACGAGGAAGCCGAAAAGCTGTTCCGAGAAGAAGTATCAAAGGCGGAACGCGCGGCGGCCGTGGAGAAGGAGCGCATAATAATCGACAGCCGCCTGGAGGTCAAAAAGCGGCTGCTGGAGGCCAAACGCGCACTATTATCTTCCGTTTTCGCCGGGCTGAAACCGCTGTTGGAAGAAAAGAAATTGATGAAAGAACAGGTTTCACCGGAAGGGACAAAGAGCGTCCCGGAAGAGATCGGGTTTTACCTGGAAGAGCTGCGGCAGGATTTCGAGAGCGAAGTCGCGGCAGTGCTTTTTTCATAATGTAATAGAGAGGATATATGTCCCACAGATTACGTATTTTACCGCTCATCCCGGCATTCCTGGTTTTATGTTCAGGCGATGTTTTTGCGGCCAGGATAATCCTGAAATCAGGCAAGGAGATAAACGGACGTATCGTGGAGAAGACGCAGGATTACGTTAAAGTGGATATTAACGGCTCCGGGATATATTACCAGTTGAAATATATTAAGAATATTCTTGAGGATGACCGGCCGGCGGAAGAGGCCGCCGGGAAAACAGATAAGGGCGGGCTGGATTCCGGAGGAGATCTCTTCCGTTCCGCGCTGGAACTCGCGGCCGAAGGTAAATTCGAGGAGTCGGCCGCCAGGTTTCGGGAAGGATTACAGGAAACCCCCGAAGATTACAATCTCCGGGAGGGGCTGACAATGGCGGAAGACGCCGGGACAGGCAAGGTCCCGGCCGATTACGCGGTGCTGGTGTTCCGCGGAGCGGCCAATATGGCAGACAAGAAGTACGCAGAAGCGCTTGAGGTATTCAAGGAAGCGGTCCATCTGAATCCGCAGGACGCGAATCTTTATTACTATTTAGGCGTTTCTTCCTATTTTACCGGGGACGCGAGCCAGGCGGTAGAGTACCTGAAGAAGGGGGCGGAGTTGAGCCCCGCTGACCCGGAAATATATTTCAACCTGGGGGTCAATCAATTTTCCCTTGGGGACTATAAGAACGCGGTCGCGTCGCTCAAAAAGGCTGCGGAGTTGAGCCCGGATGACGGAGAGATAAGCAGTCTTTTGGGCACGTCCGCCTATCTGGATGGAGACTTTGCTCTTTCTCGGCAAAGTCTGTCGCGCGCCGTGGAAATATTCGAAAAGAACAGGAATGGAGAAAAAGCGGGGGAGATCAGGGAGTTCCTGAAAAAAATTCCGACCCCCGAATAAAAGGCATATCCGGTATGATGTCTAAGACGAGCTATTGGTATAGCGTGGGCAAGATCAGGGCGATGGAGAAGAATCTTCTCGGCAGCGCTGTTTTTCGGCAGGCCGCGGAAAGCGGACGAGAAGAAGCCTTGAAGTTGTTCGCCGAGGCCTTGCCGGAAGGAGATCGGCTTTTGGAGGCGAGGGATGTCCGCGAAGTGGAGGAGTTTCTCCGCGGAGAAAAGGCGGGGTTGGAACGGCTGGTGCGGCAGTTGCTGCCGGATGTCCGTCTGTTGCGTTTGCTTGAGCCGGAAAGTCTTTTGCGGCTGGATGTTCTTCTGTCCGGGATCAAACAGGGGTTGATCGCGGATTATTTCCGGCACGCGGCGGATCTGTATAACATCGGGGTTTTTCTGCGTATGCGGTTATGCCGCAGGCCGGAGGCAGAATTGCCTCCGGAACTCGCGGCGGGGGGTTTTCTGGCCGCGGAAGATTTTATCCGTCTTTACGCGAAGGAGACGGCGGCATTTTTGCATTTACTGTCCAACGCCCATAAGCGCGGGCGCATCGTGGATTATGCGATCGCCCTGGAAGACGGCATACGCGGTGTCGAAGAAAGGAATTCTTTTATCCGGCTGGAAAAGCGCGTGAAAGATTTTCTTATCGAGGTCCTGCGGCCGGCAAAGTACATCAGTTGCGGGCCGGAGCCGCTTGTGGCTTATTATTACGCCAGGATGAATGAAATTGAGCTGATACGCCTGGTGCTGCTCGGCAAATTCTCGGGATTCCCGCAGGAGAAGATACAGGAAAGGATTAACGCCGTTTATGCCTGAAAATCAAGAGCAAAAACCTTTGGCAGTTCTCGGTATGGAAGCGGACGTTTCCGGATTCCGCGCTCTCGGGTTCGCGGTCTATTCTTTGCCCGGTATCCCCGCTCTTACCGGCCTGCTCGAAGAGATCTCCGTTTCCGGGGCAGCCGTTTGTCTTGTGGAAGAAGGAATATTCCGGGCCGCGCCGGCGGAGTTCAATAAATACCGTAAAGAACCGCTGCCGGTGTTCCTGCCGTTTTCGGCTGCCGGCGGAGAAGGGGTTCTTGAACAGATGATAAAAGAGATCCGGTTAAAAGCGACAGGAGCGTTGTAATGAAAAAAGCGGAGATAGTGAAAGTTGCCGGCCCTCTGGTTGTGGCAAAAGGCTGCGCCGGGGCAAAGATGTACGACATCGTGCGGGTTTCAGAGATGCGGCTGGTGGGGGAGATCATAGAATTGAAAGGGGACCTGGCCTATATACAGGTCTATGAAGAGACTAGCGGGATAGGGCCGGGTGAAGCGGTGTATCTTACCGGAGAGCCTTTGGTAGTGGAACTCGGCCCCGGCATGCTCGGTTCCATTTACGACGGGATACAGCGGCCGTTGTCCGTGATCCGCGCCGGTTCCGGCGATTTTCTGCCGCGGGGGATAGATGTCCCGATACTGGATAGGGAGAAAAAATGGCATTTCTCGCCGCTCCTGAAAACCGGCGATAAAGTCATCTCCGGGGACATCCTGGGTTCCGTGCGGGAGACGGAACTGCTGGTGCATAAGGTCATGGTCCCTCCCGGGATCGAGGGCGAGCTCGCGGAAATATCCGAAGGGGATTTCAGCGTCACTCAGACGGTGGCGAAGGTCATGACGCCCGGCGGGGTCAAGGAGATCGATATGTGCCGGCGTTGGCCGGTGCGCGTCGCCCGTCCGGTAAAAGAGAAGTTTTCTCCCGGTGAGCCGCTTCTTACCGGACAGAGGGTAGTGGATACATTTTTCCCGATAGCCAAAGGCGGCACGGCCTGCATCCCCGGCCCGTTCGGGGCCGGCAAGACAGTGACCATGCACGAAATAGCCAAGTGGTCCGACGCTCAGGTGATCGTTTACATCGCCTGCGGCGAACGCGGCAACGAATGCGCCGATCTGCTGCTGAGCTTTCCGGAATTAAAAGATCCGCGCACCGGCAGGCCTCTGCTGGAGCGCACCGTTATCATAGCCAATACTTCCAATATGCCTGTGGCGGCCCGCGAGGCCTCTATTTATACCGGGATTACCATCGCGGAGTATTTTCGTGATATGGGATATTCGGTGGCGGTCATGGCGGACTCCACTTCCCGCTGGGCCGAGGCGTTAAGAGAAATATCCGGCAGGCTGGAGGAGATGCCGGGAGAAGAGGGATATCCGGCATACCTTTCTTCCAAGCTGGCTGAATTCTACGAACGCGCCGGGAAGGTCACTTGTCTGGGGTCGGAGGGCCGCGTGGGGGCGTTGAGTATTATGGGAGCGGTATCTCCTCCGGGCGGGGACCTCTCCGATCCCGTCGTGCAGGCCACTTTAAGGGTGGTCAAGGTTTTCTGGGGTCTGGACGATAAACTTGCCCATGCCAGGCATTTCCCCGCCATCAACTGGCTGTCCAGCTATTCTCTTTATCACGACAATCTGCAGGATTACGTGTCCGGCAATTTGAACGCGGAGTTTTCGCAGTTGCGGCGGGAGGCAATGCGTATTCTAGAGGAGGAATCGTCGCTGCAGGAGATCGCCCGTCTGGTGGGGATCGAATCCCTTTCTCCCGAGGACAGGCTCACTCTGGAGACCGCCCGCTCGATCCGCGAGGATTTTTTGCACCAGAACGCTTTTCACGAGGTGGACACTTACACCTCTCTGCGCAAACAATATATGATGTTGAAGACCGTGCTTCTTTTCGACCGGCTCTCCAGGGAGAGCCTGAAGCGCGGCGGGGAATTGGAGAAGATCGCCGCTCTGCCGGTGCGGGAGAAGATCAGCCGGGCAAAATATATTCCCGAGGACAAGCTGGAGGACTTCCAGTCTCTGGAAAAAGAATTGAGGGGGAGTTATGCTTAAGGAATATGTGACTGTGGCTTCTGTGTCCGGGCCGCTGGTGGTGGTGGAAAAGACAGCGGACGTGAAATACGACGAACTGGTGGAAGTTCTGTTTTCCGACGGGCGGATGCGGCGGGGGAAAGTCCTGGAGGTCGACGGCAGCCGGGCCCTGGTGCAGATGTTCGAAGGCACTCTCGGGATGGATGTCGCGGCAAAAGTGCGTTTCCTCGGCAGGACGCAGGATCTACCGGTTTCCCCCGACATGCTCGGAAGGGTTTTCGACGGGGCGGGTAGTCCGCGCGACAACGGCCCGGATATAATAGCCGCGGCAAAAAGAGACATAAACGGGAATCCCATGAATCCCGAGGCGCGCGCCTATCCTTCGGAGTTCATCCAGACAGGCATCTCTACCATCGACGGCATGAACCCTCTGGTGCGCGGACAGAAGCTGCCGATTTTCTCGGCTTCCGGCCTGCCGCATTCGCGCCTGGCGGCCCAGATCGCCAGGCAGGCCAGGGTATTGGGAAAAGACGAAGAGTTCGCGGTGGTTTTCGGAGCTATGGGGATTACTTTCGAAGAGGCGGATTTTTTCATGCGCGGATTCCGCCAGACGGGTGCGATCGAGCGCAGCGTTCTTTACATAAACCTCGCCAATGATCCGGCAATCGAAAGGATATCTACCCCGCGTCTGGCGCTCACCGCCGCGGAATACCTGGCCTTCGACCTGGATATGCACGTCCTGGTGATACTCATCGATATGACATTTTACTGCGAGTCGCTGCGGGAGGTCTCCGCGGCCAGAAAAGAGATCCCCGGCCGGCGCGGCTATCCGGGATATCTTTACACCGACCTGGCCGCTCTTTACGAGCGCGCCGGCAGGATAAAGGATAAAAAGGGATCGATCACTCTCTTGCCGGTGTTGACCATGCCCGAAGACGACAAAACGCATCCTATCCCGGACCTTACCGGTTATATCACCGAAGGCCAGATCATCCTGGCCAGAGACCTGCACCGTAAAGGCATATATCCTCCGGTGGACGTTCTGCCCAGCCTCTCCCGTTTGAAAGACAAGGGTATCGGCAGGGGAAAGACCAGAGAGGATCACTCCGACGTATTGAACCAGCTTTTCGCCTGTTACGCAAAAGGTAAGGAGGCGCGGGAACTGGCGGTGATTCTCGGCGAGGCCGCGCTCTCGGAGACGGATAAGCTTTATCTGCAATTTGCCGCCTCTTTCGAAGACAATTTCGTGCGCCAGGGAGAGGACGAAGACCGGGGCATAGAGGCGACTCTGGATCTGGGATGGGAGCTTTTGCGAAAACTGCCGCGCCAGGAGTTAAAACGCATCCGGCAGGAATACCTGGATAAATATTACGGCGTGAAAAGGTAAACATGATCCTGCGAGTCAACCCGAACAGAATGGAATTGCTGCGGCTGCGGCGCCGGTTGGCGCTGGCCAGGCGCGGGCACAAACTCCTTCAGGATAAACTGGAGGAGATGATGCGCAGGTTCATGCTGATGTTGAAGGAGGTGGACTCCGCTAAAGAAGAATTCCGCGTCAAGACGGCGGAGACCCTGCGGGCGCTTACTTACTGCCGCATCACCTCTTCCCCCGAGCAGTTCCTTTCGGCGGCAGGGAAAGTGGAAGTTGCTCTGCGCCTGGAGGTCTCCAGGGCCAGGATAATGAACGTGAGCGTCCCGGCTTTGAGACTGGAAGGCCTTTCCGTGAGCAGGCATTATCCTCTGCTGGGGATATCCGGAGAGTTCGACCTGGCCGTGGACTCTTCGGAAGACTATATTCAAACCGTTCTGAAGCTCGCCGGGATATTCAAATCGCTGGAGATCCTTTCCGACGAGATCGAGTGCACCAGGCGCCGCGTGAACGCCCTGGAATATATGCTGATCCCCTCACTGCAGGACACCATACGTTACATCACCCAAAAACTTAACGAGATAGAGAGAGGTAATCTTACCCGCCTGATGCGCGTGAAGGATATCGTGCGCGCGCATTGACAGCGGCGCATTTATAAATTATACTTGTTTCTCTGCGGGCGGTTGGCGCAATTGGTTAGCGCGCTTGATTTACATTCAAGAGGTTACAGGTTCAAGTCCTGTACCGCCCAGTGTTCTTCTCGTGCTTGCCGGAGACTGGAGAACATAAAATCCAGCCGGGGTATGCCTGTCAGACAGGATTTTATCTCTCTGCGCGGCAGTATCTTGCGATAATATCCGCCGGCGAATAAACAAAAGATTGCAAAAACCCCGAATTCGGGTATAATAACAAACACTCTGTAATTTAAGGGGTCGTAGTGTAGCCTGGTTTAACACGTCGCCCTGTCACGGCGAAGATCGCGAGTTCAAATCTCGTCGACCCCGTTTTTCCCCCCTCGCTCCTTTCCGATCCGGGAACGCCGGCGTTCGATATCGCCAAGCCCCCCCATGGTAAAACAGTCCTGCCCGGTGTCTCTCTTTATGATATAATACCAATGAACAGGAGGATAGATATGGCTACGATAGATGATTTCAAGAAACTGGAATTCAGGATCGCCGAGATAAAAGATGCCGTTGAGCACCCGCAGGCGGACAGGCTTTACGTGCTGAAGGTCGACGTGGGGGGCAGTGAAAAACAGATCGTCGCCGGCATCCGCGCCGGTTATGAAAAGGAAGATTTGATCGGGAAACAGGTTGTGCTGGTGAATAACCTTGAACCGGCGGTGCTGCGCGGCGTAGAGAGCCAGGGGATGTTGCTGGCGGCTTCGGACGAGCAGGGAGTGTGCCTGGTGTCCCCGCTGCGCAGGGTGATTCCGGGCAGCGTGGTGAAATGATAAAACAACTGCTGGATTGCTCCGTTTGCCTGCAATGCCGGGGGTGCTGCCGATTCTCGGAGGGGAACTCCATTTGGGTTCCTGCCTTGAGCAGCGCAGAGCAGGACAGCGTTTCTAAGGCCTGCCCCGGAGAGGGCGTTGTTGTCGGCGGGAGGCTCGCTACCGTCCCGGCTCCCGAAGAGGGGCTCCATTATTGCGTTCTTTTTTCTCCTTCCGGGAATTCCTGCAGGCTTTATTCCCGCCGTCCGCTGGAGTGCAGGCTTTATCCTTTTTTGGTCAACCTTAACCCGGACAACGGCAGGGTGTTCCTCTGTTTGGACATGAACTGCCCGTTCGCGGCCGAGCATCACAAGGAGTCTTCTTTTCGCGAATACGCCGGGTATCTGGCGGAGTATCTTAATTCGCCTGCGCGGCTGGAGTTGTTTCGCAGGGAGAAGCGGCTGCTCCAGTCTTATCCGGGGGAGATGCCGGAGTTTGCCGAGATCAAGATTTGAAAATGGGACCGGTCGACCTGCTGCCTGAACATAAACCTTGTTTTTTGGAATACCTCGCGCTTTTCAGCGGCTGCCGCCTGAGCGCTTACGCCGTGGAGAATATATACATCTGGAGCGGGATTTACCGGATCAGATGGGCGGTATTCGCAGACTGCCTTTGCGTTTTTTTCGAGGACAAGAACGGACGGTTCCTTTATCTGCCGCCTCTGGGTAAAGAGGAGGAGTGCCGGAGGGAGGCGGCGAGCAGAAGTTTTCTTTACATGCGGGAAAAGAACGGGGATGCCGCCGGAGTCGGCAGAATGGAGAATGTCCCCGGAGAAATGCTTGCTTCTTTCGGCGACGCTTACCGGGCCCGGCCTTCGATGCGCGAATATATCTGTTCCAGGGATGACCTGACGGGACTACGCGGAAACACCTTCAAACATAAACGGTCTTGTTGTAATTATTTCGCCGGGAAATACGAATACGAATACCGGGATTTCCGTTTCGCCTCGCGCAGAGAAATACACGAGCTTTACGGGACCTGGGCAGGACAGCGGCGTAAGAGAAAAGACAGGGTTTACGACGGGATGATCGCGGACTCGCGCCTGGCGCTGGACAGGGCTCTCTCGGCCTCCGGCGTCCTGGCTTACCGCGGAGGGGCGCTTTTCGTGAAGGGGGAATTGAAGGGGTTCACTCTCGGGTATCCTCTGAACGCGGATACCTTCTGCGTGCTTTATGAATTCACCGATCTTTCCTGCAAGGGCGCCGCGCAGTTCATCTTCCGGGAATTCTGCCGCAGCCTGGACGGATATCGGAGCATAAACGTTATGGACGATTCCGGGCTGGAGAACCTGCGCCGGGTCAAGATGTCTTATCGTCCGCGGGAGATAGTGCAGGCATATTCCGTTTTTCCCGCGGGGGCATAAAATAACTATGCAACCGGCAGCGAAAGAGATAGAATGTAGGACAAAAGCGGCAGTGATCTCAAAACCGTCAATCATGGCAAAAAAAAGTCGCACAATACCGCCCGTTTTCTCGGCCGCATGCGCGGCGCTTATATTGTTCTCCGCCGGCTGCGGTGACGGATCTCCTATTTCCGAAGCGCGCAATTATGTTTACCGCTCCGATGTATTCTATAAACGCGCGGCGGTCATTTACCGCAGTATAAAAGGTCCGCAGGCGCGATTGGAGCTGGGAAGTCTTTATTTCTCCCGGGGGGAATACGAACAGGCGTCCGCCGAATTGTCCGGGCTGGATTTTCCGGAAGCCCAGCGCATGCTGGCCATGTCCTATTTTCGCTCCGGTGATTTTACCGGCGCCCTGGAAATATTTAAGAAGAATCCGGGCGGGGACGGAGAATATCTTTATTATTACGGCCGGACCTGCGAAAAACTCAACCTGTTCGATGACGCTCTTTCCGTTTACAGAAAGATAAAATCAGGGAAATTCTCGGCTCTTGCCTCGGAGAGGATAGAATCCATCGTCAAGTCATCCGGACCGGGCACGGCCGGCGGCGAGATGAGGGCCCTGATAAGCTCCTCCGGAGGACAGGCCGAGTATCCGGAGGCCGGGGCCTTGATACTGTTCGCCCGGGAGTCGGTGGAGATCACCCCGGACAACAGGGAGGTCAGCGACTGTCATTACGCGGTGAAGATCTTGAATCAACGCGGCAAGGAGGATTTTTCGGAGGCCAAGATAGAGTACGATTCCACCTATGAGAAAGTGGAGTTGGGATTCGCGCGCGTGATCAAGCCCGACGGTTCAATGGTCGAGGTCGGAGGACGGCATCTGCGGGACGTTTCGAAATATCTTAACTTTCCGCTTTACAGCAATGCAAGAGTTCTCATTATTTCTTTTCCGGAATTGGGAGAAGGAGCGGTAATAGAATATAAATTCCGCATAGTGCGCAGCGAACTGCTGGCGGGAAAGGAATTCGTTTTTCATTATCCGGTACAGAGCTCCGAACCGATCCTGAACGCAGACTTCTCTCTGCGCTTTCCTTCCGGCAGAGAGGCCGGGATAAAGTTGTTGAACGAGAAGTTCAACGATTTCGGGGCGAGACTTGCCCCTTCCGTGGAGAGGGATAAAGATTTCACAGTCTACAGGTGGAGCTTTCGTTCCGTACCGCAGATAATCCCCGAGCCGCAGATGCCGCCCGCCGCGGAAATAAACCCTTCCATATTGATATCTTCTTTTTCCTCCTGGCGGGATATATATGACTGGTGGGATTCTCTTTCCCGGGATAAGATCGCGAGCGACGGGCCGGTCCGCCGCAAAGTGAAAGAACTGCTGCATAAATGCCGTTCGGAAGAGGAGAGAGCCCGGGCGATTTATAATTATTGCGCCGGGCAGATCAGGTACGTGGCGGTGGAATACGGCCGGGCGGGATACGAACCGCACAATGCGGGAGATATTTTCCGCAATAAATACGGGGATTGCAAGGACCAGGCGGTGCTGCTGGTAACCATGCTGCGAGAAGCCGGCCTGAAAGCCTGGCCGGTATTGATACCAACGCAGGATACGTATAATCTTAATCCTGATTTCCCGGCGGTCATATTCGATCACTGCATCGCGGCGGTGGAATTGAGCGGCGGACTTGTGTTCATGGACCCCACGGCCGAGACTTGTTCTTTCGGCGATCTGCCGACCGGTGATCAGGCCCGCAGGGTGCTGATTTTCCGGCCGGAAGGCTATGAGATCGCAGAAACGCCTCTTTTTCCCCCGGGACATAATCTGCTCGTGCAGGAGTTGAAGATATTCCCGCAGAAACAATACGCTATTTCGGCTTTGAGAAAGGTCACCGCCGGCGGAGTGTACGGCCAGGGCCAGAGATACTGGCTGCAGTACACGCAGCCGGATATGATCAAGCAGTCGCTTACTCAGAGGATACAGGAGATCGCCGTGGGCGCGGAGCTGGAGGGATATGATATCTCCGGCCTGGCTAACCTGGATCTTCCGGTAGTCCTGAGTTATTCATTCCGCGGCGGGGATTATTTTATTCCGGCGGGAGATTTGCGTATTCTCCCCGGGATGGCTTACGCCGACACTTCTCTGACGGCAAGGGAAAAGAGGATTTATGACATCGAATTCGATATGCTGGACCGCCGGGAGAGCGTGCAGGAGATTGTTCTGCCGGCGGGATGGAAGATCAGGTATCTGCCCGGCAGTTTCAGCGAGGAAAGCCCGTGGTTAAGAGTGGACGTTGAATATTCCGTTAAAGGCAACAGCCTTGTCTTCCGGCAGAGAACGGAAATCAAGCGTAGAAGGATATCCGCAGCCGAATACGAAAATTTTCGGGAATTCTCCCGGCGGCTCGCCCTGAAGACAAAAGAGCGCGTTGTTCTTGAAAAGGAAAAAAGATGATGCAACAACAGCAGCAGAACCAGGCCGACCAGGAACGCAGGCAATACATACGTCTTGATTCGGTTCTGCCCGTGCAGTTCCGCGTTTTCTGCGGGGACAAGAAAGAGGATTCGCCGGACTGGCTGCAGGGATTCACCAGCGATATCAGCAAGGGAGGCATCTGCCTTGCCATCAATAATCCTTCCCGGCAGCTGCTGGAATTGGTCTCCGATCCGCAGACGGTGCTGGATTTGATCATCGAGATCCCGCTGATAAAGACTCCCGTTACCGCCAGCGGGCGGGTCGCCTGGGTCAAGGAAATGCCCGGCCCGGGGCGCAAATGCCTGATAGGCCTCATATACGAGAATATCGACGAGAGGCAAAACGACCGCATAATGCGTTACGCCATAACGAAAAAGGCCATTTTCCCCTCTTCGGTGGCCGCGATCATCCTGCTCGGCCTATTCCTGGGGGTCAACAGCTACATGAATATGAGGCTGTTGAAGGGCAACAAGATGCTGGTCAAACAACTGGTCACCATCCTGCAGGAATCGGTGATGGCTAAGCAGAAGATCGGCGATATCAGTAAAGAAAAACAGGACCTGCAGCTCAAAATGCAGGCATTGCAGGTGCGCATGGATTCTTTGGAAGCGGAACGCCGGAAAGAGAGCGAAGAGAAACGCAAGGCGGAAAAACTCACCGCAGCGTTAAACAGCCTGACAAAAGAAAAGAATGAACTGCAGACGCAGCTGATCGCTCTTCAGCACAAGGAGAATAAGGTTACGGAAGAACTGCTGCAACTGGACAAGCGGCGGACTGAAGTGGAAAAAGCCAACTTCGATAAGATCTACCACTGGCTGACGGTTCATCAGAATCCGCGCACCGGACTGGTGATGAGCTTCGAGGGGGACGATTCTCTGAAGGATTGGGCGTTCATCTACGACCAGTCGCTGGCTATGCAGGCGTATTTACTTTTTTCCGACACGGAGAGGGCCAGGAATATGCTTGATTTCTTCGCCAAAAAAGCCAAGCGCGGGGACGGTTTGTTCTACAACGCCTATTACGCAGACGACGGCTCGCCGGCGGAATATGTAGTCCACTGCGGGCCGAACATCTGGCTCGGGATAGCGGCGCTTCACTATACCGACAGGACCGGAGACAAGGCGTACTTGCCGCTGGCGGAAGATATATACGCCGGAGTGATGAGACTGCAGGGCGACGACGGCGGGCTGCGGGGCGGACCGGAGGTGGAATGGTTCTCTACCGAACACAACCTGGACGCTTATTCTTTTTGCAACATGCTCTATAAAATGACGGGAGACGCGGAGTATCTCGTCGGCAGGGACAAGATACTGAACTGGCTGGTGGTTAACACTTATAACCGCAGCGATATCCCGATCAACCGCGGTAAAGGCGATTCCACGATAGCCACCGATACCTACGCCTGGGCGGTCGCCGCCGTGGGTCCGGCGCAGCTGGAGGCGGTGGGGATGAATCCCGATAAGATCATGGAATTCGCCGAGGAACATTGTGCGGTTGAGGCGGAGTACGTAAAGCAGGATAACCGGACCGTCAAGATCAAAGGATTCGATTTTTCGGCCGCAGAACATCTCGCCCGCGGCGGAGTGGTATCTTCCGAATGGACCGCCCAGATGATACTGGCGTTCCGCATAATGGCCGATTTTTACTCCGCCAAGGGAATAGAATCGAAAGTCCAGATGTATGAGGCTAAGGCGGACGAATATCTAAACGGGCTGGTCAATCTGATCGTTTCCAGCCCGTCTCCTTCCGGCCAGGGGCAGAGTTGTCTGCCTTATGCCACCCAGGATTCCGTGGATACCGGGCACGGCTGGATATCTCCGAAAGGCAAACGCACCGGTTCGGTTTCCGGCACGGCATACACTCTTTTTGCCTACTACCGCTATAACCCGTTGGAAATAAAATAAGCGCGCGGCCATGAGGAAACGTTTTGATCAAGACGCGGAGATCCCCGCAAAATACCGCGAAGACGGCGAGCGTTTTTTCTCGGCATCTTTTGACGCGGGTTTAATCGAAAAAGAAACCCCGAGCGCCCCTGAGCGGTTCTGCCGCCGTCCTACTGTTAATGCTCGCCGGAGGATCAGGCCAGGGAGCGTCATTATTACCGTTTACCGCAAGCTTTTCTCCCGTTTCGGCAGCCAGCATTGGTGGCCGGCGAAGACACGGCTGGAAGTGGCCGTTGGAGCCGTGTTGACACAGAACACCAGTTGGCGCAACGTGGAGATGGCGATCGCCAATCTCCGCAAGGCAAAAGCGCTTTCTTTCCGGGGCTTGCGCGGACTTCCCCGGGAGAGGCTTTCGGCCTTGATACGTCCGGCGGGGTATTATAATATAAAGGCCGCGCGTCTGGCCTGTCTGATGGAATTCTTCGACAGGGAATTTGGAGGGAACCTTGACAGGGCGAGAAGTACCGGGACACAGGACCTGCGCGAGCGGCTGCTTGCCGTTAAAGGGATCGGCCGGGAGACCGCCGATTCCATACTTCTTTACGCTTTCAACAGGCCGATGTTCGTGGTGGACGCCTATACCCGCAGGTTCGCCCTGCGGCACGGGCTACTGAACGGCGGAGAGGATTACGCAGCGGTGCAAAAATTGTTTATGCAGAATTTGAAATGTGATGTAAAATTATTCAATGAATATCACGCTTTGATTGTGCGCTTGAACAAGGATTTCTGCCGCAAAAAAGATCCTTTATGCGGGAATTGCCCTTTAAAAGGGATTTAATCCCCTCGCCCAGAAATCCCCGGCTTTCAAGCCGGATTCTGTTGGTTAACGGAAACGAAAATCGATACCGGGTTATTGACTTTAGCCGTTATCGGAAGCTTCAAGAGATTCGGCAGCCGGGTCGGCTGTCCGTAAGAAATCAACGGGTAACAAAATGCCGATTTACGAATACGATTGCCGGGATTGCGGAAGGCGTTCGGAGTGTTTCTTGCGCAGCGCAGGAGAAGAACCCGTATGCCAGTGGTGCGGAAGCCGCAGTCTGGCGAGGCTCGTGTCGCGCTTCGCCTTCAAATCCGGATCCGCATCCGCGCCTGAAGGACGCGCCTCCGCAGGATGCAGCGGATGTCCCGGAGGGAATTGTTCGACGTGCGGGCATTAGTGTCGAAGGAAAAAGATGATCAAGAAAAAGCGGCTTGTTTCTCTGTTAAAGAAGCTTATTTCCATAAATTCCGAGAATCCCGGCGGTAACGAATTCCGTATAGCCAGATTTGCCGGAGATTATCTTGCCAGGCTGGGGCTTAAGATACAGATATATGAGTTCAAAGAGAAACGTTCCAATCTGATCGCCCTCCTGGAAGGTAAAAACCGCAGGCGCTCGCTGTTGTTGACGCCGCATCTCGATACCGTGCCGTGCGGAGGCAGCTGGACAAAAAAACCGTTCGCGGGAACAGTCATCAACGGCAGACTTTACGGCCTGGGCGCCACCGACAGGAAAGGGGACCTTGCCGCGGCTATGGAGGCGGTCACCGGCATTGTCGAGAGCGGCAGGAAACTCGAATACAATCTCATACTGGCCGCCACGGCGGATGAAGAGACCGGTTCTCATTACGGCATCATACCTCTGCTGGAGAAACGCATTCTCAATCCGGACGCGGCCGTGGTCCTGGATTCCGACGACTTCAGCATCGTGGTGGCGCAGAAAGGGCTGATACATCTTACGGTGAGCATCCGGGGCAAGAGGGCTCACGGCGCTTATCCCTGGCTGGGCGACAGCGCCATAGACAGGGCAGCGGCCGTCATAAACGATATCCGGAAGCACAAGTTTCCTTTCCGGCCGCACGAATACCTGCGCCCGCCCACGGTAAACGTGGGAACGATTCGCGGAGGGGATAAAGTTAACGTGGTGGCGGACCGGTGCGATTTCGAACTGGACATAAGATTTTTACCGGAGACTCCGCCCGCCCGGATACTGTCGGAACTCAAAAGCATATTGAGAAAAAACGCCGCCGGCCGCTATAAAATAGCAGTGCAGAGTCTGCAGCGTCCCTATAGCATAGGAGTGGAGCACCCGCTGGTTGAACATCTTCGGGAGGCAATGCGCAGCCGCCGGGTAAGGCCGAAGATCAGCGGGTCGGAAGGAGCCACGGTGATCACCTTCTTTCAGGAACGCGGGATACCGGCGGTCGCGACCGGATTCGGCTGCGAAGGGTGCAATCACATCAGCGACGAATACGTGAAAATAGACAACCTCTACAGAGGAGCGGGAATACTGGAAACCTTCCTGCGGAATTACAGTTTTTCTTCTGCGAAAGACCTGCGATAAGGAGCAGCTTATGAAAAGCGAAGGCATCAAAATATACAGGAAACCCCGTTTAAAAAACCCATTTTTGATACTTGCCTGGCCGGGGATGGGAGAGGTGGCTTTCAAATCGGCATCTTATCTTATCGAGAAGCTGCATGCGGAACCGGCGGCTTCTATAGACCCGGGCAAGTCTTTTTATCTCACCGGTTGCAGCGTGCAGGACGGCATCGTGTCTCTGCCGGACCTGCCGGAGAGCAACTTTTACGTCTGGAAGAACAAGTCCGGGCAAAACGACATCGTAATTTTTCTGGGGAGCGCCCAACCGGATCTCGCGGGGGCGGAGGAATACGCCGGGAAGATAATACAGGTGGCCAGACTGCTGAAGATAAAGACCGTCGTGAACCTTGCGGCGATCCCGCAGCCGATCGAGCACACGCAGGTCCCCGCGGTCTGGTTTAGCGGCACCTCGGCGGCGGTGAACGCCGAACTGAAAAAATACAACCTTAACCGGCTTAACGAAGGCCAAATCAGCGGAATGAACGGGCTTTTTCTCGGTATCGCTAAACGTGCCGGTTTCGAAGGTTTTTGTCTGCTGGGAGAGATCCCGTTGTATACAATCCAGATAGAGAATCCGCGCGCCTCTTATGCGGTTTTAGAAGCGCTTTGCCGTATCCTCAAGCTTGAGATAGACCTAAATCCGCTGCTGGAACAAGCCCAGAGCATGGAGGCGGAGATAAACAAACTGATGGATTTTCTCAAATCAGGGCCGCAGTCAAGCCCTATAGGGGAGGATGAGATCGAGCGGATAAAGAAAAGCCTCGGCCAGCTTACCCGGCTGCCCTCTTCGGTCAAGGAGAAGATAGAAAGGCTTTTTTCCCAGGTCAAAACCGACATCAGCAAGGCCGCCGAATTAAAACTGGAACTGGACAAGTGGAACGTCTATAAGGAATACGAAGACCGTTTTCTGGACCTGTTCAAAAAGAATGAGCAAAGCAATTGAAGAACGCGGATTCCATCCGCGTTTTTACCGGAACTGGATGAAGACCAAAGGTCTGCATTCCGGGCGGGTGGCCGTGTGCGAGACCGACCTGCAGATAATTACCGATCTGCCTTTCGATTACGATGATTGCCGCGCGGCGGTGGAGTCCTTCCGCAGCGATATTATAGCTTATATAAAGAAGGACAACCGTTTTCTGACGAGCCTGGAGCCGGTTAAGGTCTCTTCTTCGGCTGCTCCGCTGGTGAAGCGCATGGCGTCTGCAGGCAGGAAAGCGGGGGTCGGGCCGATGGCCTCGGTAGCCGGGGCTATCGCCGAAGCTGTAGGCCGCCGCCTGTTTGATAAAGGATGCCGGGAGGCGGTGGTGGAGAACGGCGGAGACGTTTTTCTCGCGGGCAAGGCCGCCAAACGCGTGGGAATATTCGCCGGAAAGGGCCTGCCCTGCTGGCGGGACTTGGCGATCAACGTCGCGCCGCGCGAGATGCCTTTGGGCATATGCACCTCTTCCGGCGCTTTCGGGCATTCCTTCAGTTTCGGCCGCGCCGACAGCGTGGTTATTCTTTCCCCGGACGCCGCCCTGGCCGACGCGGCGGCTACCGCGGTCTGCAACCGCGTTTCCTCGGCGGAAGACATGCGGGGAGCCCTTTCTTTCGGTCGTTCGATCCCGGGGGTGTCCGGCATCATCATTATCGTCGGCGATAAACTCGCGAGCTGGGGCAAGGTGGAATTCATTTCCCGGTAACCCTATGGTTATGCCGACGCGCAATCTTTTATATGTCATAACAAAACTGGAACTGGGCGGAGCTCAAACTCAGCTTTTGTGTCTGGCCGGCCGGATAGACAAGAGGGAGTTTCGCCCTCGGCTGGCCGCTTCTCCCGGGGTCCTCAGCGGCGCTTTCTCTTTGCTTGAAGGGATTATTCCGGAGAAGGTCCGCTTCCTCGTCAGGCCGGTGCATCCGTTGAAAGACCTTTGCGCGGTTTTCGAGCTGGCGTTCTTGATGCGCCGCCGCGGGATACAGATTGTGCACACCCACAGTTCGAAAGCGGGGATCATCGGGCGGCTGGCCGCGCGGCTGGCCGGCGTCAAAGTGATAATTCATACCGTGCACGGCTGGAGTTTCAATGATCGTCAGCCGCTTCCGGTCAGGCGGCTTTATATTTTCTTTGAACGCGTGTGCGCCGGTTTCAGCGATGCCATTATCGCGGTCTCGGAACATGACAGGCGGACCGGATTGTCTCTCGGGATCGGCGGACCGGACAGCTACGAATTGATCCGTTACGGTATAGATTTCAGCCGGTATCCCCGGGGAGACCGGGAATACCTGAGGCGTTCCTTCGGCCTGGCGGCTGAAGATAAGGTCGTGTGCATGGTGGGGTGTTTCAAACCGCAGAAGGCCCCGCTTGATTTCATCAAGGCCGCCGCCTTCGTTTCGGCCCGCTGCCCTTCGGTTAGATTCCTGCTGGTCGGAGACGGCATAATGCGTCCGGCCATAGAGCGAGCGGTGCGCCGCTCCGGCCTCCAGGGACACGTTATCCTTGCCGGCTGGAGATACGATCTTCCGGCATTGCTGGCCGGTACCGACGTTTTCGTCCTTACCTCTCTCTGGGAAGGGCTGCCGGTGTCGGCGCTTGAGGCCTTGAAAAGCGGAGTTCCCGTGATCGCCACGGATACAGGGGGCATAAGAGAAGCGGTCGCGGACGGGATCAACGGTTACATCGTGCCCCGCAGCGACCCGCAGGCGATGAGCGGACGTATTTGCGTCCTGCTGCTGGACGAGGCGTTGAGGACGAGAATGGCGCGCAACGCGGCCCGCAGCCTGGACAGCGGGTATTCCATCGAGACGATGCTTGCGAACACGCAAGATCTATACAGAAGAAAAATAAGGGAGAAAACGGGAGATGTCCCAATTCCTTAGAATGGCCGTTATTGCCGTTGCGGCATTCGCCGGCTCATGGTTCTTGACCGCCGGTTATATCCGCGCCGCCGGCAGGTTGTTTCAGCCCTCTGCCGGCAGGATCCCTTCCGGAGCGGGGTTGGTTTTCGGGGTGTGTTCCCTCGCGGCTGCGGCTGTTTTTCGGCCTGGAGGAGGATACGCTTTTTTACTGCCGGCGGCATTTATGCTGTTATCCGGGATACTGGATGATATTTTCGAGTTGTCCGTGCCGGTAAAGATTCTCTTTCAAATAACGGCGGTGGCATTGTTGGTGCATAACGGTTTGTCTCTGGGAATACTGTCCGCAACGGCGGACGCGGGCCTGACGGTTATCTGGGTGCTCGGCATAACCAATGCCTTTAATTATCTGGATATTGTCGACGGTCTGGCCGCTTCCCTGGGGATAGTATCGTCATTTTCTTTCTTCATTCTGTTCGCCGCCTGCGGGGATTCTGCGAGGGCCGCCGTGTTCCTTTTTCTCTGCCTGGCATTATCGGGTTTTTTTCTCAGCAACTATCCCCCGGCAAAGGCTTATATGGGGAATACCGGCAGCCATTTTATAGGCTTTATGCTCGCGCTCGCCCCTCTTTCATCCGTTTGCTCCCCGGCATGCGCTGGCACGAACATTCTGCCGGCGGCGGTTTTGATATCCGGAATGCCGGTCTTTGATACCGCCTTCGTGACAGTGCTGCGTTTTTACCGGCGCCAGCCGCTTTTCAAGAAAAGCGGCGATCATCTCGCTTTGCGTCTTATCGGACAAGGGGTCCCTTTGAACGGAATACTGAAACAAATGACCGCGGCCTCGGCTTTTTTCTGCGCCTCCGGGCTGCTGTTTTGTTATTCTCCGTTAAGGCTGCTGTCCGCGGCGGCCGTGTTGCCGGCTTTGTTTATTTGTTTTCGGCTGGCCCGCTCGGCCGTGCGGGGCGCAAGATGAACAGAAAAGAACGGATTGTGGTTATCGGGGCCGGCCTTTCCGGATTGAGCGCCGGTATCCGTCTTAGGGAAAAGGGAGTTGATTTCGTCGTCCTGGAACGCGAGAATGAACCGGGCGGGTTGTGCCGGTCGAGGGAAAGCGGCCGTTTTATATTCGATTGCTCCGGGCATCTGTTGCATTTCAGGACATCCTCCGGGTTACGCGCGGCGGACCGGCTGCTGAAAGGCGAATTGACGAGATTCGCCAGGAAGGCGTCGGTACATCTGCGGGGACGCGATATCCCGTATCCTTTTCAGGCCAATCTTTACGCGCTGCCGGAAAAAACGCGTCTTGAGTGCGTGCGCGGCCTGCAAAACCGCGGCCGTCCCGGACGAGACCAGGATTTTGCTTCTTGGATCGCGGCAAAGTTCGGCCCCGGCATCGCCCGGCATTTCATGCTGCCCTATAACAGGAAATTCTGGCGGTTTCCTTTAAGCAGAATGACCTGCGGATGGACGCGTTCTTTTGTTCCCGTGCCGTCCCGCGGCAGAATGCTTTTAGGCGCGCGCGGAAGAGACGGGGAATTTCCGGGGTATAATGCCACGTTCTGGTATCCGTCCGCCGGCAGGATAGACGTGCTGCCGCGCAGCATGGCGGAGAACTGCGGGAATATACTTTACGGCCGCAGGGTCGTTCGTATAGACGTGAAACGACGCGTAGCGCGCACTGCGCAGGGGGAAGAGTTTCCTTACGGCAGGCTGATTTCCACGATGCCGATGCCGGAACTCGGCGTCGTTTGTCCCGGCGTGGGCAGGGAAGAAAAGGCGTGTTTGCGGCGGCTGAAGTGGAATTCGCTCTTGATATTCAGTCTCGGCCTTTCCGGGAAACCGTCTTCCGCCGAACATTGGATTTATTTTCCGGGGAAGGAATTCGTGTTTTACCGCGTCTGCTTTCCGCACAATTTTTCTTCCTCCGCCGCCCCGGCAGGGCAGGGAAGCCTTTACGCGGAGGTGTCTTATCCCCCCGGGAAGAGGCCCGGAATGAAACAGTTAGGGCGGGAGGTATTATCCGGTTTGCGCAGGGCGGGGGTCGTTTCCGCCAACACGCGCGTCTGCGCGCAGGATGTCCTGGAGATAAAATACGCCTATCCCGTTTACGACCGGAAATACGCCCCGTCGCGCAGGCGTATAATTTCAAGTTTTCTCTCCCGCGGAGTGGTTTTATGCGGGAGATACGGAAGCTGGCGTTATTTTTCCATGGAGGACGCGATGCTGGACGGGATCTCGGCCGCGGAAAGAGCGGTGAAGGATGCGTAGTTCGATGAAGCTGATCCGGGAGAACCGGGGGATATTGCGCAGTATCGCGCTTTCGCAGTTGCGCGCGAAATACACGGGGACGGCGCTGGGGGCTGCCTGGGGCGTCTTAAATCCGATCGCGGTCACCCTGGCGATAATCTTCGCCTTTTCGGTGGTATTAAAAATAAATATGGAAAGGTTCCCTCTTTTCGTTCTCGCCGGTTTCTTTCCCTGGAACTTCTTTTCGTCTTCCGTTAGCGAAGCCTCGCGCTCTTTCCTGGAAAGGAAGGACATCTTGAGGCAGTTGGATTTCCCGAAGGCAGTGGTGCCTCTTGCCTATGCCTTGGCCGGCTTCGCCGATTATCTCAGGGGATGGATATTCATTCTGCCGCTGTTCGCGGTATTCAATCCCAAGGTGCTATTTGTTCTCCCCTGGTTGCCGGTGATATTGTTACTGAACCTGTTTTTCGTCTGCGGGCTCTGCCTTTTGGTATCGGTTCTGAACGTTTATTACCGTGACACATCGCATCTGTTGAATCTCGGCCTTATGTTCTGGCTCTGGACCACTCCTATATTTTATACAGCGGATATGATCCCGGGCAGATTTTACTGGATAATAACGTTTAATCCGCTGGCGCAGTTCCTGGAGGCTTACCGGGCCGTTCTTTTTTCGGCACGCGCTCCATCCGCCGGCGTTCTCTGCGCGTGCTCGGCATGGGCCTGTTTCAGCGCCGTAGCCGGAATGACGGTTTTTCGCGGGATGGAAGAGGATATACTTAAACGGTTGTAACCGCTGCGCGGGCAACGGCGCATAACAGGGGAGAAACACCGGGCATGAGCATTATCAGGTTTAACGACGTCTGGGAGATGTTCAGGATAAGATTCTCCGGAGAAGGGCGCTCCTACTGGAAGAACTACTGGGCGCTGCGCGGGATAACTTTTTCCGTATCCGAAGGGGAAGTTCTGGGCATCATGGGAGAGAACGGGTCGGGGAAAACGACGATACTCAAACTCATCGGCGGGATCATCCGTCCGGACCGCGGAAGCGTGGAGGTGAAGGGGAAGGCCGCCGGGCTGCTGGAACTGGGAGCGGGATTCCAGCCCGAACTTACCGGAAGGGAGAACGTGCTCATCTGTTCCGGAATGCACGGTTATTCCGGAGAGGCCGCCGAAAGAAAACTTAAGGAGGTGGGCGATTTCGCCCGTATCGGGGATTTTATTAATGCCCCGGTTAAGAATTATTCCCAGGGCATGTTCGTGCGACTCGCTTTTTCTTTTGCCGTCAGCCTGGAACCGGACATCCTCCTTATAGACGACAGCCTGGCAGTGGGCGACGGCGATTTTCAAAAAAGCTGTATCGACAAGATAATGTCCTTGAAAGAATCAGGACGCACGATAATCTTCGTCACCCACGATACCGGCTTGCTGAACAAGATAGCCACCCGGGCGTTGCTTTTAAAGAACGGCAGGTTAATAGAGGATTCGCAGCCGGAACGCGTCGGCGCCCTTTACGCCCTGGTTTGCGGCAGCCCGGAAGGGAAAGCCGCCCTGGAATCCGGCAGGCTGCGGATGGTGTTTAATAACGGGGCATTATTCTTTTCATGGGACGGACGACAGGTGACTTCCGAGAAAGGGGCATCCGCTTATCTGTTCTGTGCCGGAGAATGGCTCTTTTCTCATTCGGGGCAATGGAGAATAACCGGCGGCGGCGGGACCAGGATAGAGACGGAGGGGATCTTTCCGGACAAGGGGATCTCTGTGAGATGGATCATCGAGCTCGCGGAGAATGGCGGCGTCCAGTGGGACATATACGCGTATTCCGAAGACGGCGCGCCTCTTGTGTCCGACTGCCGGATGGAATTTTGCTTCGACCGCGCCTACAACGAGTGGTTCACGAACGTTTCCCAAGGCAGGCTGGGGACGGTATCCTCCGGCCAGGCAAGAGAGGCGTCCTCCGCGCGGATTCGTTATGCCGCGGTAAAGCCGGAGGAACGGGAAGAAGACCGGGGAGCCGGGCTTCCGGAGGTGGTGGTGGAGCCGCGCAGAGATAACGGGGATAGCGACGGAGTGGAGGTGCTGGACGGAGAAGACAATTTCGGCAGGATGATGTTGCGTAGCGCTCACCCTCCTTTGTCTTCGGCCCCGAAATGGCGTTCCGCGGCAGCGTATTTCTCCGGAAGGATATTCTTTCGCCGGCAGTCCGTTCCGGTGCAGGCTGCCGCCGATGATAATGAAAAGGAGCTGGTCTCCGGGGACAGCAGATTTATCTTTCGCAACGGCGAGTTGCTGATGATCAGCGCCGGAGTTCCCCTTACTTGTTCCCGGCATATATACGCGGAGATATACGGAGACAGGCAGATATACGATTCCCGCGAGGCCGGCTGGAAAGTCAAAAAGACGGGCCCGGACAGAATAGTGGCCTGCGGATTCTGGCCGGGAGCGGCGTTCCGGCAGCTTTGGGAAATACTGCTGGCTGCCGACGGGACGCTGCGGATGAAGATATGGTTGGTGTGCCGGGCCGTTTCTTTATTCAGAAGGAGAAGGCTGCAGGCAATGTGTTTGTCTTCCTATTCTTCGTATTTCAGCTGTTTCGGTTCCGGAGAATTTCCCGCCAGATTCTGCACCGAGGAATACGACGTGCTGCAAAGATGTTTGCCCTGCGGCGACCTGGGAGTTTTAGACGCCAGCGGGAAGCTTCCCACCCTCTCCCTCTCGTTTGAGGAAGAGGAGAATAATTTCGCGAAAATCATGAATTCCGACCTTTTCAACCGCAGCCGCATATTGAGTGTGGAAAAAGTCGAGCCGGAAGAAAAGCTGTTGTTTCCTCCCGGCAGGCACCACTGTTTTTCCGTTTCCATCAGGGCTTTCCCTCCCGGGACGGACCTTTCCGCGGGGGCGGAACTCCGTTCCGGTAAAGCCGGACTGCTTTTTTCCGGGGGAAGATTCGCGCTTATCCATGAAGGAAAAACCTTGAGCGGCGATCTGGGGTTATATGTTTCTTTCCGTTCCGGAGGGCGGTGGCACGATTCGGTGTCCAAAACGGTATGGAAACTGGACTCCTGCAAAGAAGGGGAATTGACGTGTTCCGCGCAGTGGAGACAGTTGCCCATAAAACAAACCTGGCGTATTTACGCGAAAGGCAAAGGGAGGTTCGCGATACAGGTAGTTTTGCTCGTGACCGGGGATACCCTACTTGAAAGGCAACAATTCAACCTGGCGCTCCGCGAGGTTTACAGCCGGTGGTCTCATCGTTCCCGCGGCGGCGTGTTCGGCATGTTCCCGCGCGATACAGGGGACGACTGGCAGACTGTGGAGACGGTTCCCGCCGGCGCACAGCCGTTAAGCGCCTCCTGCACGAAGAACGGCCTGCCTGAAGTGAAGCTGGCCGTAGATGAAATAAGGGAAGGATGGAAGTTGGAAGCGGTCAATTCCGACCTTTGTTACCGGTCTAGAGTGCTGCGTTTGAGTAATGCAGGGGAGACAGCGCTTTCTCCGGGAGAAAGCGTGTTTTTTTCCGGGATGCTGACGATAGAATGATCATACCGGGTGAATACGTGATTGTTGGATCACCGAAAAGCGGCGGCATCCGCGCAGCCGGTAAACCGGCAAAGAAATTTCCCGCGTCCCGCGGACAAGCCGTTTATCTCGTCTTTTTGTTGTCTTTTTGTTGTTACGGCCAGGGACTGCAGGCCGCGGAATCTCCGGCGAAAGAATTTTATTCCGCGCGGTGGAGGGTAGCGGCCGATTCAGGCTGGGCCGCGTCTTCCAGAGGAGAAGTCGAACTTTATAGCCGGACAAAGAGTCTCCCGGCCAAGCTCCGCTATTCATTTAATAAGAATAATCTCTGGCAATGGCCGGAAATAACGTTTTCGCTTGACCTTCCGAAGGCAGGGGATTTAAGCGGATTTTCCTGGCTCAAGTCGAGGCTGCGTGGACCGGCGAACGAAGAGATGTACCTTGTTGTGACGGTCGAGGATAAGAACACCGGAGCGTTGAAGCCTTGCATATGCCGGATCCGCACGGCCGGCTACCCGGTGGATTACAAACTGCCTTTTTCGGCGTTTGTCGTCTCCCCGGACTGGACGGTGCGCAACCCCGGCTCTTCACCGGATATTGAGTGGAAGAAAGTGCGTTCGATCGGGATGCATAAAAAAGGCAGCGACGGCGGCAAGGGCAGCATCTTCTGGGAACGTCTGGCGTTTTATAGGGGGGACTGCCCTTCTCCTTACGATATAGAAAAAGACAGGAGCGCTTCTCCTCGGCACTTTTTAGTTCCCCTGGGAAAACGCGGAAGAAAAAACGTTTATTCCGGACGCGTGGAGATATCCTCCGCTAAAGGGGCGAGCAGAACGGTGAGCCGTTATTTATACGGAGCTAATCTTGCCAGCTGGCTGGATCTGCCTGAAGAGGAACAGGTCAGGCTTTTGAGACCGGCGTTCCTGCGTCTGGGCGGGCCTTTTCTTGATCGTTATTCCTGGAGCCGCGGGATTTACACTTTTCCCAGGTCGGCGTTAAGGATGAGGATGTTTCCCCTGGACAGGTTCGTGCGGTTTTGCCGCGCCGTCGGAAGCGAACCGATGATACAGATAAATGCTTTGGGTTATCGCGATGAATCCGGCGGCGGCTTTAGTGCGGATAAAGAGGCCGCGGAGATGGTGCGGTATTTGAACGGCGGCCCGGGCGGCGGCGTAAAGTTTTTCGAGATAGGGAACGAGCCGTTCATCTGGCACCGGACGCATCCCGACCTGCACCCGCAGCCTTGCTCTGCGGAGGAATATTCCGTCCGCTTCGAAAAGATAGCCGGGGCCATGCGCCGCGCCCAGACTGAACTGCAAAACGGACGGGATATCAAGATATTCGCGCCGGCGATTTCCACAGCCTGGCAGGGATGGCGTGACTGCCTGGACGGAGAGGAAAACGCCGTGGAGAAATTCCTTGCCGAGAGCGCTTCTTTCAAGGATGAAGCCGACGGCAGACCTTTGCTGGACGTCTTGAGTTTTCATCTCTTCAATTGTTTTGCCGCCGAAGGAGGACGGGAAGCTCAGCACGGCAACGCGGCCTTGCTCGATGCTACCGCCGTATGGTGGAAGAAAGACTACGTCAACAGTTATGACAAGGCTTTCGCCGCGGGGGACAAACCGGCGGTATTGCCGCGTTTCAGGAAGTGGATCGCCGATTACGGGCCCGGGCTGGAACTGGCGGTCACGGAGTTCAATATCGAGTCCGAATCGATGATAAATTACGATATGCTCTGGAAGGTGCTGTATTTAAGCGACCTTTACGGTATTCTCGCGGAAGGAGGCGTTGATTACGCCGCACAATTCTGCCTGAATTCATCCGACCAGAACATAGCGATGCTGGACGATACCGGAAAGAAAACCGCCTTGTATCATCCGTTCAGGCTGTATTCAAATTATTTTTCCGGAGTCTTGATGGACAAAAAAGTCGTCCCGGAGGACTGGGTGAGTGTGTATGCTTCCCGGCAGGGCGGGGATTATACGCTAATGGCGATCAACAAAGCTAACGAAACCAGGGATACGGAATTTATGGTCGGAACGGACAATGGGGACAGCGTGATCTTTAACCGCAGGCTGCCCGCCTTGAGTTTGAGCTGTATCAGGCTGAAAGGCCCCGCTTATAAGGAAGCGGAAGTATGGGAATATGGCAGAGCACAGATCCATTGATATATCGGTAGTGATCCCCACTTATAACCGTAAACGGCTGTTGGAAGAATGTCTTGATTCGGTGTTATATCAGGACCTTCCCGGCGGCTCTTTCGAAATAGTAGTGGTGGACGACGGTTCCTCCGACGGGACCGGCCTTTTTGCCGGCGGACCCGGAAAGGAACGGGACAGTATACGTTATATAAAACAGGAGCGCCGCGGTCCGGCGGCGGCGAGGAATACCGGAGCGGCGCATTGCGGCGGCCGGATAATCGCGTTCATAGACGATGACTGCCGCGCCTGTCCCGGATGGCTGTGGGGCATGCTGGAGGCGCACCGGCTGCATTCGTCTGCGGCGGCCGTAGGCGGATATACGCTGCCTGATCCGGAAGGCGGCATCGCGCAGGAGGTAAGCCAGTTCCTGAGCAACAGCAGCATTGAGATCGACTGCGGCAGAGGCAGGGAGCCGATATTTTTCCCTACCTGCAACGTCTCGCTTAAGAGAGAAATCTTTTCACGCTGTGAATTCGATCCTTCTTTCCCTTTCCCGGCGGGGGAAGATCTGGAATTCTTCTGGAGGCTGTATAAACAGGGGGAGAGGTTGGTTTTTGATCCCAAGATCAGGGTCGTTCACCGCCGCCTCCCCGGTCCGACGGCTTTCTGCAGGCAGGCGTATCTTTACGGCAGGGGGAATCTGCTGGTAAAGCGACTTCACCGCGACCATGTGTTGCTGCAGGAGCTAAAGACCGGGCGGTTCGGTTTCTGGGCCGGTATGCTGGTAAATATGGCGAAGATTCCCAGGTTCGCTTATTGCCTGTGCCGGTTCTTTGCGCGTTCTCGGGGGGCTTCTTACGGGCGGCTCAAAAAGGCAGGCGTGTTTTTCTTTTTCTGCCTGCATAAAATAGCATATATTTTCGGTAATGTCGCGGAGTTCTGCAGCGGCCGCAGGCTTCCTTTTGCCGCTCCGCAACTTTTAATACTGGACGTCACGCATAAATGCAATCTGCGTTGCCGTATATGCGATATCTGGAAAAATGCCGGTCGGGAAAAGGATATCTCCGGCAGATACGTCCGGAAACTGTTGAAGGAAGCGGCATCTTCCGGCATACAAGAGGTGGCTTTTTCCGGAGGAGAAGCCATGCTGCGCAGCGACATACTGGACCTTCTGGCATGCGCCCGCGGATTGGGGCTGAAAGGAGTGGGATTGCTGTCCAACGGGATTGCCGTGCGGCGTGATTTCGGGAAGCTGGAACCGTTCCTGAGGGACGGGACGGCGGTCCCAGTCCTGTCCCTGGATTCCCTGCGTCCGGAACTGCATAATTACGTGAGAGACGACGCGCGGGCCTGGGAGAATTCGATTGAGGCGCTCAAGGCCCTGGCGGATTTAAGAAAAGAAGCTTCGGGAGTAAAGTTCAGTGTGATCAGCATCGTTTTCGAGCGGAACCTTGAGGAGCTTGAAGATCTCTATGTGTTCGCGCGCGAGCTGGGCGCGTGTAATATTCAGTACCAGCCGCTGCTGGCCAACAACCTGAAGATGGCGGAGAGAAAGAACGCGGAGTTATGGGTGAAGCCCGGAAGTTTCGGCAGTCTGGAACGCGTAGTCGAAAGGCTTATTGCGCGCGGGCGTTCGGACAGCGGGTTCCTGCGTAATTCGGAAGGCAATCTCCGGTTGTTCAAGAAATATTTTGCCGGTGAGCTGGCGCCCGGGGACTGCGTTTGTTCATCCGCCGGCAGGACCGTTCTGGTCGCCAACGACGGGTACTGCCGCACCTGTTTTTCCGCTTATGGAGATATCCGCAGGCAAAGCCTGGCGGATATACTGTCGGGGCCGCGGATTAATGAGGCCAGGGAACGCGTGCGTAAATGTCCATGGCCGTGCCTGCTTCCTTGTTTTTGCGATTAAGCGCTCCCGGAGAGTTGACAAACTCCGACGGCAGCGGATAATGTTACAGGGAACTTACTATGAGAATAGCATTGGTCATGCCGCCGCTTTACGGCGTGGATATGCCTCCTTTGGGTATCGCTTACGTGGCGGGGCGCCTGATGCAGGACGGGCATGAAGTCCGTATGTTCTGTCTGAATTCGGAGCTTTTCCATCTCAATCCGGATAAACGGTATCTCTGGGATTGGGATAGTGCAGACGAATGGCGGTCCCTGGAGGGAGTGGGAGCGCATTTCGATCTACCGGCGCTTTTGCGGGAATGGACCGACAGGATATCGTGTTTTTCACCGGGTATGGTGGGGTTCAGCGTGAACAGTCATTCGCTGGCGCTGGCCGGGGCTCTCGCGGGTAGTATCCGCGCGGCCATGAAAGGCATCCCTTTGATTTTTGGCGGTCCGATGTGCTCCGAAAGCGATATCTCAGGGGAGACGTGTTCCTGCGTAGACATATACGTGCGCGGAGAGGGAGAAGAAAGCGTGTCCGCGATCGCGGCAGCCGTCGAGTCCGGGGTAGATTTACGGACCTTGCGTCTTCCCGGAACGGTGGTGAATACCGCTTTCGGATTGCGGGATAACGGACCGGCAGAAATGATCGGCGATATAGATTGCATCCCGTTCCCGGCGCTGGAATTGTTCGATCTGGAAAGGTATACAAATAAAGAAGAGATCCCGATACTTTTTTCCCGCGGGTGCGATTTCGCCTGCCGGTTCTGCACCGACAAGCCGATGTGGGGGAAATACCGCATGAGGGCCCCGGAGAACATCTTCGCGGAAATGAAGAAGAGGTATTCCTCTTACGGCAGAACAAAGTTCAAGTGTAACGATCTGATGGTCAACGGTTTGCCGGCCAAGCTCGACAGGCTGAGTTCGCTGATAGCTTCCTCCGGCAGCGGTTTCTCCTGGGGAGGTATGGCCAGGGCTTCGGAAAGGATGACGCGCCGGCAGGCGGAAGGATGGAGAGCCGGCGGGTGCAGTTATCTTACTTACGGGGTGGAGAGCGGTTCACAGGCGGTGTTGTCGGATATGGGGAAGCCTTCGAAGAAAGCCTTGTTCGTTTCCTTCGCGGCGGCGCACGAGGCCGGGATTAAGGTCAATACACTCTGGATGGTCGGATATCCGAGTGAGAAATGGAGGGATTTTTTTCATACCCTCTTCTTTTTACTGCGCCAGCGCGGCAATATAGACGAGTTCGTCAGCGTGAGCTGTTGTTATATACCGAGGCTTTCCTGGCTGGGAAAGCACATCCGGGAATTGGGGATTAATCGTGGTCAAGGGGGCAACTGGTACAACAGCAAAGGCAATAACGCGGCATTGCGCCGCCTGCGCAGAAAGCTCCTGCTTATTTACGCCCGCTTGATCGGGATCTACAAGGGAGGGATATCTTAAGGAAAAAGATGCGTAAATTCACCAATTTTCTCCGGCTTGCCGGATTCTGGCTTTCCCGACGCGCCAATTATCCGTTCGTTCCTCCTCAGACGGTGCAGTTCTCGTTGACTTCACGCTGTAACCTGAGCTGCAAAATGTGCAGTATCGCCGGAAGGCAGCCGGAGGAGGAGGAGCTTTCCACTTCTTGTGTAAAGGGGCTGATCGAACAGGCTGCGGCATGGGGAGTGAAGGAAGTCCTGTTCACGGGAGGAGAGCCTTTCCTGCGCGGCGATATTTACGAGCTGTGTTCTTGCGTAGCCAGGAACCGGATGAGAAGCATCATAACCACAAACGGCACTCTTCTGGACCGCGACGCCTGCCGCAGGCTTGCCGCCAGCGGCGTCGGGCACGTGCACTTTTCCCTGGACGGGCTGGAAAAGACGCATGATTTTCTCCGCGGCAAAGGAACGTTTGCGTCCGCGGTCAAGGCGTTCGGGCTTCTGCAGGATGAGAGGGAGCGAGGCGCGGCCTTTTCACTCGGCGCGGCCTTCACGGTGATGGATATCAATGCCGGAGAACTTTGTGATTTTGTCCGTCTTTGCGCGGAACTGCGGGCGGACGTGGTCAATTTCCAGCCGTTTACTTCCGATAACGGCGATTTCAGCGTGGATGATCCCGGCTTGCGTTTCTGGCCGGCGCCGGGAAAAATAGCGCTGTTGAAAGAACAGATCGAGGAACTCGGAAGAATGGCGCCGGGCAGACCGGAGATTTTTCAGGAACCTTCGCTGCGTCTTCTTCCCGGATATTATGCCGGCACCCTTGGACCGCGCGACTGGATCTGTTTCGGGGGCTTCAAGACGGCATTTATTTGTTATTCGAAAAGGACGCCGCTGCTTTATACCTGCCACGGTATTTGCGGCGGGCTGGATAAGATGAAACTGCCGGAGGCATGGAAATCTCCCGAGGCATACCGGCTGCGGCTGCACTCCCGCTTCTGCGCCAAGCCTTGCCTGCAAAGCTGTTATTCTTTTTCCGCCGCGTCCAGCCTCGGGGCGATCATGAAAAAATGCCTGAAAAGGAGCTGCGCATGAGCAAAAACCGGTATTCCGTTCTTTTTGAGGAATTATTCGGTTTCTACGCGGGCAGGGAAACCGGCGTCCCCCTTGTGCCGCCGGAACACGTTTATTTTTCCTTGACCAACAGGTGCAATTTAAAATGCAGGATGTGTTCCGTCTATGGGGGAGGGGACGGCGAAATGGAGACGGGGGAGGTGTGCGCGATAATCAGGCAGGTGAAAGAACTCGGGGTACGGCATCTGATATTGTCCGGCGGAGAAGCCTTGCTGCGCCGCGACCTTAAGGAAATAGTATCTTTTTCAGTCGCCAGCGGCATAGAGATGGTGGATCTTATCACTAACGGCACACTACTGAATGAAGAGACGGCCGATTTCTTCGTGAAAGAGGGGTTGAATCATTTGACGGTATCCCTTGACGGGCTGAGGAAGAATAACGATCATATACGCGGCGAGGGGGTATTTGACAGGGTTGAGGCGGCCATGGATATCCTCAACCGCGTTAAAAAGACGCGCGGCAAGCGCAAGCCCACCCTCGGGATAAACTTCACGGTAATGGACAGGAACGTGGAGGATATGCTTCCCATGCTCGATTTTGCCGGCGGCAAGGAGTGTAATATCGTGGTTTTTCAGCCGGTGCTCTTCGACAACGTGAAAATGCACGTTAAACAGAAGAGTCCGCTATGGCCGTGCGGGGAGAAACTTCGTCTGCTGGAGGAGAACCTGAAGAGGCTGCGGGAACTAAAAAGTGATCCGCGGCATACCCCCATGATTTATACTTCCGACCAGGTGTTGTCTTCTATGCCGGCATACTTCCGGGGAAGGATGCCCGCCGGCAGGATCGGTTGTTACGAGGGGATAAAGAGGATGGTTATAACTTCCGGCGGCCAGGTCTGGAGTTGTCCGGGGATATACGGAGACGCGCGCAGGGAAAAGCTGGCTGATATCTGGGTTTCGTCCTCGGCGCGCCGCGTCAGGAAAAAAGCCAGGCGCTGCCGCAGGCATTGCCTGCAGGATTGCGTTTATTCCCCTTCTTCGGTGGCGGCAGAGGCATTTAAGGTAGTCGCCGGCGCGCCGGAAGAAGAAAAGGCGCTTGCCGCGGCCTCGCTGGAATCCGGACTGGAAAAGACGGGCGCGGCGCTTGCCGCGGCCGGCGCCGGCTTCATCGGGAAAATACGCGGCAGGAACGCACTTGATGCGCTTAAGGCTAAGATCAGGTCTGCGGATGGGTGCGGCGTAGGGCGAAAGAGGGGGGCATGCGGATAAAAGGGGATTGCGTAAAAGAATTCAAGAGGGACCTGGCGTATCATTTTTCCGAGGAGATGAACCATCCTTTTGCCAGGCCGAAATGGGTCTATATAAGTCTCAGCCATAAATGCACCTATTCCTGTAAAATGTGCGGAGTGGTAAATATTCTTAAAGGGTACGAACTTTCGGGGGAGACCGTTGTTCGCGCGCTTGAGGAAATAGCCTCCTGGGATTGGGACAGTACGGTTGTTCTGACCGGGGGCGAGCCTTTTCTGCGCCGGCACATTTTTGATATCGTCGGCCGCGCAGTATCGGCCGGAGTGCGCGTGGAGGCGGTCTCCAACGGTTCCCTTATAGACGAAGCAATGGCCGAGCGTATCGTCTCCAGCGGTTTAAAGAACATCGCGGTTTCGCTGGACGGGGCGCTTCCGGAAACACACGATTATTTCCGCGGTAAAGGCGCTTTCGACGCCGCCTTGAGCGCGGTGAGAAATCTGGCCGCGGCAAAAAAAAGGTTCGGCCGCGGTCCGCAGATATCGGTCTGGAGCACGATTATGAAAGAGAATATCCCGGAACTGTCCCGTATCCCGGCCCTGGTTGTTTCCGAAGGCGCGGAATGTTTCGTCATGCATCCGGTGATCGTGGCGCAGGACGATATGCAGAATACCTCCGGCAGCGCGCCTTTCTGGCCGGGAGAAAAGGAGATAGGCATCCTGCGCGAACAGATAAGATTGATTACCGCTCCCGGAGGCGGCTGCGGGGTCGCCGCTTTCCTGCATGACCCCGCTCTTTGGGCTGATTATTTCTCCGGACGGCTGGAGAGGCGGCAGTGGAAGTGTAATCCCTTCGTTTTCATAAATATCGGGCCGGACGGGGAGATCAGGAGCTGCGGGGAGTCTTTTGGCAATATAAAAGACGCGGGTATAACGGCCGCTCTTTTTACCAGGGAGGCGTCGGGGGCGAGGGAGAAGATGAAGAAATGCCGTAAGCCCTGTCTGCAGACGTGCTGGGCGCATCCCGATGCCGATACCATTTCAGGGCTCACCGAAAAAATGATAGCGTCTTCCCGTAACATCCCAGGCCGCGCGGTATTGCTGCGCGAGTGCCTTGCGGAATTGAAAGAATACAAGACTATTCTGACGGGGAAGCCGGCATACGCAAGAGGAGAGAAATGTTCCGACTGAAAGAGATCATATTTTCCGTGACTTCCAGGTGCAATTTGAAATGCATCATGTGCGATATCCCGGCTTCCCGCAACGGAGAATTATCCACCGGCGTCCTTTTTGCCGCGCTGGAAGACGCCGCGGCTTTGGGTGCTTCCACGGCCGTATTCAGCGGCGGAGAACCTCTGCTGCGGACGGACATTTTCGATCTGGCGGAATTCGCCAGGGATCTGGGGATGAGCGCCTGCCTTACCTCAAACGGCTGTCTTATCGACGATGAGACCGCCGGGAGGATTGCCGACAGCGGGGTGGGCGTGGTGAATATTTCCCTTGAAGGGGAGAGACAGGTGCATGAAAGACTTCGCGGCCCCGGGACTTATGACAAGGCATTGCAGGCGTTGCGCCTGCTGCGGGCCAGGGGTGTGGAGACTACCATCGCCTCCACGGTCTCAAGATATAATTATTCCTCTCTGGAACATATAGTGGAACTTGCCGGGGACACAGGAGCGACCACGCTCAAGTTTCAGCCTTTCAGCAGAATATTCGTTTCTCCGGGCAGGAATTGCAGCGAATTTCTCCTCGGGGAAGTGGAGGCCGGCATCGCGATGGAAACCCTGCGCGGCATACATAAACTTTGCGGAGAGCGCGGTATATCGGTAAATCCTTTACCGTATCTGGAAAGTATCCCCGCGTATCTTTCCAGAGGGATCGGCGGCAGCGCGGCCAGTTGCCGGGCGCTTTTTTCTTCCTGCCCGGTGGACGCATCCGGTAAGGTTTTTCCCTGCTGGGTATTGTCCGGCAAGGATATGTTGATAGGAGATATATCTCGAACACCTTTGAGGGAAATATGGGGTAATATCAGGCACCGCGATATCATCAGCCGTATCAACAACCGCAGCTGCGGAGGGTGCCTGATGAGTTGTTATGACGCGAACTTCAGCTATTCCGTTGCCGGACCGCCGGCCGGATCCTCCGGGAAGGCGGTCTCTTCGGTGCGCGGGGCGGCGCTGCGGAAACTGAAGAGGAAAATAATGTTCTACGCCGCTTATCGGGGGTCCCTCCGGAGTTTGCTGCGCCGTCTTTTGCCGCCACCGTCCCGCCGCGCCTCGGCGGAGCGGTCAATCCCCGGAAGAAAGATCGCCGAAATCGAAAAAGCGGAGGAGATGATCGGGAAGGAATTGAAGCGTTCGAAATGAAGATATCCTGTTACGTCCCCCTGTATAATAATGCCGATACGATAGCCTATTGTCTGGATTCGCTGCTGCGGCAGTCTTTGGCTCCGGAAGAAATCTTGGTAGTGGACGACGCCTCTTCAGATCAAGGTCCGCAGATCGCGGCGCGGTACCCGGTGAAATTGATCAGGCACCCCGGGAATCGGGGGCTGGCAGCGGTCAGGAATACCGCCCTTAAAAACATAAGCGGAGAATTCGTCGCTTCCATAGATGCCGATTGCACGGCAGATCCCGGATGGCTTGAGTCTCTCGCCGGCGCGCTGTCCTCTTCGCCGCGCGCGGCCGGGGCCGGCGGGCGGGTCATGGAAACTCAAGTCTCTTCGGTGTTCGACCTGTGGCGGGCCGCGCATATGCGCCAGTTCTGGCAGGAAAGCGAAACAAACCCGGTTTTTCTTTTCGGGGCCAATACTCTTTTTCGTTCCGACAACCTGCGGATGATAGGCCTGTATGACGAATCTCTCGGGAACAACGCCGAGGATGTGGATATCTGTTGCAGGCTGAAAGCCTCGGGAAGCGGCCTGGTTTATTGTCATAACGCCGTAGTGTATCACCAAAAAAAAGACAACCTGAGGTCGTTGCTCAATAGCCATTGGAACTGGCATCGGTCATATTACGAAAAAGCAGGGTGGTTCCGAAATGATTTCAGCGCCAAGATAAAAGAAAACCTGGGGATGGCCAACCGTTATCTCGAGGAAGACATCGCCGCCGGGCGGCATCAATTGTTGTATCTGGATTTTCTGCTCGGGATGTTTTATTCTTTTAAAGACTTCCTTTATATGAAGGATAATTATATTCTCCCTTCTCCCGCGGTATTATGGGCCGCGCTGGCGGATCTGAGACTGAGTGAGGCCTTCTGCCGCGGGAACAACCGGGTTTTCCGTTTTGATTGCGGGGAAGCCGGATACGCCGCCGACTTTCTGGCAGCAGCCTTGTCGATTGGAGGAGAGATCGAGCGTAAATTCCTGAATAAGAATTTCCTGGCGCTCATGTATGGTAATCTGCTGGAAGCCGTCTACGGCATAGAAGACAGGCAATTATCGGGAATAATGGGGGTGTTTTCGTCCATCAACTGGGATTGGTTGAGAGACGGTAATTATCCCCTCTCGGGAGGGGCGCTGCTGCCCGCCTTCAAGGAGGGGCTGTCTTCCTGGCTGGACATCCTGGTTACCAAGTCCGGAGATACCCCGACTTTGATAGAGTTGGCTTCCAGGGCGCAGGCGTCCAGAGATTGAAGGAAGAGATACCGCTTTTTGTAACGCAGCTTCAGAGTTGACCGCACTGAAAGGAGACAATATGTCGCGAAAAAAGATCCCGGTTGCAAGAATCCTGATATTTTTTTCCTGGGCCGTCCCGCTGCTTACGGCCGCCGCCGCGGCAGCGGGTTTCTTCCTGCAGGGTAAACCGTTGTTCATCTCGGGGATATTTTTACTGCTGGCGGCAAGTTTGATTCCGGCTGTTTTATTGCGCATGTGCGCCAACCTCACGCAGATGGTCTTCGAGATGCAAAATACCCTGCAATATACTTACAAAGAGCACTCGCAGGCGCTTTCTTCGCTTGCGGCAAACGTGCAAAGTATGCGCAAGGAAGACATCGCTGTCCTGATAAGGGAGACAAACGCGCGGTTGCTTGCCGGGAGTTCCGAGGCGGCAGAGGGAGTTTCGGAGATGACAGGGCTCCTTTCCAGGATAGCGGAAGGATTGGACTCCTTGCCGGGCAAGATAGGGCCGCTCCATGAAGAAGATATGCTTATGATTATAAGAGAGCTGAACGCGAGGATACTTTCCGGGAATGTGGAGATCGTGGAGGCTGTGAGTGCTGCGACGGCGCGGAATGAAGATGGTCTGAAGAAGATTGCCGAACGCCTGGAAGTCCTGTATGTTGAACTGCAGAGGATCGGTAAAAATGCGCATGAGGAGGATCTGCGGGAAGAGCTGCGGGAAATCAAAAGCAGCTGCGCGCAGGTCTCTTGCGATACCAGGGATATTTCCTCTTTCTTCAGCCTTATGGAAAAACACCTTAATATTAAAAAGACATGATGCGTGTGGCTTTGATAAATCTGCCCTGGCGCAGCGAAGGCAGGTTAGGCGTCAGGGCCGGTTCTCGCTGGCCTTTTACCAGCGAACCCTCCCCCGACGGCAAGCTGCTTTATCTGCCTTTTCCTTTTTTTCTGGCTTACGCGGCGGCGTTGTTGAAGAAAAATAATTTCCCGGTAACGCTTGCGGACTGTATTGCGTCCGGGGAGGGATACGACGACCTGTGCGGCAGGCTGTCTGCCGCGGAGCCGCAGCTGCTGGCCGCGGAGATATCCGCTCCGTCTCTTTCCTGCGATTTGAAGATGCTGAAAGATCTGCGGGCAGTCTTTCCGGGAATGCAGGTCGCCGTTTGCGGCGCTCACGCCACGGCGAGATACGCGGAACTGCTCGGGACTAATCCGTTCATAGATTTCGTCCTGCGCGGAGAATATGAACAGGTTCTGCTCGAACTTGCCGGGGCGCTGGATTCAGGCCGGGCTCCGGACGATATCCGGGGACTCGTGTCGCGCGGCCCCGGGGGAGAAATCAGGGGGAACGGGACCGCCCGTATTAGCGATCTTGACGGCCTGCCCTGGCCGGAACGCGGCGACCTGCCGCTGTTGAATTACAACGACGGATTTTGCGGCCTGCCGTCTCCCAACGTCCAGATGCTCTCCAGCCGCGGCTGTCCGCTGGGGTGCACGTTCTGCCTCTGGCCGCAGACCATATATGCCGGGGGGGGATACCGCTGCAGGTCTGTCGGCGATGTGGCGGATGAGTTCGAATACCTCGCGCGGGAACTCGGTTTCCAAGCCGTTTATTTCGACGACGATACTTTTAACCTGCGCAAAGAGCGTGTTTTGGATATCTGCGCCGAAATCAAAAAAAGGAAAATGGGCGTGCCGTGGGCGGCCATGGCGCGGGCGGACCTTATGGATGAAGAATTGATCTCTGCGATGGCGGACGCCGGAGCGTATGCCGTGAAATACGGCATAGAATCGGCGGATCCGCGCGTGAACGAACTGTGCGGCAAGCGCGCCGACCTCGCGCGTTCGCTGGAGATGATACGCGCCACCCGCAGGCGCGGGATAAAAGTCCACCTCACTTTCTGCGTGGGGCTTCCGGGAGAGGATAAGGACACCCTGGAGAAGAACGCCGATTTTGTCGCCAGGGCCGCACCCGATTCCCTGCAGGTGTCTTTTGCCGTCCCCTTCCCCGGCACGGAATATTACGACTTCGTTTTAAAAGAAGGACTGCTTGCTTCGGATAATATGGATGATTATGACGGCAACCGAATGAGCGTGGTGAAAAACCGGTATCTTTCTCCGCGGGAGATGGAAAGGGCCAGAGATGTTCTCCGTAGTAGTCGCGGTTTATAACGGGTCTTCCGTCATCGAGAGATGCCTGGGGTCTTTGCTTGCCCAGGAGTGCAGGGAAGGGTTGGAAATCATAGTGGTGGATAACGGCTCTTCCGACGGCACTCCCGGTATCGTCCGGGAACGGTTTCCCAGGGTGAGATTGCTGGAAAAGGGCGGGAATCTCGGCGCGGCGGCGGCGAGGAACCTTGGAATATCCGCTTCCCGGGGAGAATGGGTCTTTACTTTCGATTGCGATACTGCGGCAGGTAAAGGTTTTTTCTCGGCGGTTGAATGTCTGATAGACGCGGCCGAGGGGCCGAGAGCAGGGGTGATTCAGCCCCTGATATTAGACGCCGAAGGCAGGGAGGTGTTCTCCTGCGGGATCGCCCTGGATTTCTTCTGGCGTTTCAACGATATAGACAGGGGGGAGCGCTGCGGTAAAAGGAGGAATAACCCGGCGCGGATAGACGCCGCCTGTTCTGCGTGCGCCGGCTACCGCAGGCGCATGCTGGAAGAGATAAAAGACGGCTATGGTTATTTTGACGAAAGGTTTTTTTTCATGGTGGAGGACGTCGACCTGGGAGTAAGGGCCAAGGCTGCGGGCTGGACGACAGCGTTTTGTCCGGGGGCGACCGCATATCATTCAGGCAATTCTTCCGCCTTTTCTTGCCTGGAAAGGCAATATTTCTGCTGGCGGAACAGGAAGTTTATGCTGAAGAAGATGAAAAAACCGTTATTGCGAGCCTGCGCCGCCGCGTTGTGTTATGACTTGCCGAGAGACGCCGGCCTGTTCTTTAGCAACTATTATATGAGGCGCGCCGTGCTCAGCGGCAGATATGATAATCCCCTGTGTGACATTTTCGCTAATCGGAAAGCCAAATGTTTACTTGTGTGAGAATACGGGGTAGATTTGTTTTTAGTTTATCCAAGGATTACCTCGAGCTTGAAGCCCGGGGAGCTTAATTCTTAGAACAAATTATCCCGTAGCTAAACTTGTATGATAGAAGAAAACCGTTAAATCGTATAATATGTAAAATGCGGATATTCGCGTTGACGGTGTCATTCATAGTCTTCTTTTGCGCCCCAGCCCGCTGCGCAAGATTGTATCTTAAGGACGGCGGGACCGTTAACGGGGTGATAATAGAGGAGAACAATAGATATGTGGAAATGCTGAATTCTGCCTGCGGAAGCCCGATGCTGTACCTGCGGGAGGAGATAGAACGAATAATCGATGATGTCGGACTGCCCAGGAAAGACCTGCCGGCGGTAAAGGGACTTCGCTCCCCTGTTTATCGAGACGCTGAATTCGGGTTTGAAGTGCCTGTGCCGGATGGCTGGCTAATATCCGCGTTCGAGTCAACGCACTCCTATACGGGCAGGAAACTGCGGATGGAGGTAACTTTTCTGCCGGAAAAGGATAAAGAGACCCCTTATTTCCGTATCCAGGTGTTCGATACGGAGAGCCCCCGGGATTTGTTGCTGTCGATGAAGGACAGGATGAGAAGATTTCTGCTTGTCTGGGAAAAAAAAGGGATTCCCGCTTTTCAGGTCAAAGAATGGCCGCGCATTCGTTCTTCCCGGGGGCAGGAGTATATAAGCAGGGAGATGCTTTTTATCGCTCAGGGAAAAAGCGGCTGTAAAGATAAGCCCGGCACCCGGACAGTGCTTGTGGACACTTTTTTCCCGGGGAAGCAGTATATGGTAAGGGTATCTATGTATTATTATTTAAGCGAAAGCAACCGGTATAAGCCGATATACGAGGAATTAACGGGGGGATTCCGTTTTACGAAATAACGGATAAGCGATCTCCGTTCTTTTCTCCCGTGGACATAATAACTCCTGTAAAATAAGGAGAGGAAGGTGAACTCCGGAAAAATAATAAAGATGTTCCTCCTTGCGATAACGGCGGCGGTACTTGTTGCCGCGGGACGGTATGCCTTGGCGGTAAAGAAAACCGAACTGGCTTATCGCGATCTGTACGCTGTTTTTCAGGAGTACCTGAGCGCCGAAGACGGATTATTCAAAACACTTTCTCTGCGTATCGACCAGACCGGGCGCTGGCTTACCTGGGGGCAGTCAGCTAAGATCGTTCTAAGCGACCCTTTGGGGCGGAGATGGATATTCAAACCCTGCCTGCTGCAAGATAAACGCGGGTTCACCTCTTTTTTAAGCTGCACGGAGAAGTTCAGCGCCGTGGCTATCTACCGTATCTACAAGCTTTTCGGGGTGGCCACTCCGAGAGTCGGTGTGATTAACCTGCGGGTGAACGGGAAGGTCCTATCCGGATCTCTGCAGGAGTACGTTCCCAATGAAGGCGTATTAAGGGCGGAATATTTCCCTTATTTCTCTCCGGAAGCGTGCGCGTATCTCCAGAAGTCCTATGCGCTGGACTGGATATTCGCCAACGTGGATTTCAATCTTACCAATTTTCTGGTGGTTTCCTACAAGGACGGTCTTTCTCCCCATTATATAATGCGCCTGGACAACGGCTATTCTATGTTCTCGAGGCAGAATTGCCATTTTTATTATGCGGTCGACATGCCGGTCAAGTCCCTCCCCGGTCCGGAAGGAGACGATGTGCGCCGGGAATACCGCAACGACGCTTATTTCTGGTTCTGGGACGATTATATCAGAGGCAGGCTTGTCCGCAGGGTCCCTTCCGTTTCGGATTTCCTGTTTTTTGTGCGCGATTTCCCGGAAGACTATCTCCACGAGCTTGTTTTTTACCAAAGAGGCCCGCAGCTGTCCTGGCCTTCCGATTGCTTCGGGATACAGAATTATCGCGGTAACGCTGTTGACCGAGAAGAAGAAATATATGAGAGAAAAAGAAAAGTTGTGGACAACTTCGGGAAGTTCTACCGGCAGCTCGCCAGCATAAAAAAAGAAATCCGCTTCCCCATGATATACAACCCAGCCGGAGTTTTAAGATATATTGCTGCGGTCAGCGGCGGTCTCAGGGAGGAGACAGCCCGCTTGCGGAAGCAGGCGGAGGCGCTGCGGAGCGTGCCGCGGTTCTCGTCCGATATCACCGCGGTCTTCTCCCTGGAAGGGCTGGCGGAAGTAAGAAAGGTATACGACGCCTATGATAAAGATAAGGCAGGGGTAGAGTTGAAAAAGGCCGTTTCTTCCGCGCTGAATAACTTGCAAAGTCTTTTACGTTCGGCGTCCTATGCCCCGGAGCGGGAGGCGTTGGAAGCGTACCTGACAGAGGTCGTGAATATTTCCAACGGAGGCGCGCCTTCCCAGGAGATTGTCACCATCAACCGTATCATTGATTCCTGGCCGCCGGAACGCTGATTTTCTTCCGGCTTAACTTTTTGAACCGGGGTAACGTTAACGTGAAGCGTGCAGGACGGCGATATATACGCCGGCGATTATCAGCAGCGCGCTGAATATTATCTTTCGGGTTATCTTTTCGTGCCGCCGGAGAAAGACCCGGCTTAGCAGTAAGGTGGCAAGCGGAGTTACGGCGAAAATGGGGACGACAAGAGAGACCCTTCCGTAAAGAAGAGACCCCAAATCGGTGATCTCTCCCATTGAAGTCAGCAGGGCGGCGGAGACGATATACGCGCTCTCCCTGCGGTGAACGAAGAATTCCTTCAGCTCAGGCAGGTATTTATTTTTTCTGCAGAGGACATAGACGCTCATGCATACGGAAGCGCTGGTTGCCGCCACCGCGGAGGCGAATACCGGATGCGGCATTATCCCGAGACCGTATTTTCTTAGATTCGCGGCAAGCCCGGCCAGGAGGGCTGCGCACACCGGGTAGAGCAGGTGGATCTTTCTGTAGTTCGCCGAATCTCCCTGTTCGCGGGTTATCAGCATTGTTCCGGCGATTATCAGCGCGATGCCGGCGAATATCGGCGGGCCGGGCGATTCTCCCAGCATTCGGATCGCGATAAGCACGGCGAAGAAAGGCGTCAGCGCCCGCAGAGGGGCGGAACGCCCTGCCCCGAGCGTGTGTATGCCATAATAAGTGAGCGTCCTTACCAGCGGGGGGGCGAATATTCCTATGACCACGAAGACGGTTATTCCGGCGCGGCAGGAGAAATAATTTTTTCCGCCGGTGCAGAAAGTCGTTAGCCAGAGGAAGACCATGCTGAGCAGCACCGAAAAAAAAGATACCGGGAAAGGGTTCAGCCTGGTAAAACCTTTTTTTAACAGGATGTTGGAGGACGCGGTGATCAAAGCCATCAGTAATGCCAGAAGTACGGCCGTTTGCATATAACCTCTCTTTTTTCATCCTGCCGGAGACGTGCCGGTAAAGAATGCCTTCGAGCGGACAATTCAAATTAGCATAACACAAGTTTTTAGACGCTGTCAACATTTTAGACCTTTACCGGATTGCGGTTTCCGGAACAAAGGATTGATTTGACAAGCCGGAACAGGTATTTTAATATATAACTTACTCAACCCGGAGGATTTCATTCGTTGCCGTTCCCGGTATAAATAAGATTATTTATTGCGTATTCAGGCGGCGGCGCGGATGGACAGCCGTTGCATAGCTAAAGGAGAAGCAAAGATATGGGACAGATGATGAAGGGTAAGACTGCGATAGTCACAGGGGCCAGCAGGGGCATCGGCAAGGCCCTCGCTTGCAGCGCCGCCGGACTGGGGATAAACCTGGCGATCGCCGCGCGTCAGTATGAGCCGTTGAAGGCGGCCGCGGATGACATATCAGCTAAATACGGGGTTAAGGTCTTGCCGGTTGCCGCCGACGTCACTAAACTTGAAGACCTTCAAAACCTGGTGAAAAAGACCAGGGAAGAATTCGGGCGTATAGATATTCTTATCAATAACGCCGGCGTCTCCAGCCAGTATCCTTTTCAGCAGCAGCCTATAGAGGATTTCGAGAAGCTGGTTTACACGAATTATCTCGGTTACGTCCGAATGATAAGGCTGGTGATCGAGGATATGATAAAGAACCGTTCCGGAGCCGTCATCAATATGGTTTCCGGCTCGACGCTGTGCGATCCGATACCGAGAAATTTCCTCGTTTACAGTTCTCTTAAAGTGGGCCTGCGCGCTTTTTCCAAAGGGTTGTTCTGGGAATTGCGCGATTACGGGATCAAGGTGACCTCTATCCTTCCCGGGGTCACCGATACGGATCTTACCGGTAAGCTCAGCGATATAACCGCCGATGCCTCCAGGTTGATGAGCACCGAAGCCATAGAGAACGCTGTAAAGTTCGCTCTTACCGTTCCGGCAAACGTTTGCCCGCTGGAGATATCCGTGATCAATCAACAAACGCCCTGGACGGCGCCGGTCATTCCTTTTAAACAACAGCACCCCGGAAAATAAAAGGAGAGGCCTTGTGGACGAGAAAGACATTCTGGCCCTGAAGAGAAGGTACCTGCTTTGGCTTTACAAGACCACCAAGGAGGCGTTCGACCGTTATGAGCGTAAATTCACCCAACTGGAAATAGATAAATTCATACTGGAGGAGGTCTCAAGAGAGTGCCGGCAGGCTTATCTTTCCGATGAAAGAGAGGCGATCGGCGAACAGGCGGAGGCCATGCGCGTTTATGTGGCGGAGAAAGAGAATGCTTGTCTAAAGCTGAAATACCGGGGCAAGAAGATAAATCCGGAGTATCTATTCCTGGATATAAAACTTCAGGCGCTTGAGAAAGCCATCGTTAAGGAACTGGGTAACGAGGAACTGCGGCGCATAAAGAATCTCTACGAGCAGGAGATGTCGGAAAGAATACTCCATTCCAGGGACGAAAAGTAGATTTTTATTCCGTGAAAGGCCGCAGTAATGATAATAGACGCCCATTGCCATTGGCTGCCCGAAGAAATAATCACCAACGCGCATTTTTTCTCCAGGGCCTGGGGAGATATCGAGGCGGGACTTGCTTCCATGGAGGCTAACGGCATAGATGCCGCGGTCCTGACGTATCCTTCCAGCGACGCGCACCTAAAGCTGGGAGGTTACGCGGCGGCGGCGGAGATATTCAACGCCAACCTTGCTCTCCTGGTAAAAAAGTATTCCGGCAGGATCATCGGTTCCGCGGTCCTGCCTTTCGGCGACGGAGAGGCCATGGCCGATACGGTGCGCCGCGCCCACGAAGAGCAGGGGCTGCGCGCCGTTTCCCTGGCGAGCAGTTACGCGGGTGTATTCCTGGATGACGCTGTCTTCGGGCCCGCTTACCGGGCTGCCGCCGACGCCGGCATGCCCGTATTCGTGCATTCTCAGACGGTATCGCCGGCCGGCAGCGATAGGGTGTCGGATCCATTGCTTACGCCGGTGGTGGAATACATTTTCGACATCACGCTCTGCATAGGGAAGATGCTTATGTCCGGTCTCCTGCGCGAGTATGCCGGAGGGATAAAATTCATTTTCGCCAATTCCGGCGGCGCGGTGCCTTATCTCGCCGCCCGTTTTGACGACACCTACAGGATGTTGCGCGGAGTGGATTTCGTCAAGGACCTCGGCTCCGATCCTTCGGAGCAGCTGCGCGGCATATACGTGGATACCGGGGGAGAAAGAGAAAGCGCCGCCTTGCTCCCCGCCCTTAAGTTCTTCGGACCCGACAGACTGCTTTGGGGCAGCGATTGGCCGGCGAAGAAGGATCCTGCGCCTTCCCTGAGAGCGGTTAAGGGCCTCGGGTTGGGGATGAAGGACGAAGAAAGAATAACGGGAGGGACTCTCGCTTGCCTCTTGGGTATTTCATAGAGAAAAGGACCGGAACAACAGCAAGGAGCGATGTTATGAAAATGGTGAAAGACGTGCATTTGACCGGCAAGGATCTTGCCGAGATGGTCCAGCTCAGGCCGCAGGACGTCGGCAAATACGCCGTCGTGCCCGGGCCCCGCGACAGGCTGGACGTTCTGATGAAGAAAATAGAAGAGCCGGTGCGCAATTTCTCTTTCATGGAATATACCATGTATACCGGTACATACAAAGGGGTCAAGATTACCGCCATAAACGGCGGCAGGTTTTCTACAGATACAGCCATCACCTCCGAGGTGATCTGCCACGCCGGCATAAAGAACGTCATCCGCATCGGTACCTGCGGCGCGCTGGACGAGAAGATGAAGGTCGGAGACCTGGTGGTGGCCGATACCGTACTAAGGGGCGACGGCGTCACTCCCTATTATGTGGACGATTCTTTCGTCACCAGGGCGGACAAAAAGCTTTCCGACATACTTGTCGCGTCGGCTGCCGTCGCGGGGGCGGCCGTGCACCGCGGCTGCGTCTGGAGTACCGACGCCCTGCTGCGAGAGACCAGGGAGATAGTGGAGGACAAGCGCGGCAAAGGGGCGGTGGCAGTGGACATGGTTTCTTCATCACTGTTGACCATAGCGCAGTTCTATGGCGTGCGCGCGGCCTCTATTCTGGCGGTCAGCGACCACGTTATCACCGGAGAAATGGGTTTTATGAATCCATTGTATTATATGGCGGAAACGAAATTGATAGAAATAGCGCTGGCGGCGGTACTGCAGATGGAAGGGAAGTGATGAGATTCTCTCCGTTATTCTGGCCGGTATTTTTGAAGGGAAAAGAGCTCTGCGTTTTGGATGAGACGTCTCTTCCCAGAGCGCCCCAATACCTTAACGTTACGGGTTACCGTCAGTCGGTGCGCGTGATCAGGCGTATGCAGACCAGGGCGATCGGGCAGGTATTGCTGGTGATGTATACTTTTCTCCTGGAGATCAAGAAAAACGGGGGTAAATTGAGCGTCCAGGATTTGAAAAAGATCGCGCAGGCGCTGAATTCGGCGCGCCCCACGCTGCCGTTCAAGATGCTTACCGGCATGGTGCTGGGCTGGGCGCAGGCCGGAGAACCCGTGGAGCAGAGGATTTCAGGTTTTCTGGAAAAACTGAAGTCTGCGAGAATAGAGCAGGCCGGGGAAGCAGCCGCACTCTTCGAAGACGGGGATAGCGTGCTTACGCATTGCAATGTCAGCGGGCTGCTGCCTTTGATAGCGGAATTATGCAGAAATAAAGGTAAAAGTATATCTTTTTACGCCACAGAGACCAGGCCTTACTGGCAGGGAAGCCGGCTGACGGCGTGGGAACTGAAAAAAGCCGGAGTGCCTGTTACCGTGATAACAGACGGCATGGCGGCGCAGGTGATGAAAGAAAGAAGGGTAAATAAGATCATTACTGGAGCGGACCACCTTGCGTTAAACGGGGACATCGCCAACAAAATCGGCACATTACAGCTGGCAATTTGCGCGAAATATTTCGGGGTCCCTTTTTACGTGCTTTGTCCGCCTCCATCCCAAGCCGCGTGCGGAGAAGATATAAAGATCGAGGTCAGGCCGGGCAGGGAATTGTTGTCTTACCGCGGACTGAGGCTTGCCCCGGCCGGGGTGAATGCTTATTATCCGGCTTTCGACGTCACGCCGGCGGGACTGATCACTAAACATATCCATATGAGGTTTTAAAAATGGCGCGAAAATTCACCAGGGAAACGGCCGAGGCGGAAGTGATAGAGACCGGAAAAGAGCTTTACCGCTGCGGTATGGCTGTGGCGGCTTCCGGCAACCTGAGCGTGAGGCTCGATGATAAGCGTATCATTATCACCGCCTCCGGCAGCAGGCTGGGCAGGCTGTCCGCAGAAGATATGGTTTGCGTGGGATTGGTTTCCGGGCTCGCGGAGGAGGGCAGGGTCCCCAGTTCCGAACTACCGATGCACAGAATGATCTATGCGGAGTTCCCGGAGATAAAAGCCGTATTGCACTGCCATCCGCCTTTCGCCAACGGTTATTTCAGCGTCAGGGATTCTTTCAAACCGCTTACTTTCGAGGCATCTTTCTATCTCGGGGATGTCCCGGTGGTGCCGCAGGACACTCCCACCGTGACCAGGCCTCAGGAAATCACCGCGGCCCTGCGGCAGGGGAATCTTATAGTGCTGAAGAACCACGGCATAGTCTCGGCGGCCGGCGATATGGCAAAAGCCCTGGATCTCGCGCAGACTCTGGAGGAGTCAATAAAGACCGCGGCTCTGGCGCGTCTGTTTTCCTGCGGGATAGAGCCGACGCCCGCGGAAGCGCAAGCGGAACGAGCGGCGGCTCCCGGGGGAGCTTATCGGATGTTTTCCCCTGAGCACATAGACGCTATCGTTGGCCTGGTGAACCGCGACTCTTTTATCTCCGAAAAAGGCAGGGAACTGGAGCTTACTTTACAGCTTTCGGTGGTGCTGGACGATGACGGGACCGCCTATAAATTCGTTTTCCGGCAGGGTCAGATTACTTCCGTTGAACGCAGCGCAGAAGCCCCGTTCGTGATCTCGGCCCCGGCATCAGCCTGGAGAGAAGTTTTCGCCGGCAGGCTCGACCCGTTCACGGCGGTGACGCAGGGGAAAATGAAACTTAAGGGCCAGCTCGGACAGCTTTCCCGCTGGTACGTTCCTTTCAGCAGGCTGTTTGAACTTTTCAAACAGGTGCCGGTATCCTCATGAACGCCAGGCTTTTTATAAACGGCAGGTTCGTTCACGGAGGCGCCAGAAAGACGGTAATCAATCCTTCCTGCGGCGTGCCGTTGTGCGAAGCGGAGTTGGCTCTGGAGCCGGAATTGGAAGCGGCTCTGGATGGCGCGCGCAGGGCGTTCGACTCAGGTCCCTGGAAAGACATTTCTTTGGATAAACGCCGGGAATGCCTTATGAAAATGGCCGCCGGTATCCGCGAACGCGCCGCTGAGCTGGCGCAGTTGGAGACATGGAACGCCGGCAAGCCGATAAAAGAAACCACCTTCATGGATGTTCCCTCTTCCGCCCAGGTCTTCGAAGAGACCGCCGCGCATTTCGAGGAGTATTTGAAGGATCCTGCGCCGGCGGGCCTTCCGCCGGAGGCCGACGGACGCCTGCTGCGCGAGCCGCTGGGAGTGGTCCTGCTGATCGTCCCCTGGAATTATCCGCTTTTAATCGCCTGCTGGAAACTCGCCTCAGCCCTTGCCGCGGGCAACTGCGTGATATTAAAACCTTCTTCGCTTACTCCTTTAAGCGCGATCGCCCTGGCAGAAATAGCCTGCGCGGCGGGTATACCGGACGGGGTGTTGAACGTAGTGAATTGCGAGGGGGGACTTGCGGGGAAGAAATTGTGTGCCGACCCCAGGGTCGACATGATATCTTTTACAGGAAGTAACGAAAGCGGGGGAGCCATTCTCGGCCATACCGCCGTTTCCCCGAAGAAGACGCTGATGGAACTGGGAGGGAAATCCGCAGCCTTGGTCTTCGCCGGCAGCGATCTGGAGACCGCGGTGAACAGTTGTCTTGTTTCCGTGTTTCTGAACCAGGGGCAGATGTGCACGGCGATGTCGCGCATACTGGTGGAAGAGAGCGTTTACGACGCCTTCTGCGCGAAGTTTGCCGCCGCAGCGGAGAAGATCGAGGTCGGCGACGCCGCAGATTTCCGGACGCAGATGGGTCCTTTGATATCGCAGGGGCAGAGGGAAAAGGTCGCTTCCTTTGTGGGGGAGGCGTTGAGCCGGAAGGCCAGGCTGCTCTGCGGCGGCAGAGCGCCGTCCGAAGAAAGTCTCCGCAGCGGGTTTTTTTACGAACCGACGGTGTTGGCGGGAGTGACCTCGGAAATGAATATCTTCCGCTGCGAGGTCTTCGGCCCGGTGGCGGCGCTGAACAGGTTCAAGAATCAGGAAGAGGCGCTGCGTCTTTGCAATGATTCCGATTACGGGCTGGCCGCTTCCATCTGGACGCGGGATGAAGGCGCGGCTTTAAAACTCTCCTCACGGATAAACGCCGGCACTGTCTGGATAAATACCTACGGGATGTTCTATCCCGGTCTGCCATACGGCGGGTTCAAAAAAAGCGGATTCGGCAAAGAAATGGGGAGGGCGGGATTCCTGGAATATACGCGCCTGAAGAATGTGGTGCTGGATAGGAGCGAAGGCGGTAAACCCCTGGTGAGTTACTGGTACGGTTTTTAATCAAACCGCAGAAATCCCCGGTTCTCGTCCGAGGGGCTACACTCAAACCCAGGGATTACCGGTTTTATATAGGGAGAACAATGAACATAGCGGCATTGTTGAAAGAACAGGCGCGGAAACATCCGGAAAAAACGGCTTTCGTTTTCCGGGGAGAAGAAGTTTCCTTCCGGGAACTTAAGGATAAGGTTTTTTCCGCGGCGGCGGCTTTGTCTGCCCACGGTATAGTCAAGGGAGACAGGGTGGCTTTATACCTGCCTGGCTGTCCGGAATACATCCTCAACTACCTGGCGGTGTGGGTTCTCGGCGCGACGGCGGTGCCGCTTGATTTTATGCTCACTTCGGATGAACTGCTCTCCTGCCTGGGACATTGCGAAGCTAAAACCCTGATCATGCGCGAAAAGGCGGTGGTTTCAGCCTGCGGGTTGAAAGAAAAATTGCCCGCGCTTTCTTCGGTCTTCGTATGCAATCACAAAGATACGGTTTATCCGTCCGGCGTATTTCCGTTCAAGGAGCTCCCGGAAAAAGATTGCGCTATTTCCGGGTTTCCCGTCCCGGATGATTCCGATCCGGCTATAATATTTTATACCTCGGGAACAACCGGCAAGCCTAAAGGAGTGATAGTCAATTACCGCCAGCTGGAAGCTCCGCCGAAAGCGATGGAGTATTTCGTGGAATTGAGCGGAGAAGACATAGCGCTCTGCGCTTTGCCTTTTTCTCACCTCGGCGGCTTGATCTATATCCAGGGCTGCCTCGTGTATTCGCTTACTTTCGTGCTTATGGAGCGTTTTATCCCCGCGGAATTCCTCAAGATCGTGCAGGAAAGGAGGATCACCTGTTTCTGGATAGTCCCATCCATGTATTACGCCCTGTTGCAGTTGAAGGAATTCGAGAGTTTCGATTTGTCCAGCCTGCGCTGGGTGGTTACTTTCGGCGCTTCCAGTTCTCCGGAAGCGCTGCGCAGGTTCCAGAAATTTTGCCCCGGCGCGCAACTTCTCAACGGCTGGGGTATGACCGAGACCAACGCCCCGACGGTGGTGCTTCCCAGGGGGTCGGCCAAGATAGAAAGCGTGGGCAGGCCGGCGCCGTGGGTTGAGATATGCATACTTGACGCAAACGATAAGCCTGCGCAGTCCGGCGCGGTGGGAGAAGTGGCGGTGCGCGGATGGGTGGTCACAGACGGTTATTTTAAGGACCCGGAGTTGACGGCCGAGAGTATGCGGGGAGGGTGGTTCCATACCGGGGATCTGGGGCGGATAGACGCAGAAGGGGACCTGTTCATCGTGGGTCGGAAGAAAGAGATGATCAAGGTAGGGGGAGAGATCGTTTTCGAGCCGGAAGTGGAATCCGTGCTGTTGCGTCATCCCGCGGTGGCGGAGGCCGCAGTGGTCGGCGTTCCGGATAAATTGCGCGGGGAGATCCCCAGGGCCTGGGTAGTGTTGAAACAAGACGCCGCTGTTTCTGCGGAAGACCTGCGCTATTTCTGCCGCGAACATCTGGCGCGTTTCAAGATCCCGCAGCAGATAGAATTCCTGCCCGCCCTTCCCAAGAACCGCTCCGGTAAGAACGATAAAGAACGCTTGCGCCTGCAGCCTGCCGGTAATTGAGCTTCCGCCGGCGAAGGAGTGTATGCCCGATATAAAGGAGTTGTCTTTAGAGGAGTTGAAGGAACGGTTTAACGCCGCAGGTATTCGGCCTTTTCACGCAGAACAGGTTTTTGCCTGGATATACAGGAAAATGGCCGGGACGTTCCGGGACATGAGCGACCTGCCGGCTTCCCTTAGGGAATACCTGTCTTCGGATTTTTCAATATACAGCTCCGTGGTCGCGCACAGACTGGTCTCCAGAGACGGAACCGTGAAGCTCCTTTCTGAACTGGCGGACGGGAATATGATAGAATCAGTGCTTATCCCGGCGGAGCGCAGAATGACGGGATGTATTTCCGTTCAGGCAGGCTGCGGTCTGCGCTGCGCCTTTTGCGCCAGCGGAGCGCTTGGGCTGAAAAGGAACCTCAACTGCGGAGAGATACTGGAACAGGTCTGCCATCTGCAAAAAGAAGCCGGAGGCCGGCTCACTCATCTTGTTTTTATGGGTACCGGCGAGCCGTTCAATAATTACGACAATCTTATCAAGGCCGTCCGGATAATCAATTCAAAGGAATCTTTTCATATCGGCGCCCGGCGCATTACCATTTCCACATCCGGTATACTGCCGGGGATAGCCCGTCTTGCCGGAGAAGGACTGCAGGTTGAGCTTTCCGTATCTTTACACGCCGCGGATAATGAAATAAGGAGCCGGCTCATGCCCGTGAACGAAATCTATCCTTTGGCGCAGCTGCTGGCGGCCTGCCGGGTTTATTCGCGCAAGACAAGCAGGCAGGTGACTTTTGAATACATACTGATAAAAGGGATAAATTCCTCTTTGCCAAACGCGGTTAAATTATGTAGAATGTTAAAAGGGATGGGATGCAAGGTTAATCTTATCCCGCTTAATCCGTTACCGTCTATGGAATGGCGCCCGCCTTCCGCGGCGGAAACCGCCGTGTTCAGTTCATTCCTGCGCAAGCAGGGAATACAGGCCACGGTCAGGCAGCCGCGCGGGCGGGACATAGAAGCGGCCTGCGGACAATTAAGGCTGCAATACGCGCAGAACAGGCAGGTTGAGAGATGAGTAAAGTCACAATAACGGGGTTCATATTTCGTATCTGTTCCTTCCTGGCGTTTCTTTTCTTTGCGGCCGGCTGCGTGGATTTTAATATCCGCAATCTCAACTCTTCCGGAAAGAACATAATTTGCTTCGGCGACAGCCTGACCGCCGGCTATGGCGCCGAACCGAGTAGATCCTACCCGGTCATCCTGGCGGGTCTTACTTCATTTAACGTCATAAACGCTGGACTGTCGGCAGAGGATACGCGGGGAGCCCTGCGGAGATTAAAGACGGATGTCCTTGACAGAGAACCTGTTATGGTAATAGTAGAGTTCGGCGGCAACGATCTTTTGAGTAAAATCCCTTTCGAGGAAACAGTCAAGAATATGCAGGAGATCATAGATAATATACAGGAAAGCGGCGCTATGGCAGCGGTAGTGGATATAAGCGTGGACCTTTTGATGGAGGAATATGGACAGGCTTTTCGTTCCCTTTGCCGGGAAAAAGGCGCCATTTTCATAAGGGACGTTATGGATGGGATAATCACCGATCCGTCGCTGAAAAGCGATTATTTGCATCCAAACAGTTACGGCTACAGGATTATGGCACACCGTATATACCGCGCCGTCATGCCTTATTTAAACCGTAACCTTATTGCCAGGGACATAGCGGCAGACAGGCCGCGCTGACAACCGACTATACTGATTGTTTTTACACACAAAATAGGGTATAATTTATATAAACGGACTTATTTATGACTTTTATAATATATAGGAGTATATGAGGCGGAGCGCTTTTACAATAATAGAAATGATGGCGGTGGTGGTAATTGTAGGAATATTATCATCGCTGGCCGTTCTGGATTTTCATAAGACAGTGGAAAGGAACAAAGCCAAGGCCGCGGAGTATCATCTTAAAAGCATCTATAACGCCCAGAAAAGGTATAAACTGGATAATGGCGAGTACTTTGTCTGTTCCAACACCGAGGGAGTGGTAAAGGAAGAGGAAATAGGCAAGGCATTATTCCCTAATTCAATAAATGCCGATGCTTACAGGAATATAGGAGATACGCTTTTTTCTTACGATATACAGGCCACGGAGGACGGAGGATATACGGTTACGGCGACGCGTAAATCCGGCATGTGCGCCGGCCGCACGGTCAAGATCACCGATGCCGGAGGGGTCCCCGACAAGGAGTGCCCGGTATGGAAATGAAGAAGAAGTTTTTTGTATTGGCCGCGGTATTGCTGTTTCTCGCCGCCTTCCAACTCTACTCGAAGCATGCCGCTTACGCCAAGGATAAATACCTTAAGTACCTGCCCCAGAACCAGTTTGTGGATATGGTCAGCAAGGACGTGAACAAGACCGTCTCAGAAGTCATTTGTTCTTATACCACGAATCTGTTCAAGAAGGTCAAAGAATGCGAAGCCTGCATAAACGCCCAGGCAACATGCCCGGACTGTTGTTTGAACAACGCGAAGACGGCGATCGCCTGCACGCCGTCCGCCGGGCCCCAGTATCAGTGTTCGGCTGCCCCTTTCAGCGCCTCCGATACCGCCGAAGGCTATTGCAGCGCTTACAAGAGCTGTATGTCGGGTTATACTTCTTCCCCCAATCTGTGTTCCGACCCGAGTTCTCTGAATTGCCACAAACGGGGATGCGGTTCCACGGAACCGGATGGAGAATGCGACGGCTACATCTGCGACGAGAATAACCTTTCTCCGAAGACGCCGGCATGTTCCCCCGTCTCGGACAGCGGGCTGGCTAAATGTTCTTCATACTCGCCTTACACCAGCATCACCAAAATCTGTACCAAGACCAACCCCCATACGGGACAGTGCATAGAATACCGTTACAAGTATGCGGTGAATCCGCAGTATCAATCCTGTATCAATAAATGTAATACTTATGTCGATAAATACAGGAATTGCCGGCAGACGGTGGAATGCTGCAAGAAGAATGCCTGCACCAGCGGATATTCGGCGAATTGCACACAGTCCGACTGCGAGATCAGGCTCTCAAGCACGGCCTGCGCCAATTATACCGCCGGCGACTGCGTGGCGCTGGAAAATCAGGTGCTCGAGTGCCTGGATGCCGCCGGGGACTGCCGCCAGTGTTTTAAGGATATAGATTCCGATTTCGCGTATAAATTCGTGGCCAAAAGCCGGGAAAAGGTCGTGGTCATCTGGCAGATGTCCTCCACCCCCTTGATGACTCCGGCCGACGGCACCAAGACCTATTTCTATACCATGATCAAGGTGATAGACGATGAGAGCGGAGACGTCGTGCACCAGAGTTTCGTGAGCCAGAAGAATTTCAGCGAGGCATTCTCGGTGTTCGCGGCCACGAACGTCTCGGAAAAGACCGGCGATAATCCCGGTCTTGAAGCGGGCAGAAGATATCGTGTGAAACTATACTATTTCATTCCGGAAGTGGGAGAAGGCCTTAAAATAGAGGTGAATACGGTGCAGATGATAATAATCAGGATTAGAGAATGATAGCATCATCATCCCGTCCGCCGCCACGGCCCGGGATGTAAAAAAGGAGGTAGGTATGTGGTACAGAAAAGTTGTTGCCGTTATCGCGTTTTGCGTCCTGGCTTCACCGGCTTTAGCCGAGAAGACCAGCATGACGGTCAATCCCGCGCCGATGACGGAGCAGGTGCTGGGAACGACGGAGGCGAATTTGCCGCCGGCTAAATTCCCCAAGTTCGCCAATGAAGGGGACAACGCCGAATGCAAGGAATATCTGGAGGCCCAGTATCCCGAAGGCTTGAGCCTGGCCCCGATCTGCACAGTCAGCAAACTCGGGGACGGGACAAAAGTGGGAGAATGCCAGGATTACACTCAGATCCCGGGAATGGAAAAAGTTAGCTTCGAAGTCCCGGAGGCCTATAGAAAGACCGCCACCGTATTGGTTACCTGGACGATAAGAGTGGAAGGGTTGGGCACTGAGGGTTATACTATCTGGCCGCAGTTGTGTAACAGTTGGCACGGGACGTCGGAGCAGTCTTTTCCCCAGGACGTGGTTAAGACCCGGCTTTATGTGAACAACACCCTGCTGGGGCAGGACGCGGTGATGACCATCCCTGCGGGGAACAGCGTCACCCTTACCCAGGTCCAGGACCCCACGCATACCGGCAGTTATCTGATCAAACCGAGCGATTTCGGCGGAGAACTCCCGGCGACCCTGGACATCCGGCTGAAATGGATAAACGAAACATCCATGAAGATCGTCAGCCCGGCCAACATGCGCAGTATGCTCATCACGCTGACGCCTATAGGTGATATAAAAGAATAAGAGGCGTTTTTTGGTAAAACCCGCCGGCCGCGGCCTGGCGCATGGCCGGCCGGCGGAGTTTTTCCACACTCAGTCCTGGGATCCGCAGGATCCGGGTGATCTCGGCGGAGAACTCCCGGCGGGCCAGGACATCCGGTTGAAAAGGATAAACCAAACGTCCAGAAAGATCGTCAGTCCAGCTGACTGACATATGCAGCACACCGTTACGATGACGCCCAGAGGGGATATAAAGGAATAAGGACAAGATGACGCTAAAGCCTCGGGAAAACAAAAGCTTTACTCTGATAGAAGTCCTGGTTTCCATTATTATAGCCGTGATCATCTTCGCCGCACTTTCCAAAGGCATGGTCGGAGGAGGCTTCCTGCTTAAACAGGTGGAGAATAAGTCCCGCGCATGCGGGGTGACAGCGGCCAAGATGGAGGAGTATCTGGCCAAGGCGTATTCTGCCCTGGAATCCGGGACATACAGCGGCGATCCCGTAGATTACGGCTCGAAGCCGGTATTCGACTGGACGGTGAAGGTAGAGAAAAAATGGATGGGAGACGACCCCGACACCGTCGACCAGGAAGGAGTGCCTTACAATCTGATAACCGTGAATTCTTCGTATGATGAGACCGACTACAAGAATATCTTTCATACCAAGAACGTTCGGTTCGTCAATATGGTGCCTTACCCCTACGTTCACGCGGAGATAAAGACTCTTTCTTCCTCCTTAAGCGTTCCCCCCAACAGTTACACCGAGATCTTCAGGATCAAGATAGATTACGAGGTGGCGAAAGACCTGATGATAATATATAATATCGCCATCAAAGTGAAGAACGCCGGCGGACTGGAAGCCACCAATACCATATATACCAAGTGTTTCGTCGACTCAGAGGGCAAGGACATAGAGACGAGGACTCCCATCATAACGCAGCCTTTGATCAGCAATGTCGTGGGCGTCAACAACGTTCCGCCCGGAGAGCATACCGTTTCCGTGCAGTGGTATAAAGACACCGGCGCCGGGGACATTTCTTTGAAGGAGATCAACGTCATCGTGGTGGCGTTCGAGCACAAACAGTCATGAAGAGTAAAGAAGCTTTCACGATAATAGAACTGCTCCTCGGAGTAGTCCTGGTCAGCGCCGTGATGATGATCATCGGCCTCGGGTTTATCTTCTTCAAAAAACAGATCGATATCTACGCCGAGCGCCAGCATATCTATTCGCAGATCGCTTATACGCTGGAGGATATGAAGCTGAGATTGATAAGCGCCACCTGGGTTGACAACGACTCCGTGTTCAATCCGCCGGCGTTTAGCGGTGAACCGCAGGTAAATAACGAGATGTTCTTTCGCGGGCAGAAGGATATCTACAATGTCACCCCGGACGATCTGACCGACGACATCTGGTATAAATACGCGGTAGACCAGTCAACCGGGGACCTCGTGCTTTATACCTATAATTCCGGCAAGGCGCTGCAAAAAAAGGAAGTGATGGTGGAAGGCAAGTATAAACCTAAACTGGAGTTCAGCTATAAGAAAGGTTACGAACCGAATTTCTGCGTAGTCACCCTTACGGTGCCGAGCGGGCGAGCCAACTTCATCGACATCCAGAACGACATCAAAAAGATGGAAGGGCTGCGCATCTGGTTCGTCGACGTGGTCAGATGATAATAGTCGTTATAGCGTTGTTCATAATAATGTCGGTGGTGGTATTCGCTTTCTTCGCCTACATACCGAACGTCCATTATCTGATCGAGAACGACCTGCTGCGCAGGGCGAATTCCAATGCGGCGCTTTACGGCATGCAATACGGCCAGCTCGCCTGCCGCGCAAAGACTCTCTCCACGGAAGAGGGAAAAACAAACACGGCCTCCGTGGATATGGGGTATCTCAAGAAGACGGACAGCAAGGAAATAGACAAGCTGCTCTTCGATATAAAGTTATTATCGGAAGACGGCGGACAGATGCTGGACATCGAAGTTAAGCACAGCCTTTCTTCACAATAATCCTTTTTAAAACGCGATAATGAAAAAAAACCGTATTATGATCCTGAGTACGGCGGCAGCCGTATTTCTCCTCGCCGCCGGCTCGGCGGCCCTGGTATATCACAAGGCCGTCAGCGAAAGGGAAGAGCAGAACCGCCGCATACTTGAGGCGCGCAGGAATGCCTGGAAGTCCCTGGAAGAAAGGCTGCGGGCGGACGCCTTTCGCAGCGCGGGGGTTGTCCCAGGCATTGTCGTGGAGGATCTTTCTACCGGCTGGAGGATAGAGATCAATCCGGACATGCTTTTCCCTTCGGCCAGCCTGGCCAAAGTGCCGATCATGGCTTCCTGTTTTCTCTCCGCCGCCGGCAACAAGCTTGATCTGGAGAGTAAGGTAAAGCTGTTGCGGCGGGACAAAGTCGCCGGCTCCGGAGTGATAAAGAACCTGCCGGACGGTTCGGTATTCAGCGTAAACGAGCTGATGACCATCATGATAACTAAAAGCGATAACACCGCCAGCAATCTGTTGATAGACCTTCTGGGCCGGAATTATCTGAACGAATCGTTTCATAAACTGGGGTTGAGAAACACCAACCTGGCCAGGAAGATGATGGATTTCTTCAGCAGAAAACAGGGCAGGGAGAATTATACTACCGCCAGGGACATGGCTTTTCTTCTGGAAGAGATCTACTACGGCCGCCTGATAAACAGGGAATATTCGCGCCGATGCCTGGAGATGCTCATGGCCCAGAAGATCCGCGACCGTATCCCGGCAAGGCTTCCTCCCGGCACGCCTGTGGCGCATAAAACCGGGCTTGAATACGGGGTCTGCCATGACGCCGGAATAGTATTTGTTCCGGAAGGCAATTTTATCATATGCGTGCTTACCAGGCATAATTACAAGAATTCCTATCCTGCCAAGAGATTCATCGCCCGCATAGCCGGAAAAGTCTATGATTTCTACCGCACCGAGATCCCCCTGGCCACTGCCGCCGTCAGCGGAAAAAACAATAACTACGCCTCAGGGAATTGACCGCAGGTCCTTTCTTGCCGGCTTTCCTTTACTGCCTATATATGGCTGTGTACCGATCAAACCCGGGTTTCTCCGGGAAAAGACAGGGCCCTGGGGCGAGGAAATATTTTGGCTTGACATATATTTGTAGTATGCTATAATTTTAGTGTATACATCAAAATAAAAAGGAGCCGCGGTGAGCCGGGAAAAACATTCGTTGCGTGAAATAAAACACGCCAGGACAAAGATCGCGATTATGAAAGCCCTGGTCGTGGCCATGGAGAAGGCCCGCTATGACGATATCTCCATAAAACGCATCTGCCGGGACGCCGAGATCTCCGAGGGAACATTCTTCAATTATTTCCCGGAAAAGATCGACATCGTCCATTTTTTTATACATACCCTCCTGTTAAAAGCGATCTGGCAGGCTCAGCGGTTTGTCCCGGAGCGCCATAAGCTTCTCCTGGTGGAGGCGGTTATGGAGAATCTCGCCGGTTCTATCCCGAATGCAAACATTATGTATCAGTTGATCGCCGCCATGATCAACCGGCGGGAATTACCGCGGAAAGGAACTGTAACCGCGCTGGAAAGAGCTCTCCTGTATCCCGGATGCGAGGGGATAGAGGAGATAGAAATGACCGATATCGAGTCCTTCTTCGCGGAGTGTCTCAAAGGAGCGGTGAAGAACGGGGAATTGCCTAAGAAAACCGATTTGGAAGACGCCGCGGTATCCTTGATGACTATTTTGACCGGGACTCTGCTGGCGACTAAATTCTCGGACAACGATAACGGGAACATCATGTACCATTTCAAACGCCAGTTGCGGATATTGTGGCGCGGCATCGGCGCCCTCAAGCGAGGCTGCAATGAATAAACTTTGCCTGTGGACGGCTGTTTTCTTTGCCGTGGGACAGCCGGTTTTAACAGCGACCCCGGCGGCGGCAGAATCCGGCAGGAGCGTCGTCAGGGAAGTCGGCCTGGATGATGTGATACGCCTCTCCCTGCATAACAGCGAAGAGTTGAAAATACAGGATAATCAAGTGGGCAGAAGCGAAGGGGTCTATAAACAAGTTCGCTCCGACATCCTGCCGCATTTAAACGTCAAAGCGGTCTGGACCAACAATATGGAATATCCCGATTCCGCTGCCGAGGATATGACCGACCACGCTCTGGAAGGCGGCTTGAGCGCTTCACAGGTGCTCTGGTCATTCGGCAAAGTGGCGTTCGCCGTCAAATCCTCCAGGCAGTCGCTGGAGGCGGTGAAGTTCAACCGTGAAGCCGGACGGCAGGATATAATCTACGCCGCCAAACTGGGATATTACGGCACTCTTCTTGCCAGAAATACCCTGTCCATAACCGAGAAATCATACGCTAATGCCGTTGAAAACAAAGAGCTTATGGGAAAACGCGCTTACGGAGGTCGCAGTTCAAAATATGAGATAATACGCATGAACGCGGAAGTGGCGGCGCGTATTCCCATGGTGAATGATGCCAGGACGGAATTCGATGCGGCCACCGAGACCCTGAAAAAGATGATAGATGCCGAGCCCGATTGCAAGCTTGCCCTCAGCGGGAATTTCTCGCAAGAATACGCCGATTTTAATTACGCGTCCCTGGTTTCTCTGATGAACGCGCGTGAACCGTCTTTGAAAAGCCTGAATAAGAATATTGAAGCTGCCGAGTCGCAGTTAAGAAGCAGATATGGCGCTCTGCTTCCCACCTTATCCGCTTTCGCGTCTCTAAGCCGGGCGGGCGGCTCAAATCAGCATTCCTTTCTGCGTGGCGACAGGCTGGATCCATATACCAGCGCCGGACTGAAGGTGGAATTTCCCATCTGGGAAGGTGGATTGAAAGAAGCGCAATTAAGGCAGTCCCATGCGGATAAAGAGATAGCCGTTTTGCGCAGAAAACAGGCCGGCAAGGAACTGCTCCTGGAACTCAAAAGGTCCTGTTTGGAATACCGGCAGTACAAAAGCAACCTGGCGGCCAATATCGATGCCGTAAGCCTGGCCGAAGAATCTTTTAGGCAATCCCAGGAGATGTTCTATTCCGGGCAGATAAGCCTGGCGGATCTGAATGACGCGGAGCTGCTTTTGACGAACCAGAGGCTCAATAAGGAAATCACGCTTTACAATATAAATATCACACTCGCGAAGATAGAGAAGTTGATCGCGGGGGAATATGAAGAACGGGGGCGCGATGACCGGTCTTAAGAGCCGAAAGATAATCTATGCGCTCGTGGTCGCGGCCTGTCTTTCTGCGATAGCCCTGCGGGTCAAGGTCGTAAGAGCCGGGCGCATCCGGCCCATCATCAGTTATTATGCCCAGTGGCAGAAGGACGGCAAACCGGTGGAGGTCAAGACAGTCGAATCTAAGGATCTGCCGGTGTATTCGCGTTTCACCGTGAAAGTGTCGGATGGGCGCCTTGCCGAAGGGTTCGTTACCGGCGACGTCAAAGATGTCCTCCGGGAAGGCCAGGACATATACGATGAAGACCGGGCGGTCCCGTGCGCAGCAGTCAGGAAAGCCGGCAAGGAACTGGACATAGGCACCGGGATGTTTCCCGTGCAGGTGATATTCAACTCTCCGCGCGATCCCGGGGCTTTCTTTGTGGTCTCCGCGCACACGAGAACGCTGCGGGATGTCCTTGCAGTCCCCAACGAGGTATTGGATATCTCCGGAGGGGAGTATTTTATATGGCAGGACGATAACGGCTTTGCTAGGAAAAAGAAAGTTTCGGTCGGTGCCCGCGACGGTTACGGCGCGGTGATAACTTCCGGTTTGCGCTCCGGGGACAAGGTGGTATTCAACGGGCAGAGCGGCCTGCGGGAGAATGAGAAGCTTCTGGTTCAAGAGCAGCCCGCCGCCGTAGGTGAAGAGAAGAAACAATGATAGAATTCTTCGTAAAACACAGGATCACCACGATCATGTTCATCCTGGTTTTCGTGGTGCTCGGCATTTTCAGCTATTCCAACCTGATGATCGAGAAGACCCCTAAAGTGGATTTTCCGATCGTCACGGTCTCCGTTACCTATCCCGGGGCCACCCCGTTGGAAGTGGAGACCCTGGTGGTAAAGAAAATAGAGGACGCCGTCTCGGAGATCTCCGAGATCAAGAAGATCAAGAGTCAGTCTTACGACAGTTTCGGGTTCATTTACGTGGAATTTCTGCTCTCCGCCGACGTGAACGTCAAGTCCATAGAAGTGAAGGACAAGGTGGAGGCTATCCTCAACGATCTTCCAGACGCCGTGGAAAAGCCGGTCATCGAGAAATACGACCCGCTCATCGAACCGGTGCTGGACCTGGTTTTGTCCTCGGACAACGGCGACCTGCGCGAGGTGTATGAATACGCGGATAAAACGCTGAAAACCAGGTTTTCCTCCATACGCGGCGTGGCCAAGGTAGACGTCTACGGCGGGAAGAAACGACAGATAAACGTGCGCCTCGATCCTATGCTGATGAAACAACATTATATCAGTATAAACGAGGTGGTCGCCGCGCTGATGGCGCGCAACAAGAACGTCCCTGCCGGAGATATAGAAAAGGGGTTTGACGCCCTTAGCGTGCGTTTTACCGGGGAGTTCCAGAGCGTGGAGGAGATAGCGCAGACCCGCCTTGTCTCCACCGACGCCGGAGAGTTCCGGCTGAAAGATATCGCTTCGGTAGAGGACGGTTACAAGAAGATATCCAGTATCGCCAGATATAACGGGAAGGAAGTCGTAGCTCTCTCCGTGAACAAGGCCTCGGACGGCAATGCCGTGTACATAGCGCAGGAAATGAAACGCCGCCTGCCGGCGTTACGCAAAGAGCTGCCGCAGGGGATGTATCTTGATATCGCCACCGACACCACCACCTTCATAGTCAACGAAACAGCCGACACCGAATGGAATATTTTCATAGGGATAATCCTGACCATCGCCCTGCTTTTGCTTTTTCTTGGGAGGCGGGACATGTCTTTTATTTCCGCCATCATCATCCCCACCTCGATCATCTCCACATTTTTTCCCATGTGGGGGTCAGGGTTTTCCATAAACATGATGACCCTGCTGGCCATAGCCACGGTGCTGGGGACACTGATCTCCAACGCCCTTGTTATCCTGGAGAACGTGACGGTGCATATGGAACGCCACGATGATCCGGAGAAAGCGGCGATAGAAGGGACCAAAGAAGTTTTTATTCCCGTCATCGCCTCTACCGGCACCAACCTGGTGGTATTCCTGCCTATCGCCATGATGGGCGGGATGGTCGGGTTGTTCATGAAGTCCTTCGGTTTGACGGTAGTTTACGCCACTTGTTTCTCTCTCTTGGCCTCGTTCACCCTCACGCCCATGCTCTGTGCGGCGATGCTTAAAACGGACGGAGGCAAAAAGGCCGTTCCCGGCGGAAAAACGTCGAAACTGATATCTTTGTGGAACAAGATTTTATCCGGGATCGGCGCTATAATGGATCTGCTGAAAAAGGGATACAGGCGTATATTCGACTGGATGTTCCGTTTCCCGGGTTTTACGATTTTCCTGTCGGCGCTGGCGCTGGCAGGGTCATTTTTGCTCGTTCCCTTCGTGGAAAACGACTTCGCCCCGAAATCAGACGAGGATAAGATAGTGGTCAACTTTTCTCTGCCGCAAGGGTCGACTATCGAGCGAACCGAGGCTGCAGCGAAGCGGATCGAAGCTTTCCTGGAGACCATACCGGAAAAGAAGTCTTATTTGGTCAATATCGGGGACAACGGCGTGGAGAACGCCAGGGTAACCCTGGACCTGCTTCCTTCGGCGGAACGCAGGCGCAGCGACCTGCAGGTTATCGATTCCCTGACCGTTTTTCTCTCCCGGCTCCCGGACGTGGAAGCCAGCAGCGTGCGCCAGGGGATGAGTTCATCGGTCAGCGACGGAGACGTGGCCATAGATCTTTACGGCAGCGATTACGCGGTGATGGCGGAGATAGCGGGACAGATGAAGGAAATAATGTACAAGAACGGCGCGTTCCAGAGCGTGATATTATCCTACAAGACGCCCAGAAAAGAGCTCCGTTTGATCCCCGACGAGGAGAAGCTGAACGAGTTCGGTCTGACAGCCGCCGGGGCGGGTGCGGTGCTGCGTTATTCCATCTTCGGAGAGGATTCCAACATTTATAAGGAGAAAGGCGAGGAGTACAAGGTTAACGTGGAGCTGGACGACCGGTATGCCGGGAATTTCGACGATATCAAGGAGATATCCATACTTTCGCGCAAAGGATTGATTCCGGTCAGCGAACTGGGAGAGATCAGGATGGATAAGGCTGTGCCGACTATCTGGCGCAGGGACCGCAGGCGCATCATCCGTCTGGACGGCTTCCTGGCGAAAAGTTCGCTTGGTATCGTCAGCGGAGAACTTGATAATGAATTCAAGGCGGTAAAGTTTCCTCCGGGTTACAGTTATAAGTATGCGGGGTATTCCGAATACATGAACGAATCCACGGTTGAGCTCGGCAAAGCCTTCCTGCTGGCGGTGATCCTGACCTTCATGCTGCTGTGCGCCATAATGAATTCCCTAATAGCCTATCCTTTGGCGGTCATGGCTACGGTGCTTACCTCTTTCGCGGGGATGATACTCGGGCTGTTCTTCATGAATCAGAGTATCAACATCGCTTCCATGATGGGAATGGTCATGCTGGTGGGCATGGTGGTTAATAACGCCATCCTGCTCTTGGACCAGACCCTGGTGAAGATGAGAGAGGGGTTGCCGGTTAAGGATGCCCTGTGGCAGGGGGCTTCGGATAAATTCCGGGCCATCATCATGACTTCCCTGGCTATAATACTGGGGGTCGTCCCCCAGATGTGGAGCTTGAGCAAGGTCAAGCAGTCTATGGGCGCGGTCATGATCGGCGGGATGCTGGCTTCGATAGTATTCACTTTCGTGCTCGTCCCGGTGCTCTTTTGGTACCTGGAACGCTTCGAAAGAAAATTCCTCAGGAAAAGAACGGCATGAAGTATTGGGAATCTTTGTCTTTGGTAGCCGGAATGCTCGGGACAAACAAGGCGCTGCTCTGGCATGGGAGACGCGTCGCCGGGAAGAGTATCCATTTTTGAACTTTGGCTTCGGAACGGTATCCCGGTATAAAAGACGGAGGTTGGTGCTGGAGGTGGGAGTTGAACCCACACGGACGTTAGCCCATCGGTTTTTGAGACCGACGTGTATGCCATTCCACCACTCCAGCATTATTGAGTATAATAAATATACTATCTAAAATCCTGTTTGTCAATTTGAGAAAATCGTTGTATAATTATTACTTCTGCCCGGGGTATTATCCGGGGTGGTGAATACGGGATTTTTATTTCGACGGCGCTTAAACGCGCACTTAAGGCCGCGTTTAAGCCCCTCAAACCGCATAGGCACCGCTCAGTATCAAAATCATGAGCAAACCATGGCCTTTCGGTCGTGGCGCGTCGAATTGATTCATGGGGCTGTAGCTCAGCTGGGAGAGCACTTGCATGGCATGCAAGGGGTCAGGAGTTCAATCCTCCTCAGCTCCACCATTTTTATTCTGCGGCGCTGCGGTGAGGCGGCCGGGAGACGATGTCCCGTCCCTTCTTTAACAGCGCCTTGTTTGTTTTTCGGCGAAAGAATAATTATTATGAAAAAAAAGATCTCGAAAACCACGCCTTCGCAGGATGTCCATTCCCGAAACGGCGCCCGGGTTCTGGTGGAATGCCTGGAAAAGGAAGGGGTGGAGGTTATCTTCGGTTACCCCGGCGCCGCCGTGCTCCCGCTTTTCGATCTCCTTTTCGACAGCAGGGTGCGTTTCGTGCTCACCAGGCATGAACAGGGCGCTTCTCACGCCGCCGACGGCTATGCCAGGGTGACTGGCAAACCCGGGGTATGCCTCGCCACTTCCGGGCCGGGCGCGGTGAACCTTGTCACCGGGTTGGCAACAGCCTATATGGATTCAGTACCGCTGGTGGCGGTCACCGGGCAGGTAAAAACCACGCTTATAGGCAACGATGCTTTTCAGGAAGCGGACGTGACCGGTATCACGCGTCCCATCACCAAACATAACTATTTGCTGAAGGACGCTCGCGAGATCCCGGGCGTCGTGCGCGAGGCTTTTTACCTTGCCTCTTCAGGCAGGCCCGGCCCGGTGTTGATAGACCTGCCGGTGGACGTTCAGCAGCAGGTAGTGGAAGGAGATCTCTTTGCTCCTTCCCCAAGGCAGGAGAAGATTAATCTTTCCGCGCACAGAGGACAGATACACAGGGCCGCGGAGTTGATCGCGGCTTCCCAAAAGCCGCTTATAATCGCCGGCGGCGGGGCGGTCACCTCCGGGGCGCAACGGCTGCTTGTGGAGCTGGCGGATAGGATACGCTGTCCGGCGGCGGTAACGCTTATGGGCATGGGGGTTTTTCCGGCCGGACACGGATTTTATCTGGGTATGCCGGGGATGCACGGAACAGTTTATGCCAACCGGGCGATCAGCGAATCGGATTTGATTATAGCCGTCGGCGTGCGTTTTGACGACAGGGTCACCGGACGGACCGACGCGTTTGCGCCCCGGGCGAGGATCATACAGATAGACATAGATCCTTCTTCCATCGGCAAGAATATCGACGCCGACCTGCCGATAACCGCCGACGCTTCGGCGGCGCTGGCCCAACTGCTGAAAGCTTTGAAAAAACTGCCGGATACCGGCAAATGGCTGCAGCGCGTCGCCCGGCTCAAAAAAGAATATCCTTTATCTTACAAAGACGAGCCCGGGAAGATAAAACCGCAGTCGGTGATCCAAGAGATATATAAAGCCACTAAAGGCAGAGCGATAATCGTCACCGACGTGGGGCAAAACCAGATGTGGACCGCGCAATGGTATCCTTTCGAACGCCCGCGCCGTCTGATAACTTCCGGGGGGCTGGGGACTATGGGGTTCGGCCTGCCGGCGGCCATGGGCGCCAAGATCGCCTCTCCGCGCGATACCGTATTTCTTATTTCAGGAGACGGCTCCATACAGATGAATTTACGGGAACTGGCTACCTGCGCCGCCGAAGGTATAGACATCAAGATAGCGGTGTTGAACAACGGATGCCTGGGGATGGTGCGTCAATGGCAGGAATTGTTCTATAGACGGCGTTACAGTCAGTCGTTGCTGTGCTCGCCGGATTTCGTTATGCTGGCGCGCAGTTACGGTCTCGACGGGGCCCTGGTGCGAGGGAATAATGGGGTGCGTCCGGCGTTGAAGAAGGCGTTGTCTTCGCGCAAGACGTTCATTGTTGATTTTCGCGTAGACAGCGGGGAAAACGTCATGCCGATGGTGCCCGCGGGAGAGGCTATCGACCGCATGATCGGCGGCATGGCTTGACGGCCGCACGGAGATAACCGGTATGTCTATGCTTTTAGGTGCGCATATTTCCGCGGCGGGCGGGGTTTCTCTGGTGCCCGGCCGGGCCGCGGAATTGGGGTGTAATACAGCGCAGTTTTTCAGCCGCAGTCCGCAGTCCTGGCGCAGCAGGAGGCTGGACCTTTCTCAGGCCGCGGGGTTCCGCAAGGGGCGCGCGCAAAACGGCATCGCCCCGGTTTTCATACACATTTCATATCTGATAAATCTTGCCTCGGCGGACAAAAAGCTTTTTCTTTCCTCCGTGGAGGCTTTTGTGGAAGATATGCGCGACGCGGAAATCCTCGGCGCTGATTATATCGTCAGCCATATGGGCTGCCACAAGGGGGCGGGAGAGGATGCCGGACTGGCGCGTTTCTCCGGCGCGCTTAATACCATTATCAAAAAAACCGCCGGTTCTTCCGTAGGGATACTGCTGGAGAATTCAGCCGGCTCCGGCAGCTGCCTGGGATACGATTTTTCTCATCAGCGCAGGGTGCTGGAAGCGCTTGAAGACACGGGAAGGGTCGGCACTTGCCTTGATACGGCGCATGCCTTTGCCTCCGGGTACGATCTTTCCACGGCCTCAGGGCTGGCTGAGCTTTTGAAGGAAATACAAGATCAAACCGGAACGGAAAAATTGAGACTGGTCCATCTTAACGACAGCAGGAGCCCCTGCGGTTCGCGCGTGGACGCGCACGAACATATCGGCAAAGGCATGATAGGGCTCGCAGGGATGCGTAGGATAGTCAATCATCCGTTTTTAAAAAACCTGCCTTTCATCCTGGAGACGCCGAAAGACGGCGTTAGGGCGGACGCGATAAATTTAAGCACGGTAAAGGAATTACGCGGGCGTTGAATCGCGGGTTTCGAACGGGGGAAAATATGGAACAATATGATTTTTCGCGGATAGAACAGAAATGGCAGCGTATCTGGGAAGAAAAGGGGGTTTTTCGCGCCCAACGCGACCCCCGGCGCAAGTTCTACTGTCTGGAGATGTTTCCATATCCTTCCGGGAAGATACACATGGGGCACGTGCGTAACTATACTATCGGGGACGTTTACAGCCGGTATAAGTCTTTGTGCGGATATAACGTGCTGCATCCGATGGGGTTTGACGCTTTCGGACAGCCGGCCGAGAATGCCGCGATCAAGAACGGGACAAAGCCGGACGTTTGGACATACAAGTGCATAGAAGAAATGCGTGTTGAGTTGAAGAAAATGGGATTTTCTTATGATTGGCAGCGCGAAGTAGCGACCTGCGACAGTAGTTATTACCGCTGGAATCAGTGGATATTCCTGAAGATGCTGGAGAAAGGGTTGGCGTATAAAAAGGCTTCTCCGGTCAACTGGTGCCCCTCCTGTGCCACCACCCTGGCCAATGAGGAAGTGATAGACGGCGGCTGCTGGCGCTGCCACAGCCCGGTGGAACAGCGTCGGTTGGAACAGTGGTATTTGAAGATCACGCAATACCAGGAACGCCTGCTGGAAGACCTCAAGGAACTGGAACATTGGCCGGATAAGGTCCGGGCCATGCAGGAGAACTGGCTGGGCAAAAGCGAAGGCACGGAGATTTATTTCCGGGAAAAGGACAACGGCTCCGTGATTACCGTTTTCACCACCCGGCCGGACACCATTTTCGGGGCGACCTATCTGGTGATGGCCCCGGAACACCCTCTTTTAGCGGAGATAATAAAAGGCCGGCCGCGGGAAGATAAAGTGAAAGAATTCATCGCCGGAGCAGGCGCGCGCAGAAAGGCTTCGTCATTGTCTGAGCCCGGGAAAGAAGGGATTTTTACCGGCGCCTACGCGGTGAATCCGGTGAATTCGGAAAGTGTGCCTATCTGGACCGCCGATTATGTCCTGACCGGTTACGGAACCGGCGCGGTAATGGCCGTGCCCACGCACGACCAGCGCGATTTCCTTTTCGCCAAAGAACACGGTCTGCCTTTACGTATAGTAATACGGTCTGCGGGCGAACCCGGCCGGACTGCAGAGCAGATGGTGGAAGCGTATGAGGATGACGGCACCCTGGTAAATTCCGGAGATTTCGACGGATTGCCTGCGGGTGAAGCCCGGGATAAGATATCGGTCTGGATGGAAAAAGAAGGCATGGGCAAGAGAGTTACTTGTTGGAGGCTGCGCGACTGGCTGATCTCCAGGCAGCGTTACTGGGGGACCCCCATACCGGTAATTTATTGCCGGGACTGCGGCATAGTTCCGGTGCCTTACGAACATCTCCCCGTGGAGTTACCCGCCGACGCGCCTTTTACCGGGGAGGGCGGCAGCCCGCTGGGCAAGGTCGCGGAGTTCGTCGAGACCGTCTGTCCCAAGTGCGGCGGCAGAGCGCGCCGGGAAACCGACACCATGGCGACTTTCTTCGATTCTTCCTGGTATTTCTTGCGTTACTGCTCTCCGGGCGAAATATCCGCCCCTTTTAACGGCGCGGATGCGGCTTACTGGATGCCGGTTGACCAGTATATCGGCGGCATAGAACACGCCATACTGCATCTGCTTTATTCCAGGTTCTTCACCAAGTTTTTCAGCGATCTCGGCATGCTCAAGCTGAAAGAGCCGTTCAACTGTCTTTTGACGCAGGGGATGGTGCTTAAGGACGGGGAGGTGATGTCGAAATCCAGGGGGAATATCGTCGATCCGGACTCCATGATCAGAAGGTACGGGGCGGACACCCTGCGTTTGTTCATCCTTTTTGCCGCCCCCCCTGAGACGGAACTGGAATGGGATGAACGCGGCCTGGATGGAGCGCACCGTTTTCTGAACCGCGTCTGGCGGATTAAGGATAATCTTGTCCCGTCTTCTCCGGAGAGCATCCTGCGGGCGATGCACCGCACGGTAAGGAAAGTTACGGACGAGGTGGAGAATTTCAAATTCAATACCGCCATCGCGGCGATGATGGAATTCGTCAACGCCGTCTATCAGTCGGGGGCGGATAGAGAGGTCTATTCGGTGTTGTTAAGGCTTCTTGCCCCGTTTGTCCCGCATTTCTGCGAGGAACTCTGGGAAGAAACGGGGCATAAAGAGACTATTTTCGTTTCCGGCTGGCCGTCTTATGACCCTGAAATGCTCAGAGAATCCACCCTGACCGTCGTGGTGCAGGTCAACAGCAGGGTGCGTTCCAAGCTTAGGGTTCCGGCCGACATAGAAGAGGAGGAATTAAAACGTCTGGCCCGGTGCGACGAACAGGTCCTTCCCTGGCTGGCGGGAAAGAATATAAAAAGCGTGATAGTGGTGCCGGGCAAACTGATCAATATAGTCGCGGCGTAAGCATAAGAAAAGGTATTGGTATCGTTACGGCCGTTCCTCCAGTATGGAGGGCGGCCGTTTTTTTGCGTTAGAAAAAGCCCTTTTAGTGCGTCTATTAATATGATGGTATATTTTACTCCTCAAGAAAAACGCGCCCTGGTTTTTCTCTGCTGCGTGGTGCTGGCGGGTTCTGTCGCAGAGGCGGCGGGCAAGCATTTCCGGCGCAGCAGGCCTTTGCCGAGGATCTATTACCGCGTGGGGAAGCTGGATTTGAACCGCGCCGGTAAAGAGGAGCTCTGTTCTTTGCCCGGGATAGGAGAGAAATTGGCGGAACGCATATGCGTTCTGCGCGCCCGGCGCGGCGGATTCGGGAGTATCGGGGAGTTGAAGGAAGTCGAAGGAATCGGAGAGGCGAAATACGGCAGGCTGAAGGATTTCTTTTATCTGGAAGGAGAGGAACGATAAAACGGGAGATCATTCTTCTCCATCCTGCGTTATGGCCGGCCTTATCGTTCGCCTGCGGGATAGCGGCGGCTGTCCCGTTCACGCTTTGCTGTGTCTGCGCAGTGGCGGGGATTACCGTGATACTGCTGATGCGGGACAGGAACGCGGCGTGGTTCGCGGCAGTAATTACACTTTGTTTCTTCCTGGGCGGCGCCCGCGGCCGCGCCGGCGAGATGAGGCCGGCCGACGATTACCGGGGCCTGCTGCGGACGGGCAGGGAGATTTATCTGCTGCGAGGCCGGTTCCGCGGGGAGGCTGTCCGGCGCGGACGGGGATACCTGTTGGATATGAAATTGTCGGCTTTCTGCGCGGGCGGCGGGTGGCAATCGGCGTCCGGGACGGCTGTCGTGCTGACTCATTTTTACCCGGGACATTCTTCCGGCAGGGAGGCCGTATTAAAATGCCGCTATTCGCGGTTCAAACATTTTTCCCTCGACTCCGGGCGGGACCTGTGTTTTTTATCCGGGGAGAAGAACGGCGGGTCTTTACGCGACAGGATTGGAGGATTATTGAATTACAAGCATACGCCGGCTGGAAAGGGGATAATCTCGGCCATGGTGCTGGGAGATAAACGCGGCATCCCGCCTCTCGTCAAGCGAACGATGCTGCGTACCGGCACTCTGCATCTGTTGGTGGTCAGCGGTTTCAACACCGGCCTGGTGGCTTTTTTCGCGCTTTTTTTGCTGAAAGCCGCGCGCGTGCCGAGAAAGGTCAGGATTCTTCTTGCCTGTTGCGCCGTGGCCGCGTATTGCCCGGCCACCGGAAGCGCGCCCCCGGTTTTCCGCGCCGCGGTGATGACCATCCTCCTGTTGTCCGCGTATCTTATGCGCAGGGAAGCCGTTTTGCTCAATCTGCTCGGCTGTGCCGCCGCGGTACTGCTGTTCTGCGATCCGCAGATGCTCTTCAGCGTCAGTTTCCAGCTCTCTTTTCTCAGCGTCTTTGCCATAGCCGTATTATGCCCCTTATTCCGTGCCCTTTCCGGCAACGCGGCCGCGGGCGGCAAATTACTGCGCTGGAGCAGGGAGGCGGGAATAACCGGTTTTTCCGCCTGGATAGGAACATTACCGTTCGTATTGTTCTATTTCCGGCTCTTCTCCTGGGTGGCTGTGCCGGCGAACCTGCTGGCGGCTCCTCTAACTTCTTTGATTACTATCTGCGGCTTCTGTCAGATCATCAGCGTCCCCTTCCTGCCGCGTCTGGCCGGATATTTCGCTTTTATCTCCGACACCCTGATCACGGCTCTGGTTTCTCTGCTGGTTTTCCTGGAACGTTTCCCGGGCGCATGGCTTAAGATCTGACGGGCCGGTTTTGTCCGACTCACCCGGAGGCCAGGTATTTCTTATTGCGCTTCGCCGGGAAGGAGCATATAATTAAAGTAACTTGGTTAAGGCGGATCAACTCTTTCAGGGACGGCGGCGGTGAAAAAGGTAGACAGTTTAAGCGTGGTTATTCCCATGTATAATGAAGAGTATTACGCGCGAGAGGTCGTCGTTGAGGTCATTCGCGCCGTTTCTTCCGTCACTCCGCGCGGCGAAGTGATCGCCGTGGACGATCATAGTTCGGACGCCACCCCCGTAATACTTGAGAATCTCGTTTCCGGAGACAGCAGGATAAAAATGGTGTGCAACAGCCGCAGGCTAGGGCTGGGTGGCGCCCTGCTGGCGGGATTTGCGGCCGCCTCGAACTCGGCGGTTTTATATACCGACGCCGATTTTCCCTGCGATATGGGGAATATCCGCCGCGCCGTGGAACTTATGGAAAGAGAAGACGCCGATATAGTGTCCGCCTACCGGAGCGGATGCCTACGGGAAAGTTTTCACAGGTCGGTCTATTCATTCGTATTCAACGGGATAGTCAATCTTTTTTTCAATCCCGGGATAAAAGACGTCAATTTCTCCTTTAAATTGTTCGACCGCGAAAAACTGAACGCGTTGAGGATAGGTTCGAGAGGGTCATTTATCAATACAGAGATATTCGTTAAGGCGAAGCGGTCCGGATATAAGATAGCGCAGTTCCCGGCGCAGTATCTGCGGCGGACGAAAGGCGTCTCAAAACTTGATAACTTCGGTAATATCTTCGGCATATTGCGCGAGATGGCTTGCTTCGCGGTATCCGAAAGGAAACGCCGTCCGTTCGATAGATGATAACCCGTGTTTTATCCGGCATCTCGCGTTATTCCGGTTTCTGGTCCGGGATATACTGCCGGCTGCGGTTATTGACCTGTCCCTTCGGCAGGATATCGGAATTTGTCCCGGCTCGGGGGCGTATTCTCGACCTGGGGTGCGGGGCCGGCGTATTCTCTTTTCTGCTTTCCGTTTCTTTGCCGTCGAGGCAGATAATCGCAATGGACTGCCGAGCGGAGAGGCTCCGGTCCTCGGCGCGCGTCGCGGAAGAGAACGGTTTCGGGGCGCTTTCTTTCGTGCAAGGGGATATCCTTTCTTTACCGTATCCCGGACCCGCGGATTGCATATTGCTGGTCGATGTCCTTTATCAACTGCCGTTCAAGCAAAAAACCGCCGTTATCAGGAAGTGTTATGAAACGCTGGCTAATGACGGGGTGTTGCTTGTCAAAGAGACCGACGCCGGACCGGGGTGGAAAGCCTTGTTCTGTTATCTGCAGGAAATGATGCTGGCGCGGTTGATAAAACTGAACCGGGGGCGCGTTGAACCTCTTGCCTGCGCCGCCTGGATGAAGCTGCTGGCGGAAGAAGGATTTTCCGCCGTCATGCGCAGAATAGACAAAGGATATCCGTATCCCCATGTCCTTTTCGTGTGCCGTAAGACGGAGAGGGGATGAAGAAAATACTGCTTTTAAACCCGCCGTCTCCGCAGTTATGCGTGAGGGATTATTACTGCACTTTTTCGGCGAAAGCCGCCTACTGTTGGCCGCCGCAGGACCTGATTGCCTTAAGCGGCAGATTGAGCGGGGATTTCCGGGTTTCTTATTATGATCCCCATTCTCACGGAGACGACCGCCGCCGCAGCCTGGAATACGTGCTGTCCGGAGGTTTTCACGCCGTTATTTTTACCACAGGATCTCTTTATCTGGATGAGGATATTTCTTTCGTCAAGGCGGTTAAAGAGAGGCTGCCGGGAATTCTCATAGTCGCCAGCAGCGCCATTTTCCGTTCTATAGGCGAAGACATTATGAAAAAGAACCCTTTTATAGACGGCTTGCTCCTGGATTTTACCAATGATGACGCGCTTAAGTTCCTGCGCGGCGATTACGGCGGCATCTCCGGGATGTTCTTCAGGGACGGCGGCGGCGCGCTGCATTTGAAAGATAACGCCGGAACCGGAAGGTTCTCTTTCCCCGTCCCTCGTCACGAGCTTTTCAACGGGCGCCAGTACAGATTCCCTCCCGGGTTTTTTGACAAACGGGGCCCCTTCTTTACTACCGTCGCTTCCGCGGGCTGCCCTTTCAAGTGCGGCTTCTGCACTGCGGCCTCAGTGCCGTACAGCCGCAGGGACACAGGCAATATTATGGAGGAAATGGACTGGATATGGCGTAAGACCGATGTGCGCAACATCTTTTTCGCCGACTGCAGTTTTACGGCCGATCCGGGCGCCGCCGTTGATCTATGCGGCAGGCTGTCCGCTCTTTACGGCGGGTCCCTGTGCTGGATCTGCAATTCCCGGGCGGAACCTCTTTTGGAGAAAGAGACTGTGCGTATGCTGCGCCGCGCCGGCTGCCGCATGGTAATGATAGGCGCCGAGAGCGGGGATGAACAAGTTTTAAAGCGGCACAATAAACGCGTTTCCCCTATGCAGGTATGCGAGGCCGTCGTCAACTGCAGAAGAGAAGGGATCCGCACGCTGGTGTATTTTATATTGGGGTTGCCCGGAGAGGACCAGGCGTCTTTCGCCAAGACCGCGGATTTTATCAAGGGATTGCGCTGTGATTTCATAAGCGTGAGCTTTGCCATGCCGGATTTCGGCACCGCCTTGCGGCAGGAGGCGCTGGCGCGCGGATTGTGCGAAGAGACCCCGGGAGGATGGGACCATTCAGGCCGTCCGTTCCTCAGCGGGGAGGAAGAGGGGCAAAGGCTGCTCGCGCAGAGAAAGTCGCTTTACAGGAGGTTTTATTTAAGGCCGGGCCGGCTTGTCCCACGTCTCTTGGGATACGCCGGTCAACTTAAGGCGGGGGATTTTCAGGAAGGGGTGAGAATATTAAAGAGCTGGTTGTGACAGCCGACGACTTCGGCCTTGCCCGGGGCATCAACCGCGGCATAATGGATTGCGTGGAAAGAGGAATAGTAACTTCCGTTTCTTTATGCGTCAACGGCAGCGAATACGAAGAGGCGCTGGTTTTCTGCAGACGGTTCCCGGGCCTGGATGCCGGGTTGCATATCCTGCTTGTAGAAGGGGATGTTTTATCCTCCGCTTCCGCGGAGAGCGGTCTTTCCGACGGGGAAGGCCGTTTACCGGGAAATTGGGCCGCTTTCCTGCCGCGTTATTTTCTTCGCGGCATAAAACCCGGGGGGCTGGAGAAGGAAATAGGGGCCCAGTTCGATAAGATCTGCGGTTCAGGCATACGCGTGGTGCACGTCAACAGCCACCAGCATCTTCATATTCTCCCGGGCATACTGGAGATCGTTATAGACAATTGCAGGAAATACGGTATCAAGTATATTCGTGTCCCTTATTCGCGTCCCGGGCTGCACTGGCTGTCCGCCGGAATACGCAGGGTTTTCTGGCAGGCTATATTGAACCTATTTTGCGCGCGCGCGTTGCCCAAGATAAGAGCGGCCGGCCTGCTGGCCTGCGGTGAGACGACAGGCGTTCTTCATGCCGGCAGTATAAATATCCCCGTTCTGAAGCAAATAATAATTTCTCTTCAGGAAGGGCTCTCCGAGATAATTTGTCATCCTGCTAGAGCCGGCAGGGAACTTTTCCTCCTTTACGGACATTGGGGTTATTCCTGGGATCAAGAAGCCGATTCGATGTGCTCCGGAGAGGCGAGGGAACTGTTGCAAGACAACGGCATTACCCTTTGCTCGTTCTCCGCCGCGGAGAGAGAAAATGAAGGATAGAAAACCGGCGGAGACGGCCCTTTTGATATATCCTCCCACCGGTATATACGATCGCTTTGAACGCTGTCAGTCTCCCGTAGCATCGGAAAGCGTGAATATTGTCAGGCCTCCTCTCGACCTGGCTTATTTGGCGGCGGTGCTGGAGAGGCACGGTATTAGGGTTTTGATACGCGATTACCCGGCGGCAGGAAAGGGCTGGAAGGATGTAGAGAAAGATATCCGTTTGTTTTCCCCGGACATCTTACTTGTCAGCGCCACGTTGTTCACCTGCGGCTGCGACTGCCGCGCTTTTTCCGTTGCCAAAAGGCATAATAAAGATACCGTGTGCGTGTTGAAAGGGTTCTTTCCCGATGAAGGCCGGCAAGCTCTGTTTGCGACCGGAGAAATAGATTTCGTCCTCTGGGAAGAAGCGGAGTCCGCTCTGGAAGAGATGGTGAAAGGGACTCTGCCGCAGGATATTCCGGGAGTAGCTTTTCGCGAAAGAGGGGCGGTATCCGTGACAAGCCCGAATCCGAACCCGCAGGAGCTTGATTCTCTGCCGTTTCCCGCGCGGCATTTGCTGGATAACGGATTATACCGTATGCCGGATAACGGCAGAAAGATGGGTGTGGTGTTGGCCGGCAAGGGCTGTTTCGGAGAATGCGTGTTTTGTCTGGCGCCTCTGGTTAACGGCAGACGATTGCGCTTGCGCGGGCATGTTTCTTTGATCGAAGAACTGCGGGAATGCGTATATCGACACGGGATAAGGGATTTCTGGTTGCGCGCGGACAACTTTACCGCCGACAGAGAGTGGGTAATGCGGTTTTGTGCGGAGCTTTCCGGCAGCGGTCTGCCTGCGCGCTGGGCGGTAAACAGCCGCGCGGATTGTCTGGACAGGGAACTTGGGATGGCGATGAAACGGGCGGGTTGTTTTGCCGTCGGCATAGGCGCGGAGAGCGGCAGCGAAGATACACTGCGGATGATAAAAAAGAATATAACCAAAGAACAAGTGCGCCGCGCAGTCAATACCTGTAAAGAATGCGGACTGCAGGCGTATTTATTCTTTATAATAGGTTTCCCCTGGGAGACGAGAAAACATATAACGGAAACCGTGGACTTCGCGTGTGAATTGAAGGGCGACGTCGTGAATTTCTCTTTTCCCGTCCCTTTCCGCGGCACCCCGCTGTCGGGAATATATGAGAGCCTGGGTCTGCGCGAGGATAACGCACGTTGCGATGTAAATAATTACGGCCTGCCCCGGGGCGGGACGGCATATTTATCCGCGGCCGAGCTTATACAGGCCGAGAAAGCCGCGTACCGCAAGCTTTTTTTCAACCCGGAATATATCCTGGGGCGTCTGTCGCGTATCGGTTCGCCGCAGGAGTTGCTCCGGCATATCAGGGCGGCATGGCATTTATTGAAAATAAGCGTTTAAAAGGTGATTCTGTTATGAAGGACCTTCTTTTGATATTTCCTTCTCCGGGAGGCGGTAATTATATCAATACCTTTCCGCCTTTGGGTATTCTTTATTTGGCTTCTTTTCTGGAGAAAGAAGGTTTTTCCGTGGATGTCGTAGACTGCGCGGCGGATCCTTTCTCCGCGCGGCAGGCCGCCGGATACAAGACGGTCGGCGTAAGCCTGAACATCTCCAATGTGGAGAGCGGCACGGCTCTGCTTAACGAGATAAACCGGCTTTATCCCGCTGTGGAACTGGTTGTCGGAGGGCCGCTGCCGACCGTCTCCCCGGAAGTTTTCTTCCCGCTGCCTTTGAAAGCGATCTTCGTCTCCGAGGCAGAGGAGAGCCTTTTGGCGTATCTGCGCTATCCGGGAGAAGCGGACAACAAAGGATATTATTTCCGCGACGGCTCAGGGCGGTGGCGTTTCAACGGGAAGCGGCCGTATATAAAAGATCTGGACAAGCTGCCTTTTCCGGCTTTGAACAAGCTGGACATCGGGAAATATTATACTCCCGTCAGGCGTTCCGCTCCGGTGTCGGCGTTGATATCTTCCCGCGGCTGTCCGTTCGAGTGCGGTTTCTGCTGCCACGTGCTCGGGGAAGAATACCGGGCGAGGTCGGCGGAAAACGTGGTGGATGAAATAGAGTGGCAGGTAAAGGAAATCGGCACGAGGGAGATCGCGTTATACGACGATAACTTTACCCTGGACCGTGGGCGGGTTATGGAGATCTGCCTGCGGCTCCTGCATAGAAAGATCAAGGTGTCTTTACAGCTCACCAACGGCGTAAGAGCCGATACTCTTGACGAAGAGCTGCTGCGGACGATGAAATCAGCCGGAGTCTGGATGATCGCGCTTGCGCCGGAGAGCGGAAGCGGGGCCACGCTGGCGAGAATACACAAGAGGTTTGCCGCGCGCGAGGTGGAGAAGGGGCTGTCTTTATGCCGCCGCCTGGGCATAAACACCTGGGTTTTTTTCATTCTCGGATTTCCCTGGGAGAAAGAAGCAGATTTCGCCGCGACTGTGAAGGCGGCCTGTTCGACAGATGCCGATATGGTGCATTTTTCCAGATTTGTGCCGCTGCCGGGCACGCCGCTTTATGCTCTTTCCTGTCCGGGGATCCCGTCACAAGGGATGCGGGACGCCGATCTGTTTTCCGCCTCGGGCCGGAGCGCCCTTACGGCGCGCGCCTACAGAAGCGTTTATCTCAGGCATCCGCTCAGACTGCTGCGGCTGTTGCGGATATGTCCTTTTCTTGATATATTCAGGTTGATACTGCATGCTTTCAAAACAAGGAATGTATTCTGAGCCGCGGCCCGGCTTCAGCCGGGTTGGACGCTCCGGAGGATGCTTCAGATGATGAATTCAACCCGGCGCAGGAAGATCGGCGCGGCGCTCGTTCTATTCTTGCTTTTCTTATTAGCGTATACGGCGCACAATACGGTTTATCTGAAAAGAAACGCCGGATTCTACTGTCTGGAACAGTCTCTTTATGATTCGGTGCAGCATTTTTATTCCGCTCAGGATAATCCCCGCAGCCTGCCGCATATAATCTGGAGACTCGTCGGCCCCGAGGCCGGGGAAAGGGGCCTGTATGAATTATTCTGCTGGCCGTTCTTTTTCCTGTTCGGGGTATCCTATCAGACGGCAATTTATCCCAATTTTCTTTTTCTTCTTCTTCTGGCCTGCAGTGTATATAAAACCGGGGTGTTGGTAAAGAACCGGGAGGTCGGATACCTGGCGGCATTTCTGACGCTTATGTATCCTGCCGTTTTCGGATTCTCGAGGATCTATTTTACCACGCTCGCCGTCACGAGCCTGGTATCCGTGTGTAATTATTGTTTTCTTTCTTCCGGTCTTTTCAGGTCCGTCCGGAAGACGCTGCTTTTTGTGCTGTGCCTTCTGCTTCTCTTAAAGCTGAAGGCGGAGAAAAGCGTAATTTACGTCCTTTTTCCGGCGGGTCTTTATTTGTTTTCCGGTTTCAGACGCGGTTCAGGGAAGCCTTCATTTTCAGCACGTCAGGGGGTGAACATCGCGGCCGGGGCGGTTTTGTTCCTGTTGCTCTTTTTCATACTATTCAGGCAGGATTTTTTTTCGGGCCGAATCGGGTATTACCTGAATGACATAAAGAATTTCAGCTCCAGCCTGCGCATCGGCTCGGCTTCTTTCGTTATTACCGTGGCCACCGCGTATCTTAAGGATCTTTTTTCCACCCAATTAGGGAATTTGGGAGGTCTTTTTTTCATCGCCGCTTTCCCGTATTTTCTAAAGAGCGGAGTCCGTTTTAAATCCTTCCTGGTTTTCTGGATAACGATCCCGTATATTTTTCATACCGTTTATTACTGGTTTTCCGGGATACACTCCGCTTATTATACGGTTCAGTATCTTCCGGCGTTCGCCTTGATCTCTGCCTGCGGCATGCATAATATGTTTTCCCGGAGAAGAGAAACGGTAAAAATAGCCGTATATGCCGTGATAATCGCGCTCAGCCTGTCGAATTATACGCTTATTTCCCATTGCAACAGACAACTGCCGCTGCTGCGCAAGATTGCCAGCGACTCCTTCACAGGTAAAATGTCCATGTCCCTGATCCCCGGAGAGAACATAATCTTCGGGACGGCCCAGAAACTGGCCGAGGCTGTGGCGTCTACCGGCGGTTCGGCGCGCGTGGTCCTGGCCAATCACTATCCTTCGCTGCACTGGCTTTACGGAAAGATGCGCCTGCACAACAGTATCATGCGCTATCCGGTGTTTCTTTACGACTATTCATACAAGGTTTTCAGCCTGGAACCGCCGGACAAGAGGGCGTTGTTATCACAACGCTTCAAGAACGCAGATTTGATCATAGACGGGAAGAATATGTATCCGGTGGAGTCTTCCGGCAGGCTGGGCCTCTACCGTCAATTCGGGGCCTATTACGATTTCCGCGGGGTGATGAAGAATGAGGAAGAGGAGTACAAAGGAAGAATAGCGGATATGGAGAAGATATACAGCGTGAATACGGGGGAGAATAAGATCGACTTCTGGATCAGCCGGGAAGCTCGGCAGGCGTTCATCGCTAAAACCGGCAGGGATATCTGCGCATTCAGCAGACAAGAGATAAGTTCCTTGATCCGGCGGCCGCTCGACAAAGGAAAGATCATGAATCAAAGAATAAAGTTCGTTTCTTCCGGGGGCAGGAATACCGTTTTCTGGAAAGACCGCGAACTTTTATCGTTCACGGCCCTGGAAGACTATAATACACCGGGATTCATCTCCCCAAACTTCTGCGTAGAGACAAAGAAGGGAGAACTGATAGTTTCAAAAACGGATGAGTGCGGTAATGATGAAGGCGGCCATATTGAACAGGTCTGGACGATCCGTCTGGTAGGAGATATGCTCGATCTAAAATTGGAGATAGATACCAGGGATCAGTTGTGCCTGCGGTTACAGAGGCCACTTGTTTGTTTCTTGAGAAGAGCGGACGGTCCCGCTTGGGGCTGCGGGGTAAATTCCCGTAAAATCAGCTATTCCCGTGATATCGTTTTCGGCGGGCTCAAACAGCGCTTCTTTGAATACGAATCCGCAGCTAACGGCCCCTCTTTATCTCTTAATAAGAAAATGTCTTTCTGCATCCCCAGTTTTTTCATTGCGCCCTTGCTGGGGCGGCACTACGATACACACGAATTATCACTGTTGCTGCACGGTATCGAAAGGCTCTATGGACAAAAGTTCCCGGCAAGAAGGATATTGACCGGAGGCCCGGGTTTGCGGGGGAGCATGTATGTCGGGATAGCGCCTGATGCCGATCTGCCCGGGATGATAATGATCTACGATTCCGGGTTATTGACCAGCCTGTATAGAGCGGATGAATACAGAATTGAGCCGGGGAACATCGGCATTCTTGCTCATGCCGGAGGAACGGTTACACTGGGCCCGGGTCGCTTTACGGTCCTCTCCTGCCGTATTATATTCTACGGCACGGCTGAGGATTTTTTCCTGGCCGCGGATAAATTAAGACAGGATACAAGACCGGGGGACCGGCCGATAAAAATAAGATTGCTCCGTCAAGACACAGTTGACAAAAGATAGCGGTTGTGCTACCGTAAACACTATGTTTACCAAGGTATTTCTTGTTATCTTCTCTCTCATCCTGCTGACGGATCAGTCCGCGTTCGCCTATTGGATATGGACTCCTAAAAGCGGTAAATGGGTCAATCCCAAGACCGCCGTGAAACCCACCCCGAAAGAACAGGCTGAGGCGGCGATTTTTCTGTTCGAAGGCAAGCATTACGACGAAGCCGGGAAAGAATTCCGAAAATTGATCAAGGCTTACCCCAAGTCGGCGGAAGCGGCTGTCAGCCAGTATTATCTTGGGAGAATAAATGAGGCCTCCGGTAAGCCTTACGAGGCGTTTAAGGCTTACCAGTTGTTGATCGATAAGTACCCTTTCTCCGATAAAATCCAGGAGGCTATCGAAAGACAGTACGGTATAGGAGAAGAGTTTGTTTCCGGCAAGAGAAAAGGCGTGTCGGCGGTATTCGCCCCGGAGAATCCGGGGGTGGAGATATTCTCCAAGGTGGTGGAGAATTCCAATTACGGACCGCTGGCGGACAAGGCCCAGTACAAGCTCGGCCTTGTGCTCAAGGGCCTTTCGCGTTACTATGAGGCGGAAGAAGCCTTTTTCAAGCTGATCAAGACTTATCCGGACAGCGAATGGGTGCCTGCGGCCCAGTTTCAGATAGCCGCCTGCCGCGCCGCCGTCTCCCAGGGGCCGGATTACGACCAGGGCGCGACAAAGGAGGCAAAGGAAAGGTTTATGTCTTTCGTCAACACCCATCCGGACGCCGTTCTTTCGCCAGAGGCGCAGAAGAACATAGACGCGTTGAAGGACAAGGAAGCATGCAGCGCCTTCAATTCCGGCAGGTTTTACGAGAAACAAAGGATTTATCAGTCGGCCAGGATATATTATGAAGACGTGGTAAAGAATTATCCGGGCACCATGTGGGCCGCGAAATCGCTGGAAAGACTGCAGATCCTCGAGAGGAAGAAGAAATGAAGCGTCTACGGTTTTTGTTCATACCGGCCGTTATTTCGGCTGCGGCGGGTTTCCTGCTTTCCTCCTGCGGCTACACCACCCGCTCAATGATAACCGGAAGTTACAAGACGGTTTACATCGCTCCTTTCGTCAATAAGGTCGATATTACCGGCGAGTCCGATTCCAGAGAGGGTTATAAAGTCTACCGTCCGATGCTGGAGAGCGATATTACCCGTACTCTTACGCGCCGTTTCCTTATGGACGGCAATCTTAAGCCGGTCGGCATAGAGAATGCGGATCTGATACTGAAAGGTGAACTGGTGGAATTCCGCAGGGATCCCCTGCGTTACAACACAGATAACGAAGTGGACGAATACCGGATGAACTTGCTGGTGAACATAAGCCTCTGGGAACCCGGCGCAGACAAACCGCTCTGGGAAGAAAGGAATTTCACCGGTGACACCACTTATTTCGTCAGGGGAGTTGCCGCCAAGTCGGAGGACGCCGCCGTTAACGACGCGCTGCTCGATCTCGCCCGCAGAATAGTGGAGCGCACTGTTGAACAATGGTAGCCGGAGATATCCTTGTCTATGTTTTTGCCGGAGAAGATTCCGCGGCAAAAACCCTTCGTTTGAACCAGCTTAAAGAAACATTCCTGCCTTCCGATACCCGGGAATTCAACCTCGACGTTTTTTACGGCAACGATATGGACCTGCGTTCTTTGCAGGAAAGGATTTTGAGTATCCCGGTGAGCGCTTCCCGGCGGATGATAGTCCTGAAGAACGCCGGCGCATTGTCGTCTGCCGCGAAGAAATTCATCTCGGCTTACGCCCCGGCCGCAAACAAATCTATATTGCTTGTGGTGGATTTCGAACGGTTCGATCCCAAAGATCCTTTTCAGTCATCTTTATGCAGGGCCGGACGCCTTATCCGCTTTGGGGAAACTCCGCATGCGGACGTCTTTGTTCTTGCCGGGCAGTTACGCTCCGGGCGGGCGGCAGACGCGCTCCGGGGCTTACACAGCCTTATGGAATCCGGGGAGAAACCGGAACGCATTCTCGGAGGCCTGCGTTATTCCTGCGCTAAATGGGAAAAAGGACGTTCGGCGGCGGCTTTCAAGGAGATATTACGCTGCGATCTGCAGATAAAAACCGGTCGTCTGAAACCGCTTTTTGCCCTGGAGCGTCTTATTGCGGCTCTCGCCCGGCAAGCCCGCGCCGTCGGATCCGGATAAAGAAACCGCCGGCAAGAATTCACCGGCGGCTTACAGGTGTCGACTATAGAGACGAGCTTCAGGTCGTCTTCATTACTTTTTTGTTTAGACGCGATTTGCGGCGGTCGGCCGTGGCAGGATGAATGATCTTTTTCTTGGCGGCCTTGTCCAGTTTGGAAAAAACTTCTTTAAGGGCTTTTTGCGCTTCCTGGGTGTTCTTGGACGCTACAAGCATCTGTAATTCCTTGATCTTTTTTTTGAGTTCTTTCTTGATCTTGAAATTACGCAGGTGTCTTTTCTTGCTTAATTTGTTCATTAATATGGAACTGCGTCTTCTTGGCATAACTTTCTCCTTGTGAATTTATTATATACATAAAAGTCTGGTCATCAGACGGTTAGACGACGGATTGACCCGAAGTCCAATTATACAACGGCGCCGGTAATTAATCAATATTTTATTATCACATGTCAAGGAATGCCCGTGACAAGAGAGTTACATAATCAATGCAGGGGGATGATGCGTTCCGCCGGATTGATCGGTGCGGCGACCCTGTGTTCCCGCATCCTCGGTTTCTGCCGGGACATAGTCATAGCCCGCATGTTCGGCGTATACGTTTACGCCCAGGCTTTCGTCGTGGCCTTCCGCATCCCGAATCTCTTTCGTGATATAGTCGGAGAAGGCGCGGTGAATTCGGCTTTTGTGCCGGTGTTCAGCCGCTACGCCCTCAGGCGAGACAAGGCCGAGTTCTGGGAACTGGCCAATGTCCTGCTTAACGTCCTTCTGGTCGTGCTTGCGGCGATAGTCCTGGCCGGCGTGGTCTTTTCTCCCTTTATAATCAGGGTTTTCGCTCCGGGGTTCACCGCAGACCCAGTCAAATTCCAGACGACAGTGCTGCTTAACAGGCTGGTTTTTCCTTATTTACTGCTGATAAGCCTGGCGGCATATACCATGGCCATGCTGAATTCCTTAGGCCATTTCAAGGCTCCGGCATTTGCGCCGTGCCTGTTGAATATTTCAATTATCCTTTGCGCCCTTTTTTTCGGGGAAGGGATAACCGGCCTGGCCTCCGGCATCCTGATAGGCGGGGTTCTTCAGTTGGCGGTGCAGATTCCGGCGGTCTACGCCCACGGATTCCGCGTAAAGGGGTTCTTGACTAAATTCAGCCATCCGGGCGCGGCCGAGGTCGTCCGTCTTCTCGTGCCGCGATTATTCGGCACGTGTATTTATCAGCTCAATAATTTCGTCGATTCGGTTTTCGGCTCGCTGGCTTTCGCCGTGGGAGAGGGCGGAGTAGCCGTGCTTTATTTCGCCTACAGGCTGGTGCAATTTCCTGTGGGGATATTCGGCAACGCCGTGGCGCAGGCGTCCCTGCCGCTGATGTCCGCACAGGCCGCAGGCGATGACGGGACCGGCGATCTCAAGGCCACTCTTGTGACCAGCCTGCGCCAGGTGTTCTTTCTGATGGTACCGGCATCGGCATTTTTTATTGCTCTTTCCGGCCGGCTCATAGAAGGGATTTTTAGCGGGGGCAGGTTCGACGCCTACGCTTCGTCCGCCACGGCGGATGCGCTCTCCTGTTATAGTATAGGACTATGCGCTTATGCCGGCAGTAAAGTGCTGAATTCCTGCTTTTTCGCCATGCATGATACCGCCTCCCCTGTGAAGGTATCAGCGGCGGCACTGATGATCAACGTCATACTTAATGCTTTATTGATGTTTCCTTTAAAAATAAAAGGGCTGGCCCTGGCAAGTTCCGTGTCGGGAATCGTTTCTTTCCTTATGCTTATCCGGATACTCGACAAAAAGACCGGGGGGCTTGATCTTGGGGTGATAGCGGTTTCTTTGGCGAAGCTGCTCGCCGCCGGCGCGGCCGCCGGATACGCCTGTTTTTTTATTTCGTCGAGACTGCCCGGTTACTGCCGGGGCGATGGTTTCTTTTTTCACGCGGCATTGCTGGCCGTGTACTTTGTCTGCTGCTGCGCCGTATATATCGCCGTGTGCAAGATGTTAAGGTGTCCGGAGCCGGGAGAGTTGCTGGGATGGATGAAGAAAAAACTTTGATTTTAAGAAAAATGGCCGCGGCACTGCCGGACGGTCCCGGGGTGTATTTTTTTAAAAACGCGGTCGGGGCGCTTCTTTACGTCGGGAAAGCGAAGTCCTTAAGAAAAAGGGTTTCTTCCTACTTTTCCGGTCCGCATCCGGCCAGGACAGCCGCTTTGGTGGGAAAAACAGAGCGGATAGATTTCGTTACCACCGGCAGCGAACGGGAAGCGGATCTGCTTGAAGCCTCAATTATAAAAGAAAAACAGCCGCATTATAACGTATCCAGGAAAGACGACAAAACATTCCCGTTCATCAGTATCGGCGGCGGCGATTTTCCCGCCGTAATGCTGGTGCGCAGGCGGGGGAAACCGGAAGCCGGGGCGGGGTATTACGGACCTTATACCGACGCGGCTTTCGCCAGGTCCGCTTTGAAGATCGTGCGCAGGCTTTTCGGGTTTCGTTCCTGCGCGAAACTGCCGAAAGAGCCCTGTCTTTATTCCAGGCTCGGACTTTGTCCAGTTCCCTGCGCGGGCCGCATCTCTCCGGAGGATTACGCCGCCGTCATCAGGCGCGTCAAGCTCTTCCTGGAAGGAAATTATGAGATACTCATCTCCGACCTGTCGGTCAGAATGGAACGGGCCGCCGGCGAAAAGGATTTTGAGGCGGCGGCCGGGTTGCGGGATCAGATCTCCGCTTTGTCCGCGATGAGGGCCGGAGGCAGCCGCAGGGAATTGGATGATCTGAAACGCAGGCTGCGCCTGAAGAGCGTCCCGGAACGCATAGAGGCTTTCGATATCTCCTGCATCCAGGGGAGGGAATCGTGCGGTTCTCTTGTTTCTTTCAACGGCGGCGGTCCGGATAAGCATAATTACCGCCGTTTCCGCATAAAGCAGGAACAGGGGATGAACGATTTCGCCATGATGAAGGAAGTCGTTTTTCGCCGTTATTCCCGGCTGCTCAGGGAGAATCTGCCGCTGCCCGACTTGATCATCATAGATGGAGGCAGAGGCCAGGTTTCTTCCGCTCTTTCCGGACTGTCCGAGGCCGGGGTTTTCGGTATTCCGCTGATAGGTATAGCGAAACCGGAACGGGGCGCCGCCCGCAGAGGACGTTCCGCAAGGAGTATGGAGAAGGTATGTTTCGCCGACGGAAGGGAAATGGTCTTTTCCGGGGAAAGCGCCGGTCTTAACCTGCTGCGCAGGATCCGCGACGAAGCGCACAGATTTGCGGTTTCTTATCATCGCCTTCTGCGTAATAAAAGAATGCTGGGAAAATGAAAAAAAAGAGAACCGGTCTGAGTCCATTCGCGCTTGAAGTGTATCTTACCGTCGCTTCCATTCCCTACGGTCAAGTGCGCACTTATAAATGGGTGGCGGCTAAGATGGGGAAGGAGCTGGCCTGCCGCGCCGTGGGGACCGCCCTGAAGAATAACCCTTGGCCGATGCTCATCCCTTGCCACCGTGTGGTGAAAAGCGGAGGAGATGCCGGGGAATATGTTTACGGCAGGGAGATGAAGAAGTTTTTGATAGAATTTGAGCGAAAAACGGCCAAGATATGATATAATCAGAACTCAAGGTTTTCTTCGGATAAGTGGCGGCGGGGAGGTGATTTCCCCGTAGGCGACAGCGGAGGTACCATTATGACCAATATTAAGAATTATCTCAAGATGATGCTGGACAGGAACGCTTCGGACATGTTCTTCCGCGCCGGGTCAAACGTGCGTCTGCGCATAGACGGCGAGGTCGTCTCCATTGACGAAAGGGTGATCACCCTTGACGAAGTAAACGAAGCGGTCAAGGAATTGACCTCAAACGAGTTAAAGGACTTCTTTCAGCGCACGCTGGACGTGGACTTCGGAGTGTATGTCCCGGAACTGGATAACCGTTTCCGTATCAGCATCTTCATGCAGAGAAATTGGCCGGCGCTGGTGGTCAGGAGCATTCGGTCCGCCATACAGACTTTCGAGGAATTACATCTGCCTTCCGATATCCTCTCCAGGCTTTCCATGGAGAAAAGAGGTTTGATCCTTCTGACGGGCAGCGTGGGCAGCGGCAAATCCACCACGATAGCCAGCATGATCGAGTACGTGAACAATAACGCCAACAAGCACATCCTGACTGTGGAAGAACCGATCGAGTTCACCTTCAAGGATAAGCGTTCCATCATAAATCAGAGGGAGCTGGGGATAGATGTGTCTTCATATGCGGTAGCGCTGCGCGCGTTCACACTGCAGAGCCCGGACGTGATTTTCATCGGCAACATCAGGGATTACGAGACCATGTCCGCCGCGCTCACCGCCGCCGAGACCGGCGTGCTGGTATTTAGTACTCTGCATACCGTTAACGCCCCGCAAACGCTGGAACGCATCGTTAATTTTTTCCCTCCGCATCAGCATGCCGAGGTAAGGACTCAACTGTCCTATCTGCTTAAAGGGGTAATTTCCCTGCGGCTTCTCCCTTCCAAAGAGGGGAAGGGACGGCTCCCCGCTTACGAAACCATGCTGCAAACTCCCACCATCAGCCGTCTGCTCAGGGAAGGAAAGACCTGGGAGATCCCCCAGTTCGTCGACGACGGCGCCGTATACGGTATGCAGTCTTTCAGCCAGGCGCTGGTAAGACTCGTCAGAGAAGGAAAGATAACGGAAGAGACCGCCCTGATGAACTGTGATAACAAAGACGAATTCATGCTCGCCCTGAGAGGCATCTGCAGGGGCTGAGAAGCGGCCGGCAACGCCGTTTTACAAAGAGAGGAAGAGATGATAGACAATATAAAGACCGGTCTGGAGCGTATTCACTCGAAGCTCGAGCAGCTTAGAGGTTATCTTTGACATAGAAGAAAAGCTGGAACAGGTTGAGCGGTTTTCTTCGGAGATGGCGGAGCCGGGCTTTTGGGACAACCAGGAAAAGGCCAATTCCGTGGTGAAACGCCTGAAGGCTCTGAAGGCGGTCGTCGGTCCCTGGCAGGAAACGATATCCAGACATAGAGAATTGCGGGAACTGGCGGAGCTGCTTAAGGAAGATGACGGTGATTTGGCAGCCGAGATAAGCTTCGGGGTGGAAGCGTTGTCCCGCAGCGTGGAGAGACTGGAGCTGAAGACTCTTTTAAGCGGAAGGTTCGACGCCAACAGCGTTTTCTTGAGCGTCAACGCCGGGGCCGGCGGGACTGAATCATGCGACTGGGCGCAGATGCTGCTCAGGATGTACGCGCGCTGGGCCGAAGATAAAGGGTATGAAACCAGAATGGTGGATATCCTTTACGGGGAAGAGGCCGGTGTTAAGAACGCTACGTTGTATGTGGGTGGAGAATACGCCTACGGCTATTTGAGGTCCGAACGCGGCGTCCACCGGCTGGTGCGCATCTCGCCTTTTGACGCCAATAAACGCAGACACACTTCTTTTGCCTCCGTGGACGTCGTCCCGGAAATAGAGGACGACGTCGATTTCAAGATAGAAGAGAAAGACCTGCGCATAGACGTTTTTCGTTCTTCTGGCCCCGGCGGGCAGAGCGTCAATACCACGGATTCGGCGGTGCGCATCACGCACCTTCCCAGCGGGACCGTCGTGCAGTGCCAGAATGAAAGGTCCCAGTTCCAGAATAAGCAGACGGCGATGAAGATGCTGAAGTCCAGGCTTTACGAGATAGAGCAACGTAGAAAAGAGGAGGAATTGAGCAGGCAATGCGACTCCTCGAAAAAGAAAATAGAGTGGGGCAGCCAGATCCGTTCTTATGTCATGCACCCGTACACCATGGTTAAAGACCATCGTACCGGGCTGGAAACCGGAGACGCCGGCGGAGTGATGGACGGGGCCCTCGACGGTTTCATCGAGTCCTATCTAAGAAAAAAAGCGGAAGGATAAGCGTGATGTTCGGCTTTTTCAAGAAAGCGGTGCTCACCGGCAAACAAAAGGTGATCGACCGTAAATACAAGGGGATCAATATAACGCTGCATCCGGATATGCCGATGCCTTCGCTGGACGCGGTGGTTGCGCTGGCCGGCGCCGCCGCCGCCGTGAACGCCCGGGAGGAGGAGGTCGGCCGCCTCTCCGACGCAGAACTGCGCGCTAAAAGCGGGCAGTTCGGGGAATACCTGCGGGAAAAGGAAAAGGCGTGCGCGGAACAGCTCGCGGAGATCGCTCTGGCGGTGGAGAAGGCCGCCATTGCCGAGGAAAAAGAGAGGTTGAAAGAAAAGCTGAAGCTGGCGCGTAACCGCGTTTTCGACGGGATCCTCGCCGAGGCCTTCGCGGTGGTCCGGGAAGCATCCAGGCGCACCATCGGGCTCAGGCATTTCGACTCGCAGATAATCGGCGGATTGATCCTGCACCAGGGGAAGATCGCCGAGATGTCCACCGGAGAAGGCAAAACCCTGGTAGCGACTCTTCCCGCTTATCTAAACGCCCTCCTGGGCCGCGGGGTGCACATCGTGACGGTCAATGATTACCTGGCCAGGCGCGACAGGGAATGGATGGGGCCGGTTTTCGAGTTTCTCGGATTGAGCGTGGGCGTCATACAGCACGATATGTCCGACGAAGCCCGCAAATCAGCCTACGCCTGCGACATCACTTACGGCACGAATAACGAGTTCGGGTTCGATTACCTGCGCGACAACATGAAATACAGCTCCTCCGAACTTGTGCAGAGGCCGTTCTATTACGCCATCGTAGACGAGGTGGACTCCATACTTGTGGACGAGGCCCGCACCCCCCTGATAATTTCCGGGCCCGCAGAGGAGTCCACGGACAAGTATTACACCATAGACAGGATCATCCCCCGGCTGGAAGGGAAAATGATCATGGAAAAGGAGCAGATCGAGGCCAAATACAAAGGAGTGGACCTCTCCAAAGGCTACGATTATGTCGTGGATGAAAAGGCGCGGAATGCCTATCTGACAGAACAAGGAGAGGCGAAGGTCTGCTCATTGCTGAACATCTCCAGCCTGCACGATATGGAGACCATGGAATGGAGGCATCATGTCATCCAGGCGTTGAGGGCCCACAACCTGTATAAAAGGGACGTGGATTACGTGGTCAAAGACGGGCAGGTACTTATCGTAGACGAGTTCACCGGCAGGCTGATGCCCGGAAGGCGCTGGTCGGACGGACTGCACCAGGCGGTGGAGGCCAAGGAAAGGATGAAGATAGAGAGGGAGAATCAAACCCTGGCCACGATCACCTTCCAGAATTTCTTCCGCATGTACGAGAAGCTCTCCGGCATGACCGGTACCGCTTATACCGAGGCCAACGAATTCAAAGCGATCTATAAACTGGACGTAGTGGTGGTTCCCACCAACAGACCGCTGATCCGCATAAATTATCCGGACCGTATATATAAGACCGAGGCGGAGAAATTCAACGCCGTGGTCGAAGAGATAACCCGGATGTATTCTTCCGGCAGACCGGTGCTGGTCGGCACGGTTTCCATAGAGAAATCGGAATTGCTGTCGGGCATGCTGAAGAAAAGAGGCATAGAACACCAGGTGCTGAACGCCAAATACCACGAGATGGAAGCGCAGATCGTGGCGCAGGCCGGAAGGTATAAGGCGGTGACCATAGCCACCAACATGGCCGGCCGCGGCACCGATATCCTTCTGGGGGGCAATCCCGGTTTCATTGCCAGGAGCGTGCTTAACCAGAAAGAGTTTGACGGGGAGGAACAGCGCTTTGTCGAACATACCCGCCTGCTGGAGAAATACAGAAGAGAAACGGAAGAAGAACACCGAAAGGTGGTGGAAGCCGGCGGGCTGCATATAGTAGGAACGGAAAGGCACGAGGCGCGCAGGATAGACAATCAGTTGCGCGGGCGTTCCGGCAGGCAGGGGGACCCGGGGTCTTCGCGTTTCTACGTATCTCTCGGGGACAACCTGATGCGTTTGTTCGGTTCCGACCGGCTGATCGGGATAATGGACCGGTTGGGACTCGAGGAAGGCCAGGTAATCGAGCATCCCTGGATTAATAAATCCATAGAGGTGGCGCAGCGCCGGGTGGAGCAGCATAATTTCGAGATACGCAAACAGCTTCTGGAATACGATAACGTGATGAACAAGCAACGCGAAGTGGTTTACAGCCAGCGCAGGCAGATACTCGACGGCATCTCGCTGAAGGATAATATTTTGGCCATCATGGAGAGGAGCGTCTGCGGGCTGGCCGGCATGTATTCCGGAGAGGATCCCGCGCAGTCCGATTACGACGGACTGCTGGATACCCTGAAACTGAAATTCGGCCTGGAGTTTTCCCGGGAGGAATTGCTGGCCAAAGAGGGCGGGACGTTGTCCGATACCCTCTATGCCATGGTCTCGGAGGCATATTTAAACAAAGAGAAAGAGGCAGGGGAAGGGAACATGCGTTTAATAGAACGGATGGTTTTCCTGCAAATCATAGATTCCAGGTGGAAAGATCATCTGTACGCGATGGATAATCTGCGCGAGGGTATAGGATTGCGCGCTTACGGCCAGCGCGACCCCCTTGTCGAGTATAAACGCGAGGCGTTCGAGATGTTCAACAATATGATCTCCGCCGTGGAAGAGGAATCGCTGGAGATCCTTTTTAAGCTCCGTCCGGAACCGCGTAGAGAGGCCAGGGGAGTATTCAGCACCACGTCGCAGGAATTGAGCCATCCGGAGGCCGGGTCTTTTTCCGGCTCCGGCGGCCGCGAAGACAGGGAAAGCACGACCGCTCCGGCGGCCGGGCCCGCCGGCGGCAAGGCGCAGGGCGATCCCGCGGTAAAAGTCGGAAGGAATGATCCCTGCCCATGCGGCTCCGGAAAGAAGTTCAAGAAATGCTGCGGAAGATAATTTTTAACGGAACGAACGTAATTGTTTTATCCTCATCGCTGCTGTTGTTTTTGTCTTTTCCTCCCGCCGGCCTTTGGCCGGCGGCCTGGATCGCGTTCATGCCCCTCTTTAACGCCGTGGAAGGCAGGAGCGTAAAACAGACTGTTGTGCTGTTCTTTCTCTGCGGGTTTTTCTTCTGGCTTGGCGCTATATCTTGGATTTCGGCGGTTACCTTTATCGGGATGCTGCTGCTTTGCGGGTATCTGGCGCTGTATTTTGCCTGCTTCGGGCTTGTTTTTCCTTTATCCCGGAATATGCCGCAGGCTTTAGCTCCGGTATTCCTGGCCGCGGCCTGGACGGCGCTGGAATACCTGCGCGGCATGATCTTGACCGGTTTCCCCTGGGCGCTGCTCGGGCACACGCAGTATCTTAATCTTCCCGCCATACAAATATCCGATATCACCGGGGTATGGGGAGTGTCGTTTCTTATTATGTTTTTCAATGCCGCTTTCTACCCGGTCTTCTCCGGCAGGCAGCCCCTGGATACCGCCGCGAAAAGAGTAGCCCCGGCAATTATCTGCGTTATGGCCGCTCTGACCTACGGCTTGTTCCGTCTTTTTACCCCGCCGGCAGCCGGCGATTTCAAGATCGCCCTGGTCCAGGGGAACATACCGCAGAAGCTTAAATGGGCGGTTTCCAGCAGAAAGTTCATAGTCGATAAGTTTCTGGGTATCTCTTCCGAAGCGGTTATAAAAGATAATCCGGATATAGTCATCTGGCCGGAGGCTTCATTTCCGGAATTGATGGGAGAGGAAACGGAACTCTATTCAAGACTGCGCGATACCGTGCGGGAATGGAACACGCCGCTTTTGTTCGGAGCGGTGCTGCGGGAAGGGGAAGGTTATTACAACGGCGCTTTTCTCCTTTCTTCCGGCGGAGAGATCGCCGGAGAGTACCGGAAGATACAGCTCGTTCCTTTCGGTGAATTCATCCCTTTTAGAAAGACGCTGGGTTTCCTTGAGACGGTCGTTCCCATAGGCGACTTCTATCCGGGAAGAGAATTCAAGGTCTTTACCGCGGAAGGCAAAGGTTTGGATAACGCGGGAAAACAGCATAAATTTGCCGTCTTGATCTGTTTCGAAGACGCCTTCCCCAGGCTCAGCCGTCGTTTTGTGCGGGCAGGCGCCGGGCTACTGGTCAATATGACTAATGATGCCTGGTTCGGCAGGAGCGGAGCGTCCTCCCAGCACCTGCAGTCTTCAGTGTTCAGGGCGGTGGAGAACCGCGTCTGGGTCGCCAGGGCGGCCAATACCGGGATTACCGCCGTGATCGACAGTAAGGGAAAAATAAGAGATATTGTAAAGAACAAACGGGGAGATCCCCTTTTTACCGAAGGATATCTGTCCGTTCCGGTAGGCGGGGCCGGACAGGGAGGATCTTTCTACACCGCCAACGGTGATCTGCTGGTGTATTTTTGTTTCATGTTTGTTTTTGCCGGAGGTCTCTGGACGGGTTTTCTGCATGCGCTTACACGCCGCCGGTTGAAATAAAAACGCACGGCGTCTATTTTTTACTTTGACTAACGATAGAAAATAGAATGTTGGCGCAATCGAGATGTTCCCTTTTTGTCTATTTTCACTTCTCGATTGTTTCGCGCGTTATTAGTATAAAGAAGGCGATTAGAGCAACAGCGCGGTATGGGGGGATATGAGTTATAGAACAGGACGATACTTATTTCCCGCAGCATTATTCCTGTTCTGTTTCTTTTCCGCCCGGCCGGCAGCTGCGGAGGAAGCCGTCAGCGGGGTCTTTATGAGGCTTCCGGCGTTTTCCGCTTCGGACAGAGTGCTTATCCTCGCCCCTCATCCAGACGACGAGGCTATCGCGTGCGCGGGAGTTATAAAGGAAGCTTTACGCCGCGGGGCGTTTCTAAAAGTGGCTTACCTGACAAACGGAGACCACAACCAGCTGGCGTTCCTTGTTTACAAGAAAAGGCCGGTACTGCGCACCGGAGAGTTCATCCAGATGGGAGAAGTGCGCAGGCGCGAGGCTGTAAAGGCCATGGGATCGCTGGGCGTCCCGGAAAAAGATCTCGTGTTTCTCGGCTATCCTGATTTCGGCACTTTCTCGATATTCTGCAAATACTGGAAGAGCAGAAAACCTTATAAGAGCATCCTTACAAGGATATCGGCGGTCCCCTACAAAGACAACTTCAGTTATGCTTCCGTCTATAACGGGGAGAATATCCTCTCCGATCTGAAAGAAATACTGCTGGATTACAGGCCGACGAAGATTTTCGTTTCCCATCCGGGAGACGTAAACGTGGATCACAAGGCGTATTACTTGTTCCTTTGTATCGCGCTTGCCGATCTGGAAGATGAGATCGGCAGGCCGCAGGTGTTTCCTTATCTGGTGCATTGCCCGGGCTGGCCTCTGCCGAGACATTATCACCCGGATCTCCCGCTTCTGCCTCCCGGGCAGTTTTCCGGCCTCGCACTGGATTGGAAGGTTCATCGGCTTAGCGAGGCCGATCTATCGAGCAAACGCGACGCCATACTCTGTTACAGAAGCCAGACCAGGTCCAGCGCTTTTTATCTTTTATCCTTTGCCCGCGGAAACGAGCTTTTTGGTGATTATCCGGAGATAACGCTGGGCAGCGTCGGTAAAGGGAGGATTTTTCCGTTTTCCAGGGAGATCCCGGACGAGGAATACGAACCCTCCTGCCCGAACGAGGCCTGGGAGGCAAGTTATTCCGTCTCCGGCGGGGTTTTTTATATAACCGTCGACAAGAACAAGGAACTGGAGAAGAGATTCGTGTTCACCGCTTACATTTTCGGCTATAAGAAGGGAGTGGAATTCGCCGCTATGCCGAAGATCATGTTCATCAGCCGCTACAACGTCTTTAAGATGTTCGATAAGAGGAGGCCCGTTTCTTCCGGCGGCGTTTCCGTGCAATTGAGCAAGGAGCAGGTAACCGTGGGGATACCCCTGCGTCTTCTGGGCGACCCTGACCTGATGCTGGTCTCCATCAGGACTTACGACAGAATGCAGCCGCGGGGGGCGGCGGGGTTCCGTCGGATCAGGGTAAATAAAAAAGGGGGGAGCGATGCTGGAATTCAGGAGCGTTAAAGTCGTCAAACCGGACGATGTTAATGTCATCCTCGGTCAGAGCCATTTCATAAAAACCGTGGAGGATCTTTATGAGGTCATGGCCGGTTCGGTCCCCGGCATAAAATTCGGCCTGGCTTTCGTTGAATCTTCCGGTGCATGCAGGATACGCGTCGAAGGCAACGACGCGGAGTTAAAGATGACGGCGGCGGAGAACGCAGCTTCCATAGGAGCGGGACACTTTTTCATAATCTGCATGCGCGGCGCTTTTCCTATCAACGTGTTGAACGCCGTCAAGGCAGTCCAGGAGGTCTGCTGTATATATTGCGCAACCGCAAATCCCGTAGAGGTCATAGTGGCCGAGACCGCGGCCGGATGCGGTATTATGGGAGTGATAGACGGCGCCAAGCCGAAAGGAGCGGAGTCGGCGGAAGACATTGCCTGGAGGCGCGGACTGCTGCGAAAGATAGGCTATAAACTATAACCGCCCGCCCCGGTCCGGCTTTGCTCTTGAATCGGCGGGTTTTTTTGCTATAATACGGCAGATACGGTGCCGTGACGGCGCCTGTGCCGGGTTTCGTTCGTAATCAAAGGCAGAAGATGCAATTTAAAAAAATATCCAAAGAGGCGCCGCGTTTCTTCGCCTGGGCGGCGCTTATGACGTGTTCTTTAATAATAAAAGTGCTGCCCAGCCGTTTTTTATACGGGTTTTCCGCCGTTCTCGGCCGCGTCTTTCATATTATTGCCCTGAAACACCGCAGGGTCGCAATGGACAGCCTGCGCATAGCATTCGGAAAAGAGAAAGATAACGGTGAGCTCAAGAAGATTTGCCGGGATTGTTTTATTTCCATAGCCAAATCCGGGGCCGAGATCCTCAAGCTGACTGTGGACCACGCGTATATGGCGGGGCGGGTGGAGATAGAAGGCAGAGAATATCTGGACAGGGCCCTTGCCGCCGGCAGAGGGGTGATATTGGTCAGCGCGCATTTCGGCAATTTCCCTCTTTTGATCTCAAAGCTGGACGTTGACGGTTACAGGATAGGGGTTATCATGCGCAGGATGAGGGATATCCGCATGGAAAGGTTCCTTATCCGCAAACGCAGCAAGTTCGGGATGAGAGTTATCTATAGCCAGCCCCGCCAGGCATGCGTCGGGGAGACCTTGCGCGCCCTGCGCAGCAATGAGATGGTGTTTATCCCGATGGACCAGAATTTCGGCACGGCCGGTGTGTTCGTCGATTTTTTCGGCAAAAAAGCCGCAACCGCCACCGGGCCGGTGGTGCTGGCGCAGCGCACCGGATCCGCCATCGTCCCCTGTTTTATCGTCCGGCAGTCGGATAATACGCACCGGATAATCTTCGAACCGCAGATGGCACTGCCGGAAGGTCCGGATTGTATAGCCGAGAGCGTCCAGAATATCACGGCGGTTATAGAGGCTTATATTAGAAGATATCCTTCCGAATGGGGCTGGATGCATAAACGCTGGAAGGCGCGTCCGGCGGGAGAAACGGCGGGATAAGTCCGGTTCTTCGTCAGATAATGACAGAAAACGATTCTCCGTCCGTACGTCGGAGAAGAACAATCTACAGTGAAAGGGGGAGTTATGGCGGAAGATACAAAGAAAGACGTAAAGGGTTGCGGTTGCAAGAAGACGCTCGGCACGGCGTTTAAATTCATTCTCGGCCTGGTTTTCCTCGGCCTGGGAGCCTGGGCTGTGATCGGGTGGTTTGATAGCCTCAAGATAGTGTTCATGGGGTGCATAGGCTTGTTCCTCATTCTTGCCGGTATTATCACGCTTGCCATCGCGAGGGAGTAATTGATTCAGGCATAAGCCGGGAGCCGCGTAACGGGTTCCCGGCTTATGCGCGGTGATTTTTCGCTATATCCGGTATAAGAAATATAAGGCGCGGATGACGCCCTACAAGGCGGTGTTTTTAGTAACAATGTTTAGGGACAGGGAGAGATGACGGCATGGAAGCTATATTGAAAAGGGAGATTGTTGTAGATAAGTCATTATCGAGAATAATTCTTATTGTTTCTTTTGCGGCAGCCATTACCCTGGGGGCGCACGTGCGCATCCCGCTGCCTTTTACTCCCGTTCCGCTGACCCTGCAGACTTTCTTTGTTCTTTTGTCGGCAGCGCTGCTGGGGGCGCGGATGGGGATGGCCGCGCAGGTTTTGTATCTATGCGCCGGAGCCGCCGGGTTGGGGGTTTTTACCGGCAGCGGCGCCGGTCTGTCTTATTTCCAGGGCGTCACCGGAGGATATTTAGTGGGTTTTATGGCGGCGCAGTTCGTTGTCCCTTTTCTTTCCCGTTCCATTGCGATCGAAAAAAGCGTTCTCCGCGCGGCCGCGGTTTTTCTGCTGGCGGATTTTGTCCTACTTGCCTGCGGCACGCTCTGGCTGAAGACGGTATACGGTTGCAGCGGTAAGCAGGCGATGCTTTGCGGCTTTTGGGCCTTCGTGCCGGGCGATATCCTGAAAGCCTTGCTTGCGGCCGGTATCTATACCGCCGCAGCTCCGCGGATAAAAGAAATTACGCGTTGACGCGCGGTTTTTGCCCGTCTTGACAAAGAGCAAGGCGTATGTTAAATTGTGGCCTGGCGGAGGCGTTTCCGGGTGAGCCGTCCGGCGGCAAAGGAGGAGTCGGAATGAAGATATGCAGAGTGTTATTCACGGCAGTTGCGGCGGCGTTCTTTTTCGCCGGCGGAGCGTGCCTGGCCGAGGAATTAAGCCGGGACAGTAAAGCGGTGGAGAGTCAGGTCATCGCCGACAGCGGAATTAAAGAGGTGCAATGGCTTTGGGGAGAGGTCGTTCTGGTAGATGTCGCCAAGAAACAGGTCATCGTGAGATACCTTGATTATGAAACAGACAACGAGAAAGAGATAAGCCTGTCCGTAGACGGTAAAACCGCTTACGAGAATATAAAAGATATTTCCGAACTTAAGGCGCAGGATATAGTGAGCGTTGATTACGTCTCGGACGCGGGAGGAAATAACGCGGCAGTAAATATCAGCGTGGAGAAACTGGAAGACGCCCAGAATTCTCCGGAGGAAGAGCTTCAAGAGCCGCCGTCCGCTTCCGGCGCGCAGAGCGGCGATTAATCCCCTTGCCCAGAAATCCGCGGGCTTTAGCCCGAGGGGCGCCATTTAGAGTTCAGGAACTGGAATAAAGAGATCCGTGTTACATTGGAAAAGGCAGGCTTTAAGCCTGCCTTTTTTCCTGGGATTAACGCTGCGTCCGCTGTTCGATTGTTCCGGCTCGCTCAAAAGATAATGAAAAAAATAAAACTTGTAATATTCGACCTGGACGGGACGCTGGTGGACGCTTATCCGGCCATAACGGAAAGTTTTAATCATGTTATGCTTTACCTAGGCCTGCCGCCGGTTCAGGCGGCGGTGGTCCGCGGGGCCGTTGGGCGGGGGGATGCCGGATTACTGCGCCCGTTCGTTCCAGAGAAATCCCTGAAGAAAGCGCTGGGCATATACCGAAAACACCACGCCCGGGCCTTGCGCAGAAAAGCGCGGCTGCTCCCCGGCGCGGCGGAGTTGATGGCATATCTGAAGAAAAAAGGCGTACCAATGGCTGTGGCCAGCAACCGCCCCACGCGTTTCTCCAGGATATTGATTGATAACCTCGCCATAGATAGATATTTCGTTTACGTACTTTGCGCTGATAAATTGAAGAAAGGCAAACCGGATCCGCTGATCCTGCGTTTAATCTTGAGCAAACTCGGTATAAACCGCGCCGACGCTTTGTATGTAGGCGATATGGGAATCGATGCCTTGACCGGCCTGCGCGCCGGGGTGAGGACCGCGATCGTGCTGACCGGTTCCGGCAAGAAGGAAGAGATAAAGCCGTTCTCGCCCTGGAAGATAGTGCGTAGCCTCGGAGATCTCCGAAAAATCTTGACCCGTCGGGTGTTATAATATAGAATAACCCACTGTGGACCGCTTTCGAGACAAGGGCCCGCGTGAAACAATTGTTCCCGCAGAGGTGATTTTGAGAAGATTAATTGTTCAGGTCTTTCTTTTTTCAAGCCTGGCCCTGCTGTTCGGCGGCTGCCAGAGACTAGGGATCGTCATAAAGGGCGGCAGATCCGAAAGTAAAGCGGGAGCGATTCCTTTGCCGGCTTATTCCGGGCCGAAGGCGCGGATTGCCGTTGCCGCATTTGAGGTAAAGTCGGAGAAAAGCGACGCGGAGACCGGCGCCGCTTTACGGGATATGCTGTTGAGCGGGATTGTCAACAGCGGGCGTTTCGCGGTGCTTGACCTGCCCGCCGTCCAGGAGATCCCGCCGGGCGGCGTCAACGGCGCTCTCCCCGCGGGACAGAAAGAAAAGCAGCTCCCCTCCGCGGATCTGATAATAACCGTCAGCGTCAATGAGTTCGAACCGCAGGCATCCGGCGGAAGAGAAGGGCTGGGCGGCGGCGGCGGCGTGTCCAGCGGTGTTTTGGGAGGGCTGCTCGGGGCTTCGGTAAATAAGGCGCATGTCGCCCTGGAAATAAGGATAGTGAACGTCGCCAATTCCGAGGTGGTCGCGTCCAATAAAGTGCAGGGACAGGCTTCCGATGTATCCATCAAATCTTCCGCGGGGACTCCGGAAGGATGGATACTGGGGGGGGTGCTTTCGCGTTATTCGGACGCCCCTATGGAAAATGCCATAAGGAGCTGCATGGTAGAGGCCGTAAGATATATCGTACAGGCGGTACCCGCCAATTATTACAAATATCAGGAATGAAGATACGCCCGTACCTCACGGCCCGCTTTTGCCGGCCGTGATGGGACGATTGAAAGGAAGGTAAAAATGGGAAAAAGAAAACGCAGAGGTAAATTGAACTGGCGTTCCAAGAAGGCGAATAAAGGGAGAAAACCCTGCCAGGGATAGGTGTATTATGGATGAAAGCAAAGTCGTCCTGTCGGAGAAGCATATACCGACAGTCTGGTATAATCTGCTTGCCGACCTGCCTTTTCCCGCTCCTCCGGCACTGAACCCCGCCACCGGCCGGCCGTTATCGGCGAAGGACTTGCATACAATATTTCCTCTTTCATTGATCCGGCAGGAGATGGGCCGGCAGAAAGAGGTCGTTATCCCGGCCGCGGTAAGGGATATTTACAGGCTTTGGAGGCCCACTCCTTTGAAGAGGGCTTTACGGCTGGAGAGGTATCTTGGGACAAAAGCGCGCATTTACTATAAAGACGAAAGCGTCTCGCCCACCGGCAGCCACAAGATCAATACTGCCATAGCGCAGGCATATTTCAACAAAAAAGAAGGTATACGCCGCCTGACTACCGAGACCGGGGCCGGCCAGTGGGGAGCGGCGTTGAGTTTCGCTTGCAACGTCTTCTCCTTGAAGTGCATGATTTATATGGTAAAGGTGAGTTACAACCAGAAACCTTTCCGGCGCTCATTGATGAAAATCTGGGGCGCGGATGTCGTCGCTTCCCCTTCAAAGACCACTGTTTGCGGGCGAGCCATACTCAAGGAAGATCCCGCATGCCGCGGGAGTCTCGGGACGGCTATTTCTGAAGCGGTGGAGGATGCCGCCGGCAGAAAGGATACCAATTACGCCCTCGGCAGCGTGTTGAACCACGTTCTTCTACACCAGACCGTCATCGGGCAGGAGGCCAAGGCGCAGCTTAAACTTATCGGAGAGACGCCGGATTTTGTGATCGGATGCGTGGGCGGCGGCAGCAATTTCGGCGGATTGGCTTTTCCCTTCGTGGCGGACAAATTGCGCAGACGTCCGGAGATGCGCATAATCGCGGTCGAACCCTCCGCCTGCCCCACCCTTACCAGGGGGCTGTATGAATACGATTTTGGAGATACCGCTTCGCTCACGCCGCTGTTAAAGATGTTCACTCTCGGCCATAAATTTATGCCGCCTTCCATACACGCCGGAGGTTTAAGATATCACGGATGTTCTCCTCTAGTAAGCCTGCTTTGCAGAAAGAAGATAGCCGAGGCCCGGTCTTATCCGCAGTTGGAGGTTTTTAAGGCCGCACTGGCTTTTGCCCGGACTGAAGGTATCGTTCCGGCCCCGGAGACCGCGCACGCCGTAAAGGCCGCCATCGACGCAGCAAAAACGGCGCCCAAAGGCGCGTGCGTCCTTTTCAACTTCAGCGGGCACGGTTTCCTCGACCTCGCGTCTTATGACAAGTTTCTTGGCGGAGAGTTGACAAATTTTTCTCATCCCGCCGCCGGAATCAGGCGTTCTTTGAAAAACCTGCCTGCAGTCCGCCTCACGGAATAACCGTTTCGGCGGGCCCGTTACCGAACTTATTTCAGAAAATGGGTATTATTTGTGCGTGTTCCGCCAAGAGAGCCGTAAAAATGTCCCGCAAAAAACCGATAAAAGCCGTAGCGCTTATTTCAGGCGGCCTGGACAGCATACTCGCCGCCAGACTGATGATCGATCAGGGGATAACAATCCTGCCCCTGAAGGTCCTGTTGCCTTATCTGCCGCGCGAGCGCGATAGAACGGGAGCGAGAAGCAGGCTGATTTCCCGTCTGGAAGAATGGGCGGGAACGCCCCTTGCCGGGATCGACGCTTCCGAGGAGGCCGTTGCTCTCCTGAAGTCTCCCGAATACGGCTTCGGTTCCAATATGAATCCGTGCCTGGATTGCCGGATACTGATGCTGAAGAAAGGCGCGGAGTTCATGCGGCAGGCGGGAGCCGATTTTGTAGTTACCGGGGAAGTCGTGGGGCAGCGCGGCATGTCCCAGCGCAGACAAGCTTTGGAGATCGCGGACCGCGAAAGCGGTATCCCCGGTTTGATCCTGAGGCCTCTTTCCGGCCGGATACTACCGGAGACCATACCTGAAAGACAAGGATGGGTGGAGCGCGCAAAATTGTTCAGTTTAAGCGGGCGGCCCAGGCAGGCGCAATTGCGCCTGGCGGAGTCTGCGGGTATAGAAGAACCGGTGAACGCCGCCGGAGGATGCTTGCTTACTGATCCGATCTTTTCCGGGCGGCTGCGCGATCTTTGCCGCCACGAAGGACTGGATAGGAGGGAGCTTGAATTGCTCAAGTTCGGCAGGCATTTCAGGCTTTCCGAAAAAACAAAGCTCATAGTGGGAAGAAATAAGGAAGAGAACGGGTTACTGGAATCTTTTGCCGGGCCGGGCGATGCCCTTTTTTATACCATAGATGTGGCTGGTCCGGTCGCCCTGGGCAGGGGAGAGTTTCATTCCGGCCTTATAGCATTGTCGGGTTCGTTTCTGGCTTATTACTGCCGTCCGGCTCCAGGCAGCGGAGTAAAGATATCCCGCAGGGTGCTGCCGGAAGGCGCGGAGACGATTTCGTATTGTTTGCCGGCTGACGAAAAGGCCCTGGAGGCATTCCGCATAGGTAAATAAATTCTGCGTTTCGCCGACGGGATAAAAACTTCAAGGAGGAAAGATGAACGGGTTGAGAAAATCAGTTGTTTTGTTGATCGTGTCGGCGGCGGTCCTTATCGCCGGCATACTTTTGCGTCCGGCTAATCCGCGCCGGGTAGTGATAAGCAGGTTCGATTCAAAGGACGCGGTCAAAAGAGTGGAATACGGCAGCCGCGATTTTAATCTCGCGGTGGAAAGTTCTGCCAGGAGCGCATCTTGGTTCGGCAGGTCTCTTAAATTGAGCCTGAAACTCATTCCGGGAAGTTATAATTTTCTGGCTTGCGGGAAGGGACTTGTCGAAAAAAGGTGCGAGTGGGAGAATCGGCCGGCAGGATTGGATTGGAATGAAATATCCGGGATTTCCTACAAAATATTTGTCGAGCCCGTCAAAGGTACGGAGCAGAAACCGGCGATGGTCAGGATCGCCACCGATATCATAGACGGGGATGGAGAGATATTGCGTGCCTCCAGGATCGTGCATACCGGGGAGTGGCTTGAGGAGCGGGTGTATTTCAATGAATTGACCACGCGCTACGACTATCAGCGCGACTGGAAAAGCGTGAAATGGACGGGTACCGGCGACGACAAAACCTCTCTGAGCAGGGTCGATAACGGGGTGAAGTCTTATCAGTTCGAGGTCCTCGGTATCGTCACGGAGCGGCCGGTAGACCTGAAAACGGAGCAGATAGAGGTAGTGTTGTATATAGACGAGGTGGCATTGATACGCTGAGGTCCGCAGCCGGCCATGGACAAAGAAGCCATATTGTACGATAAGCAGTCCGGCGGCGCGGTGCGCTGTCTGCTTTGCCGCCATTCCTGCCGTATACTGCCCGGCGGCAGCGGTATCTGCGGGGTCCGTTTCAACAAGGACGGCATATTGATGACGCACGCCTACGGCAATCCCGTTTGCGGGAACGCCGACCCGGTGGAGAAAAAGCCGCTGTATCATTTTCTTCCCGGTTCCTTGAGCATGTCTATCGCCTTCCCCGGGTGCAATTTCAGGTGCGGGTTCTGTCAGAACTGGCAGATATCGCAGGACGTTTCTTTTTATGACGGAGCGCCGCCGGCGGAAGAATTCCCGCCGGAGAAAATAGTGGAATCGGCGGCGGAGAACGGGTGCGCCAGCGTTTCATATACTTACACCGAACCGACGGTATTTATGGAATACGCTCTTGATACCTGCAAAGCGGCGCGGGGGAAAGGGCTGAAAAACGTTTTCGTTACCAACGGTTATATGAGCCGCCGGGCTTTGGAGGCCGTCGCCCCCTGGCTGGACGCGGCCAACGTGGATATAAAGTTTTTCAGGGAGGACTCATACCGCCAACACTGCGGGGCGGCGCTGGGACCGGTCCTGGAATCGGTGCGCCTGATGAAAAAGCTCGGCATCTGGGTGGAACTTACCACGCTGTTGATACCGGGTTTGAACGATTCCAGGGAGGAGCTTGAAGGGCTGGCGGGGTTTATCGCTTCTCTCGACCGCAATATACCCTGGCATATCTCGCGGTTCCATCCGGATTATAAATTCAGCGCATTTCAATCCACCCCGGAGCCGCTTGTGAGAGAGGCGGTGGAGACCGGGAAGCGGGCCGGGCTTCCTTATGTTTACGCCGGCAACGTCTCGGGCTGGGGCGCAGATACGCATTGTCATAATTGCCGGGAGCTTTTGATAAAAAGGGAAGTATTCCATATCCGGAATTGCGGGATGCATAACGGGAAATGCCGTTTTTGCGGGGAGAAGATCCCGGGGGTATTCGCCGGGGGATGGTAGTGAACTGCATATACAACAGAAAGGCTGTGGAGTGATCACTGAACGTGACGCTATGGTTAAATGGTGGCAGAAAGACGCCGTCGATACGGCCAGGGAACTCGGCACGGATCTTAATAAAGGGCTTTCCCTGCAGGCAGCCGGCGACCGTTTGCGCGAATACGGGCCCAACGAATTGAAGGAAGCCGAGCACGATTCGGCGTTTGAGATTTTCATCGCCCAGTTCAAGAGTTTCATCATCTGGGTGCTGATCGCGGCCGCGGTCATATCCGGTTTTTTGAACGAGTGGGGCGACGCGCTGGCAATACTGGCGGTGGTGATACTGAACGCTTTTCTCGGATTCCTGCAGGAATACCGCGCGGAGAAGTCTCTGGCGGCGTTGAAGAAAATGTCCAGCCCGGTATCCCGCATAATACGCAGCGGCGTGCGCGGAATGATCCCTTCCCGCGATCTGGTCCCGGGAGACCTGATCGAAATAGAGGCGGGGGATAATCTTCAGGCGGACTGCCGTGTTTGCTGGATTACGCGTAATTTCGCGGTTCAGGAAGCCAGTCTCACCGGGGAGTCGCTACCGGTAAACAAGACCGAACTTCCTTTGAATATAGCCGATGCCGGCTTGGCCGACAGGGCAAATATGGTCTACATGGGGACATCCGTGGTGGCGGGCAAAGCCAGAGCGCTGGTGGTCAACACCGGGATGAGCACCGAGCTCGGCAGGATAGCCGGCATGATACAGCAGCAGGCCGCGGAACAGACGCCTTTGCAGCGTAAGCTGGAAGAGTTCGGCAGGTGGATAGTATATATTTGTTTCGCGCTGGTGGGTATCGTTTTTATCCTGGAAATGCTGCGCGGCGGAAGGATGCTGGATGTCTTTCTTACCGCGGTCAGCCTCGCAGTGGCGGCCATTCCGGAAGGACTGCCGGCGGTGGTCACAGTGGCTTTGGCCCTCGGTGTGCAGCGTATGGTCAAACGCAATGCTTTGATCAGGAAGCTTCCTTCGGTGGAGACGCTGGGCTGCGCCACGGTTATCTGCACAGATAAAACCGGGACCTTGACCAGAAATGAAATGACCGTACAGCGCGTGGCTTTTCCGGGCCGCGTATTCTCGGTGGAGGGCAGCGGGTATTCCTCCGTGGGGGATTTTCTACTGGACGGCAGGAAGATAAATCCTCTCGATTTTCCGGAGTTGAAAAAGGCGCTGCTCTGCGGCGTCCTTTGCAACGGCGCCGAGCTGGTTTTCTCTTCCGGCAGGACCAGCGTTGTCGGAGATCCTACCGAGGGCGCGATATTGGTCGCGGCGGCGAAAATGGGGATCGATAAATCGGCGCTGGAAAAAGAATTCCCTTTCGTGGAAGAAATCCCTTTCGACCCGAAACGCAAGAAAATGAGTCTGGTGCGCAGGCAGGGGGACGGATTTGCCGTCTTCGCCAAGGGGGCCCCGGATGTGCTTATCGGGGATTGCTCGGAGATCGAAGAGAACGGGGTCAGGCGCAGACTTTCTCCGGAAGAGAAGAAACGGATACTGGAGCTGAACGACAGCCTGGCTGACGGCGCGATGCGCGTCCTGGCCGTCGCCTACCGCCCTTTAGACGTCCGGCCGGAGGATTATAACCCGGATTTTATAGAGCGTTATCTTGTTTTTTGCGGGCTGATTGCCATGATGGACCCTCCCCGCCCGGAAGCGGCTGAGGCGGTGTCCAGATGCAGAAGGGCCGGCATACGCACCGTTATGATCACCGGTGATCATAAGAATACCGCCGTGGCGGTGGCGCGCAGTCTCGGATTTTTCGATTCCGGTTCCGGCGCTTTGAGCGGAGAGGAACTGGACCTTCTTCCCGAAAAGGAGTTCGCCGCCCGCGTGGAGAATATCGCGGTATATGCCAGGGTCTCTCCAGAGCATAAACTACGGATTGTGCGGGCCTGGCGCGGCCGCGGCGAGATCGTCGCCATGACCGGAGACGGAGTCAACGACGCCCCCGCGGTAAAGGAAGCCGACATCGGGGTGGCCATGGGGATTACCGGCACGGATGTTACCAAAGAGGTCTCAGACATGGTCGTTACCGACGACAATTTTTCTTCTATAGTCGCCGCGGTAGAGGAAGGGCGCGGCATATACGGTAACATCCGCAAGTTCATACATTATCTGCTTTCCTGCAATACGGGGGAGATTATGGTCATGTTCGCGGCTTCCCTCTTCGGTCTGCCGGTGCCGCTTTTGCCGATACACATACTCTGGGTTAACCTGGTAACGGACAGCCTGCCTGCCCTGGCGCTGGGGGTGGAGCCCGTAGAGCGGGACGTTATGTCCAGGCCTCCGCGCGATCCGCAGGAAAAGATAATCGACGGCGGTCGTCTTAAGCTGATGCTTTTTCAGGGGGGGCTTATAGCTTTTTGCAGCCTCGCCGCTTTTGTCTTCGAGCTGTTCGTCCGTAAACAGGGTTTAATGGCGGCCCGGACCGCGGCCTTTATCGTGCTTTCCTGCAGCCAGCTCTTTCATGCCTTCAACTGCCGCAGCATGGAGCGCCCGGTATTCTCGCTCGGCATATTCTCCAACGCCAAGCTGGCGGCGGCGGTGCTGGTTTCTTTCCTGCTTTTGCTGGCGGCGGTATACATGCCGTTCTTCTCCGACATCTTCAGCGTTTCTTCGCCGGATCTTTCGGACTGGGCCATTATGGTGGTCCTTTCCTCCTTACCGTTATGGTGCGTGGAATTGATGAAGAAGGTGCGCGGCCGGCAATAGCCGGAGCGCGCGCCCCTTCGGCCGTCACCCAGGAACGCAGTCTCTCCCGCAAGGTTCCTCTTAAGAAAATAGTTTACTAAGGAGTTCCTTTACTGGTAAAATAGATCGAGCCGGCGAGCCGGTCATACAAAGGAAGATCATGATGATGCTTGAAGTTAAAAACATAAGCGTGGAAGTATCCGGCCGGCTCATCCTTCAGGGCGTGGATATGCATATACGCAAGGGGGAAGTGGTTGTGCTGTTTGGGCCGAACGGCAGCGGCAAGAGCACGCTGCTTAAGACGATAATGGGATTCGAGGGGTACAAAGTGATCTCCGGAGAGATCCTTCTGGGAGAGACCAGGATAGACGGGCTTCCCGTGGAAGAAAGAGTGAAGCTCGGTCTCGGGTTGATGTATCAGCATCCTCCGCAGGTCAGGGGTGTCAAACTTGCTCAGATCGCCGGCCGTCTGAACGGCAATGCCGGGTTGATAAAGGAGATGTCGGAAAGGCTTTCCCTTTCTTCGCATCTATCCAGGGATATAAACATGGGGTTTTCCGGCGGGGAGATGAAACGTTCGGAACTTTTTCAACTGATCCTGCAGGATCCCGGTCTGCTCCTTCTCGACGAGCCGGAGTCGGGCGTGGATCTGGAGAACATTTCGGTCATGGGTAAAGTACTGGATGGTTATCTCAAAGAAGAAGGCAAGTCGGCCCTGATCATAACCCATACCGGTTATATCCTAGATTATATAAACGCCAGGAAAGGCTGCGTGATGATAGACGGGAAGATGTGGTGCGTGGGCAGGCCGAAGGAGATATTCGAAAACATAAGGGAACGCGGATACGACAAATGCATGGGATGCGATGACAGAGCACAATCGGCAAGATAATCTGGAGGGTCGCGACCGCGATACCATCGTTTCCACGGGGATGGATTTCTCCGAGAAGGACCGCTCGGGAAGCTTCCTGCAGCAGGACTCGGGGCTGATGTTCGCCCGGTCACTTTCAGACGGCCTGGAGATAATGGAGATCAAGGAAGCATTGGAAAAAGACCCGGAGGCCGCCGGTTATTTCGGCGCTAATTTCCGTTCCACAGGCAGGGATTTCGACAGAGAGACTGAAGGCGGATATTTCATCCGGGTCAAGCGCGGCCATACGATAGAATTCCCGGTGCAGGCCTGCCTTTTTCTGAAACAACAGGGGTTCAGGCAGAAGGTGCACAACCTGATCGTAGTGGAAGAGGGTGCCAAGGCCTACATAATAACCGGGTGTTCCGCCTCTCACTCCGCTTCCGAAGGCATGCATATGGGCATATCGGAATTCTTCGTGCACAACGGGGCATATCTTAATTTTACCATGATCCATTCCTGGCAGGAGAGCGTCAGCGTGAAACCGGTGAGCATCGCTTCCGTCGGGGAAGAGGCGGTGTTTATCTCGAATTACGTCTGTATGAAACCGGTGCGCGACATCACTATGTATCCCACGGCTCTTTTGCACGGCAGAAAGGCGCGGACGAGCTTTAATTCCATAATACTTTCGCACCCCGGTTCCCTGCAGGACGTCGGATCCCGCGTTGCGCTGCAGGCAGAGGAGACGCAGGCGGAGATCATCTCGAGGGCGGTCAGCCTGGGCGGGAAGGTGGTGGCCCGCGGGCATATCAAGGCCGCCGCCCGTAACGTCAAAGGCCACCTGGAATGCCGGGGCCTGATACTGCCGGAACAGGGCAGCATTTACGCGATACCGGAGATGGAGACCGATTACCGCGATGTGGATCTTTCGCATGAAGCCGCCATCGGCAGGATCAACAAGGACGAAATCGAATACCTGCGTTGCCGCGGGTTCTCTCCCCAGGAGGCGCAGTCGCTGATCGTGCGCGGATTCATGGATGTCGGTGTGCTGGGTCTGCCGGACAAGTTGAAGGCTGAGATAGAAGAGCTGGAGAACGGCACGCTGAAAGCGGGACTGTAAAGCGGGGGAAGAGATGCTCAAACCAAAAGTTGCGGTCATCGGCTGCGGCAACGTCGGCATGCGCTACGCCCACAGTCTTATGATCGGAGGAGCGGCCAGGTCGATCGTGCTTGTCGACGTCGACGTAGAACGCGCGGAAGGAGAGGTTCTCGATCTTTCCAGCGGCATGCCGTATATTGTTTCCCCGGTAGAGGTCTCTTCCGGGACATACGCGGATATCGCGGGATCGGACCTGGTGGTGATTACCGCCGGGCGCAAGCAAAGCCCGGGCCAGACGCGCATGGCGCTGGCGAAGGACAACGTGGATCTCTTCCGCCGGATCGTCCCCGAGATAGTAAAACACGCCCCAGACGCGGTTCTTCTTGTTGTTTCCAATCCGGTGGATGTCCTGTCTTACGCCGCGTATAAATTCTCCGGCAGGCCTTCCGGGAAGGTGATAGGTTCCGGCACGGTGCTGGATTCCGGCAGGCTGCGCTGGCTGCTCTCATGCCATTGCGGGGTCGACGCGCGCAACATTCACGCTTACATGCTGGGGGAGCACGGGGACAGCGAGTTCCCTGTCTGGAGCCGCGCTATGATCGGCGGGATATTGCTGGATGAATATTGTCCGGTCTGCGGAAAATGCGACCGCGGGGACCTGCTGGAAAAAATATCGGAGGAAGTGCGCACTTTCGCTTACAAGGTCATCGAGCGCAAAGGGGAGACTTCCTACGGTATCGGGCTCGCCCTGGTGCGTATCACCCAGGCCGTTCTGCACGACCAGAATTCCGTGTTGCCGGTCGGCTGCCTCGTTGCGGATTATTACGGTATCAATGACGTCTATATGAGTCTCCCGGCGTTGGTGAATCGTTCCGGATTGCGGCAGATCCTCAGGCCCAGGCTTAACGACGTGGAGATCGGTTTGTTGAAGAAGTCGGCCGCAGAGATAAGAAACGTGCTGGACGAGTGCGGCTTATGAGGATATTCGATGTTTCTTTTACCGGCGGCATGGAAAGGACTTCCTGCATTAGGAGTTTTCGTTTCGACTGCGCGGAGAAGATTGATTTCCTTCCCGGGCAGTTCCTGAAACTTATTTTCGATGAGGCGGCCCCGGAGAACGGGGAATTGAATAAATACCTTTCTTTTTCCTGTTCGCCCCACCGCGGGTACATTGAGGTGACGAAAAAGTTGACCGGGAGCAGGTTTTCCCTGCGCCTGCAGGCGCTTAAGACCGGAGAGAAAGTCAAACTGCAGGCGCCGATGGGCCGCTGCACGCTCCACCCGGAATACTCCCGGGTGGGTTTTATCTGCGGAGGCATCGGCATAACCCCGGTGATCTCGATGATAGATTATATGGCATACAAAGGATTCCCGGCGGACGCCGTTCTTTTCTATTCCAACAGGACCGCCGAAGAAACGGCGTTCAAACGAGACCTGGACCTCTGGAAAACTGATAACGGCCGGTTAAAGGTGCACTATGCGGTTACCGACTGCCGGCCGCCGGAGGAGGGCTGTTTTTATGGGCGGATAGACCGCGCTTTCATAGAAGAGCGCGACCCGTTATTCAAGGAGAGAACGGTATTCATCTTCGGGCCTCCCGTCATGGTAACGGAAATGAGAGGGATTTGTTCGCAGATCGGGTGCCTCGGAAGCAACATTAAAAGCGAAGGTTTCACCGGCTATTGAAGAAGGAGGCGTGAAAATGACTTTGATGAAAGACCTGTTCCAGAATGCCGATTGGAAAACGGAAAAACACGTTCCGGCCATAGATTTGCCTCTTCAGGCGTCTAAAGACGGGACATTCGAGATAATCGTGACGGTTGGCAGGCAGATCCCGCATCCAAATACTTCAGCTCATCATATCGCTTATATAGAGGTGTATTTTCTTCCGCAGGGCGAGAAATTCCCTTATCAGGCCGCCAGGTGCGAATTCCCAGCGCATGGGGCCTCTACCCAGGGGGCGGACACCAGCGGAGTATATTCTCTCCCCGAGGCAAGGGTCAAGATAAAAACAGAGAAGCCCGGCACGGTGGTAGCCTGCGCTTATTGTAATATCCACGGGCTCTGGGAGAATTCGGCTGTATTGACTATCGGCTGAGATTTTCGTGCCGGCGGTTGATCAAAACGGGATGATTGGCTGTAAGCTTCAGGGAGGTTGCTGGAGCGATCGAGAATCAAAAAGGGGAATTTGATCCGCTGGGAATTCTCGACCGAGGCCTGATTTCTCTTGGTTATTGTCGGGAAAGGAAGAGCAGTAAATCCGCAGCCGAATATGCGCTGTGTACCGGCGACGCATCGGCTTCGCCGGAAAAATAGAGAAGCCGCTGGTTTTAGCGCGAAGGGTTTCTCTCCGGAGGGAAAAATTATGCTGACCAAGGTATTCGGGTTTATCCTGGGGGCGGTATTGTTGTCGTCCGGCGCGGCTTTTGCCGCCGGGGAACGAGGCGAATTCATTTACCGCGGGGTGGTTTACGCCATGAAAGCCGATTTCTCTTCGGCATCCGCGGAATTCCGGCAGGCATATCAGCTCAACAGGTTCGATCCGGAGGCGGATTTTTACCTGCAGATAATTGAAGATATCCGGCAGGGTCTGGTGCCTTCTTCTACGGCTGTGAATATATTTAAGGGCGTGGATTATTTCCGCAAGAAATACCATAATCCGGCGTTGGAAGAACTGGACTTCGCCATAGAAGCCAGCCCCGGTTACATAAAAGCGTATCTCATACGTTGTAATATTTTCCTCGATAAGGCGGATTACAGGTCCGCCGGGGCCGACGGGGAAAAGATGGTAGGGATGGATTCTTCTTACGCCCCGGGATACAACGCCAGGGGCAGGGTTCATCTGGAGACCGGGATGTACGAGAAGGCCCTACGGGATTTCGGCAGCGCAATAGAGCTGGATGAGGATTACAGCGAGGCTTACGATAACCGGGGCAACGCTTATTTCAGACTCGGAACCTTTGATTCCGCCCTGGCCGATTTCAACGAATCCCTGCGCATAGACCCTTTTTACGTGCAGGCGTACAACGACCGCGGCAATGTCTTCCTGCGTCTTAAACAGTACGCCAAGGCCATCGCGGATTATTCCAGGGCAATAGAGCTGGATCCCGCCTGCGTTAAGGCCTACAATAACCGGGGTGTCGTCTTCCGCCGGCAGGAGAAATATATGGACGCCCTTAACGATTTCAACATGGCTTTGAAGATAGATCCCGGATTCTTTGCCGCTTATTTCAACAAGGCGCTTGTGTTCGACAAGCTTTTTAAGGGCAGGGAAGCCGCGGCGGCGTATTCCGATTTCCTCGCCAGGGCGGGAAAGGACGTTCAACAGGAACAGAATATCGCGTACGCCAAGCGACGGCTGGCATTCTGGCGGGGGCAGGAGACCGGCAAGGATATCGTGAGCGAATGATGCCGGGGAGTTTTACTCAAACCGCGGAAATTCCCGGCTTTCAAGCCCAAAGGAGGAGCCGGTGCTTTGTGAAATAAGCAAAGGTGTATTCTGGGTCGGTGCCGTGGACTGGAACGTCAGGAATTTTCACGGCCACACTTTCAATACTTTCTCGGGAACGACGTATAATGCTTACCTTATAATAGATGACAAGATCACTCTGATAGATACCGTATTCGGGCCTTTCTCACGGGATTTGCTGGAGAATATCTCCGCGATCGTGCCTCCGGAGAAGATAGATTATGTGGTGGCGAACCACGTGGAAACCGACCATTCGGGAGCCTTGCCGGAAGTGATGCGCGCGGCCCCGCGGGCAAAGCTGTTAGGTACGGCAAAATGCCGCGAGGGTCTATCCAGGCATTATTACGCGGATTGGCCTTTTCAGACCGTAAAGACCGGCGACAGACTTGTCCTGGGGAAGAAATCGCTCATTTTTATTGAAGCCCCCATGCTGCATTGGCCGGACAGCATGTTCACTTATCTGGATGAAAAGGAAATACTGTTTTCCAACGACGCTTTTGGGCAGCACCTCGCCCACTGCAGAAGGTTCGCCGACGAGGCCGAGCAGGGGATGCTTATGCGCGAGGCGGCCAAATACTACGCTAATATCCTCTGGCCTTTAAGCCGGCTTGTATCCGGAAAGATCGCGGAACTGCGGAAAAGCGGCCTGCCGGTCTCTATGATCGCTCCCAGCCACGGTATGATATGGCGTAACGACCCCGGCGCGATAATCGAGAGCTACTCCCGCTGGGCGCTGAATTCTTCAGTCCCTAGGGCCGTGGTCGTCTATGAAAGCATGTGGGGAGGCACTGAAAAGATGGCGGGCGCGATTTACTCCGGGTTGTTGGAGACGGGGGCCGAAGCCGAGGTGTTCGATATAAACAGGGCTGACCGCACGGAAATAATAGGCAGGATGCTTGAGGCCGGCGGATATCTTTTTGGTTCATCCACCCATGACAACGGCATGCTGCCGAATCTCGCCGGATTCCTTCATTTGCTCAAGGGATTAAAACCGCAGAACCGTCTTAGCGCGGTTTTCGGTTCTTTCGGCTGGGCCGGCGGGGCGGTGAATGAGATGGAAGCGTTGTTGTCCGGAGCCGGCATACCGCCGGCTTGCCGCGGGCTCTCCGTTCAATATCGCCCTTCTCCGGCTGATTTAGAGGCCTGCCGCGAATTCGGCCGTGAATTCGGGCGCAGACTTATCGAAGCGCACAAATGAATAAAATCACGAGCCGAAGCCGGACCGCCGCCCTTGGCGCGCGGATAATATAAACACCGCTTAGTTTTAAAATCATGAGCAAACCGCGGCCTTCAGGCCGCAAAGCGCCTAATTATTTGCAGCGCGAAGGAGGTTATTATGCAGAAATACCGTTGCACAGTCTGTGGTTATATATATGATCCCCAGCAGGGGGACTCTTCAGCCGGGATCGCTCCAGGGACGGCGTTCGAGGCTCTGCCGGATACCTGGGTTTGCCCCGAATGCGGTGTCGGGAAAGATATGTTCGAGAAAATTTAGCCCGCTTATGATTATCCCGGAGGAAGTTTCCTCTTTTTTGCTCGCGCAGAGTTTTGTCGTAGCCTGTTCCATAGACGCGGACGGTTATCCGCATTCCTCCTGTAAAGGCGTGGTGGAGATAATCGCTCCCGCGGGGGAGATATACCTGCTGGACCTTTATAAGAAACGCACTTACGGCAATATACTGCGCAGCGGCAGGTTCAGCGTAACTGCCGTCGAGGAACACGGATTCAAGGGATATTGCCTTAAAGGGGAGGCGGAGATAATTCTGAAAGAACGGTTGCCGGCAGAGGTTTTAAAGTTATGGGAGAAAAGAATAACCGCCAGGCTGGCGCAAAGATTGATAACCAACCTCGGCGGCCGCAAAGGTCATCCTTTTCATCCCGAAGCCCTGCTCCCGGCACCCGAATATATGATCAAGTTGAACGTTGCAAGTATCATGGATTTGACCCCGGCCGTTCTTAAGACTTGACCGGCGAGGCCGCCCGGTCCCGGCAAAGGAGGCGTGTATGAAGAACGTAAAGGTTTACAGCACTCCCACATGTCCTTACTGTATCCGCCTGAAACAGTTCCTTAAGGAAAGCAACGTTGTCTTCGAGGATATCGACGTTTCCGTGAACCGCGCCGCGGCGGATGAGATCGTTGACAGGACCGGCCAGATGGGCGTGCCGGTCATCGACATCGAAGGAGAGCTTATCGTGGGATTCGACCGCGAGCGCGTAAAACAGGCGCTGGGGCTGGTTTAAACGGGCGAGGGAGACGCGGGATGAAACAGGCGGATCTTTTGATAATAGGAGGAGGGCCGGCGGGAGTCACGGCCGCCATCTATGCCGCCAGGAAGGGGCTGGATTTCATGATGATCAGCCGCGACATCGGCGGACAGGCGGCCTTGAGCGGACGCATCGAGAATTACACCGGATGCCAGGTGGTTAGCGGTCCGGAGTTGACCGCAAGATTCGAAGAGCATCTGAAGAAATTCAGCATCAGGCTGGTGCAGCCTGAGACCGCTTTGTCCCTTACGCGGGACGGCGGGCGGTTCAGGGTCTCCGGAGAAAAAGATGCATATAGCGCCTCGGCGGTGATTGTTGCGACAGGGAAGCGTTCGCGCCTGCTGGGCGTTAAGGGAGAAAAGGAATTCCTCGGCAGGGGGCTTACCTATTGCGCGGTCTGCGACGGGCCTCTGTTCGCCGGCCGGGACGTCGCGGTCATCGGCGGCGGCAACTCGGCGCTTGACGCGGCTCTACAGATGTCGCGCATAGCCTCCAGGGTATACGTGCTGGAATCTTCCGGGGGCTTCACGGCCGACAAGATCCTGGTAAACAGGCTTTCGGCCGCCGGCAACGTGGAGATTTATAAGAATGCCTCGGTAATAGAGGTCATAGGCGGCCGTTTCGTGGAAGGCATACGGTTTTCGGCGCAAGGAAAAGAGTCGATACTGCCGGTGCGCGGGGTTTTCGTGGAGATAGGGCTTGCCCCCAATTCCGAATTCGCCGCCATCGCCTCCAGAAACGGAAAAGGGGAGATCAAGGTCGATTGTTCCAACGGAACCGACGTCCCCGGATTGTTCGCAGCCGGCGACGTTACCGATGTCCCGGAAAAACAGATCGTTATTGCCGCCGGCGACGGGGCAAAAGCCGCGCTTTCCGCCGCCAGATATCTGCTTTCTTTGTAAGTTCCGTTCAGGATAATGCCTTAAACAAGGTTGACAAAAAGGCATTATTTTGGTATACTCTACTATTATAATCAGGATTATAGCCATGAGAATAACATATAAAGGCGATTATGCGCTGAAAGCCATACTTGATCTGGCGATCCACTATCGTGACAAGCCGGATCCGGTGAGTATCCAGCACATGGCCGGCCGGTTGGATATCCCCATCAAGTTCCTTGAGCAAGTGTTGCTGGAATTGAAGAAAGGCGGTTTTGTCGAGAGCCGCCGGGGCAAAGTAGGAGGTTATCTCCTATCAAGGCCGCCGTCGGAGATATCCCTGGGGCATGTTGTGCGTTTCATCGTTTCTCCGGTTGAGCCGATCGCCTGCGTGGAGGACGGATATAAAGGGTGCCGGGATATATATAAGTGCGTTTTCAGGGAGGTCTGGCAGAGGGTCTCCGACGCCACTATGCGGATTGTCGACGGCGTCACTTTTTCCGACCTGCTGGAGAATCTCAACCGTAAAGATAAAGAACAGATGGTCTATCAGATATAAAATACGCCGATGTTAACTAAAAATGTTTCTGCCCTAATCGGGAATACTCCTCTGGTAAAATTGAATTCGCTGCCCGAGCGGCGCGGCGCGAACGTCTTCGCAAAGATTGAAGGGTTAAACCCCGGAGGCAGCATCAAAGACCGCATTTGTCTCAATATTGTCAATGAAGCGGAGCGCAACGGGCAGTTGAAACCGGGCTATACCATAATCGAGCCCACAAGCGGCAATACCGGGATAGGTCTCGCCATGCTTTCCGCCTTGCGGGGCTACAGATGCATTATAGTCATGCCGGAAAATATGAGCCGTCAGCGCTGTGAAATACTGGGTAGTTACGGGGCGGAAGTCGTGCTCACGCCCGTTGCCGGCGGCATGCGCGCCGCGATCGATAAAGCCGGTGAAATAGGCCGTTCCGTGAAGAAAAGTTATTCCATCAGGCAGTTCAGCAACCCGGCCAATCCCGAAGCCCACCGCAGGACAACGGCAATGGAGATATTGCGCGATACCCCGGGAAGGATCGACGCCTTTGTTTGCGGTGTCGGCACAGGCGGGACGTTGACGGGCGTCGGCGCGGCGTTAAAGGCGAAGAACCCCCGCGTGAGGATTATCGCGGTCGAACCCGCGGCCAGCCCGGTTCTTTCCGGAGGTAAAGCCGGGGCGCATAAGATACAAGGTATAGGAGCGGGGTTCATTCCTCCTGTGCTGGATGTCTCTTTGATAGACGAGGTCATTACTGTCACCGATGAGGCCGCTTTGTCCTGCCGTCGTGAATTGTCCGCGCGCGAAGGCATCTTCGCCGGGATTTCCGCGGGGGCCGCGGTATGGGCCGCGTTGAGGGCGGCGGAGAAGCTCGGCAGAGGGAAGACGGTAGTTACGGTACTTCCGGATACGGGGGAGAGATATTTGTCCTGACGCGTCTTCGCGGACCGGGCAAGGCCGTTTAAAACAGGATCACACATCAGTGGAATGCGGCAAACGGGAGGATTAGATGAGAGAAAAGGTTGAGGCAGTGCTGGAGAAGATCAAGCCGATGCTGGCGGCAGACGGCGGGAGCGTGGAGCTGGTGGATGTCGGCGACGATGGAGTGGTGAAAGTGAGACTCACCGGCAGTTGCGGATGCTGCGCTATGAGCCAGTTTACGCTGAAAATGGGCATAGAGCGCATCCTGAAACAGGAAGTGCCGGAAGTAAAAGAGGTGGTCTCGGTTTGAACGGGCCAAAGTGAGGGGGAAATGAAGACTATCAAGGAGATCAACGCTAAGATCGGCAGGGGAGACGCCGTGGTGGTCACTGCCGAGGAGATAATCGACCTGGTGGCTAAGAAAGGCGTCAGGAAGGTCGCCAGGGAGGTGGACGTGGTCACCACCGCCACTTTCGGGCCCATGTGTTCCAGCGGAGTTTATTTTAATATCGGCCACTCCAAGCCGAGGATCAAACTGGGTGGCGGCAGCTGCACGGTCAATGACGTGCCGGTTTACGCCGCTTTTGGCGCCGTGGACGTCTTCCTCGGGGCTGCCGCCGTGCCGGACGATGATCCCCGCAATAAGGTCTTCCCCGGAGAATTCAAATACGGCGGCGGGCACGTGATACAGGAATTGGCAGCGGGCAAAGACATCCGTCTGGAGTGCAGCGCTTACGGTACCGACTGCTATCCCCGGAGAAAATTGGAGACACTGCTTAACATCAGGGACTTAAACGAGGCGGTTCTCTTCAATATGCGCAATTGTTATCAGAATTATAACGTTGCAGTCAACCTCTCCGGCAAGACCGTTTTTACCTATATGGGGATGCTCAAACCGCGGCTCGGCAACGCGAATTATTCTTCCGCCGGGCAGCTTTCGCCTCTGCTGAAAGACCCTTATTACCGAACCATAGGCATAGGCACCCGTATCTTCCTCGGAGGCGGGATCGGTTACATAGCCTGGAATGGGACGCAACACAATCCCTGCGCCGAACGCGGCAGGAATGGTATCCCTCTGGGAGGCGCGGGGACGCTTGCGGTTATCGGCGATCTGAAACAGATGAGCCCGGAATGGCTGGTCGGCACGAGTATGGCGGGTTACGGGGTGACGCTTTCCGTAGGCATCGGCGTGCCTATCCCGGTTCTTGACGAGGAAGTGGTCAGGAGGGCGGCGGTTACCGATGCCGAGATATACGCTCCGGTGGTCGATTACGGCCGCGATTACCCGCGAAGGTCATCTCGCATCATCGCTGAAGTAAGTTACGCGGAACTGCGTTCCGGGAGCATCAAATTACGCGGCAAGACCGTTCCCACGGGCAGCCTTTCCAGCTACGCGCGCGCGCGCAAGATAGCCGTGCTGTTGAAGACCAGGATCGAGGAGGGAGAATTCTTTCTCACCGAGCCTTCGGCGGCGCTGCCGGGGGCCGAGAGCGGATATAAGGTGAAACCGCTCAACGAAAGGCTTTACAAAAAGGAGTAAGGCAAGGAGTGGAAAGATGATCTCTAGAAAAGTGGTTTTACATTTTCCCCGTAAACTGGTGGAACAGCCGATAGTTTTCAAACTGGTCAAGGATTACGGGCTTAATTTCAACATCCTTAAGGCTTACGTGACCCCGGATGAGGAAGGACTGATGGTCCTGGAATTGAGCGGCGAAGAGCCGGCTTTCGAGAAGGGCTTGCATTATCTGAAGTCCTGCGGGGTGAAGATACAGCCTTTGAGTCAGGACGTGGTAAGAAACGAGGAAAGATGCACCGATTGCGGTGTCTGCGTGCCTCTTTGTCCGGCGGGGGCTTTGCTGCCGGACAAAGAGAGCAGAGAGATCGTTTTTTTCGAGGATAAATGTATCGCCTGCGGGGTCTGTGTGCGTATTTGTCCGTTCAAGGCGATGGAAGTGCGTTTTTAACGCGCGGCGCATGATCCCGAATGCCGGCCGGATATTATTGACCGGTTTCAGATTCTGACTTGCAGTCCTGAATGTTCCTTCAACAGGATCGGACAGCCGAGCAGGCAAGGATTACCCCGGGGTTCTGTTTCGAATAGTCAGACAGCTCACTACAAGGGTTTGTCGAAAAATTGCCCGGGGAGCTTTATAACCTGCGGGGACAAAACAATGCTTCGGGACAAGATAATCACATTGCTTAAAGAGCGTGAACGATTCGTGCGGGAGGAGGAGTTAACCTCCGCGCTTGGGATCAGCGCGGAGAAGTTGTGGGAAGAGATGCGCGGGCTGCGCGACAACGGTTACGTGATAGAAACCGTGCCGCATCTGGGTTATAAGATGACTTTTATTCCGGATCGTCTGATGCCGGCCGAGATAGAGAAGAACCTTACGACGGCCAAGATCGGCAGGCGCATAATTTATTTGGACAAGACCGTTTCGACCATGGACGACGTTTCACGCCTGGCTGTTGAAGGCGCGCAGGAAGGGACGGCGGTCGTCGCCGAGAGTCAGTCCGCAGGCCGCGGCAGGGCCGGCAGGAACTGGTTCTCCCCTGCCGGGAAAGGCATATATTTCTCCCTGCTGCTTCGTCCCTCCTCTTCAACTGGGCGTCTTTCCCTTCTTGCTCTGCTGGCGGCGGTAGCCGTTGCGGAAGCAGTGCATAGCGTTGCCGGCGTCGTTACCGGGATAAAATGGCCCAACGATATTCTGCTGGACGCCCGGAAGGCGGGAGGTATTCTTACCGAGGCCGGCAGCGGTGCCGGCGGCGCGCCTTACGTGGTGGTCGGCGTGGGTTTGAACGTGAACAACGAAACTGCCGAGTTGCTGCCGGGCACGGCCTCGATAGCTGAAGCGGCGGGAATGAAGGTGGACCGCGTGGCCCTGCTTCAGGAGATTTTCTTCAGGCTGGAAACCTATTATAAAGAATTTTGCCGCGGTGAGTACGCTTTGATAATCGATAAATGGCGCGGACTTAATTCCACACTGGGGAAAAGAGTCAAAGTAATCCTGCCCAGGGGGGTCATAGAGGGCGAGGCGGTGGATATAGAAGATGACGGCGGTCTGCTGGTCAGGAATGATTCCGGCTTGACGGAGAAAGTAACGGCAGGAGATGTGATACATTGCGGACTCCCGCAGCGCGGTTAATCAAACCGCAGAAACCACCGGCTTTCAAGCCGGATTTGCGGAGCGGCCTTGTCCTTGGTTTCTCTAAGGACCGCCCCGGGTTTAGGGTTTGAGTGGGCCCCATTCGGCCTCCCGGGATAACGAGACGATAAATGACGCGAGTACCACGAGATAGGATTATATTATGCGTAATTCTCGCCGCCGCGGCGGCGGGCTGGTTTTTTAAAACCGTTATTTTCCGCTCCTCGGAACACGGTGGAGAGGCCGCTGCATTTTCTCCCGCGCAGGAAGACCCGATAAAAAAATACGTGGGGGAGAAGATCCTGTATCAGGTAAAACTCGGCATACTATCGGTGGGGACTGCTGAATTCGAACACAGGGATATTGCCGAACTGAACGGCGCCGCCGTTCATGTCGTGAATTTCCGCACTGTGCTGGCCCGGTTCAGGGATAATGAGCTTATTTATTGTCTCCCCGGCAGCCTGCTTCCGGTGCGCGTGGAAAGGATGATAGATTTCTGGCCGAAGAAAGAGAGGATAACCGAGGAATACGACCAGACGGTTTTTTCTCTTAAGATAACAAGGGAAGAGGGGAAAAGCAGAAGCGAGCAGGTTATCAAGAAAGATAGGGCCATACATAACGCCGTATTGCTGCCTTATTATGTCAGGACGATCCCCGGTCTTAAAGAAGGATGGCGGATGAACGTCCAGCTTCCGACGCAAAGCTTCATCGTTTCTCTGGATTCCATAGAAGAAGTAAAGGTCCCGGCAGGCACTTTCAAGGCTTACCATTTTACGAGCGAACCGCGGAAATTCGAGATATGGATCTCCGCGGACGACAAAAGGATACCTTTAAAGTTGAAGGGGACGTCTTCCGCCGGATACACTCTTTTACTTACCGGTTACAGCATATAATGGACAAACGCGCTGTTTATTCAAACCGCAGAAATCGCCGGTTTTCAATCCGGGGATAGCTGCGGAGCGGACTTGTCCTTAACTTGTCTAAGGGGCGCCCCGGGCTTCGAGCCCGGGGGATTTCATTATTATCGATATGTCAAAAACGGCGGCGGTCGCTTTAAGCGGGGGAGTGGATTCCGCGGCAGCGGCTTTATTACTTAAATCGCGCGGTTTTCGGGTAATCGGAGTTACCGCTTTTTTGTCGGGGAACGAAGATATCTGCGCGGCGAGGCGCGCGGCGGCAGAGATCGGCATTGAGCACCGGGTATTCCGTCTGGAAAAAGAATTCGAGCGCAAGGTTATCGATAACTTCCGCGCGGAATACGCCAGGGGGCGGACACCCAATCCCTGCGTGCGATGCAACCGCCACATCAAATTCGGGCTGCTGCGCGCCAGGGCCCTTTCCCTCGGGCCGGATTATTTCGCCACCGGGCATTACGCGAAAATAGAAAACGGCCGCCTGAAAAAAGCGGCCGACTCAGGAAAAGACCAGAGTTATTTTCTCTACAGTCTTGCTCCGGAGTCGCTCAAGAACACGCTTTTTCCGCTCGGCGGTTATACCAAGGAGGAAGTGCGCCGGTTTGTCTCCGCCGCGGGGTTGAGCGTTTCTTCCGGCAAGGAGAGCCAGGACGTATGTTTTGTCCCTGACGGCGATTACCGTTCTTTCCTTGCCTCAGTTCCGGGATGCGGCTGCCTGCCCGGGGAATTCGTTGATACCGGGGGAAAAGTCCTCGGACGTCATAAAGGGGTGTCGTTTTATACCGTCGGGCAAAGACAGGGATTAGGTATTTCTTCCGGCCGTCCTTTGTACGTTAAAGAGGTGGACGCGCGGCGCAACAGGGTGGTGCTGGGCGGGAGACAGGAGGTTTTGGCGGCGGCTTTCATCGTATACAACCCGAGCTTTCCAGGCGGGCCGTTGAAAAAGAAGGTTGTCCTTAACGTGAAGATACGTTATAATCATACGGAACAACCAGCCGAAATAACGCCATCCGGCAACACACTAAAAATTGTTTTTCGTTTCCCCCAATTCGCGGTTACTCCAGGACAATCGGCGGTGATTTACAGAGGAGATGTAGTCGTCGGGGGAGGCATAATAAGAAAGGTATTGGACTGACATGTCACCGGTAAGGAATGCGGACAACATCGGCAAAAAGATACAGGAGTTGAAGAAAAAAAAGAATGCGGTAATTCTGGCGCATAATTATCAACTCCCCGAGGTGCAGGATATAGCGGATTTCACCGGAGATTCCCTGGAATTAAGCCGTATCGCCGCCGGGACGAAAGCCGATGTGATCATTTTCTGCGGGGTGCATTTTATGGCCGAAACTGCCGCCGTACTGTCTCCGGAGAAAAAAGTGATAATGCCTGACATAACCGCCTCTTGTCCGATGGCCGGGATGATCACCAGGGAGGAACTGCGCGGACTGAAGGAGAAACACCCCGGCGCTGTCAGCGTCGGATACGTCAATACATCGGCCGCGGTGAAAGCCGAGCTGGATATCTGCTGCACCTCCACCAATGCCGTCGGGGTGGTGAAGACCGTGGCGGCAAAGATGGAAAAAGAGGGCCGCCGGCCGCAAATAATCTTCGTCCCCGATAAATATCTGGCTTCCTACGTGAGCGCCCAAACCGGGATAAAGCTGATCGCCTGGGACGGGTTCTGTCCGACCCATATAAAGATAAGACCGGAGGACATAAAAAAAGAGAAAAGATTTCATCCCGAAGCGCGCGTCCTGGCGCATCCGGAATGTCTGCCTTCCGTTATAGCCCTCGCCGATGCCGTCCTTTCCACCAGCGGGATGTCCAAATACGCCCGTTCTTCTTCCGCGCGCGAGTTCATTGTCGGGACTGAAGTCGGCATTATCTACAGGTTGAAGAAAGACAACCCGGGCAAGGAATTCTATCCGGCGGCCGAGGCGGCGGTGTGTCCCAACATGAAGCGCACTACGCAGGAAAAAGTGCTTCTGGCGCTGGAGACCCTGCGCGGAGAGGTGAAGGTCCCGCAGGATATACGCAACCGCGCCCGCAGGGCCATAGACCGGATGCTGGAGACCTTTTGAACCGCAGATGAATAATATCCCGGCGATCTACGAGGACGATCATCTGGCCGTTTTCAATAAACCGCCCGGACTACTCACCATACCGGCTCCAGGAGGCAGGGAGAAAGATTTTACTTCCCTTCTAAACTCCCGTAACAGGGGAGAGGAAGGTTTGCCGCGTTTTCATCCTTGCCACCGCCTCGACCGCGAAACCTCCGGTTTGATAATTTATGCCAAGGGTAAGTCCGCCCAGAAGAAAATGATGGATATCTTCCGCGGCAGGGCGGTGGAGAAGACGTATCTGGCCGTGCTGCACGGCAGCCCGGCGGAAGGAAAAAAAGCTATCCGCAGTCCGATAGAAGGGAAACCGGCCTCGACTTATTATGAAGTGCTGCTGCGGCGTCCGGCTTTCTCCGTGGTCTGCGCGTCCCCGGAAACCGGACGCACCAATCAGTTGCGCATACATTTTACCGGAATCGGTCATCCGATCGTTGGCGAGGCGAGGTTCGTCTTCAGAAGGGATTTTGTTCTGAAGGCAAAGAGAGTGATGCTGCACGCCTGGCAGTTGGAATTCAGGCACCCTTATTCCGGCAAGGGCATCGTTTTGTCCGCTCCATTGCCTGTCGATATACGTAATTTTTTCCTGAAACACGGCGTGGACCCGGGACAATTCACGCCGCCGCGCGGCGCGCCGATTTAAATATTGATTTATACGTCCGTTCTAATATAATAACTGGCATGATAAAATATATTCTTCTCGGCGCGGTGCAGGGAATGACTGAGTTTTTTCCTGTTAGCAGTTCCGCGCACCTCGTCATATTCCAAAAGCTTCTCGGCATAGACGGGCGCGGGCTGGTTTTCCCCATCGTTCTTCATCTGGGGACGCTTGCGGCGACCGTGCTGTATTTTCGCCGCGATATCCTGCGGACGCTTTCGGACAGGAGACAGTTGCTGCTGGCGGCGGCGGTCACGCTGGTCACCGGCGTTATCGCTTTCCCGCTCAAAGGTTTTGCTGAAAAGATTTTTTTCTCTCCCGTGCCGGCGGCTTTTACCCTGCTGGCCACCGGAACGGCGCTTATCCTGACGGGGAGGCTGCGCGTTTCCGGCAAAAAGGATATTTCTTTTGGTGACGCGGCTTTAATGGGAGCGGCACAGGGGATAGCGGTGCTGCCCGGGATATCCCGTTCCGGTGCCACCATCTCCGCGCTTCTTTTCAGGGGTATTGAACGCGAGACGTGTTTTAAATTCTCGTTCATTTCCGGGATACCGGCCGTGGCCGGCGCAGCCCTGCTGGACGCCCGCGAGATTACCGCGGTCTGCGTGGAATCATGGAGGGAGCCCCTGGCCGGGTTCCTTGCCAGTTTTATTTTCGGCCTGGCCGCGCTTGCGCTGTTGAGACGTTTGATTTTAAGGTCCAAATTGCCGTATTTCGGGTATTATTGTCTGCTGGCGGCGGCGGTAATCCTTATTTTTCTGAGATGAGCATACTTGTTCTGGGAACAGTGGCTTTGGATACGGTCAAAACGCCGCACGGCCGGCGTCATTATATGCTGGGGGGTTCCGCCGTTCATTTTTCCATGTCCGCCAGGCTTTTCACGCACGTCAACCTGGTGGCTACCGTGGGCGAGGACTTCCCTTCCCAGCATCTGGATTTTCTCTCCGGTAAAGGCATAAATCTGGATTCCCTGATGAAGACGGCCGGCGTTACCTTCAAGTGGAGCGGGGAATACAAAGGCGATATGAACACGGCGCTTACCCTTAAAACCGAGCTGGGAGTGCTCTCCACCTTCAGCCCGAAGGTAAGAACCGGCCAGCGCGGCATCCGCAACATTTTTCTCGCCAATGTCGATCCGGATATCCAGAAACAGCTCCTTGGACGTATGCATTCGGCGCGGCTGGTCGGCCTTGACAGCATGAATTACTGGATACATAATAAACGGGCTTCGCTGTTAAGACTGCTTAAGAAAGTGGATATTTACGTGGCCAATGACCGCGAAGCGCGCGATCTTTCCGAAGAGGAGCACCTTGTGAGCGCGGCCAGGCGGCTGCAGCGCATGGGCCCGCGCATAGTGCTCATAAAGAAGGGAGAGCACGGAGTCTTGCTTTACGGCCCGGATCTTTTTTTCTCCCTGCCGGCTTATCCGGTGGATAAGGTCGTGGACCCCACCGGAGCGGGCGACACTTTCGCGGGAGGGTTCATGGGGTATCTCGCCGGCTGCGGGCGTACGGACAGGAAGGCGTTTAAAAGAGCGATTGTTTACGGCACGGTTTGTGCTTCTTTCAACGTGGAGGGGTTCGGACTGGAACGCAGCGGCAGGCTCACCCTGGCGGATATCCGCGGCAGGATGAAATGTTTCAAGGAAATAAGCGCTTTTTGAAAGGAGAGCGTCAATCATGCTTGAGGAAAAGATTTTCAGCGACTATAAAGAAGCCCTTAAAAGCAAGGACAGTCTTAGATCCTCGGTCTTGAGTTTCCTCAGGGCTGAACTTAAGAATGTGGCGATGAGCAAGAACAGGGATTTGCTGGACGATGCGGACTGCATAGCGGTGATAAAGAAACAGATAAAACGGCGGGAGGATTCCATACAGCAGTTCAGGCAGGGGAACCGCCCTGACCTCGCCGACAAGGAAGGGAAAGAAAGTTTAATATTGAAAGATTATCTGCCGCCGCAGTTGTCCGTTGCCGACCTTTCGCGCATAATAGAAGAGAGTATAACTTCTCTGGGCGCCTCCGGGCTTCAAGATATGGGCCGGGTAATGAAAGAAGTGACCTCCAGGACCGGCGTTTCGGCAGACGCCCGCCAGGTCAGCGAGATGGTCAGGATCCGGCTGGCGGCTTCGTAAATATGAGTGATAAGAGAGGAATGTTTATGTTTTTTCCCGCGTCCCCCGATTCACGATGTATCCCGCTGTTGACTATTCCGATAAAGCTGTTATAATCATACCGGTTTGCAGCTTGTCGCCCTTTAGGGGCATGGGTACTTGCCGTTTTACGCCGATGTAGCTCAGTTGGTAGAGCAGCGCTTTCGTAAAGCGCGGGCCGGTGGTTCAAATCCACTCATCGGCTCCATATTTAACCCTGAAAGCGGAAGTTAAAGCCAAAATAGAATTCCCGGCTTTACCCGAGGTGCCGCCGGGGATATATAGTATTATACAGCGGGATATGTCTGAATACGCCAAGGTGTTGAGAAACCGTAATTTCTTCCTGCTCTGGCTCGGCCAGATCGTTTCACAGCTGGGAGATAGGCTGGACCAGATGGCTTTGCTGGGGCTGATATATCTTAAGGCCCCCGGTTCCCCGATGCAGATCGCCAAGATAATGTCCTTTACGATCCTCCCGGTTTTTGTGGTCGGGCCGTTGGCAGGCGTCTACGTTGACCGCTGGGATAAACGCCGCACGATGTACGTATGCGATTTTCTGCGGGCGGCCATCGTATTAACAATCCCTCTTTTCTTCTTTCATAACAGCAACTTACTTCCCTTGTATGCGGTCATATTTGTTATTTTCGGCATCGGCAGGTTTTTTGTCCCGGCCAAGATGGCGATACTGCCTGAACTCGTGGAGAAAAAACAATTGTTGATGGCAAATACCCTCGCCAATATGACGGGAATGATCGCCGCGGTGGCCGGATTCGGCGTCAGCGGGCTTTTGGTGGAGTGGATCGGTCCCAAAAGCGGTTTTTTCCTGGATTCGCTTAGTTTTGCTTTTTCCGCCGGCCTGATTTTCTTTATTTACACCGGGGCCCGCGGCAGAATGCGTGAGCATGCGGTTTCCCATCCTGTCAGGGAAATGGAGGAGATTTTCAAAAAGACGGTGCTGCAGGAATTGAAAGAGAGCTGGCAATACGTCCTGAAGAACAAACACATACGTTTCACGCTGGGGCTTATCTTTTCGCTTTCCGCGGCCCTGGGCGCTCTGTACGTGGTGATGATAGTCTTTGTGCAGAAAACCCTGCATTCTGCGACCAAAGATCTCGGTTTACTAATAGTATTCCTGGGCGCGGGCCTCTTTCTCGGTTCGGTGGTCTATGGGCGTTTCGGGTCCAGAATATCGCATTACAGAATGATTTTTATTTCCCTTGTCTCGGCCGGGATCGTATTGATAATTTTCGCCTTCACGCTGCAAAGGTATCCTTTTTTCAACGTGGCGGCAAGTCTGGCGTTGCTTCTGGGTTTGAGTATCTCCCCCATTATGATCGCCTCCAACACCATAATACACAAAGTCAGCGATAGCCAGATGCGTGGTAAGGTATTCAGCGCTGTGGAAATCATCATGCACGCGGGTTTCCTTATATTCATGCTTTTAAGCAGTAAGATAGCCGAACGGCTTCCGGAGGTATTCATCATTTCCGTTATCGGCTGCGTCTTCGCGCTGACCGGGCTGGCGAATATTTTTTACAAAAGAATGGCCGCATGGTTAAATTAGAGCATCACAAAGAAGCCACCGAAAATAAGAAAATAACGGCTCTGCCCCCGCCGGAGAAAGTATTCATCCCGTTCTGCCAGCATTTAGGCAAGCTTTGTCTGCCGGAGGTGAAGCCGGGCGATAAAGTCCTTACCGGACAGCGGATAGCCTCTTCCGGGGCCATGCCGTCGGCGGCAGTTCATTCTTCCGTGACCGGCACGGTTTCTTCGATCGAAACCTGCGCGCACCCCGTGCTCGGCAGGTGCAGCGCGGCGGTAATAGAGACGCGGCTGCCGGATTCTTTCGCTTTCCGGGCGCGCGAAGCGCGTGACGTGGACTCTCTGCAGCCGGCGGAACTTCTCGATATAATACGCGACGCCGGACTGGTAGGAATGGGAGGAGCGGGCTTCCCTTCTTTCCTCAAGCTTAAACCTCCGGTCCGGGTGAGGACTCTGATCGTCAACGGCGCCGAGTGCGAACCGTATCTGACTTCCGATTACCGCCTGATGTTGGAAAAAAGCGACGAGATCATTAAAGGGGCGTTGCTGCTGGGCCGCATACTGGAAGTCGAAGACATATGCATAGCCGTTGAGGACAATAAGCCCGGGGCGGTAGAACTTTTACTGGCAAAAGTCTCCGGTCCGCTGAGGGTCAAGAAATTAAGGTCTTTTTATCCCCAGGGCGGGGAAAAACAGCTGATTAAAAGCGTGCTGGGCAGGGAGGTCCCGCGCGGCAAATTGCCGTTCGAGACAGGGGCTGTGGTGCAGAACGTGGCCACAGTGTTCGCCGCTTACGAAGCGGTTTTTCTCGGGAAGCCGCTTTATGAAAGAGTGGTTACCGTTACCGGGGATTGCCTGTCGAATCCGGCAAATTTGCTGGTGCGGACAGGCACGCCGATATCCGCGCTGATTTCCTTCTGCGGTCCGCTTAAAGAAGAACCGCACAGGATAATCATAGGCGGGCCCATGATGGGCATAACCCAGGCCGGGACCGATGTCCCGGTGACCAAAACTACCAGCGGGGTGCTGGTGCTGGGCAAGAAAAGCGGTCGTATCCTGGAAGAGAGCGCCTGTATACGCTGCGGCAGATGCGTGCGCGTGTGTTCCACCGGATTGCTTCCTTGTATGCTGGGGGCGGCGGCCGAAAGAGGGATGTTGGAAGAAGCTAAACGGCACGGGTTGACCGATTGTTTGGAATGCGGGGCGTGCACATATGTATGTCCGGCGAACCGCAGGTTGGTACAGTATATAAAGAGAGCCAAAGCGGAGGCCGCCAGATGAAAGATATCTTCAGGTTCGCGTTCATTTTGGGCCTTATAGCATTATCGGCCGGAGGTCTGCTTGCGGCGGTCAACGCCGTCACCGCCCCGCGTATCGCGGCGCAGGCCGGTCTGGAGGAGGAAGCGGCTTTGAAGGGGCTGCAACCTGAGGCCGCGGTTTTCACACCGGTGCTTAAAGGGGATACGGTTTTCTTCTACAAGGCTTATGATAAAAACGGCAAGTTACTTAGCGTGTTGTTCAAGGCTGCGGGTAAGGGGTATTCCGGCATGATAGAGACTATGGTCTGCATGGACGTCCAGGCGAAGATAAAAGCGATAAAAATCCTCAGCCAGAACGAGACCCCCGGATTGGGAAGCAAGGTCGCGGAAGGATCTTTCACAGGCAGGTTCAGCGGCGTGGATGCGGCCTGTGTTTCCAGGGTGCAGGCGATAACCGGGGCCACTATTTCTTCGCGGGCGGTCAGCTCTTCCATAGACCTGAAAGCGGCCGAAGTCAGGGAGGCTTTACGGAATGGAAAATAAGCTTATAGTAACCGCGGCGCCGCATCTGCACGCGCATCAATCCACGGCGCGCATAATGTGGAGCGTCAGCCTGGCTCTTCTTCCGGCAGGAGCGGCCGGGGTCTATCTTTTCGGATATGCGGCTCTGGCAGTAATAGTGACGGCGGTCGCGGCCGCGCTGGCCACGGAATGGTTGTTGCAGAAAATGACGCGCAGACAGGTCACCTTATTAGACGGCAGCGCTTTTCTTACCGGACTGCTTCTGGCGTACAACCTGCCGTCCGGCGTGCCGCTTTGGATGCCGGCAGTAGGTTCCTTTTTCGCGATCGCCGTAGGGAAACAGATTTTCGGAGGGTTGGGGCAGAACATATTCAATCCGGCCCTCGCGGCAAGGGCCTTCCTTATGGCGTCCTGGCCGGCTTACATGACCTCTTTCCGGGCTCCGGGTTTCGACGCCGTTGCTTCCGCCACCCCGTTGTCGGCGCTGAAGGAGGGGCATCTCCGGCAGGTATATTCTTATCTGGATCTTTTCCTGGGGAATAAGGGGGGGTGTATAGGTGAGGTGTGCGTGGCGGGGCTGCTCGCCGGCGCGGTCTTTCTTTTTCTGAAAGGATATATAACCTGGCATATCCCGGTTTCCTATCTTCTGACCGCAGGTATATTTCATTATGTTTTCGGACCTTCCGGGCTGTTCAGCGGGGATTGGCTGTTTTACCTGTTTTCCGGCGGGCTGGTGCTGGGCGCCTTTTACATGGCGACTGATTACGTGACGTCGCCTTTGACCGCCAAAGGACAGTTGATCTATGGAACGGGATGCGGTCTGTTAACGGTGGTTATCCGGCTGTGGGGAGGATATCCGGAAGGGACATGTTACGCCATCCTGATGATGAACGCGGTTTCTCCATTCATCGACAGGTACACCCGCGGGCGTATTTACGGCACGGGGAAGATGAGATGAAGCTGTTACCGGAGTTCCTGAAAGGGATAATAAAACAGAACCCTATTTTTGTCCTCGCACTCGGTCTCTGTCCGGTGCTGGCCGTATCCACCTCGGTAAAGAACGCGCTGGGTATGGGCGCGGCAGCCACCTTCGTGCTGGTCGGCTCCAATTGCATCGTATCTTTAATAAAGAAGGGCGTGCCGGATACGATACGCATACCCTGTTTTATCATCGTCATCGCCACTTTCGTGACCATCGCCGAACTGGTGATGAAGGCCTACAGCCCCGCGTTGAACAGGGCCCTGGGTATATATGTCCCGTTGATAGTGGTAAACTGCGTGGTGCTCGGCAGAGCCGAGGCCTTCGCTTCCCGCCGGACGCTGCCCGCTTCGTTAGCAGACGCTCTCGGGATGGGCATAGGGTTTACTCTGGGGTTGGCGCTTATATCCGCGGTCAGGGAACTGCTCGGTTCGGGACAGCTGCTCGGGTATACACTGTTGCCCGGTTTTCAACCGGCGCTGATGATGGCGCTGCCTCCGGGGGCGCTTCTGGTCATAGGCGGGATGCTGGGGTTTTTTAATCTGTTGAAGGGGAGAAAGGAATGAACGCGGGACATTTTCTGGCGATATTTATTTCCAGCATTTTCGTTTCTAACGTCATCCTCTCGCGTTTCCTGGGATTGTGCTCGTTCATCGCCATTTCCAAGGAGACCCGTCCGGCTCTGGCAATGAGTTCAGCGGTGCTCTTCGTCATCGTCATGTCTTCGGCGATCACCTGGGTGGTTTATAATTACCTCCTGATACCCTTCGATCTTGCTTATCTGCGCACAATTTCTTTCATACTGGTCATAGCCTCCTGCGTTCAGCTGGTGGAGATGGTAATCCGTAAATTCATGCCCGCGCTTTACCGCGTGTTCGGCATTTACCTCCCGCTGATCACCGTAAATTGCGCCGTTCTGGGCGTAGCCGTACTTAACACCGACATGTTCTTCAGCAGGGGGAAACCCCTGCCGGGGAGTTTCATTTTTTCCGTCTTTCAGGGCGTATGCGTCGGCATCGGCTATACGCTGGCGATGCTCTTGATGTCCGCCATAAGGGAAAGATTGGAATATTCACGCGTGCCGGAGGCGGTCCGGGAATTTCCCATTGCTTTCGTCACCGCTTCCTTAATGAGTCTTTCATTCATGGGTTTTAACGGGTTCAGATTTTGACCCGGAGGGAATTGTTATGGTTATACTGGCGGCGGTTTTAACACTGGGGACGCTCGGGGCGTTGTTCGGGGCAGGTTTGGCTTTCGCCTCGCGCAAGTTGGCCGTGCATACCGACCTGCGCCTGGAAAAAATAATGGGGCTGCTGCCGGGGGCTAATTGCGGAGCCTGCGGCGCCGCCGGCTGCTTCGGTTTCGCCGAGGCCGTTCTTAAAGGCGAGCTTTCCCCGGATGCCTGCCGGGCCGGCGACGAAAGCGCTAAGCGGGAGATAGCGGCCATCCTCGGAAAAAAGCTGGATAAATCCTCCAAGAGGACTGCGGTGCTGCATTGCCGCGGCGGAGCGAACGCGGCGGAAAGATACATTTACTCCGGTTTTAAGGATTGTCGGGCCGCGGCCGCCCTTCTTGGCGGACCCAAAAAATGCCCCTTTGGCTGTATAGGACTGGGGACCTGCGTGACGGTCTGCCCCTTCAACGCGATCAGCATGGGAAAAGACGGCCTGCCGCGCGTGGATAAGGATAAATGCCGCGCCTGCGGTAAATGCGTCAGCGCTTGTCCCAAGCGCCTGTTTTCGCTCCGGCCGCAAGAGCAAAAGGTCTTTGTGGCGTGCCGTTCTCTCGATACCGCCGCGGTCAAGCGCGGATACTGCAAGTCTGCCTGCATTGCCTGCCGGCGCTGCGAGAAAACCTGCAGATACGGGGCGGTAAAAGTGGAAAATAATCTGGCGGTCATAGATTACGCCAAATGCACTTCCTGCATGGAGTGCGTTGAGGTCTGTCCGGTCAAAGCGATAGCCGTTTTGTAAGCGGTTCTGAGGAGCGGTTTATGAAAAGAAGAGCCAGGATTGCCGTGTTCGCTTCCGGTACGGGGAGCAATTTTCTCGCCATAGTGAAAGCGGTAAAGAGCGGGTTGATCAAAGCGGAGATCGCGTTTTTGCTTTGCGATAATCCGGGGGCGCCGGTCATCGAAAAGGCGGCCCGGGCCGGGATAAGGAGTTTGATCGTCTCCTGCGGGGATTTCCCTTCCCGCGAGTCGTTCGAGGCAGAGGTGCTTTACGCTCTGCGCCGCGGCCGCGTAGACCTGGTGGTCCTGGCCGGGTTCATGCGCATACTCAGCCCCTCGTTCGTCAGACGTTATCGTAATCGGATAATCAATATCCATCCTTCTCTGCTTCCTTCTTTTAAAGGGGCTCGCGCGATACACGACGCTTTCGAATACGGGGCCAAGGTCACCGGAGTAACCGTGCATTTCGTGGATGAGAAGACCGACCACGGCCCGATAATAATGCAGGAAGAAGTTAAGGTCGGCAGGAATGATACCCTGGCCGGGCTTGAGAAAAAAATACATGAGACCGAACACCGCATTTACCCGCTGGCGATAGGTCTTTTTCTGCGCGGACGTCTGCGCGTAAAAGGCAGAAAGATATTTTATTGATCCGCGGATTTTATTTGCGGTTTGCTTCTTGCGGAGGCGGGAGCAGGGCTTTGCGGCTGAATTCCGATCCGGCGTTATCCGGGGGAGGGCCGTATAGTTTCAGCGTGTCGAAACCGTGAAAAGCGTATTCATTGACCACCCAGGCCGCGGCGGCCAATGCCGTTTCCTTGAGCCCGGCCACCGTTCCCGAGGCAGGTTGCAGCAAATAGATCTCCAGACAGCGGTCCTTTAGACTTACTTCCGCCGCTTTAGGCGGTATGCCCGCCGCGTTCGGCTGCTGTTGTGCCGCGGAATAGCTTATCTTTTGCGTTATGAGGGAGCAGACAAAGTCCTCTTTCCTGACAGGCTCCTTCAGGATGTATTTCCCTTCCTCGTCTCCCACGCCCAGCGGGTTTTGGGTTATCGAACTTATACTGCGCGCGGCGAAATCGTTCCTGGAAATCGCGTTGCATTGCAGTTTGACCAGGTCCGTGACGTAATTGACGATTCTGTATTCTATCCCGTGCTGCCCGGTGTCGGTAACGACGATTACCAGGAATTCCATCCGCGGGTTCATGCTCAGGCAGACCCTGGTGGCGGAGACCACGAGGCGGTTGATATTCTTTTGTATTGCGCCGGCCAGTTCCTTATCCGTGGTCGTCAGCGATGCCACCGGCAGGTAAACGTAGAGGGTGTCTCCGGAAAGCCAGGCGTTTATTTTCAGGCCGTATTCGTCACGGCAGAGGGCGATCACCGCTTCGGCGGCTTTTTCTTTCGTATAAGTAGGCTGCAGAGAGAAACATCCGCATAGAACAGAGGCACACCAGAGGGACAGGAGCGCCGCGGAAAGGCGTTTCATTTCCTTGTCCGTTCTTTTCCGCATTCTTTGAATATCGTTTCTATCTGGTCGTAATCCAGCTCTTCTTTGGCGATCAGCTCCCCGGCGAAGCGGTCAAGCAGGGCGGACTCTTTCTTTAACAGATCCTCAACTTCCTGCAGGCACTGGGAAAGTATGCTTTGCACGTCGTCGTCCAGCCTTTCCTTGGTCTTTTCCGAAATAAAACTCATCTGCGGCCACGCGGAAGAAGAGGAAAAGTTTTTGCTCAATTCCTTGAAATTGCCCTTCATTCCGGAAGAACCCATGCCCCAGCACCAGACCATATTATAGGCCCAGAAAGCCGCCTGAAGCATATCTTCTCCCACCCCCGAAGTGGTCGTGCGGAATTTCAGCATCTCCGCGGCGTAAGAACCCAGCGCCACTTTTATATTGGCCAGGTAATATTCTTTGTTATGTATGTGCATTTCCTCCTTCGAACGGTGATAGACGTAGCCGAGGAAGCCGACGGTGCGCGGTATGATGGTGGCCTTGAATACGTCGTCGGTGGGGTGGAGCAGGTATGCGGTAATGGCATGCCCGGCTTCATGATAGGCGACTTGTTCTTTCTCCGCCGGGCTGAGCTCCAGGGATTTTCTCAGGCCCATGTCTATTCTTTCCATGGCTTCGTTTATCTCAGCCATGCCTATGCTGTCCTTTTGTTTGCGGATGGCGATTATCCCGGCCTCCCGCACGATGTTGTTTATGTCGGCGGGGCTTTTGTAAACCGCCTTGCGCGCCAGCTGTCCTATGCTTATGTCGCTTCCGCAGCGCACCTTTTTAAGATAGAATTCGAAAAGCTGTTCTCTGTCTTTGAGCCCGGGCAATCCTATGTATATCTTTCTGTCGAAACGTCCGGCGCGCATCAGCGCCTGGTCGAGGTCTTTTTCATCCACATTGGTGGCCCCGATCACTACAAGGTTGTTTTCTTTCTTGCGCAGTCCGTCCAGTTCCGTGAGCAGTTGGTTGACCGCGGCGTTCGCGCTCATCTGTCCGCCGAAGCCGGCATCGTCTCTCCTGGGCCTGGCTACCGAATCTATTTCGTCGATAAATATTATGCATCCGCCGTGCAATTCTGCCAGGGCGCGGGCCTCTTTGAACAGCGAACGGATTTTTGCCGCCCCCAGGCCGACGATGATGCCTTCCAGCTCGCTGCCTACCACGGAAAGGAACGGCATCTGCACTTCCGTGGCTATTGCCTTGGCCAGATAGGTTTTTCCGCATCCCGGCGCCCCGGAAAGCAGTATCCCCTTCACGATCTGTCCTCCCACGCGCTGCAGTTTAGTGCGGTCTTTCAATAACTGCACCACTTCCCAGGCTTCCCGTTTTACTTCGTCCATGCCGATGACTTCGTCCCATTTCACGTTCACTTCCACGCTTTTTATCTTTTTCTGCCCGAGTTTCGTCATCCCTCCGGCAAAAAAGAACCAGTAGTGAAATACCGTATAGATCGAGGCGAAGACGAAAGCGGTGACGACGGCTATGAATATCTGCAGCGGGATCATGGAAAGCTGCATTTGTTTATAGAACGATTCCAGCCCTGCCATCGCTTTCATTCCGACTATCAAGGCGAACACGGTCAGGGTGAGCACAGTTACTGCCAGCAGGACCAGCAGCAGCTTTATCCAGTTTAGCTTCACATAAACGGAGACTTTTTTCAGGTTCATGGTTATCCTCCAGGATTATTTTATGGACAAATACCTCTTACAAATAACATATTTAGATACTAAAGTCAAACTATTTCAGTAAGATTTGTGCTTGACAAAAAAATCCTCACGAGTTACACTATGTTTACAAAGAGATAATAAAACTCTTTTCTAAGCCGGCTAATCTCGCCTTTTTAAAAGCGGGGATAGCCACGGACTCAAGCCGGAAGGAAAGTGATTCTTCCGGTTTTTATTTTGGGAAAGAGGCCTTCTCCAGGGGGACGGAAACGTGTTGTATCTCTCCACGCAGGATATATGGTAAACCAGGACGAAAGAAGATTTTTTGTCAGGATTCCGGTCAGTTTTCCATTGAAATTCTCTTTGACCGGTTCCTCCTTGCAGTGTATAGGGACCGTCAGCGACGTGAGCATCCGCGGGCTGGGGATATTTACAGAGGCTTCGTTGTCGCGGGGCGCTTCTCTGGATTGCTGGCTTCTTCTTTCCGACAAAAACCGGCCTTTCTACACGAAAGGCGAAGTGATTTGGACTATACAGGAAGGGGAGAAAACCCTTCGCGCCGGTATCAGCCTTTCCAATCCGGTCACAACAGGCGTGGCGCACGTTCTTAGACAAAACAGTTAATCCAGCCGCAGAAACCCCCGGGCTTGAAAGCCGGGGATGGGTGCGGTTTGAGTAAATTCGTTTTACGTTGACAGTTCCAGTCCCGGTAAGCTATAATCTATCGGGCCGGAATAAAACCCCGGTATAATAGTTTAGATTTCAGGCCGCGCTTCCATGGGGGAGTCCGGGCCTTACCGGCCTTTATTTAGGGGATTAAAGGCGGATCTGTGACGGGGAGATCCGGGATAAATGGAATATATAGAACAGCCAGACGGGAGCCCGGAAGACCAGAGATTGTTCGAGCGTATTCAGGGTCAATTCCCCGTAAAGTACACCGACCTGTATTCGCATATCTCTGGAGAAGCGGTTTCAAGCGACATCAGCGCTTACGGCCTCGGCATGATCTCCGGAACTGAACTGCAGTCTTCGGCGGATCTCGAGATATGGGTGAACGTTCCCGACCAGGGCCAGCCGCTTTACGCCAGGGGCAGGGTAGTTTGGTGCAGGCCGGAAGGCGTGAAGAGCTATCGCATGGGTATCCGTCTGGAGAATGCCGAACTAATGAGGTTTTCCAGGGTTATGCGGCTGCATTGATATACCCGGCGGCGTACGCGGTCCCGTCCCGATATAAAAATCTTGACCATATAATAAACATGTGTTAGAGTTAAACACATCTTATTTTATCCGCACTACAACCAACTGTCGGTAAATCCAGTTACAGCACAAGATTTCCGGCTCGAGAGGAGGCTCAATGGCGGTAAAATTCTCCGGCTGTCTGAGAGGGGTATCGGCCTTTTCAATTCTAAGTCTGCTTTGCCTGTGCGGGTGCTCGCCTACGCCTGCGGAGAATAAGAATTCCGTGGTCATCTGGCACTGGATGACCGACCGTCAGCCCGCGTTCGAGGAATTGAGCCGCCGGTATGAAGAATTGACCGGCGTGAAAGTTACCTTCGAACTCTACGCTCCTTCCGACGCCTATTCCCAGAAGATCAGGGCCGCCGCGCAGAGCGTGAGTCTGCCCGATATATTCGGCATACTGGGAGAAAAACGCGATTTCTCCTCTTTCGTCAAGGCGGGCCATATACTTGATATAACTCCTTATATGTCGTCGGACAACGGTAAATGGAAGAACGTGTTCTTTTCCAAAGCCCTGGCCGTCAACGAGTTTTCTTCCGATAATACCTATGGGGTCACCCCGGGCATATACGGGGTCCCTATCGACATAACAACCATCCAGATGGTCTATAATAAGAAGCTGCTGAAACAGATAGGCGGAAATCCTAATAGGCCTCCGGCCACTCTGGAGGAATTCCTCGCTTTAGGACCGAAGATCAAGGCTTCCGGTATCCAGGGTCTTGTTTCCGGGTGGGGAGAAGTGTGGATGGTCGATTGTATGGCAAATAATTACGCCTTCAACGTGATGGGGAAAGACAAGGTATTGGCTACAATAAGAGGCGACGTCCCTTATACAGATCCGGACTGGATCAAGGTTTTCGAGATATTCAATCAAATGCAGAACTCCGGGGTGCTGGCGAACGGACTTGTAACCATGGTCAACAAGAACGCCGAGCAGCTTTTTGCCAACGAAAAGGCCGTGTTCGCGTTCAACGGCTCCTGGTGCGTGAATGTTTACAAGGGTATGACTCCCGGCTTGGAGTTCGGCGCCATGCTGCCGCCGGCGGTGAGTTCCAGGTATCCTATGGTAATCTGGGGCGGGGCGGGATCTTCTTTTATGGTTAACGCCAGATCACCGAGGAAGGAAGAGGCGGTCAAGTTCTTGCGTTGGCTTACCGACCGTGAACAGCAGGTCTTTTTGGCGGAGATAACGCTTAACCTGCCGGCGAACAAAGACAGCCTGAAGAAAATATCCGACGTGCTGGCGCAATTCGCGGACGATATAGAGACTTCCACGCATCCCAACGTGTGGGGAGTTTCCGAATTCCCCACCGTGGTCGAAGCCCTTGACAAGGGGATTCAGTCCATAGTTATCGGGGAGAAAACCTCCGTGCAGGTGGCGGAAGAGGTGCAGAAGATAAAACAAAGGGAATTGTCGAAGAAAAACAACAAGTAACATCCGCCGCGCGGCCGGCGCCCGGGCGGTCAAACGTCTCATATGCGTATTAAATCGACACTGGAAAATTATCTTTTTGTTCTGCCCGCGGTCGCGATTTTCCTTATTTTCTATCTTATCCCGTTCATTTGGGTCTTCCAGCTCGGTATGTATGAATGGGACGGTATCCTTCCTACCAAGACTTTTGTCGGCCTGTCTAATTTCAAAGAAGTCCTTACTCAGGACAACATCTGGTGGCTTTCCATGCGGCAAGCCGGGTATATTACCCTGATCGCTATTATCTTTCAGAACGCGATGGCTTTTATGCTGGCCATGGCCTGCGACAGGGAAATAAAGATGAAGAATTTCTTCCGGCTCGTCTTTTTTATCCCGCCGGTGCTTTCCGAGGTGGTAGTCGGCCTTGTATGGCAGTGGATACTCGACGGCAATTACGGTCTTCTTAATGCCTGGCTGCTCAAAATGGGGCTGCCTCATCTGGCCAAGAACTGGCTTTCGGATCCGCAGACCGCGCTTACTACCGTGGCCGTGGTGCACTGCTGGAAAGGCTTCGGCTGGGGCTTTCTGATTTTCCTGGCCGGACTACAGACGATCCCGCGGGAGTTGTATGAAGCCGCGCGCGTGGACGGGGCCAACGCCTGGGCGAGTTTCAAGAACATAACCCTGCCGTTGATGATCCCGGTAGCCATACTGGTTGCTATCCTTACCGTCCTGGGCACCATGCAGGCGTTCGTTTTGATTATAGCCATGACCGGCGGCGGCCCGGCTTACCACACGCAGGTGCCGGTGCTGCGCATATTGGCTTCCATGCGCGGATCGTCGCGTTTCGGCTACGCCTGCGCACAGGGCATTGTTTTCGGGGTGGTGTTGATAATAATTTCGTTCGTGCAATACCGTTTTTCCAAGAGATCAAGGCAATATTAACGCGCCGAAGGAGCGTCGTCGTATATGAAAAGCGATAAATATTACCGCGGTAAGAAAGCAGCAGTGAATGTGATAATCTACGCTTTTCTTATAGCGGTGGCGTTGACCTGTATTTTCCCGCTGCTCTGGATGTTCTCTTCCAGCCTGAAGACGCAGGAAACCATTTTCCGGGACATGTCGCTTATTCCCAGGGAGTTTCATTTTGAGAATTACGTCCTGGCCTGGAAGCAGGGCGGGTTCGGGCGGAACTTTTTCAACAGCATCGTTTATACCTCGATCGTCGTGCTCGGCATAGTGGTGGTTTCCTCCCTGGCCGCTTACGCCTTTTCCAGGTTCACCTTCCCGGGCAGGAACCTTATTTTCTATATGTTCATGGCGGCGATGATGATCCCTATCCCCGGCAGCTTCGTCCCGCTTTATGTTCTGTTGAACAAGTTGCACCTGCGCAACACCGCCATAGGCTATATACTTTGCATGATCAACGTTGGATTGTCGACCAGCATCTTTCTTCTGAAGACTTTTTTCGACAAGATGCCTAAGGAACTCGAAGACGCGGCGAGGATAGACGGCTGCTCTAAACTCGGCATCTGGCGTCACGTCGCCCTGCCATTGGCGAAGCCCGTTCTGGCTGTCGTGGTAGTTTTGAACGCGCTTAATGTCTGGAACGAGTATGTGCTGGCGCTGATCATATTCGATTCCAAACCTTTGATGCCGCTGCAGGTGGCGTTGATGACGTTCCAGGGGGAATTCATTACGCGTTATCCGCTGCTCATGGCCGGGTTGACCATCACCGCCCTGCCTATAATACTAGTTTATATTCTTATGCAAAAATACATAGTCAAAGGCGTAACTCAAGGAGCATTAGTGGGGTAAATATGAAGATACCTGTTATTTCCTTATGTTTGGCGTTTTTGTTGCTTTCCGGCGGCTCTGCCCGGGCCGGGGACGGCACTCCGGCCGCGAAGGATCCGGCCGAATCCTCCTCGACGTTAATCACCAAGTCCTGGCAGGCGCACGGCAGCGGAGACGTGGAAGCCACGTTTAAATACACCGGCAGGTGCATCGAATTGTATTCTGCCGAGGCGTTGAAGCAGCAGGGATCGCTGAAGGGGATGCCCTCCAATAAGGACGAAATACAAGCGGTCGCCGTCTTGAACGACGTCGCCACCGCTTATTTCATCCAGGCCGAGAGTTATATGAGGCAGGGCAAGAACGACGAGGCTAAAAAGCTGTTCAAGACCATCATAGAGAAATATCCTTTTGCCCAGGCCTGGGACCAGCGCGGGTGGTATTGGAAGATAGCTCAGGCCTCCGAGCAGAGCGTCAAAAAGATAGAGACCGGTTCTATAGAGATAGAAGAAAAAAAGAAGGTCAGCCAGCTGCCGACGGTAATAGAACTGTATGATCCGGGGAAAGAGGATGTGGTTGATTATGAAAAATACGGCGAATTCACCAAGACCGGCACCGCCGAGTATAAATACATCGTCAAGGACCAGGAAGGCTTGAGCGCGGCGGTGGGCGAGGGAATCTACCCCAATACCACTTCCATCCGCTGGGACCCTGCCTACAAAAAAGCGCAGAAGGAAAAAAGGCTGGAGGGATCGCATTGGGATTACGTGCATTCCCCGGATCTGGAAGCGGCTTTTCTAAAATGGGCCACGGCTCCGGAACCGCAGGGCGTCAAACTTTTCTATCTCGGATTGATACTGGAAAAATCCGGACTTTATAAGCACGCGCTGAAGTGTTATTACGCGATAGTCGTGCATTTCCCGGGGACTTACGGCTGGACTTATTGGCACACACCCTGGTATGTGGGGCAGGCCGCCATCGCCAAGATAAAACACATATTGCGCAACAACCCCTCGCTCGGATATAAACTGGCCGGGGCGGACATAAAGATATTGAACGGTTTCGACAACGACGTATCCAACGATATGGCGGTGACGACACCGGGAAAATTCGTGAAAACATCTTCTCTGGACAAGATGAAGGGACGTCTGTCCGACGGACGGGTTCCTGCGGTGAAAAAGCGGCTGGGATGCGGGAAGGTGCATCTTGTCCAATACGAAGACGACGGCTGGCAGTTGATCGTCGAAGGCAAACCGTACGTGATCAGGGCCGTTACTTACGCCCCCACCAAGATCGGACAGTCCCCCGATGAGGGGACTCTCGGGAACTGGATGGAGGAAGATTTCAATGCCAACGGCAAGATAGACGGCCCTTACGATGCTTTCGTGGACAAGAACAGGAACAACATCCGGGACGCCAATGAGCCGGCGGTAGGTGATTTCAAGCTGATGAAGGATATGGGCATAAACACGATCAGACTTTATCATCATCCCAAGACAATCAACAAGGAACTGATGCGCGCGATGTACAAGGATTACGGCATCAGGGTGATAGTGGGGGATTTCCTCGGCAAATACGCCATAGGTTCCGGCGCGTCTTGGTATCCGGGAACGGATTATAACGACGAAGATCACAAGAAGAAAATGATGGAAACCGTGCTCGGCATGGTTAAGGAATTCAAGGACGAGCCTTATGTCCTGTTCTGGCTGCTGGGCAACGAGAATGTTTACGGATTCGCCTGCAATGCCGACAAGGAGCCGGAGGCTTTCTTTAAGTTCGCCAACGAAGTGGCCGGAAGGATCAAAGAGATCGATCCGGAACATCCGGTGGCGATATGCAGCGGAGACGTTCTCTTCCTGGATAAGTACGGTAAGAACGCTCCCGACGTGGATATTTTCGGCACCAACGCCTACCGCGGAGACTATGGTTTCGGGTTCCTCTGGCGCCAGGTCAAGGAAGAAACGGGCAAACCGGCGTTCATCACGGAATACGGATGTCCGGCTTTTTCCCTGGGCTTTAGCGTGGAGGAAGCGGAAAAGGCGCAGGCCGAATACCATCGCGGGACCTGGGAGGACATAGAGGAGAATATGGCTTTTCATGAGGGAGAGGGCAACGCAATCGGAGGGGTGATCTTCGAATGGCTGGACGAATGGTGGAAGGCCTATGAACCTTCCATGCACGATACCAAAGGTTTGTTTACGGGGCCTTTCCCGGACGGATTCATGCACGAAGAGTGGCTGGGTATCTGCGGGCAGGGCGACGGCAAGAACAGCCCGTTCCTGCGGGAATTAAGGCCGGCGTATTTCATGTATAAAAAGAAATGGAACAGGTGAACGGTTCGCACGTTCGCTATTTCATATTACTGGGAGGTAGAAAGGAGGAGCACAGGCAACAAGCGCAGTTGAATCGAATCAGGTAAAGATATGTTTTTAAGGAAACGTTCACTTTCACGCTGGCGTCCGGTCTTGATGTGTGCGGCAGCGGAAAGGGAAGGAACGCGGCACAATAACCGGCCGCGCTCCATCATGGAGGGGTTTTCAGATGAGAAAATTATTAATGGTTACTTTAATTGCCGTATTCGCTTCGGCATTCACGACTACTCTTGAACGCGCGCAGGCGGATAACCTGAAGTCGTTCAGCGTTTACACCGACAGTAAATCTCCCGACAACCATTACGCGGCTTCCGGCTGGATGGGGGATTTCGGCGATATCAAGATGAACGATCAGGCTTTGGAGAATCCTCATTCAGGGTCCACCAGCATAGAGTTCTCTTATTCCGCCAAGAAATCGCAGGGCCAGGGATGGGCCGGCGTTTATTGGCAGAATCCCGCCAATAACTGGGGAAGCAAAAAGGGAGGATTCGATCTTACCGGCATGACCAAGCTGACTTTTTGGGCGCGCGGCGCCAAAGGCGGCGAGATCATCCAGAAGTTCGTAGTGGGAGGGATAAAAGGCGATTATTCCGATTCCGCGGCGGCCGAGTTCGGGCCTGTGGAATTGACCGATACCTGGAAGGAATACACGATCAATCTCGCCGGCCGCGATCTGTCCTATATAAGCGGCGGATTCGGCTGGGTGGCGACAGCCGACCTGAATCCCGACGGATGCGTTTTCTATATCGACGATATAAAGTTCTCCGTCGATCAGGAGATGAAACCGGAGGGAAAGAAGCAGCAGGATATGCCTTTTTATGTCTACTCCGACAAAAGCTCGGTAAGCAACCATTTCGTGGCTTCCGGCTGGATGGGGGACTACGGCGACATAAAATATGAGGGTTCTTCCACCGAGGATCCCTATCTCGGCGATACCTGTATCAAGGTGGTCTATACCGCCAAAGGCGCGCAGGGCGCGCGCTGGGGAGGCATATACTGGCAGAATCCGGCCAACAACTGGGGCAGCATAGACGCCGGGTTTGACCTTTCCAAGGCGACCAAGGTTACCTTCTGGGCGCGCGGCGCAAAAGGCGGCGAGCGCATAGAGGAGTTCAAGATCGGCGGTATAATGGGAGAGTTTTCCGACTCGGACACCGCAGGTATAGGCCCTGTCGTTCTTACCAAGGACTGGCAGCAGTATTCGATCGACCTGAAAGGCAAAGACCTTTCTTTCATCATAGGAGGTTTTTGCTGGGCGACCAACGCCGACGTTAATCCGGACGGCGTAATCTTCTACCTGGATGAAATCAAATACGAATAACACCGCCGCCGGCAGCGCCGACGGCAACAAAACCGGTATCGCGGGCCGCGGGGCGTCGTTCCCCGCGGCTTGCGGTATTCTTCTGGCATGTCTTTTTCTGCTTTGCGGTATGTCCGCCAAGCCGCCCGCCAAAGTAGCCATACGCACTCTCAAGAACGGCGATTACCAGCTATTGGTCTGCGGAAGGCCTTACGTGGTGAAAGGAGTCTGTTACAACCCGGTTCCCATCGGGCAGGGATCGGATTACGCATGGTGGCAGGATACACATAAACCCTGGCTTACAGACGGCAGGATGATGAAAGCGATGGGAGTGAATACCATCCGTTTATACGAGCCGGCAGACGACGCCGCCGAGGTGAAGGCGGTCTTGAACGATCTTTACAAGTTTTACAATATACGGGTGATCATGGGCAACTGGCTCGGGTTCTGGGAGTACCCGGGTCCTTTCTACGGAGACCGGGATTTTCGCGACAAGGTCAAAGAGAAAGTGCTCGAGATGGTGCGCACGTATAAAGACGAACCGGGCATACTTTTCTGGCTGCTGGGCAACGAGAATAATTATTCTTTCTCCGGGCAGATAAATCCCTGGAGCACCGACGAGATAGATAAAGAGCCGGACCCGATAAAACAAAGGGCCATGCGCGCCAGGATATATTACACATTCGTTAACGAACTGGCGCAGGAGATACACAAGATAGATCCGTACCACCCGGTGGCGCTCGGCAACGGCGAACTTGTCGGGCTGGAGTGCGCGGCTAATTATTGTCCCGACGTCGATCTGCTGGGGTGCATAATCTACAGAGGAAAGACTTTCGGGAACCTGTTTAATTCTCTTAAGGCGACTTTCGATAAACCGGTGGTGTTGACCGAATTCGGCGCCGATAGCTACGATTCCTACCGCAACAGGGAAGATCAGGATATGCAGGCGTTTTTCCTTGAATCACAGTGGAGACAGATATACCAGAATCTTGCCGGCAGCCGCGAGGGCACGGGCAACTGCCTCGGCGGGGTAATGTTCGAGTGGACAGACGAGTGGTGGAAGAATAACCCGAATTCCCCGGCCACCTGGACGGTGCAAGACACTCAGCCGCGCTGGTCGAATGGGAGTTATTATTTCGACATAAAGGCCAAAGACAGCCTGAACATGAACGAGGAATGGTTCGGGATCGTGGCGCTTTCTCCGAACGATAAAGGATCGGGATTGGACTTGCGCATCCCGCGTAAGGCTTATTATGTGGTGAGGGAATTCTGGAAAAGGCCGCGGAACAACAGGGAGATACAAAAAGAACCGTTGGAAAAGAATACCGCGGGAAGCGGCCTCAAAGGACTGCCGATCAAGGATCTGATCAAACAATGTCCGTTGGAGGACGGGAAGAAATAATGGGGAAAACACTAATATATAATACGATTTTTCCGGTAATACTCCTGCTCGCCGCGTTTGTTCCTTTCAGGCAGGCTTGCCCGGCGGAGCCGGATATCTGCGCAGCGTGCCTTAGGGACGCCCTTTCCTCCGGCAAGAACGATGACACATCCTCCTCGGACGCTTTACCGGCAACTCTGCAGAAATTGCGGGAATGTTATTATTCCTCCGGCAGATACGGCGAGTTCGTTTCCGCCCTTAAGACAATCGCGGCGAAGAAAAAAGAGCTGGCCGGATGGGCTTATTATTATGCCGGAGCTGCCAGATACGACCAGCTGGCAGCTCTCCAGGCGGATAAGAAATGGGATGAATATTTCTCCAGCGGAGATACTTACCGGCGTGAGGCCGTGGAATACGCACAAAAGGCGGTGAAATCGGCTGTCGGGAGAGGGGCCCTGCCGGTATATTCGAGACTTTTATTATGGCAGACCCTGCGCGAGAACCAGGATGAGGCGGCCGCAGCGGCGCTTCAGGAACTATTGTCTGCCGTACGTGAATACGCTTCGTCGGAAGGCGCCGACCCCGGGGCGGTGAAGGACGCGGCGGACGGGTTGGCAGCCGCCGGAGAAAAGATGAAGGCCGGGGGGCTCTACAAGCTTTACATCGAAAGAAAGGCTTCCGATGGGGCCGGGCTGGAAGAGATCCGCGCTCTCGCCGAGCAATTCATGGAAGAGGGGAATTCACTGTCTTCGGAACCGGCTTATGACGCTTACTTGGAAGGACTACTGCGAAGCCCCGCGTATTCCAAAGAAGAGAAGATAGCCGCGCTCCTCGACATCGCCGGAAAGTTCGTCTACAAAGACAGCGGCTTCTGCGACCCGGAATATGCCGAGAAGCTCTTTGCCATGGCCGAATCACTTGCCGGCAAGGACGGCTTCGCGGAAGACCAACTTTATACCAGGGCGTGGAATCTTGAGAAGAGCCGTTCGTTCGAAGCGGCCGCGGAACGTTACGCCGGGCTGGCCGAGAAGTTTCCCGCGGGCAAGTACGCCGATGAGGCGGTGTTCAAAGCAGGCGCTATAAGAATATACGCTCTTAGAGATACCGAGGGCGGGAAGCGGTATCTGCAGAAGCTCGCGGATTCCGGCAGACAAAACCCTTACGTTGTGTCCTCCATTTACCACTTAGCATTGTTGCTGCAGTGGGAAGGCGATTCGTCGCGCGCCGCCGAATATTATAACACGCTGATCGGGCTTGCCGGTAAACATTACGAGGAAGAGGTCGATCTCTCCAGGGTCAGAATGGCGGAACTGGCCGGCAATAAACCGATAGAATACAATCTGAGGACTTTTCTTGAGCTTTCCTTCCGTCAGGAGAATGCCGTGTATAATATGTCTAGGCTGGAATTGAAGGCTTCTCCCGTCCGTCCGGCTCCCGGAGAAAGTATTTCCGTCGCGGCATCGACGCATACCGCCGAAAGCGGCTGCATGCCGGTAAAACTTTCTTTTCTCTGGTCCGGGCAGACCGGTAAAGACTCCAAGTTGTCCGCCGATAATGCCGGTTTCTCCGCCGTTTACCGGGAACCGGGCAGCCGCGTCGTCGGCTCCGTGGCGCTGCATCCTTCCGGGACCATAGACCGTTCTTTCGTGATCATTGACGTGCGTTAAGCGCACCCCTCCGGCGCATCTTGCGCGTAACCGGTGTCAACGCAAAGAGATGTATTCCGGCCATCGCGACAATAAACTTTTTTTAACTTGACTTGAAGGGTATTTGGTAGTATAAAATTAAATAAAAATACCTTTCGGAAAGGGTTCTGACAACCTGGAAAGGCTGCCTGCAATGCTTTCTGTAGACTTACACAGGGAAGATTACTCTGAAAAGGAAAAGCGCAATATTGAGATCCTCGAGATCTTGAGAAGGCGCGGCCCCATCAGTCGTCCGGACATCTCCAAAGAGATGGGGATCAACGTCGTTACGATTTCCAATTACATAGACGATTATATAAAACGCGGCCTGGTTTACGAGAAAGAGCTTGATATCTCTGAAGGCGGCCGCAGGCCGGCTTTGCTGGAGCTTAATTCTCAATCCGGGTATATCATCGGCGTCGGGCTCAACTTGTTGAACATGGTCGGGCTGTTGGTGGATATGAAGGGCAACATCGTTACCAAGACGCAGATAGCCAGCCCGCGCTCGTCGGTGAAAGATGTTACCGAGGCGGTGCTGGAGATAATCCGCGAGATATTGAGACGTTCCAAGTCGTATGTCCCGGCAATCAAGGGGATAGGCGTCGGCATCGCGGGGCTGGTGAACAAGAAAGACGGCAGCATACACTGGCCGCAGAGGGTGGATCATTCCTACGCCTACGTTTCCGTGGACCTGCCGCTGCGGGAAATAATCGAGAAGGAATTCGACCTGCCGGTGTTGATAGAGAACGACGCCACCGCCGCCTGTTTCGGTGAGAATTGGCTTAACCTCGGGCGCGGTTACAGAAACATCATCTATATGTTCTCCGGCGTCGGATGCGGAATCGTCATAAACGGCGAGATCTATACCGGTTCCAACGGATACGCCGGAGAAGTCTCCATATATAATTATTCCAAGGATTCCGTTTTTAATTGTGAAGCAGGAGATCCGTGTTTTCTCAAACGCTGGGAAATGGATCTGGGTATTACGGCTGAACTAAATAAACTGCTTAAGGCCGACAAGAAGGCGGAGACGGAGTTTTTGAAAACCGCCGGCTGCGGGCTTGAAGACGCCGGCCTGAAGAACATTTTTGCCGCCGCGAAAGCCGGCGATAAATCTGCGCGCAAAGCGCTGGACGCCGCCGCGGTCAAACTCGGCATAAAGATCGCATCTCTGGTCAATCTGCTGAACCCCCAGGTGGTCATCATAGGCGGCGGCATGGAAGAAGCCGGGGAGGACTTTTTGAATGAGGTAACCCAGACGGTGAAACAATGGGCGTTCCGGCAGGTGAGCGATAACCTGAAGATCGTTTATTCTCAACTGCGGGAGAACTCCGTGGCCTCCGGCGCGGCGAGTCTCGTAATGCAGAAAGTATTCGCGAGAATACTATAGGAGGCGGGTTGGAAGGTAAACTGAAGATAGTGTTGGTAGCGGTTACCGTAATCCTGGCGGCCAGTTTTTTCGTTAATCTCAGGCTTCTCGGTATAAAAAGGTCGCTTGAGATGGAACGGGATTCTCTCAAGCAGGAAATCGCCGCCTTGAATAAGAAAATAGAAGAGGGCATTGCCGAGAGGAAGAAGCTGCAGGATCGCGTCCAGGAGCTCGGCGCCGCCAACGATCAGCTTACCCGCGAAAAAGACGAGTTGAGCCAGCAGTGCAATATGCTGATGGAGGCCAGGGACAGTCTCACCCAGCAGCTTCAGCAGGCTAACGAGAACCTGGAGCGGGAAGTAAAGATGCGCGCTTATTTCGAGGGGCGGCTCGGCGAGTCGCAGAATGAAAACGGACGCTTGAAGAATAAGAATTCAGAACTTGAGATAGTGCTTAAGGACAGCCTCGTCAAGATAGAAAAACTGAAAAAACAGCTGCATTTCGCCAGATTGAGCGCGACCGTTCCCCCGGCCCCTTCCACGGACGGGAATGCCGTGGAACTGCCTCCTATTTCCGTCTCTCCCCAATCGCAGAAGTATCTCGAGGAGACGTCTCCCCGCATCGGGAAAGTGGTGTCCGTCAATAAAGAGAACAATTTCGCGGTCATAAACCTCGGCGCCAATTCCGGGATAAGAGTCGGCGATTCCTTTTCCGTGCGCAGGGGGCGCAACAGCATCGCTACCCTTAAAGTCATACAGACCAGGAATTCTGTGGCTGCCTGCGATATCGTCAGTCAGGCCATCCCTCTGAAGATCGGTGACCAGATAGCCCAATAAGAAGCTTTATCCGTCTATTGTTATGGTGAGGTCCAGCAATAAATCATCACAGACTATTTCCATCAAGGATGTCGCCAAACGGTGCGGAGTATCCATTACCACCGTCTCCCGCGTTATAAATAAGGTCCCCACCGTCAAAGACGAGAACCGCCGGAAAGTCCTCAAAGCCGTCAAGGAACTCGATTTTCACCCTTCCGTGTTGGCACAGCGTCTTGCGACCGGGCACAGCAATGTCGTCGCCCTGGTGATACCGCGATATGAAGGGATCTTTTACTCTTTCTACGCCTTGGAACTGATCCGCGGCATCGGGGCGTTGTGCGAGGCTTTCAAGCTCGACCTGCTGCTGCATTTGACGTCGGGAGGGACGCCCCTGAATATCAAGGGGGTCGGCGGATTTATCTTCGCTGATATCATCGGCAATCGCAGACAGCTTGAGGACGCGTTCAACAGTAAATTGCCGGTGGTGGTGATCAATAATTATATAGACGATATGGACGTCAACTGTATTGCCGTGGACAACGAGGGAGGGGCGGAAAAAGCGGTGGATTACCTGATAAATCTGGGGCACCGCAAGATCGCCCATATAACCGGAGACCTCGCAACCCAGGCCGCGTCGCTGCGTTATAACGGGTATAAAGACGCGCTGCGTAAGAATGGCCTGCCGCTGAACGAAGAATATGTTTTTCAGACGGATTATTCCCGTGGCCGGGCGAGGGAAGCCGCGGAGAGGCTTATGGCGCTGGCAGAACCGGTGAGCGCGGTGTTCGTGGCCTCCGATTCCATGGCGCTGGAAGTGATGGCCGTGGTAAGAGAAAGAGGCGGGAAGATACCCGACGATCTGTCTATCGTGGGATTCGACGATAACCCTTCGGGGCTCTACGGTCCGGTTGCCCTGACCACCATAAAGCAGCCATTGATACAAATGGCGCAGGAGAGCATTAAAGAACTGAACAGTCTTATGAGCAGCCGCGAGCCTATGCCCGCCAAGAAGATATTCCTGCCGACGGAATTGATCATCAGAGAATCCTGCCGGCCTCTGTCCGTTCAGTTACAATAGATTGTATGCGGCAATAAACTGCATACAAGATGTAGTATTCTATTGACACGTTTTTGCTGCAGTGTTATAGTGATACCCTCAACTTGTCGTTCTCGCGTAGGGTCGGGTCCATAACGCCGTTTGGAATTAGGACGGCCGGTCAGGAACAGAATAATGGGAGGTGTGGAAATGGCGTTTCAGCTGTCGGAGAATTCTCTCAGGGTCCTGGAAAGGCGTTATCTCAAGAAAAATACCGAGGGGAAGGTCGTGGAAACCCCGGAAGAGATGTTCAGGCGCGTGGCGCGCGCCATCGCTTCCGCGGAGAAGGCTTATGGAAAGACTGATAAAGACATAACCGCGCTGGAGAATTCGTTCTACAACATGATGACCTCCCTGGAATTTTTGCCCAATTCTCCGTGCCTGATGAACGCCGGCAGGGAATTGGGGCAGTTGAGCGCCTGTTTTACCCTTCCCATAGAAGACTCGATGGAATCGATTTTTGAGACCCTTAAGGCCACCGCTATAATCCATAAATCAGGCGGCGGGACGGGATTCTCTTTTTCCCGCCTGCGTCCGAAGAATGCTGTAGTGAAGACCACCGGCGGGGTCGCTTCCGGACCGGTTTCCTTTATGAGGGTTTACGACGCCGCAACCGAGGCCGTAAAACAGGGCGGGACCAGACGCGGCGCCAACATGGGCATTTTGCGGGTCGATCATCCCGATATCCTGGAATTCATCTGCTGTAAGGAGAATAACAGGGAGATAAATAATTTCAACATTTCGGTGGCGATCACCGACGAATTCATGAGAAAAGTGGAGAGCGGAGAGAATTATGATCTCATAGATCCGTACACCAAAAAGTCCGTCTCCAGCGTTAATGCCGGTGAGGTGTTCGATCTGATAGTAAAGCAGGCGCATAAAAACGGCGAACCCGGAATAATCTTTATAGACCGCATAAATCAGCATAACCCTACTCCCGCCCTCGGCATGATGGAAAGCACCAATCCCTGCGGAGAACAGCCGCTTTTGCCCTATGAAAGCTGCGATCTGGGGTCGATCAACCTCGCCGTTATGTCCCGGAAGTCCTCTTCGGGTGCGCTTGAAGTGGACTGGGAACGCCTCAGGAGCGCCGTCAGACTGGGAGTGCATTTCCTCGATAATCTTATAGACGTTAACCGTTTTCCTCTCCAGCAGATCGAGAAAGCCACCAAGCAGACGCGTAAAGTCGGTCTCGGCGTGATGGGTTGGGCTACGTTACTGGTGCGGCTCGGCCTGGCATACGATTCGCAGGAGGCCGTGGATCTGGCGGAAAAGGTGATGTCTTTCATCCTCGAGGAATCGTTGTCCAAGTCGCAGGAACTGGCGGCCTCAAAAGGCGTATTCCCGTCCTTTAAAGGCAGCATTTACGACTCGGCCGGCAAAAACGGCAAGAGATTGCGCAACGCCACATTGACGACCATAGCGCCCACCGGGACCATAAGCATCATCGCCGGTCCGTGTTCTTCCGGTATAGAGCCGATGTTCGCAGTGGCTTATTACCGCAACGTTATGGACAACGACAAGCTCTTCGAAGTGGACCCGCTTTTCGAGGAGACCGCGCGGAAACGCGGTTTCTACAGCAAAGAACTTATGGAGGAAGTCGCCGCGCATTCTTCACTGCGCGACGTCAAGGGGATACCGGAGGACGTGAAAAGGACCTTTGTTACCGCGCATGATATATCCCCGGAATGGCACGTGCGTATGCAGGCGGCATTTCAGAAGTTCGTGCATAACGCCACCTCGAAGACCATAAATTTTCCGCATGAAGCCGAAGTGGAATCGGTGCGCAAGGCCTATCTTCTGGCTTTCGAGCTCGGCTGTAAAGGGATCACAATTTACCGGGACGGCAGCAGGGAAGAACAGGTGTTGAACGTGGGCGGGAGGGACGGCGGCAAGGCCGGCCGCGACATAACGGCAGACCAGTCCTGCGAAGCGGAAGGGATAGCGCCGCGCCCCAGGCCGGAAGTCATCCAGGGAACCACCACTAAAGTGGCCACCGGATGCGGGAATCTTTACGTGACGATCAATATAGACCGGGACGGCAGGCCGTTCGAGCTGTTCACCCAGATGGGGAAGGCTGGCGGGTGCGCTTCCTCGCAGCTGGAAGCGGTCGGCAGACTGGTTTCTCTGGCTTTCCGTTCCGGCATAGAGGTTAAAGCTATTATAGAACAGTTAAGAAATATTCGTTGTCCCAGCCCTTCCTGGGAGAAAGGCCAGAGGATTTTTTCCTGCGCCGACGCCATCGCCCGGGTGGTCGAAAAGCGCCTTACGGCAGAGGTCGTGGGTTCGGCGGTTACGGCCGGAGAAACGGAATCCTTCATTAAGCATTCATGTGAAGAGGACGTTCAGTCCGGCGATAAGCCCCGGGGTGAGATCGTGGGCGTTTGCCCGGACTGCGGCGGCGCGCTCTGGCATGAGGAGGGATGCATGAAATGCCAGGCTTGCGGTTTTTCCAAGTGCTAAAAAGCCGGATGGCCTGACAATAGGCGTATTTCTTGATGCCGTGGACAACTCTGTATCGGAGCTGTCCACGGCATTATTGCTTGCGAGCGCGGATCAATCCCCTGCATAAATATATGAAAAGTGATTATGATGTTATAGTCGTCGGTGCCGGGCATGCCGGTATAGAGGCCGCCCTGGCGGTTTCCCGCATGGGCCGCCGGTGTCTTATGCTGACGCTGGATCCCGGCAATACCGGGTTGATGAGCTGCAATCCCGCCATCGGCGGAGTCGGGAAAGGCCAACTGGTCAGGGAAATCGACGCGCTCGGCGGAGAAATGGGTAAAGCGGCAGACGCCTGCGGCATACAATTCCGCGTGCTCAACGCTTCCAAAGGTCCGGCCGTGCAGTCGTCGCGCGCCCAGATCGATAAAGAAGAATACCGCGGGTATATGTGTTCCGCCGTGAAGAACCAGGAGGGGCTTGAGGTGAAGGCGGAGGAGGCGTCCGGACTTTTGCTTGTTTCCGGAGGATGCCGCGGCGTTCGCACCGCCTCCGGTGCCGAGATCACAGCCGGGTCCGTGGTCCTCTGCTTGGGGACATTCCCTGAGGGGACTATCCATATAGGACTGCGTAGCTTCCCCGGCGGCCGCATAAACGAGCCGGCTTCGGCGGGATTAACCGCTTCTTTGCGCTCGGCGGGGCTCAAGACGTTGCGTTTCAAGACCGGGACCTGCCCCAGGCTAAGACGTTCAAGCATAGATTATTCATCTTTGGCCGCGCAGGAGGGGGATCCCGTGCCCAGACCGTTTTCCTTTTCTTCCGCCTCGATACGGCGCCGGCAGGTTCCCTGTTACATAACTTATACCAATTCCGATACGCACAGAATCATACGCGGGAATCTTGACCGCTCCCCTCTTTATACCGGCCGCATACACGCCGCGGGGGTGAGATATTGTCCTTCCATAGAGGATAAGATAGTGAGGTTCGCATCCAAGGAACGCCACCAGGTTTTTCTGGAACCTGAAGGGATGGAGAGCGAAGAGATATATCCGAACGGCCTTTCGACCAGCCTGCCGGAGGACGTGCAGCTGCTGATGTTGCATTCCGTCCAGGGACTGGAAAAAGCGGAAATCCTTAGGCCCGGTTACGGGATAGAACATACCGTGGTGGACCCGACGCAGCTCTACCCCACGCTGGAGGCAAAAGACATCCCCGGACTTTTTCTGGCCGGGCAGATAAACGGCACCACCGGTTACGAGGAGGCGGCCGGCCAGGGTATTATTGCCGGTATCAACGCCGCCTTGAAGGCGGGAGGAGGAAGACCTTTCATCCTTGACCGGGCCGGCAGTTATATCGGCGTGCTTATCGACGATTTAGTTACCAAGGGAACCCCGGAGCCGTACCGTATGTTTACCTCCCGTGTGGAATACAGGCTGATATTAAGAGAGGATAATGCCGATATCAGGCTGTCGGCGGAAGGGTACAGGCTCGGTTTGGTGCCGAAGGATGCTTTTATGCGCGCGAAAGAACGGGCGGAGGCTTTGCTTTCGGCTCCCGCGATACTGCGCCGCCGGCGCGTCAATCCTTCGGCCGGCAACCGCGAACTGTTCCGGAAAAAAGGGCTGGGTCCGCTGGAAAAAAGCGTATCGGCGGATGTTTTGTTGAGAAGACCGGGAACGGATTTCACGCTCCTGAAAGAAATAGGGGTGGACATTTCCGCCGTTCCGCCCTCGGCGCGCGGGCTTATCGAGACCGAAATCAAATACGCAGGATTCATAAAAAGGCAGGAAGCCGAAGTCCAGCGTTTCCGCAATCTGGAGAAAATCAACCTTCCCGGCAGTATCGATTACCGCCTTATCTGCGGGATCTCCCGTGAGATCAGCGAGAAACTCAGCTTTTTCAGGCCGGTCAATCTCGGCCAGGCCTCCCGGATATCGGGAGTAACTCCGGCGGCGGTATCCCTGATCATGATTTATTTGAGAAAATTAAGCCTTGCGGAGAAAGAAAAGACCGAAGGGAGACACGAAAGAAAGGGGGCCCGGCTTGGATAAAGAATACGCCGGATTGAAGGAATTCGCGTTGTTCTGGGGAGCCGATCTTTTCGGGGTGGCGGATATCTCCGGCAGCGAGGAAATATACGGAGAGTCCCCGTCGATAAAGGTAAGGCTGCCGAGGGCGGTATGCCTGGGAGCGGCGCTGTCTTCGGCCGTGCTGGAAGAAATCGAGCAGCATCCCACAAAACTGTATTTTCATCATTACCGCAGCGTGAATATCCTGCTTGATCAGCTTTCGCTGCGTATCTGTCGTTACCTGGAAAACAAAGGTCGGCGGGCCGTGCCGATCCCCGCTTCGCAGATCGTGGATTGGGAAAAACAGCGCGGCCATCTCTCGCATAAAAGCGTTGCCTCCGCCGCCGGTTTGGGATGGATAGGAAGGAATAACCTGCTGGTAACTAAGAAATTCGGCAGCCGGGTCAGGCTCGCCACCGTGCTTACCGATATGCTTCTTCCGGCGGACGGGCCAGGCGGGGAGGGGTGCGGTTCCTGCCGTGCCTGCGTGAGTCTTTGTCCGGCCGGAGCGATAAAGGGATCGCCGGCTGAATTCGACCACATCAAATGCTTCGAGAAACTCAAGGAATTCCAGAAGGCCAGGCTGGCGGATCAGTATATTTGCGGTATCTGCGTCAGGCATTGCAAAGGTGCCGGGGAACGGGATTGACCTGACAAATGGCGGATGTTATAATATACAAATTATAAAAGATGAAAGCGGAGATCGAAGGCTGGATACGGGAACGCATTAAAAGCGCGGGGGCTAAAGGGGCGCTGGTAGGTTTAAGCGGGGGAATAGACTCTTCCGTGGCTGCCGCCCTGTTATGTTCCTCCCTCGGCAGAAAACGGGTTTTGGCTTTGATACTGCCCGCGCACAGTTCGCGTCAGGACGCGGAGGACGCGGAGTTGATAGTTTCCAGATTCCGCCTGCGGTCGTTGACGGTGGATATCTCCAAGATATACGACCTTTTGCTGAAAAAAATGCTTCTTCCTCCGGGGTTAAACGCCGCGAAGCAGCGCGAGAAGACCGCCGGAGCCAATCTGAAATCGAGGCTCAGGATGTCCGTCTTTTATTATTACGCGAACCGTCTGAATTATCTGGTGTGCGGGACCGGCAACCGTTCCGAGATAATGACGGGTTATTTCACCAAATACGGGGACGGCGCCGCCGATATCCTTCCTCTCGGCGGGCTTCTGAAGCGTCAGGTGAGATCGCTGGCGGAGGAACTGGGGGTGCCACGGCGTATAATAGATAAGCCCCCCAGCGCCGGGCTCTGGCCGGGCCAGACGGATGAGGCGGAAATGGGAGTGACTTACGGAGAGATCGACGCAGTCCTCTCGGGTACCGCCGGAAGGAATAAAACGTTTTGCGGCGGGAAGACGGCATCGCGTATTCATAAAATGCGGTCGCTGTCCGAACATAAAAGAATGCCGGCCGCGGTTTTTATCCCTTCCGGGGGCGGCAAGCCGAACGCCGGGGAGCTTCATTAGAGGTATAAGCCGGGGCAGATTGCTGCCGGCGGACAACCATTACAAAGAAGAGGTGCGCATGGACGAGATACTTGAAATACTCGAAAAAGACGGCAGGGCTACGGTGGAAGATATCTCCAGGATGCTGCGCAGAAAACCGGGAGCCGTGCGCAAGGCCATAAAAAAATACGAAAAAGACGGGATAATCCTGAGTTACAAGGCCGTGATCAACAAGGAAATGGTCAAGTATAAGAATTCCGGGGTCCGCGCCTTGATAGAGGTCAACATCACCCCTCAGAAAGACCTGGGATTCGACAAGATAGCCGAGAGGATCTATTCTTTCCCGGAGGTCGGCAGCTGTTATCTCATTTCCGGCACCTACGACCTCCTGCTGATAATCGAGGGAAGGGACCTGCACACGGTCTCCAAGTTTGTCTCGGAAAAACTCGCGCCGATGGAAAATATCCGAGGCGTGGTAACTCATTTTCTGCTGAAGAAATATAAAGAGGACGGGATGGTGTTGAAGCAGGTGCAGGAGAACGAGCGTATCCCCATATCGTATTAAGCGTATCGTAACTGTAAAGGAGCGGCGGTGTCTGTTAAAAACGGCGGAAGCCGGGGATTATCGAAAAAAGTTGAAGAAATGCAGCCTTCCGGGATCAGGGTCTTTTTCGACCTTGTGCTGGGAATGAAAGACGTTATTTCCCTCGGTGTGGGCGAACCGGATTTCGTCACGCCCTGGCAGATAAGGGAAGCCGGGATATACTCTCTGGAAAACGGTTCCACTTCCTATACCTCGAATAAAGGGCTGGTTAAACTGCGCATGGGGCTGCAGCATTATTTGAAAAAGAGATACGGTTTGTCCTATGCGCATGAAGACCGGATACTCGTCACGGTAGGCGTGAGCCAGGGCGTGGACCTGGCTTTGCGCGCGCTGATCAATCCCGGCGACAGGATTATCATCCCGGCGCCGGCATACGTCTGTTACGCCCCTCTTGCCGAACTGGCGGGGGGGAAGGCGGTTTGTATCGATACCTCGCGCGACGGTTTCAAGCTCACCCCCCGCGCGCTGGAATCCGCTCTGCGCGTCCCGGCCAAGGCGTTACTGTTGAATTACCCCTGTAATCCCACCGGGATTTCCTATACTGCGCGGGAGCTCAGGGAATTGAACCGGATACTGCTCAAACACGGAGTTATGTGCGTCAGCGACGAAATATACGCGGACCTCACTTACGATTTCGAACATACTTCATTCGCGTCCCTGCCGGGGGCCAAAGAGAACACGCTTTTGTTGAACGGGTTCTCCAAAAGTTACGCCATGACCGGCTGGCGCGTGGGATACGCCTGCGGGCCTGCAAAGATTATCGCGGCAATGACAAAGATACATCAATATATGATGCTTTGCGCTCCGATCATGTCGCAGATGGCGGCCTGCGAGGCTTTGCTGACCGGACGCGACTCGATGGAGGAAATGAAGCGGGAATACCGCCGCAGGCGTTCTTTCATCGTGGACGGGTTGAACCGTATCGGCCTCGATTGCGCCCTGCCGCAGGGGGCTTTTTATGCCTTTGCTTCGGTGAAGAAGAGCGGATTGTCATCCATAGAATTCTGCCGGCGGCTGCTCAAAGAAGAGAAGGTCGCCGTCGTTCCGGGCACCGCTTTCGGGGATAACGGCGAGGGATACGTTCGTATCTCTTACGCCGCGGCGATGGACAAGATAAAAGAAGCGCTGGGCAGGATGCAGAGGTTCCTTGAAAGAAACAGGAAATGAAGCGGACGGGTGGAGCGCGGTTATGGCGAAGATGACCGGAAAAGAAATAATGAAGCTGGTAAAGGATAAAAACATCGGTTTTATCCGGCTCTGTTTTACCGACGTCCTGGGGTTCCTCAAGGGTTTTGCCATAACGGCGGACGAACTGGAGCGCGTGCTGGAAGAAGGCATGGGGTTTGACGGCTCCTCGGTGGAAGGGTTCGCCAGGGTGGAAGAGTCGGATATGGTCGCAAGGCCCGACCCGGACACGTTCTCCGTTACCCCCTGGAGCGCCCAGGATAGACACCTTACCGCCGGTATGTTCTGTGATATATACGAGCCCGGCGGCAGGCCGTTTGAAGGAGACCCGCGTTACATCCTCAAACGTAACCTGGCTGCGGCGAAAGAGATGGGCTATACCTATTACGTCGGACCGGAGCTCGAGTATTTTTATTTCAGCAATTCCTCCGTCCCGCAGCCGCTCGATAACGGCGGTTATTTCGACCTTGTTCCTTTGGACGTCGCCCAGGACCTGCGCAGGGATACCATCTCGGCGCTGCAATCTATGGGCATCGCCGTCGAATACAGCCATCATGAAGTGGCGCCCAGCCAGCACGAGATCGACCTGCGTTACGGGGATGCGTTGCGTATGGCAGATAACGTAATGACTTACCGTCTGGTGGTGAAAGAGATCGCGCGCAAGCATGGCGTATACGCAACTTTTATGCCCAAGCCGATCTACGGGATCAACGGCTCCGGCATGCACGTCCACCAGTCGCTGTTTAAGGGCGGCAAGAACGCCTTTTTTGATCCGTCCGACAAATACCATCTTTCGCCCGCCGGCAAAGCGTATACCGCCGGGTTGCTAAAGCATTCCAGGGAGATCACTTCCATAACCAGCCAGTGGGTCAATTCATACAAAAGGTTGATTCCGGGATATGAGGCACCCGTGTATATATGCTGGGCGCAGATGAACCGCTCCGCGCTTATACGCGTGCCTATGTATAAACCCGGGAAAGAGAAATCCACGCGCATAGAATACCGTTCGCCGGATCCGGCCTGCAATCCATACCTGGCTTTCTCGGTTATGCTCGCCTGCGGCCTTGAAGGAATGAAACGCGGATATAAATTGGCTCCGCCGGCAAACGACAATATTTACCGTATGGATGAGGAGGAAAGGAACAAACAGGGTATAAGTTCTCTTCCCGACGACCTGCTGGAGGCCATACAGGTCACCGAGAAGAGCAAAATAGTCAAGGAAGCCTTGGGGGCCACTCTCTTCGAGTTCTTCATCCGCAACAAGAAAATGGAGTGGGATGAATATAAGGCTCAAGTCACCCGGTATGAGATAAACAAGTATCTGCCGATACTTTAACCGGCGCGGCCCGCCTATCTCGTCCGCTACAACCAGACAACAGAAAACGAAATGACAGAGAAAAAAAGAGAACGTTCGTTCGCAGGCAAGAAAGATAACTACCAGATTTATCTGAAACAGATAAACGCTCTGGCCCGGGTGGCCAGATTGATAAGTTCAGGGATGTATCTCGATGAGTTGCTTAAACTTATAGTTCACGTCACGGCGGAGGTTATGCAGTCCAAGATATGTTCTTTGATGCTGCTGGACCCGGAGACCAAGGAACTGGTGATCAAATCTACCCAGTCGGTCTCTGAGAGATACAATAATAAGCCTAACATCAAGCTTGGCGAGGGCATCGCCGGAATGGTGGCCAAAGACAACAAACTGCTCTGCTCCGGGGACGTCAGGAAGGACAGGAGGTATGTCAACCGTGAGATAGCCAGGAGCGAGGCAATAGTGTCTCTGGCCAGCGTGCCCCTGGCCATTAAAGGCAAAGTGATAGGGGTGCTTAATTGTTATACTTCCGAGGAGCATGAGTTCAGCCCCGCCGAATTGGACATTCTTACTACCGTCGCCGCGCAGGCCGCCGCCGCCATCGAGAACGCCGAACTGGACCTGCGGGCGCGCAGTGCCGAAGAAGCCCTGCAGACCCGCAAGCTCATAGAGCGCGCCAAAGAGATATTATCGCAGGACGCCAATATGCCGCCTTCTGAAGCGTTCAGGTTGATCCAAAAACAGAGTATGGACAAACGCAAGACTATGAAGGAGATAGCCGAGGCGATAATACTCGCCAAGGATATCCGTTCCTAAAGAGGCGTAATTTCCCTTGACCGCCGGCCGGTTAAGGCATATAATAAAAATCCGCTGGTTTCAGCCCGCGGTTTTCCGAATCATCCTTCTTCAACAATTACATAAAAGGAGCATGGTTTAAATGTCAAAAATCAAGAAAGTATTCGCGCGACAAGTGTTGGATTCGCGCGGTAATCCCACGATAGAGGTGGATGTGACGCTGGATTCCGGGGTGATGGGCCGGGCAGCCGTCCCTTCCGGAGCGTCCACGGGCGAAAAAGAGGCCCTGGAATTAAGAGATGGAGATAAAAGCAGATACCTCGGCAAAAGCGTTTTGAAGGCGGTGGATAACGTCAATACCGTGATAGCCAAGGCGGTGAAGAACTCTCCGGCGGATTTCAAGACAGTGGACAAGATAATGATCGGCCTGGACGGCACCGAGAATAAGGGTAAACTTGGCGCCAACGCGATCCTCGGCGTCTCCATGGCGGTGGCCAAGGCCGCGGCCGCCGACGCGGGCAAGCCTCTATATAAATTTCTCGGTAAAGGTAAAGGCGTTACACTTCCGGTCCCGTTGATGAACATTCTTAACGGCGGCATGCATGCCGATAACAACCTGGACATACAGGAATTCATGATAATGCCGGCGGGCGCCCCGTGTTTCAGCGAGGCTCTGCGCGCTGCCGTCGAGGTGTTCCACGCGTTGAAGGCGCTTCTGAAATCACGCGGGCTGTCGGTTTCAGTCGGGGATGAGGGAGGGTTCGCCCCCTCGCTGAAATCTAACGAAGAGGCGCTTGAATTGATAATGCTCGCCATAGAGAAAGCCGGTTATAAGCCCGGCAAGGATATTTACCTGGCGCTTGACTGCGCATCAAGCTCTTTTTACAAGGACGGAAAATATTCTTTTGAGGGCGGTCTGAAAACATCCGGGGAAATGGTCGATATCTATTCCGGCTGGCTCTCGAAGTATCCGCTGGTCTCTATGGAAGACGGTCTTTCCGAGCACGACTGGAACGGCTGGCGGGAATTGACGGCGCAGCTCGGGAAGAAGATGCAGCTTGTGGGAGACGACGTGTTTGTGACTAATCCCGCCATTTTTGCTAAAGGGATAAGCGAGGGGATAGGCAACGCCATTCTGGTAAAGGTCAACCAGATCGGGTCTCTTTCCGAGACCCTGCAGGTCGTCGAGATGGCGGCGAAGAACAAATACGGGGCCATAATTTCTCACCGTTCGGGGGAGACCGAGGATACTACCATCGCGCATATCGCGGTTGCCACCAACGCCGGACAGATCAAGACCGGTTCCCTTTCCAGAACGGACAGGATATGCAAGTATAATGAGCTTTTGAGAATAGAAGAGGAACTCGGCTCCCGGGCGGTTTACGCCGGCAGAGCCTGGAAGAAGTGAAGATGTATGTTGAGAAAGGCGTTTTGTCTATTCGGAATCACGGTTTTCCTGGTCATACTTTTCCTGCCGGGGTATACCAGACTGCAGGAATTGAAGGATAAAAACCGTGATCTTGGCGTAAAGATCAAGCGTTTGATCATCGAGAACGCCTTGCTGGAAGAAGAGCTGAAACGTATAGAAAGCGACCCTATTTACCAGGAAAGACTGGCCAGGGAGAAACTCGGGGTGGTAAGGAAAGGCGAGGTGCCCGTAAAAATAGTCCCGGATAACGGGCGGCCGAGCAATCAATAGAGATAGATTCGCGGGGTGGAGCAGTCTGGTAGCTCGTCAGGCTCATAACCTGAAGGTCAGAGGTTCAAATCCTCTCCCCGCAACCAATAATAAGACACCCGCCAGGATACAGGGCGGGTGTCTTTATTTTTGGCGACGCTAAAACCGCTCCTGAAATAAAAGTAACCGTAATTATGTTAGTTATCATTAGATTAACGCTTAACGTGATTTCCCTTGTCCTGGCGGCGCAGCTCTGCCCGGGCATAAGCATTACGAACTGGCAGGCCGCCCTTGCGGCCGCGCTGGTACTCGGTCTTTTCAACCTCTTTCTTAAGCCGGCGCTGGTTTTTCTTACCCTCCCGATTAACCTGCTCAGTTTTGGAGTGTTCATTTTCTTTATAAACGGACTGCTTTTTTACGCCGCCTCGCGAGTGGTAACCGGTTTCCATGTGGACGGTTACGGCAGCGCCCTTCTGGGGGCTTTCTTTTACAGCGCGATAAACCTGCTGCTTGGGATTCTTTTCAACAGCAGGGGCGGGAATAACGGCGGAAGCCCGCGCAAAGGGCCCGGCCGCAGGAGCGACGTGATAGATGTGGAAGCTAAAATAGAATCTTGACAGAGAACGGCGAGAATGCTATAATTTAAACACATTACGAAGGCGTAATAGACAAAGGCGTTTGCTGAATCACCGCAGATGCCTTTTTTGTTTTCCCGGATAACGTGGTCCTGAAAGCCGCAACACAGCTTTCAGGATTTTTTTTACCCGCTGAGAAGCGGTTTAAGGATGGGTTCATCGTGGAAAAGATCGCTTTGGCACAGATCAACTGCACGGTAGGGGGTGTGCGGGACAATGCGCAGAAGATCATCGAATTCAGCCGGCTGGCGGCCGCCGAAGGCAATAAAATGGCCGTTTTCCCGGAGTTGGCCGTCACCGGTTATCCTCCGGAAGACTTGCTGCTAAAACCCTCTTTTATCGCCGACAACCTGGAGCAATCCAGGAGAATAGTCGCTTCCGCCGGCGATATGATTGTCATTTTCGGGTTCGTTGATACCGACGGAGAAAGGTTATATAACGCCGCCGCCGCGGCCGTCCGCGGTAAACTCGCCGGCGTGTACCGTAAAGTCCTGCTGCCTAACTACGGCGTGTTCGACGAAAAACGTTATTTCGCTCCGGGTAAAGAGGCCCCGGTTTTTAGGATCGACGGTCTATCTATGGGGATCAGTGTCTGCGAGGATATTTGGCACGCGTCCGGCCCGGTATACGAACAGGCCAGGACCGGGGCGGAGGTCCTGGTCAATATCAGCGCTTCTCCCTATCAAATCGGCAAGATCGCAGAACGCGGGGATACCCTTTGCCGCTGCGCCGCGGAGTGCGGAGTGCCGATAGTTTATGTCAATCTTGTGGGAGGGCAGGATGATCTGGTGTTCGACGGAGGGAGCATGTTCATATCGTCTGCCGGCGGGGTGCTATCGCGCGCCGCTGTCTTCAAGGAAGAGCTCTTTACCCTGGAGCGGGCTGTCTGCCGCCGGCCGGAATATTCTTTGGAGCAGGAAGAAGAGGTTTATTCCGCTCTGACTCTCGGTTTGAAAGATTATTTTCGCAAGAACGGTTTTAAAAAGGCGGTGCTGGGCCTTAGCGGCGGGATAGATTCGGCACTCACCGCTGCACTGGCCGCCGACGCGCTCGGCAGCGAAAACGTGACCGGCGTCTTCCTACCGGCCAGGTATACTTCCAAACAGTCGCATGACGACGCCCTAAAGCTTGCCCGCGGGCTGGGCATCGGGTTCAAGCGTATATCCATCGAGCCGATTTTTCGGCTTTACCTGTTGAGCCTGGAGGAACAGTTCAGCGGACTGCCGAGGGATTGCACGGAAGAAAATCTGCAAGCGCGTATACGAGGCGCGCTGCTTATGGCTCTGTCCAATAAATTCGGGTGGCTGGTGCTCGCCACGGGAAACAAGTCGGAGATGAGTGTGGGGTATTCCACCATCTACGGTGATCTCGCCGGAGGGTTCGCGGTTTTAAAGGACGTGCCGAAGACTCTTATTTACAGGCTGGTCGCGTACCGCAACCGCCGTTCCCCGGTCATACCGGAAAGCGTTATATCACGTGAACCCACTGCTGAACTTAGCCCGGGGCAGAAGGACAGCGATACCCTTCCGCCTTATGATGTGCTGGACCCCATATTGAAGCTGTATATTGAAGAAGATGCTTCGGCGCAGGATATCATCGCCGCCGGCTTCCAGGAAAAAGACGTGCGCAGGGTGGTTTCGCTGGTAGACGGCAGCGAATATAAGCGTCGGCAGTCCCCTCCCGGGATAAAGATCACATCCAGGGCGTTCGGTAAGGACCGCAGGATGCCGATCACCAACGGACAAAAACCATGAGTTACCCCGACCTGCTTAAGAGGCTGTCCCCGCGGCTGAAGGGAATAACGTATAAACTTAACGGGAAATTCACCTTTTTCAACGAAGAAGATCTTTTCCAGGAGGCGGCGGTCAGGCTTTGGCAGGAATTCGAGCTCGGGCGGCTTGCCGGCAAGACAGACAGTTACATACTTCAGGGATGTTATTTTCATCTCAAGAATTACATAAGAAAAAAATACGACAAAAAGAATACACTGAGCCTGGAGGCGTTGCTGACCGAAGAGCCCGGGGCCGAGGACAGGCTGTCGTGCCTTTCTTCGCCTGAGCCGTTCGAATCGCTGCACGCCGGAGTCGTGGAGAAGGAGATGCGTTCTGCGTGCCGCGATAAAAGAGAACACGAAATATTCCATTTGAGCCTGCGGGGTTTCACGGTTAGGGAGATCGCGGCCGAACTCGGCGTCTCGCATGTGCTGGTGGTAAGACTGCGAAAAAGGATGAGGGCAAAACTTTTATCTCTGGCCGCGGAGTGAAGAGGTGTTACCAGAAACCGGATTTCTTTACTTGTAATAGTGAAGCTCTCCGGGTTCTAACCCGGTTTCACCTTAGCTTATGCACAAGGATGTGCGTTAAATAGAAACAACGGCCTGTTATAAAGGCTTGAGCTTAAATAAGACAGAGGCGTCTTGCTTCCGGGATCCAACGATCGGAGGCAAGACGTTTTTTATTGTATCCGCGCGGTCTATCCGGGAGGTGCGGGATGAAAAAAATAGAAGCGGTGATAAGATCGGAAAAAGTCGGAGACGTGCGCAAGGCGCTGGACAAGACGTGCTTCTCCGGATTGATGCTTACCCAGGTGGACGGGCACGGTAAGCAGAAGGGTACGATGCAGGAATGGCGCGGAGACATTTATCGTGTGGGGATACTCCCCAAGACCAAGGTGGAGGTCGTGGTGGAAGATAAGGATCTTGATACCGTTGTCCGCGTAATCATGGACGCCGCCAGGACGGGAGAAATCGGAGACGGTAAGATATTCGTTTATCCTGTCGAAGAGGTTTACCGCATCAGGACGGCGGAAAAGGGAAGCGCGGCATTGTAATCCATTTAATCAAACCGCCCCCTCGCCCAGAAATCCCCGGGCGCTTGTCCAAGGCATTGCGACGAGAGGATTGTCCAACGGGCAGACCGGGGAGTTTCACTATTGAAAGGAGACGAGATGAATTCCGGTGATACGGCATGGGTTTTGATTTCTTCGGCTCTTGTAATGTTGATGACGCCCGGCCTGGCCTTCTTTTACGGGGGTATGGTTAGGAAGAAGAATGTCCTTAGCATCCTGATGCAGTGTTTTATAGTCCTTTGTCTTTTGAGCGTTCAATGGGTGCTTTACGGTTACAGTATTTCCTTCGCACCCGGGGACGGCTTCTGGGGCGGGTTCAAATGGGCGGGGCTTGCCGGCGTCGGGCTGGAGCCTTACGCGGATTATTCGGCCACTATCCCGCACCAGGCTTTTATGATTTTCCAGGCTATGTTTGCCATAATTACTCCCGCTTTGATACTGGGAGCGTTCGCGGAAAGGATGAAGTTTTCCGCATTTTTGGCTTTCATATTGCTCTGGGTGACTTTCGTATACGGGCCGGTCTGCCATTGGGTATGGGGAATGGGCGGCTGGTTGAGAAAACTCGGAGCCCTTGATTTTGCAGGGGGCACAGTTGTGCATATCAACGCCGGTATCGCGGCTTTAGCAACGGCTATTGCTATCGGCAGGCGTAAGAATTTGGAGAAGAACGTTCCGACCCCGCATAATATGCCGTTTGTAGTGTTGGGTACCGCTTTATTATGGTTCGGCTGGTTCGGGTTCAACGCCGGCAGCGCCCTGGCGGCCAACGGCCTCGCGGTAAACGCGTTCGTGGTCACCAACACCGCTGCCGCTGCCGCGGGTTTGAGCTGGGCATTTATAGAATGGATTAAGAACGGTAAACCTACCGTTCTCGGCGTGGCCAGCGGAGCGGTGGCGGGACTGGTCGCTATCACCCCGGCGGCGGGTTTCGTAAGCGTGATCCCTGCCATCTTCATCGGTCTGTTGGTAAGCCTGTTCTGTTTTGTTTTTGTGAGCGAGGTCAAAAGGAAGTTCGCTTATGACGATTCTCTCGATGCTTTCGGCGTGCATTGCGTGGGTGGAGTCTGGGGGGCCCTTGCGACCGGATTGTTCGCTTCTAAAGCGGTCAATCCTGCCGGGGCGGACGGCCTGTTTTTCGGCAATCCGCAGCAATTCCTGGTGCAGATCGCGGCAGTCGCGGTAACGCTGGTCTATTCTTTCGCGGTCAGCATGGTTATCTACAAGATAGTAGATTCCGTGATGGGAGTACGCGTGGGAGAGAAAGAAGAATCCATTGGCCTTGATCTTACCCAGCACCACGAAAGAGCGTATACAATATTGGAATAATTCCTTGTAAGGATAAGGGGGATATAAATGAAACTGGTAATAGCCATAATCCAGCCGGACAAGCTGGAGGAAATCAAAGAGGAGCTTTACAGGTCGGAGATCAATCTTATTACCGTCAGCGAAGTGCTCGGCCACGGCCGCCAGAAAGGCGTAACGGAGTTCTACCGCGGGGCAAAGGAGACCGGGAATCTGTTGAGAAAGATCCGTATTGAAATAGCCGTGAACGACACTTTCCTGGAACCGGCAATAAAAGCGATAGTGGCCGGGGCCAAGACCGGCGAGACCGGAGACGGTAAGATATTCGTGCTGGATATGAAGGAGTGCGTGCGTATACGCACGGAAGAACGCGGTTCCACGGCGATAGGGTAGGGATATAGAAAAAGAGGGATTGAGCGCCGCCGGGGACGGCAGGAAGAAAAGAGAGGGAGAAAGAGGCAAGTGAAGAAAAACAGGGGTCAGGAGAAAGGATTTTTTCTCCCTCCTCCCTTTTTAACGCGCGACGCCGTTTACTATATACTTGACAGCGGGGGTGCTGGTATATATAATATATAAAACAGCAGGCGATATCCGGTCCGGCGGCAGGAAGAATAATAAGAAAAAGCTGTTACCAAACCCGGGCAATCTTTACTTGTATAATTAAGGCACATCGTTGTGCCGTAAAATTAAGCGAAATATGAACAGAGGCGTTCAGGATAATCGCCGCAGGCGGTTTGAATGGACGCCTCTTTTTACTTGAGTCCAATGGAAACCCTGCTCGCGGCCTAATTTCTATTACCGAAAAAATAGAGTAGCCTCGGGTTCCACTCAGCAACGTAAGGAGGAAGTAATGAGTATAAGGCAGAAAGTTTTATTTAAGATCAATAACGTGCCTTTGGAGAAAGCCGGTTCTCTTGAGAAGGTATCTTCTTATTTCGGTGAAAACACTTTCAGCCTGGATGCGATGAAGAAGTATATCTCCGGAGCCACATTCGAAGCCTTCAAAACCTGGATGAACGAGGGGAAGACCATCAGCAAAGAGCAGGCGGACGAGATTGCCAACGCCATGAAAGATTGGGCCATTTCCAAGGGCGCCACATATTATACGCATTGGTTCCAGCCTATGACCGGACTTACCGCGGAGAAGCACGACAGTTTTATTTCTTTTACCGGACCCGGGAAGGTGAGCGAGACATTCTCCGGAAGCAAACTCATACAGGGAGAGCCGGACGCTTCGAGTTTCCCTTCAGGAGGCATACGCGCCACCTTCGAGGCGCGCGGTTACACCGCCTGGGACCCATCCAGCCCGGCCTTTATCATTGAGAGCGCTCTAGGCAAGACCCTTTGCATCCCGACCATATTTATATCTTATCACGGGGAAGCCCTGGACAAGAAACTCCCGCTTTTGCGCTCCGATGAAGCTTTAAGCAAAGCGGCGGTCGGACTGCTGAAACTGTTCGGGCACAAGGAAACGCAGAAAGTACTTTCCACCTGCGGCCCGGAGCAGGAGTATTTTCTGATAGACAAGAATTATTATAATCTCCGGCAGGACCTTATAATGGCCGGCAGGACATTGATCGGGGCCCCGTCTCCGAAGGGCCAGCAGCTGGAGGATCAGTATTTCGGGACCATCAAGGAACGCGTGGTCAATTTTATGTTTGAGGTGGCGCAGGAGGCGTATAAACTTGGGATACCGGTAGTGACGCGCCACAACGAGGTCGCTCCGCATCAATATGAATTCGCCCCCATCTTCGAAGAATCGAACCTCGCCGCCGACCACAACCAGCTGCTTATGGAGCTGATGAAAAAGGTGGCGTTGCGGCACGATATGATCTGCCTTCTGCACGAGAAACCCTTTGCCGGGATAAACGGCAGCGGTAAGCATCTCAACTGGTCGCTGGCTGACGACAAGGGAAACAACCTGCTTAATCCCGGTCAGACACCCGAGGATAATCTGCAGTTCCTGGCCGTGCTGGCCGCTGTGTTGAGGGCGGTTTATCTGCATTCCGACTTGCTGCGAGCGTCGGTAGCCATGGCCGGCAACGAGCACAGGCTGGGCGCCAATGAGGCGCCTCCGGCGATCATCAGCGTCTTTCTGGGCGAGCAGTTGACCTCCATACTCGATATGATAGAGAAAGGCGTGAAATCAAAAGTCTCCAAAAGCGACATCATCGATCTGGGGATCGGACGTTTGCCGAAATTCAACAAGGATAACACGGACAGGAACCGTACGTCGCCTTTTGCCTTTACCGGAGCCAAGTTTGAATTCCGCGCCGTGGGATCTTCGCAAAACATCTCCACGCCCATCGCGGTCATAAACACCATAATAGCCGAAAGCCTCGATTACGTGTCCGGAAAGATCTCCGCGGCGTCGGGCGGAGGCAAGGATTTCAATACCGCCGTTCTACAGGTGATCTCGGAGATAGTGAAAGAGACGAAGAGTATCCGTTTCGAGGGCAACAATTACGCCCCGGAGTGGGTCAAGGAGGCCAAGAAGCGCGGCCTTCCCAACGTGTCCAGCACTTATGAAGCGTTGGAGGCGTTGACTAAAGAGAAGAACATCCGCCTGTTCGAGAAATACGGCGTCTTCTCGGAAGAAGAACTGGTGGCGCGTTATCATATCTGGATCCATACGTATAATCTGACCCTTGAGATAGAGGCGAACACCCTTAAAGAAATGGTGAACGCCTCGGTGGTGCCGGCAGGTTATAAGTATGAGAAACTGCTCGCGCGCACGCTGCACGAGTTGGTAAGCCTTGTCAAGACGGCCGCTTTGAAACTTGACCCGGCAGCCCTGAAGGACAAGAAAGCCCACCTTGCCGACATCGTCAGCAAAATATACTACGTCAGGCGCAATACCCTGGAGATGGATAAACTACTGGGGAAAGCGGCCAAAGTCGGCGATGCAGAGCGCGCCGAGCTTTATTTCAGGGAACTCAAACCATTGATGGAGCACATCCGCAGGCATGTGGATGAACTGGAGTGCGTGGTTTCAGACGACTCCTGGGACCTGCCTAAATACCGGGAGATGCTGTTCATAAAATAACTTCCCTTTCAAGACCGCGCTCCGAGCCGTAAAGCGCGGAGCGCGGTCTCTCCCGGAACCGGACTTGCTCCCCGGATTTTTAAAATACAAATGCCAAACTATTAGGCATTGCAAAACGCCGATGGTCGAAATGATTGCATTATTTATCTCCGGTAATGAAGAGAACGTGCTTGCTGCGCTCTCCGACGCTTTGGGCCGGACCGGCAATACCGCCGTCAGCGTGGTCAAACGGGAGGTAATATCCGGAATCCTGCAAAAAGGCGATATGACCGCTCTGGTTTCCCTGGAAGAGAAAATAAGGAAATTATCCAGGCAGGTTTGCATGGAGAACAAGGGCAGGGCTTACAAGATCTTTCTCGATACGGTGGAGAAACCGTTGTTCGAAGAGGTGCTCATCCGCACCGACGGCAACCAGATGAAAGCGGCGAGGATATTGGGGATAAACAGGAACACGATGCGTTCAAGGATAAAGCGGCTCGGACTTACTCCCGGAGTCTATAGGCAATGAATAAACTCCGGAGAGCTGAAAAATACGGACTTTACGACAGCAGGTTCGAACATGATTCCTGCGGGGTGGGTTTTGTCTGCGATATAAAAGGCCGGCCGGACCATAAAATCATCAGCCGGGGGCTGGAGATATTGCGCAGGCTCTCCCACCGCGGAGCCACCGGCGCCGACCCGCTTACCGGCGACGGAGCCGGCGTATTGATTCAGATCCCGGACGGTTTCTTCCGGGCGGCCTCCGGACTGGAGCTTCCGCCGTCCGGCGATTACGGCTGCGGGATGATCTTTTTCCCCCGTTCGGCGCAGTTGAGGGGAATATGCAGGAAGATCGTGCGCGAGGAGGCCGTTACTTGCGGCCTGCGCCTGTTGGGCTGGCGCAAGGTCCCTGTGGACCGGGGCTCTATAGGTACCACGGCGTTGAAGACCATGCCGGAGATCGAACAGGTATTTATAGGTGGCAAAGGAAAGTTTTCGCAAGGGCTTGCTCTTGAGCGCGCCTTGTATATACTGCGCAGAAAAATAGAGAACCGTGTGTCGGCGGCTATGCCCAAGAAAGACGGGGAGCTGTTTTACATAAACAGTATGTCCTGCAGGACGATCGCATATAAAGGGCTGTTAATGCCGAACCAGTTGGAGGCGTTTTTTCCCGATCTCACGGATGAGCGTATATCTTCCGCTCTCTGCCTTGTGCACTCGCGCTACAGCACCAATACTTTCCCTTCCTGGGAACTGGCCCAGCCGTTCAGGTTCCTGGCGCACAACGGCGAAATAAATACTTTGCGCGGCAACATAAACTGGATGACAGCCAGAGAGAGCCTGCTGAAAAACGATTGCCTCGGCGCCGACCTTAAGAAAATACTGCCGATCATCGTTCCCGGAGGCAGCGATTCAGCTTCGCTGGACAATCTTGTCGAGCTGTTGACGCTCTCTGGGCGCAGTCTTGAGCACGCCATGACTATGCTTATTCCTCCGGCCTGGGAAGGAGACGCGGCGATGGGCGCTGCCGTCAAGAGTTTCTATAAATTTCATGCCTGCCTGATGGAACCCTGGGACGGGCCGGCGGCGGCGGCGTTTACCGACGGTTCAAGCATAGGCGCCGTGCTCGACAGGAACGGCCTGCGTCCCGCGCGTTATATTATCACGAAAGAAGGGACGGCCATGATGGCCTCGGAAACCGGGGTTCTCGACATTGCCCCGGGTGAGATAATGCGCTCCGGGAGGATAGAACCGGGGAAGATATTTCTGGTGGATACGGCGAACGGCCGCATTGTGGCGGACCAGGAGATCAAGGAAAAACTGGCGAGAGGCCGGCCTTATTCCGCCTGGCTGAAAGATAACCTGCGGGAATTGGAAGAGTTTCCGGCGAAGAGGCCGGCCGGCTCCGATCTTTCAGGAAGAGCATTGTTTCCCGCGCTGAAGGCGTTTGGTTACAGCAGGGAGGATATGAAGGTGATCCTGGAGCCTATGGCGGTGAACGCCGCCGAACCGGTAGGTTCGATGGGCAACGATACGCCGCACGCCGTTCTTTCCGGTAGGCCGCAGTTGCTTTTTAATTATTTCAAGCAGCTTTTCGCCCAGGTGACCAATCCGGCCATCGACCCGATAAGAGAAGAATTGGTGATGAGCCTTTGGAGTTACCTCGGGCCGGGCGGTAACCTGCTCGAGGAGACTCCCGGCCAGTGCCGGAAAATCCTGGTAAAACACCCCGTGCTGACCATGGAAGAATTCGCTCGTCTGCGCGGCATAAAGACAAAGGGATTCAAAACCAGAGTAATCAGTATGCTGTTTTCCCCCGTGGGCAGGGGAGGAGTGCGCCGGGAATTGAAGCGTATCTGCCGGGAGGCGGATAAGGCGATCAGGGACCAATATACTTTTCTGCTTTTAAGCGATAGGGGGATGGACGCGGAGCACGCCGCGCTTCCCTCTTTACTTGCCGTGGGGGCTTTGCATCATCACCTGGTCCGAAAAGCCGGGAGGAGCCGTATAAGCATCATAGTCGAGAGCGGGGAACCCAGAGAAGTGCATCATTTTGCCCTGCTTTTCGGCTATGGAGCGGATTGCGTGGCGCCATATCTGGCATATGAGGCGGTGAAACATATCGCCCGGATCCAGAAAGAGAGCGGCGTTGATGAAGCCCAAGCTGTATATAACTACCGTAAAGCGGTGGAGAAAGGGATATTAAAGATACTTTCCAAAATGGGTATCTCGACTCTCCAGAGCTACAGAGGGGCTCAGATATTCGAAGCTCTGGGGATCGGGAAGGAAGCCATAGACCTTTGTTTCCCCGGCACGGTATCGCGCATAGGCGGCATATCCCTGGAGGTGATAACCAAGGAAGTCCTACGCAGGCACTCCGGAGCTTTTTGCGGCGATAAGGCCGCCGTATTGGATACCGGCGGCAATTATCAATGGAAAAAGGACGGGGAATTCCATCTCTGGAATCCGGAAAGCATCACCGCGCTGCAGGAAGCGGCCGGACGCAATGATTACTCGCGCTATAAAGAATTCGCCGCTTTGATAAACGATCAGAACGGACATCCGGCAACCCTGCGCGGACTGCTGCGTTTTAAGGCAGGCAACCCTGTGCCCATAGAAGAAGTGGAACCCGCGGAGGAGATCGTGAAGCGTTTCGCCACCGGAGCGATGAGTTTCGGCTCTATCAGCAGGGGGGCGCATGAAACGCTTGCGCTGGCAATGAACCGGCTGAAAGGGCGTTCCAATACCGGCGAGGGGGGCGAGGACCCGATACGTTTCCGGCCGCTGCCTAACGGCGGCTCCGTGCGCAGTTCCATCAAGCAGGTGGCTTCCGGCAGGTTCGGCGTAACCACCAATTACCTGGTCAACGCCGACGAATTACAGATCAAGATCGCCCAGGGCGCCAAGCCCGGCGAGGGCGGTCAACTTCCGGGCCATAAAGTCTCACCGGCCATCGCCAGGACGCGTTACACCACTCCGGGAGTTACTTTGATATCGCCTTCTCCTCACCACGATATATATTCCATAGAAGATTTGGCGCAGTTGATCTTCGACCTCAAGAATACCAATCCGCAGGCGAGAATAAGCGTAAAGCTCGTCTCCGAGATCGGCGTAGGAACTATAGCCGCCGGAGTGGCCAAAGGGCACGCGGATATGATATTGATTTCCGGGGGCGACGGGGGAACCGGCGCTTCCCCTTGGAGTTCGATCAAGCATGCCGGGCTTCCCTGGGAACTGGGGCTTTCAGAGGCCCATCAGACTTTGTTGTTGAACGACCTGCGCAGCAGGGTCAGACTGCAGACCGACGGCCAGATGCGCACCGGCAGGGACGTGGCGATAGCCGCCCTGCTCGGGGCGGAAGAATTCGGGTTTTCTTCGGCTCCCCTGGTAGTGATGGGGTGCGTTATGCTCAGACATTGCAATCTCAATAACTGTCCGCTCGGCATAGCCACGCAGAACGATATATTGCAATGCCGGTTCAAGGGCAAACCAGAACACGTGGTGAATTACTTCCGTTTCGTGGCGGAAGAGCTGCGGGAGATTATGGCAGGGCTTGGTATGAGACGGGTGGATGAGATGGTCGGACGCAGCGACCTGCTCGAGTCCGACACGGCCCTTCTTTCCTGGAAGAGCAGAGGGTTGGATTTTTCGCGCATTCTTTATATGCCGGACGGCGCGGGGACGGATTCGGGAAGATGTTCGATCGCGCAGAACCACGGGCTCGAAGGTGTGCTGGACTCCGTGCTTATCGCGGAAGCCGGGCCGGCCCTGAAGAATAAGGAACAGGTAGTTATCGAAAAACGTATTCATAACACGGACCGGACTACCGGCGCCATGCTTAGCGGGCGGGTTTGTCTTATGCACGGGGAGGAAGGATTGCCCGACGGCACCATTCACTGCCGTTTTAAAGGCGTGGCCGGGCAGAGCTTCGGAGCCTGGCTTGCCCGAGGCGTAACCCTTGAACTTGAGGGACTGGCCAACGACTATGTCGGCAAGGGCATATCCGGAGGCAGGATTATAATCTATCCCGGCAAAGAGAGCGGATACAATTCTTCCGACAACGTGATAATGGGGAATACCGCTTTCTACGGGGCCATAAGCGGCGAGGCCTACATACGCGGGATGTGCGGCGAACGGTTCTGTGTGCGGAACTCCGGCCTTCACGCCGTAGTGGAAGGAGCGGGAGACCACGGCTGCGAGTATATGACCGGAGGCCGCGTTGTCATACTCGGCAGGACCGGCAGGAACTTTGCCGCCGGTATGTCCGGAGGCATCGCCTATGTGTACGATCGCGAAGGTAATTTTCCCGCCAGGTGCAATATGGAAATGGTGGAACTGCAGCATAAACTTGACGAAGAAGACGTCGCGGAGATAAAGATTCTGCTTTCCAATCACTATAGATACACCGGCAGTCCGGCAGCGAAAGAGGCGCTTGACGATTTCGCTTCCCGGCACAGGCATTTTGTGAAAGTGCTGCCGTTTGAATACAAGAAGATACTGCTGGCAAGCCGTCAATCCGGCCCAACGCAGTGATTCTCTTTCCCGGAAGACGATTTGACTTAAAGGGCGATATGGCGGAGGGATAATGAAGGACCAAATCACTTTTCTTCAGATAAAAAGAGAAGACCCCCGGTACAGACCGGTTTGCGAGCGCGTTAAGGATTTTCGGGAGGTGGGGTTGCTGCGTCCGGACAGTTCTTCGCAGGAACAGGCGTCGCGCTGTATGACCTGCGGCACGCCGTTCTGCCATTGGGCCTGTCCGTTGGGTAACTATATTCCGGAGTGGAACGACCTGGTGAGCCGTAAACTCTGGGGCGAGGCGTTCGAACTGCTGGACGCCGCCAACAATCTGCCGGAGATAACCGGCAGGATCTGTCCGGCATTATGCGAATATTCCTGCGTTTTGGGCATAAACGATTCGCCGGTAACGATCAGGGAAAATGAACTCGCGGTAATCGAATACGCCTTCCGCAACGGCCTGATAAAACCTTCCCCGAAACCTAAAAGTAAAGGCAAGAAAATAGCCGTTGTCGGCTCCGGGCCCGCCGGCCTGGCCTGCGCCTCGCAGCTTAACAAAGCCGGATACGCGGTAACGGTCTTCGAGAAAGACGACAAACCCGGAGGTATTCTGCGCTACGGCATACCGGATTTCAAGCTTGAGAAGAAGATAATAGATCGCAGGATAAGATTGATGCAGTCATCGGGTATAGTGTTTCGTAACGGTATTAATGTAGGTAAGAGTATCTCCCTGGCCGGCTTAAGAAAGAAATTCGGCGCCGTAGTTTTGAGCTGCGGCTGCCGCCTGCCGCGGGACCTGCCGGTTGAAGGAAGGCAACTGAAAGGGATACACTTTGCGCTGGATTTTCTTATTGAGGCGAACAAGACGGTTTCCTCGCGCAAGAAGATCTCCGCTGTGAATGCCGTCGGCAAGCGCGTAGTGGTCATCGGCGGAGGCGACACCGGGGCCGACTGCGTGGGCGTCTGCCACCGCCAGGGCGCTTCTTGCGTTATGCAGATAGAATTGTTTCCCCAGCCGCCCTCGTCACGCCAGGACAATTGCCCCTGGCCTAAATACCCGGCGCTTCTGAAGACATCCACCAGCCATCAGGAAGGCGGTGAACGCGTCTGGTCGGTGATGACCAAAAAGTTCCTGGATAACGGCAGAGGAGAGGTGAAGGGGCTTTCTTGTGTGAAAGTGGACGTCAAGAAAGGTCCTGACGGCAAGCCTTGCATAGAAGAAATTCCCGGCACTGCTTTCGAGATAGAGGCAGACCTGGTGGTGCTGGCACTCGGCTTTGCCAGGCCTGAACAGGGCGGGGAACTCAAGGACTCCGGAGTGGAAATCGACGCCTGCGGGAACGTGAAGGCCGACAATACCCAGATGACCTCTTTAAAGGGAGTTTTCACCGCCGGCGATATGCGCCGCGGTCAGTCTTTGATTGTCTGGGCTGTGTCGGAGGGCAGGAAAACCGCGCATTACGTGGATAAATACCTCAGCGGCGAGAGTTGTCTGCCGGTGATGTGATAACACGCTAACAGAGTGTAAATAACGCTCTTTTTAGTTGATACTTGAGATTGGGATCCCCCAGCAGGCTTCGGCAAGGCGATATTTACTCAATAAAGTAGGATCATCGGCTTCATTTTGTTCCTGCGCGCGTTTAAGAAGTGTTTTTTGGCTGTCTGGCAGGTAATATTCCTTTAATACCGTTTCCATCATTGTAGCGCCGTCCTCGGCTTTATCGGTTGTGCTGTATTCTTCCACAAAATCATCTAAAGAGTCTGATTCCAGCCAGAGTCTGTCCCATTCTTCGATTTGTTCTGTTGTCATAATGTTATGCTGCAAGGAGTGGCTGGTTTCATGAAATACATAGTTGTTTCTTAAGCTGAAAGAAGAATCAATCGTTATGTCGACGGTCATGATTGTGGAGTCGTACATCCCAACCAGATCCAATAGTCCTTGTTGGATTCCTTTAGTCTGGCTATCCGTTAAGAACACTGATGGGGCATCTTGTAAAGAGACAATCGTTGGTCTCTTACCGGCAGGTATCTCGCCAATAAATTTCTCTATGTCTTGTATTGTTTTGTTATCTACTTGAGCTGCTACCTCCGGTTTCACCAGAACCAATGTCCCGTATTTCTCCCAGATAGTCTTGTTTTGTTCATTTACCCCTAAATTAATTAGAGTTTGCATTGTTTCGTTCTTTTCAATAGTATTCAGTCTATCGTTATTCGCAATCGAATATAAAACAGCCAGGCAGGATAAATTTTGTGAGTACCCTAGCGTAATCTCGGTATTATTAAGCAAACCCTGGACGGCGTTTTTTATCTCTACCAGAGTCGCCTTACTTAATCTCGAGTCTTGAGTAGCGGCAGCCAAACCGCGGATAAATTCGTTTACTATTATTAAGTTAGAAGTGCTGTCAGCAACATTAAGCATTCCGATGTCGAATTGGATAATAGTATTTTTTATATCCAAACCTGTTTCTTCTGAAACCATATATTTCTCTAATGCAATGAAAACAGAATAAAGGACCTTAGTATCACTCCACAACGGGGATTCTTGATTAATTAATCTACTAGTGATTTTATCTCTTTCATCTGCGGAGACACCAGGATCAAGGAAGATATGCCTCAAGCAACTGTGGGAAAATTCTAAGGTTTCATCGCTGTAGTTTTTTAGTTGTGTTGATTCTTCCATAAAATCGATAAGAGAATCAGTCATTTCCAATTTATCTTTAGCGTTAATGCGGTCATTCCCAGAAATGAATGCCAAGTTCTGTAGCACAAGATTATTAGTTTTTGCGGAGTATTTCCCTGAATCCAGTATATCGCAAAGGGGCTGTATCATCGCCGCCTTGTATTCGTTGCCTTCCAGATAGTTGTTGTGAATGGCAAGGGCTTCGGTTAGGCCCTGCTGGATAGTGGCTTCAGAGGGGACGACCGACTGCGATATATCAAATTTACTGATGATACTCTGGAATGAAGCGGGTAAAGACGAGAATTCGGAAGAAGAGGAGTAGGAAGCAGGCGATCCCCAGGAACGACCGCTTGAAGTTTCGGTAGAAGAAACGGCAGAGATGGTCTTGGTAGAGCCGATAGAAGCAACTCTTGTATTAGAGAAAGAGGAATTGTTTGACCAGGCAAATGCCGGGAGATGGAAAATAAGAATACAAGCCGACACAAAGGGGATAGTTTTTGTTAAGATAGGCATAACATCATCTCCTTATAAGTTACGCATTTAAAATGGTTCTAAAAAAACAGCCACAGAACAGGGAAGCGAACTTCCCGAACCGTGGCGTAGTGGGATAATAAAGCAAGTACATTTAGGAATATGTAGATTATATATATAAGTATATATGAATATATCGTAAGAAAACAAGATGGGGAGCCGGCTTTTGTTATTATTTACGGGAAATGCCTTTGAAATAAAGGGGAGTATATGTAAACAACAACAAAAGCCGGTTGCGGAGTCTTGAAAAGAGAGAGCAGATAGCTTATACTCTTAGTGTAGGATTGAAAGATCCTATTATTTTTTGCAGGTAAAGAAACACTTTGTTAAAGTATTGATGACAAAGAAATCTTAACACTAACAGGGGAAAGCCACGGTCCCATGTATAGAGTAAGAGGCAGTGTCTATAGTAAGATATTATCCAGTACCCTGGCAGGGGTATTTTTGTTTAGTGAGATAACTCTGCCTGCGCGGCTGGATAGTAAAATAGGCACAGACTTCCCGCATAATACCCCGATAGCATCAGAACTAACTCCAACTAATAAAATTCCCAATATAAAAGAGATAATCAATAACCTGACAAACCTGATATTTCCTGCCGCATATGCGTATGATGGGGTAAAGGAAGAGCAGGTAAGTTCTGTTGCCGAGGCTAATGGCCAGATGGGATGGCGTAAGGTAACGGATTATTTGAAGAATATGGTAAATGATACGGTTGATATAGAGGGCAAGAGTGTTGATGATACGGTTAGCGAAGTAGTAACAGTGGTGGTCAATCCTGCTGATACGGTTATCACAATAGTGAACGGGGTTGATGATACGGTTAAGAGCGAAGAAAGCGTGAATATCCAGGAAACTACGATAGAAGACGCTCAAACTGAAGTTAAGGTTGCTCTGGAAAATATGAGCGATTATATTGAAAAAGTCACTGAAGAGGTAAAATTAATCCATAGCAGTATGAAAGATACAGCCGAGCAGATCAGAGAAAACATCAGCTCTATTCAAAGCCTGAACACGCAAGACGTCAGCCTTAATAAGGCGAAAGAATTTTTCGGAGAGGTGAGGGTTCTGGTAGAAGAGCTGACTAACAACCTGAAAGCCGCCGAAAATAGCTCTGATCGCAAGGTTCTGTTTGAAGAGTTCTTTAACCGGTTAAACGATATGTTCCGTGATTATGTTGAAGATTTGGGCCAGGCAGCCAATGTGCGTGTGGTCAATGAAGAAGGTTTGCAAGTGG